>JAABUU010003889.1_pt1 | contig 18396 bp, 18 predicted proteins | sample 5559301 | NCBI WGS metagenome assembly JAABUU01 (sample SAMN10711884, study PRJNA513360) | rock metagenome | isolation source: Antarctica rocks | place: Antarctica: Victoria Land, Richard Nunatak white | reverse complement strand
GGGATGGACAGGCTACTACGGAAAACCAGGACCCATCGTCATGCTCGAAGGCTGGCTCGACTTCCAAGCCGCCAAACGAGGCGTCGCCGTGATCACCTCACAATCCAATGTGTGAATCCGGTAGCCCGAAGGGAGAGGGAGCAGAAGCGCTATCCCCGCGCCGCCCGCGGCGCCTTGCGGCTGGCATAGCTGCGCCCTGGCCGGGCACCTGAGGTCCGCAAGTCGGACCCAGCAGTCGCCGGCTCGATCCGGGCCTCGCCTTCCCCCGCGTGCCGCGTCGCCTGGGCGAAGCGGTCGGCAGCCTCCGCCGTAATCTCAAACCGCGTGTCAGTGTCGAAGATGCGTATCGCGCCGATGTCCGCCTTGGTCACGCCGCCCAAACGGCAGATCAGCGGAATCAGCCACTTCGGGTCGGCGTTCTGCCGCCGGCCCAGGGTCAGCCGGAACCAGGCCCCGCCTTCGGCGGTCCGTTGCGGCTCCCGCATCTCACGGACTGCTCCGCCGAACCGGCCTGGCACTGCCTCCCGCACTGGCGGCGGCGCATCGAACTGCTCCTCTGGCGCCGGGTGGCGGTTCCGGTATTGCCGGACCAGCGCTGCTGCAATCCACTCTGCGGGCCGGCCGTCCAGCAACAGCTTGCCCAGGGCCAGGTCCTCATCGGATGGAGCCTCCGCAAGGATCGGGTCGGCCAGCAGGCGTTCCTGGTCGCGCTCACGGATCAGCTCCGCGCTTGGCGGATCGCTCCAGCCCGCGTCCACGCCAGCCGCTCCCAGCAACTGCTCGGCCCGGCGGCGCTTGGGATAGGGCACCAGCAGCACCGAAACACCCTTGCGCCCTGCCCGTCCCGTGCGGCCGCTACGGTGGAGCATGGTCTCCTTGTTGGTGGGCAGGTCCGCATGGATCACCAGGTCCAAATCCGGCAAATCAAGCCCGCGCGCCGCCACGTCGGTCGCGACGCACACCCGGCTGCGCCCGTCCCGCAGAGATTGCAGGGCGCCTGTGCGCTCGTGCTGGCTCAACTCGCCAGATAGGGCCACGGCATCGAACCCGCGCTCGATCAAGCGGCCATGTAGCCGCCGCACGCCCTCCCGCGTAGCACAGAACACCAGGCTGGCGCGCGACTCGAAGTAACGCAGCACGTTCACTGCGGCACGCTCGGCATCGTGCGGCGCCATCGTCACGGCGCGATACTCGATGTCGCCGTGCGGCTCCCGCCCGCTGCCTGCGTCTATGCGCAGCGCGTCGCGTTGGTAGCGCCGCGCCAGGCTGGCAATCTCTTTGGCGATGGTGGCGCTGAACAGCAGGGTCCGCCGCTCTGCCGGGGTGGTGTCGAGGATGAACTCCAGGTCTTCACGGAAGCCGAGGTCCAGCATCTCGTCGGCCTCGTCCAGCACGGCGGCGCGGAGCTGCGACAGGTCCAGGCGTCCGCGCTCCAGGTGATCGCGCAAGCGGCCCGGCGTGCCGACGACGATGTGGCATCCCCCCGCCAGCACCTTCTGCTCGGCCCGGCTGTCCATGCCGCCGACGCAGGTGGCCAGCCGCGCCCCGGTGTCGGCATACAGCCATGCCAACTCCTCACGCACCTGCATCGCCAGCTCGCGCGTCGGTGCGATCACCAGGGCCACGGGAGCGCCGGGACGGCCGAATCGCTCCTCCTCCCCCAGCAGCGTCGGCGCCATGGCCAGGCCGTAGGCGACGGTTTTGCCGGACCCGGTTTGCGCCGACACCAGCAGATCGCGCCCGGCGGCGTCGTCCACCAGCACGGCGGATTGCACCGCAGTCGGCTCCGCATAATTTCGGGCGGCCAAGGTGCGGTTAAGGGCCGGGTTGACGGTCGGAAAGGGCATTGTTCTACCAGTTCAGCCGCGCGCCGGAGTGCCGCGGGACAGTGGAGCATACGCCATAAGCCAAGTGGTGCACGACTGTTGCATGTGCAGGGCTGTATGGCGGGGATGTCCGTGATGCACTCCCTCCGCCGGGGCACGCGCGTCGAGGAGGGTTGCAAAAGCTTAACTTGTTCCGCTGCGGAGGGCTTCCGTGCTGTCGTGGTTTGACCTATGCCCAGCGCGGTCCCCCGCCCCAGCCATTCCGAAGCGAGAGGGAAACGCATCTAAGAGCCTGCTTGAGTGGGCACCAGGTTGGCCCAGCGGTGCTTTTCCGCGCCGGATATATCAGAACTTCGCCCCCGATGCGACGGCATCGGGGTTGCGGCCCTTCCTACCCGGCACGAGAAATCCCCTGGTGGACCTCAACCGTTGCCCACTCAAACCAGCTTTAAGCGTCGGCGGGGCTCATGGACTTGATCAGGTCGAACACACGCTTACGCACGGAAGGGTCCACGATCCGGTAGTAGGCGCGCACCAGCTCAAGCGTTTCACGCCGGTTCATCGATTCGTCAGCACCGAACCCATCCTGCTGCTCGGCGAAGCCGCCGGCGGCGCGTGTGGTTTGATGGGTGCCGCGCATGCCAGCCAGCGGCTCGGGCATATCGTCGTAGAAGAAGGCAATCGGCACGTCCAGCACACGCGACAGGTCGAACAGCCGTGAGGCACCGACCCGGTTCACCCCCCGCTCGTATTTCTGGATTTGCTGGAACGTCAATCCCAGCGCCTCACCGAGCCGTTCCTGCGACATCCCCATCAGGGTGCGGCGCAATCGGATGCGGCCACCCACATGCACGTCAACGGGACTGGCCCGGCTTTCCTTCTCCCCGGTTGCTGACCCGATCGTATCTGCCATGTTGCTTTCCACCCTGGGTCACTCTGAAAGGCTGAATAAAAGGTTAACGTTGCAACCATAGAGTGTCGTGATCGCCAAAGCAATGCAAGCATCATCTCATAATGTGGACCACAAGTGGTGTTTATAATGCCTACGCTGGGCCGGTTCGCCGGCCAGCCGCGGCAGCAACGACCAGAAGCAGCGACAGCAGCCCGGGCAACACCAGGCCCCAGCGGGAGAACGAGGTTGGCGGCCTGGCACCCGGCAGCGGCAGCACCAGGGTGCCGGCAACACCCACCGTCAAGCGCCCCAGCTCCCGCCCACGGCTATCAAACCCGGCTGAGATGCCAGTGTTCGCAGCGCGCATCATTGGCAACCCTTCCTCCACCGCCCGCAGCCTGACGCCCGCCAAGTGCTGGCGCGGCCCGGTTGAGTTGCCGAACCAGGCATCGTTGGTGATGTTGACCAGCCACCGCGGCCGGTCGGCCTGATCCACGATCTGTGCCGGATAGATTGCCTCATAGCAGATCAGGGCGCCGAACGGCGGCACGCCGGGGATGCGCAGCGTCTCCGGGCCGCGGCCGAAGGCGAACCGGCCCGGCACGACCTGAATGCTGAAGGGAACCCAGCTCGGCGCGAACTCCCCGAACGGCACCAAGTGCCACTTGTCGTATATGCCGGTTATGGCGCCTGCCCTGTCCATCGCCACCAGACTGTTGCGAGGCAGGTTGTCCGGGTCAGCGGACGGCGCGCCATTCGTGAAGGTAAGGCTGCCGACGATGGCGCCCAAGGCGGGCCGTGCCGCTTCGGCGATATACTCCCGGGCGCCCGGATCGGATTGCAGCAGGAACGCGCTGGCGGTTTCCGGCCAGATTACCACGGCCGGGCGCCCGGCTGCCTCTGCCATACCCTGCCGCGTCAGGTCCAGGTGGCGGTCGAACGCCGCCACGGCGGAAGCGCGGTCCCACTTCTGCCCCTGAGCGACGTTGCCCTGGACCAACACCGCCACGAGGTCCGGAGCCGGCGGCTCCGGCGCCTGCAGCCGCATCAGGCCCAGCCCGCTCCAAAGCACCAGGACTGCCAAGGGACCGGCCAGGGCGCGGCGGCCCAGCACCGGCGACGCTGCCAGCAGCACCGTCGCCAGCGTCAGGCCGGGGGTGCCAACCCAGGCCGCGGGCTGGATCATCACGTCGCCGATCGGGCCGGGGATGGCCCATACGCTGCCCCAGGGATTCCAGGGAAAGCCAGTACCGACAAATTGCCGCGCCAAGTCGGCCAGCGTCCAGGTTCCGGCAAGCATCGCCACCCGGCGCCAGCCCGGCGGAGCAAGCCGGGCCAGCCCGCAGGGCACCGCAATGAACAGCGCCAGCAACGCCGAAAGCGCCGGCACGGCGAACGGCACCAGCCACCAATAGCGGGCGGACTCCAAAAGGATCGCCTCGGTGATCCAATACAACCCGAATACATGGTGCCCGAAGCCGAACCAGAAGCCGCGCCGCGCCGCGCCCAGCGGCCCCCTGGCCGCGCCGACCAGCGCCAGCAGCCCCGGCGTTGCCAGCAGCAGCACGGGAATGAGGTGGATCGGCGGCAGGGCCGCGGCCGCCAGCGCGCCTAGGAGCGCCGCCGCCACGTCCGCCTGCCAGCTGTACAAGCGGCTGACGCGCGTGAACAGAGTCACGCTCGCACTACCCGGTCCGGCGGCACCGGGCGGCCCTGCAGAACTGCGGCAATGCATTCCGCCGCCATCACGCCCATTGCCACCATGCTGTCCGCCGTCACCCCGGCGACGTGGGGCGTCAGAAGCACGCCGGGATGACGGCGGAGCGGGTCGCCGGGCGCCGGCGGCTCCGGCGCCGTGACGTCCAGGCCGGCCGCAGCCACCTGGCCGCTGTCCAAGGCTTCGAGCAGCGCGGCCTCATCCACCAGGCCGCCGCGGCTGGTGTTGACCAGGATCGCACCGCGCGGCAGCAGCGCCAACTCGGCCGGGCCGATCAGACCGCGGGTTGATGGCAGCAGCGGCAGGTGCAGAGACAGTACGTCGCTCGATGAAAGGAGCGTCCGCAGGTCCGGGGCGCGCCGGATGCCGGGCAGGTCGCGGCCGCTTGGCGTATAGGCGGTGACCTCCATCCCGAAGCCGGCGGCAAGCCGCGCCACGGCCTGGCCGATCCCGCCGCAGCCGACCAGGCCCAGGCGGAGGCCGCGGATGTCCCGAACCATTGTCGCTGCGCCGCGCCATCCCCCTGCCGCCACCCCGGCGGACAGGCGCGGCAGGTCCTTGGCCAGCGCCAGGATCAGCGCCAGGGTATGCTCCGCCACCGCGCGGGTGTTCGAGCCGGAGCTGCGGGTGACCAGGATGCCGCGCCGGTCGGCCTCGGCCACGTCCACGTCGTCCACGCCGACCCCGTGACGGGCGATGATGCGCAGGTTGGGCGCAGCATCCATGGCGGCTGCTGCAACGGGACCCTGACGAGACAGGATGGCGACGGCGTCAATTGCCCCTGCCCGGGCCGCAACGACTGCCGCACCAGGGAACGGGTCCATGTAGTGGATGCGGGCACCGGCCGCCTCCAGTAGCGCGACCGCTTGCGGCGCCAGGCGGGGCGCGGTCATCAGGACGTTCATGGGGCGGGGTCCTTGGCTGGGTTGGACGTGACGCCGGTGAGCCCCCTCACCCCGGCCCTTCCCTTGAGGGAAAGGGAAACGCGGTCAGTTCTGGCGTTCGTAATGCTTCAGGTACTTCTCGGTCACGGTGTCGGTCTTCACGATCACGGCCACGTCCGTCGTGTTGAACTCCCGGTCCACCACGGCGCCGTCCCCGATGAAGCCGCCCAGCCGCAGATAGCCCTTGATGAGCGGCGGCAGCATCTGGTTGGCCCGGCGGGGATCAATCAGCTCGACGTCCAAACGCCGCATCTCCACATAGCGGTCCGGCAGCGCGCGGGGACGCAACGCCGGGGGCGCCAGGTGGTGTTCGTAAAGATAGGTCAGTTCAACCGCCAAGGCCTCGGGGTCGGTGCCGTTCAGGCTGGCGCAGCCGAACATCAGGTCAATGCCGTGATGCGCGACGTAGGTGGCGATGCCGCGCCACAGCAACTGCATGACGGCGCGCCCGCGATACTGCGCGTCCACGCACGACCGGCCCAATTCTAGCACCCTGCCCGGGAAATGCAGGATCGTGCTGATGTCATACTCGTCTGCCGAGTAAAAGCGTCCGATCCGGTCGGCGGCGTCCTGCTGCATCATGCGATACGTGCCGACGACGCCCTCTGGTCCCGGCCCGATCTCGTGATCCACGACCAGCAGGTGGTCGGCAACGGCGTCGAACTCGTCCCGGTCGCGGCGGGCGGCGGCAACGGCTGGTTTTGGAATGGCGCCCATCTCGTCGAAGAACACGCGGTAGCGCAACGCCAACGCCGCATCCACCTCATCCGGAGTCGTGGCGACCCGCACGCCGAGGTTGCCAGCCCGCAGTTCCGGCATGGCCATAACTGTGCCCAACACCTCACTGTCCGTCATGCCGGGCTGCCGCTCAGGACGCTACCACGGGGGCGGGAGTGGCCGCGCCCGGCCCTGCATCCGGCTCAGTCCGGCGCGGACGGGCGTCTGCGGCCGGGCGACCGGGCGGCTCGGACAGGGTGCGGGGCCGCGCCTCCGGCTGGGCGATCCGGCGGCCGAACAGCTCCAAGCGGTGGGACACAAGGTCGAATCCGAGGCGGGCAGCGATGGCGCGGATCAGCGCCTCGTGCTCGGGGTCGCCGAACTCTATGACACGACCGGTTTCGACGTCTATCAGGTGATGATGCTGCCCGTGCTCCGTCGGCTCATAGCGCGCACGGCCGCCGCCGAAGTCACGCCGCTCGAGGATGCCCTTCTCTTCCAGCAGCCGGACGGTACGATACACCGTGGCAATGCTGATGCGGCTGTCGAGGGCGGCGGCGCGGCGATACAGTTCTTCGACATCTGGATGATCGGCGGCGTCGGACAGCACCCGGGCGATGACCCGGCGCTGGCCGGTCATCTTCAGTCCCCGTTCGACGCACAAGCGTTCGATGCGCGATTGCATGGGATCCTTTTGGGCAGCGGTCGGCGTCACGGACACAGCCCGGGGTAGCCGATGTGGCCGCCCCATGTCGAATCTTTGGGCCAGGCCGGCGCCGGCGTCAGCGCCCGCGAGGCTTGGTGCCGAGTCCGATCTTCTTGGCGAGGGACGAGCGATGCCGCGCATAGTTCGGCGCCACCATGGGGTAATCCGGCGGCAACTGCCACTTCTCCCGATATTGCTCTGGCGTCATGTTGTAGGACGTCTTGAGGTGGCGCTTGAGCATCTTGAGCTTCTTGCCATCTTCCAGGCAGATGATGTGGTCCGGGAACACCGACTTCTTGATTGGTACTGCCGGCTGCTGCTTGTCGGGGACCACCTGCTCCTTGCCGACGCCGGCTAAGGTCCGGTAAACCTCCTGTATTAGATTCGGCAACGCATCGGGTGCCACGGAGTTGTTTGAGACGTGGGCTGATACAATCTGGGCCGTCAGGCTAAGGACGTCCGACACCTCGGTCGCTTCTGCCATTGGGGCCTCCTTTCACTTTGCGAGTCCTGTGTCGTATACATGGAGCGGCTAACGTTTCGCAATGGATGACTTTGCGAATAAGTAGAGGCACAATTATGAGTGAGCAAGTGCTGTCCGATTCGACAGTGTTGACCGGCATTTCCGGTACGCAGTCAGCAAATCCGGACATGGAGGTGGACATCACCCGCGAGGTCTGCCCGATGACCTTCGTCCGCACACGGTTGGCGCTGGACCGACTGCAACCCGGGCAGACATTGCTGGTGCGTTTGCAGGGTGCGGAGCCCTTGCAGAATGTCCCCCGTACCGCGGCCGGGCTGGGGCATCAGGTCCTGTCAGTCACGCCTCAGCCGGACGGATCGCACCACCTGCTTCTTCGCCGGGGGTAAGGTCGCGGCGCAGCACCAGGGCATCGCTGCCATCGGGATAATAGCCGCGACGGCAGCCCACCTGCGTGAAGGAAGCACCGGCATAGAGCGATAAAGCGGGGATGTTGTCCGAGGCGACTTCCAGAAAAATCACCACCGCACCGAGGTCTCGTGCGCAATCCAAGGCGGCATGCAGCAATCGGCGGCCCAGCCCGCGGCGCTGAAACGCCGGAGATACAGCCAACGTCAGCACCTCTGCCTCGTCAGCCGCAACGCGATACAAGATGAAGCCCCCGCTTAGGTCAACCAGCGTGGACGGGACCGGATGGAGGCACATCAGCCCATGAACCCCCGGGAGGGCTACCTGCGCCGCAATCTCGTTTGGCCCCCAACGTTCCGCCAGCGAAAATGTGGCGGCGTGCATGAGCGCCATGGCCGGGGCATGGGCAGCGACAGCCGCAACCAACGTCATCCTCCCGGCCGCGCCTCCGGAGGGTCCACATACAACGGCTGCGCCGGGCGTGGCGCCAGCCCGGCGGCGGCGCGGCGCAGGGCAGCCGCAGCGATTCCGGCAGGCCCCGGCCAGGCCTGACCCAGGCGCACATCGTAACCTGCGCCAGCCAGCCGCTCCGCCACTACAGCGCCGGCGTCGCCGCCAACCGTCACCGGCCGGGCCGGTGACGGCAACTTGTCCAACGCAACCGACCGGACGTTGCCGCCGCAGTCCAGGAACACCCGTCCTCGACGCGTGTCCACAGCCGCCCATTGCAGACGGTCGTCAGCCGGCACATCGAGCGCCTCCCCGACTGTCACACCAGCCACTGGCACCCCGGCTGCGGCGCCGATGCCATGCGCCAGCGACAGGGCGGCCCGAAGCCCCGTGAAGCTGCCCGGCCCAACCGTCACCGCCACCATGGACAATGCCGCGGCTGCAATTCCAGCCTCTGCCAATACGGCAGCAGCCATCTCCGGCAACGCCGCAGCATGGCCACGGGCACCATCCAAGTGGCGTTCGGCCAACACTTTGTCGTCGCTTACAAGACCAGCCGAGCAGCCCGGCAACGCCGCATCAAGCGTGAGAACGATCATCACTACGGCAGCCGGCATGCCTCTTCGAACCCAACCCGGGTAAGGCGCCTGTGCAGCCTGGACAAGTCGCCAGGCTGCACATCATCCAGAACCTTGCTACGCCGACCCCAGGCTTGCCAGAACCGGTCACCGCCCGTCAGATACTCCGTCCAGGCATCCGGTTTCGTCGCCGCCCCAAACGATCCATGAGGGGCGGCGACGGTCAGCAAAGACTACGCCTCGACCTGCTCAACCGCCTGCACTTCCGGGACATAGTGACGAAGCATGTTCTCGATGCCGTGCTTCAATGTCGCGCTGCTGCTCGGGCAACCGCTGCACGCACCCTGCATATGCAGGCGCACGATGCCGTCGCGGTAGCCGCGAAACACGATGTCGCCGCCGTCGCCGGCAACGGCCGGGCGGACGCGGGTATCCAGCAACTCCTTGATCTGCTCGACGATCTCCTGGTCTTCCGGCAGCGTGTCCTCGGCGATGTCGTCGCCCGCGCCTTCGATCACCGGCCGGCCAGCGACGAAGTGCTCCATGACCACGCCCAGAACCTGCGGGCGCAGCGCCTGCCAGTCCGCCAAGTCGGACTTGGTGACGGTGACAAAATCGCCGCCCAGGAACACCCGTGCAACGCCCGGGAGCGCGAACAGGGCGGTCGCCAGCGGGCTGCGTGCTGCAAGGTCAGGCCCGGCAAAGTCCGCAGTCCCTGCCCCCATCACGTCCCGCCCCGGCAGGAACTTCAGGGTTGCGGGGTTCGGCGTGCCTTCGGTCTCGATGAACATGAATACCACCTGCGAGAAGCGGACCGCGCTGGTCCGGTTACCGCACATTTGAGCAGGGTGAGGCGGGCGCGCAAGGCCGCCACGTGCGGGGCAGCCAACGTGCTGGCCTGGATGTGCCTAGCCGAGGGAGCTGCTCCTCTCGTTCCCCCGTGTCCCGGTGCTCCGGTCCGGTCGCCTCCCCATGGGCGCCGGGCTGCTCCCATAGGTGTTCGAGCTTCTGTTTCATGTCACGGTCCCTCTTGCTCGGCGGCGCGGGATACTTGGCGGCAATCCCCGGCGGCACGGCATCCCCGTGCTATCTAGCGCCCATGACCCTGACCCGCCGCCGGCTGCTCGCCTCGTCCCTGCTTGCGGCAGGGACCTTGCCGCTGACCCGTATCGCCCACGGCCAGCCGGCGCACCGCCTGACGGTCCTGCACATGAACGACTTCCACTCGCGGCACGAGGCAGTGGACGGACGCGCGCTGACGTGCAGCGCCGAACGCCCGGACTGCTTCGGCGGCAGCGCCCGGCTGGCGACGGCGATCCGGGCGCAACGGGCGGCGGCCGAGGCCGATGGCCGCACCGTGCTGCTGCTGGATGCCGGCGACCAGTTCCAGGGCAGCCTGTTCTTCACCGCCCACCGCGGCATGGCGGAGTTGGCCGTCATGCGCGAGATCGGCACGGACGCGATGGCGGCGGGGAACCACGAGTTCGACATGGGACCCGGGGTGCTGGGCGCCTTCGTGGACGCCGCGCATTTCCCGGTGCTGTCGGCCAATGTGGATGCGTCGGCCGAGCCAGCGCTGGCCGGGCGGCTGCAGCCCTATGCCATCCTGGAGCGTGCGGGCCTGCGCATCGGCCTGATCGGACTGACGACGCAGCAAACAGAGGTGTCGTCCTCCCCCGGCCCGCATGTCCGGTTCAACGACCCTGGCCCAGCCCTGGCCGCCGCCGCCGCGGGCGCACGGGCAGACGGCGCCGTACTGCTATTGCTGCTGTCCCATCTCGGCGTGTTCGCGGACGGAACCATGGACGCGCCGGGGATCGCCGCAATCATCGGCGGGCACACGCACACGCTGCTGTCCAACGTCGAGGCTGGGGCGCTGGGGCCGCATCCCGTCCATGCCGGGTCGGGTGCGCTGGTGGTGCAGGCGGGAGCTTATGGCCGCTACCTCGGACGGCTGGACCTAGACGTTGGGGCGGACGGCGTGGTGTTAGCCTATGGCGGCGAGTGCCGGCACGTCGGCCTGGACCTGCCGGAGGACCCTGCGGTGGCCGCAATCGTCGCCCGCTATGCCGAAACGCTGCGTGAGGTGGGTGGACGCCCGGTGGCGACCTTGACGGAGCCGCTGGATATAAACGGCTGCCGGGTCGGGCCATGCCGGTTCGGAGAGATCGTGGCCGAGGCCCTGCTGGGCGCCGCACACGGAGCGGACTTGGCGGTGATGAACGCGGGCGGCATCCGCACCGGGCTGCGCTCGGGCACAGTGACGCTGGGGGACGTGCTGGACGCGCTGCCGTTTGGCAACATGCTGGCGACGCTGACCCTCACGGGCGTGGACGTGCGGGCGGCACTGGAGCAGGGATTGCAGCCGGGCCGCGGCGCGTTCCCGCAAGTGGCTGGAATACGCATGGTATTCGACCTGTCCCGTCCGGCGGGCGACCGCATCACGGTGCTGGAAACGCGCGGGCCGGATGGAGGTTGGGCGCCGCTGGAACCGGGGCGGCGCTACCTGGTTGCGACCAACAACTTCCTACGGGGCGGCGGGGATGGATACACAGTTATGCGGGACCAGGCGATGGATTCCTATGACGCAGGGCCAGGGTTGGCTGAGATCGTGGCGGGGACGCTGAGATGGTAGGGGGATCACAGATGGACGTTCAGCATGTTCATGTGCAGCACGACGCGCAGGCCGGGGTGTAGTGGGCGGAAAGCAGCGAGCAGCCGGGACTGGTTAGCGAGGCTCCGACGCTGGATGGGCCGGTTGACCGTGTGATCGCGGTGGCAAGCGACCTGTTCTGTAGGGTTCAGGTCAGGACTGACTCGACGTCCGTAACATTACCGCCCAGGGACAGACTACCCTGTTTTGGTGGCACGAAACCGGTGAACTAAACGAAATCGAGCGGACATGGATGAACATCCATATTCAGCACGAAGGAGTTCTGCTTTTGTTTGATAAAGCTTACTCAGCTACTCCAACGTAGCTGAGTAAGCGTCATAAATGCGTAGTAGATTTCGATATAGTGCGCAGACATCGCTCCTTTCACGCTTCGTACACGCGCGTAGTCTAGCAGAGGCCGATGCTCTATGACCTGGTACTGCTATTCTTAGTGCCCGTTTGAGAAATGCCCGATACCACAAGCGGTAGCGGCAAGCCGCGCGCCTCAGCCACTAGGGGTGGGGAAGGCGGGCTATTTTCAAACGGGCACTTAAAAGCTGCGCAAGGTATAAGTTTGACACCGAAATGACGACCCGCCGTGAATGAAAGATGCCTCATGCTGGGAGACAGACACGAATTCCGCAACACTTTCCATTTAGCTAAGCCTACCCATAATACTTATCCCAACATTACTACTGCCGCCGCACCAGCGCCGCCGACACCGTACCAGGCTCTCGGCTCAAATCCGGCCTGGAATGTCGGCCCGTTCATGGAATACGCCGGAGATCACGGGTGGATCGGTCGTGGCATATGAAATCCAATAAGCGCCCTCCCTGATCCAGCGCCGCCCAGGGTGAGCGAGGCTCGGATACGGGCGCGGCGCGGGCAGCCCAGCGCCGGGATCGTGCTCGATGCGCGTTGCGGCCCACGCCACGGCGGCTTGCAGGTTGCGGACCGCCTCCGCCCTATCATGCGCGTCGTAGTAGGCCAGAAGGGCATCAAGGTCCCGCGCGGCCCGCGGGCTGAGGCGGATTACGCCGGACGGTCAGCCTTCGCCCGCAGCCGTGCCTCAATCCGTTCGGCGCCCGTCCGCAACCGCTCTAGCACCGGCTCAAGCGGAACCGTCTGTCCGGCAGCGATCTGCGCCTCACTCTCGTCGAGCGCCTCGGTCCAGCTTGGCGGCGTCTTCCTGTCGTCTGCGAGGTGGTCCATGCCGATAGCATAGGTAGTCGCCCCGCGCCGGAAAAGAGGTATTGCCACAAGCCCCACTCTGCGTCGCCAGGCCCCCTATCGCTGCCGCCAGACCAATGTCGCCGACACGGCGTAATTCCAGACCACCCCGATTGCCGCCCCCAGCACCGCCGATGGCGTCCAGCCCCCTTGCGCCGCATACAGCATCTGCGCCACGCCGATATTCGCCGCAGCACCAATTCCGCACACCGCAATGAACAGTGCCAGCCCGCGCCACAGCGCGGGTCCGCGTAGCCGCACGCTCCGGTATGTCACGGCGTTGTTGAGCTGGAAATTGGCCAGCATCGCCACGAGCGTCGCCGTTATCTCCGCCGGCACGAACCCCAGTCCTGACGCCCAACCAAGCTGCAAAGCCAGGAGATGCACCCCAACGCCCACCACACCCACCAGCGCAAATGCGACGAAGCGCAGCGGCACCAGCCCACCCAAGGCCTTGTCCAGCACCAGCCCGAAGAACTGAACCAGCACCAGCACATCCAGCTTGCTGTCCCCGGCCACGCGCGGCTGGAACCGCACCGGGATCTCCGCCACGCGCAACGGTACCCGAGCCGAAAGCAGCAGGTCGAGCAGGATCTTGAACCCTGACCCGGTCAGCCGCGGCGCCAGGCGCTCGAACAGGTCGCGGCGCAGCAGGAAGTAGCCGCTCATGGGATCGGACAGCGGCACTGGCAGCACTGCCTGCGCCGTACGTATCCCCAATCCCGAAATTCTATGCCGCCACGCTCCTGACAGCCCGGCGCTGTCGCCGCCCTCCACGTGTCGGCTGCCCACCGCCAGGTCGGCGCCCCCTTGTACGGCGGTGAGAAGCAACGGAAGCCGGGTCTCGTCATGCTGCAAGTCGCCGTCAATCACCGCGACGAACTCGGCCGAGGACGACAGCGCCCCCTCGATTACTGCACTCGACAGGCCCCGGCGGCCGACCCGGCGGATGCAGCGGATGCGCGGGTCGGCTGCCGCAATGGAGCGGACGGCCGCCGCGGTGCCGTCCGGGCTGTCATCGTCCACGAACACCGCCTCCCAAGCGATTCCGGCCAGCGCCAAGCGCAATCGTGCGACCATCGATTCGACATTTGCACGCTCGTTGTAGCAGGGGATAACGACCGCAAGCTCCGGCTGGCCGGCGATGGCGGCCTCGGGTTGCGCCAGGGCGCTTGGGGGGCTGGGTGTATCCACCGTTGCGGTATAGTCCGCGCGCGCGGCCCTGTCAGGATGCCTCCTCGAGACGCCTTGTTGCTGCTGCGGCACGGGGCAGAAACAAGGTTGGAGCGCAAGAAGCCAGGACCCTCCCTTGCCCGCCCAAGCCGGGATGCGGTAGCCCTGGACGATCAAGGAAGGATGCCCATGCCCGTCAAGGACGTGAAGAAGGTCGTGCTCGCCTACTCGGGCGGCCTGGACACCAGCGTGATCCTGCGCTGGCTACAGACCAACTACGGCTGCGAGGTCGTCACCTTCACCGCCGACCTTGGCCAAGGAGAGGAGTTGGAACCGGCGCGGGCCAAGGCGGAAATGTTTGGCGTCAAGGAGATTTTCATTGATGACCTGCGCGAAACCTTTGTCCGCGACTTCGTCTTCCCGATGTTCCGCGCCAACACGCTTTACGAGGGCCAGTATCTCCTTGGCACCAGCATCGCCCGCCCGCTGATCGCCCAGCGCCAAATCGAGATCGCCAGGCTGGTCGGCGCCGATGCGGTCGCCCACGGCGCCACCGGCAAGGGTAATGACCAGGTGCGGTTCGAAGTCGCCTACTATGCCCTTAACCCGGACATCAAGGTGATCGCTCCCTGGCGGGAATGGGACCTGACCAGCCGCACCCGCCTGCTGGAATTTGCCGAGCAGAACCAAATCCCGGTCACCAAGGACAAGTGCGGCGAGGCACCATTCAGCGTGGACGCGAACCTGCTGCACTCGTCCAGCGAGGGCAAGGTGCTCGAAGACCCTGCCGAGGAGGCGCCCGAGTTCGTCTATCAACGGACCATCCGTCCGGAAGACGCGCCGGATCAGGCGACCATCATTAGCGTGGACTTCTCCCAGGGTGATCCAACGCACATTAACGGCATGGCCCTGCCCCCAGCCGTGCTGCTGACCCAGTTGAACGAACTGGGCCGTGCAAACGGCATCGGTCGCCTTGACCTAGTAGAGAATCGCTTTGTCGGAATGAAGTCCCGCGGAGTTTATGAAACGCCCGGCGGAACCATTCTACTGGCCGCACACCGCGGCATCGAAAGCATCACGCTGGACCGGGAGGCTGCACACCTCAAAGACAGCCTGATGCCCAAATATGCCGAGCTGATCTACAACGGCTTCTGGTTCAGCCCGGAGCGGCGGATGCTGCAAGCTGCGATCGATGAGAGCCAACGCAGCGTGGTCGGCCGGGTGCGGCTGAAACTATACAAGGGCAACGTGACGATCATCGGGCGAGAAAGCCCCAACACCCTTTACTCCATGAAGGTCGTCACCTTCGAGGACGATCAGGGTGCATATGATCAAGTGGACGCGGGCGGCTTCATTAAGCTCCAGGCGCTACGGCTCCGGCTGGGCGCGAGAGCCGGGCGACTGGGCGGCACACTGTAGCGCCGCCCTACAGCCAACTGGCTTACTGTTGCTGACCAGTTTGCTGCGCCCGGATGCGCGCCTCGTCCCGGCGCCTGACCACCGTGCCGGTTACGCATCCTGCCAGGGCGCCCAGAACGCCGTGTCCGGCCAGGTGTCCGCCTGCGGCGCCCACGGCACCATAGCGCAGGCAGCCGCCGCCGGGCTTGGGGATCTCGCCTGTCGCCTGCTGCTGCTGGGTTTGCGAGTAGCGCGAGTCGCTCTTCGCACGGGTGCGGTCGTCAGGCATCGGCTGGATCTGGTCGCCTTGGAAGCTAAACCCTTGGTCGGCCGTGGGCGGCGGCCCTTGATAGCGGTAACTCTGGGCGTTTGCAGCCGACGCGGTCAGGAACAGGGCAACAGCAGTTACGATAGGCTTCATCATATGCAGTCCTCCATTGGCCTAGCAACGGACTGAAGCATGTCGGGTTCCAGGAAGGTCTTACATTGCCGGCCTTTCCCCCTCTCCCGCCGCGAGAGGGAGCATACGGAAGCCACCTAAAATCCCAGGATCGCCTTGGCGACGATGTTCCGCTGTATCTCGTTCGACCCGCCGTAGATCGAGATCTTGCGCCAGTTGAAATAGGTCGGCGCTGCCTCCGCCGCGTAGTCCGGCCCGACCGGCGGTTCGTTGCTGCCGTGCTCATGGTCGTCGTAGGGCAGGATGTAGGGGCCGACCACATCCATCAGCAACTCGGTCGTCGCCTGCTGTAGCTCGGACCCCTTCAGCTTCAGGATTGAGCTGGCCGGGTTCGGCTTGCCACGCTCCCGATTGCGCTCGTCAGCGACGACGCGGAGCTGGGTCATCTCCAGCGCCTTCAGCTCGACCTCAACAGCGGCCACCTTCTCGCGGAAATGCGGTTCATCCATCATAGTGATGTCACCCACCCGCTCCAACGCCGCCAACTGCTTGATGCGTCGGATGCGCGCCTTGCTGACGCCGACGCGGGCAATGCCGGTGCGCTCGTTGCCCAGCAGGAACTTGGCGTAATCCCAGCCCTTGTTCTCTTCGCCGACGAGGTTCTCGACCGGCACGCGCACTTCGTCGAACCAGACCTCGTTGACCTCCACCCCGCCGTCAATCGTCTGGATCGGCCGGACGGTGATGCCGGGCGTCTTCATATCAATCAGGATGAAGCTGATGCCCATCTGCTTCTTCGCCGACTTGTCAGTGCGCGCCAGGCAGAAGATCCAGTCGGCATACTGTCCAAGGGTCGTCCAGGTCTTCTGGCCATTCACCACATAATGGTCGCCGTCCCGAACCGCGGTCGTCCCCAGGCTTGCCAGGTCCGACCCGGCGCCGGGTTCGCTGAACCCCTGGCACCACCAAATGTCCAGGTTAGCGGTCGCCGGCAGGAACTTCTGCTTGTGCTCCTCGGACCCGAATTGCGCAATGACCGGGCCGACCATGTTGGTGTTGAAGCCCAGGGGCGGTGGCACGCAAGCCTGCTGAAGTTCGTCTTGATAGATATACATCTGCACCGGCGTCCAATCCCGTCCGCCCCACTGAGAGGGCCAGTGAGGGACGGCCAGGCCGTGCTCATTCAGGATGCGTTGCGCCGTCACTTGGTCCTCACGCGACACATGCTCGCCGCGCTGCACCTCGTCACGGATGCGCTGCGGGATTTGCGTCGTGAAGAACTCGCGCATTTCGGCGCGGAAGGCACGTTCCTCGGGGGTGAAGCTCAGGTCCATAGGTGTGCCTCCCTTATGCCAGCTCGAACAAGCCTGCGGCACCCTGGCCGCCGCCGATGCACATGGTGACGATGACGCGCTTGGCACCCCGGTGCTTGCCCTCGATCATCGCGTGCCCGGCCATCCGGGCGCCGCTCATGCCATAGGGGTGGCCAACAGAGATGGCGCCGCCATCCACGTTCAAACGGTCCTGCGGGATGCCCAGCTTGTCCCGGCAATACAGGACCTGACTGGCAAACGCCTCGTTCAGCTCCCACAGGTCTATGTCGTCCACCGTCAGGCCATGCCGGGCCAGGAGGCGCGGAACGGCGAAAACGGGACCGATGCCCATCTCGTCGGGATCGCACCCGGCGACGGCCAGACCACGGAACACTGCCATCGGGGTCAGGCCGCGCCGGGCCGCCTCCTTGTCCGACATGACGACGCACGCGCTGGCGCCGTCTGACAACTGGCTGGCGTTGCCGGCGGTGATGAACTGGCCCTCGCCACGGACGGGCTTCAGCTTGGCGAGACCTTCGAGCGTCGTTTCCGGCCGGTTGCCCTCGTCCTGGCGCAGCGTCACCTCCTCATGCCGGACCTCCCCGGTCACCTTGTCGGTCACGGCCATGATGGTGGGCAGCGGCACGATCTCGTCGTTGAACCGACCGGCCTGCTGCGCCGCCGCGGTGCGGCGCTGGCTTTCCAGCGCATACTCGTCCTGCGCCTCGCGAGAAATGCCGTAACGGGCGGCAACGATGTCCGCCGTCTCGATCATCGGCATGTAGATGGCGGGTTCGTGATCCTCCAGCCAGGCATCCCGATACATGTGCCGGTTGAGCGTGGACTGCACGAGGCTGATGTTCTCCAAGCCCCCCGCCACGGCAGCCGGCACGCCGTCGCACACCACGCGGTTCGCCGCGATGGCGATGGCCTGCAAGCCGCTGGAGCAGAACCGGTTCACAGTCATCGCCGCAGTCCCATTGGACAGCCCAGCCCGCAGCGCAGCTTGGCGAGCGATGTTGCCGCCGGTGGCGCCTTCCGGGTTGGCGCAGCCCAGCACGACCTCCTCCACGTCGCCCGCCTCAAGCCCGGCGCGCTGGACGGCGTGGCGCACGGCATGGCCGCCCATCTCGGCGCCATGGGTCATGTTGAAGGCGCCCCGCATCGCGCGGCCGATGGGAGTACGGGCGGTGGACACGATGACGGCTTCAACCATAGGCGGCCTCCTGCATCATTATTGGGTGGTATGGGACGGCACAGCGCGCGTTTCCCAGCTACTTGTCGTGCAGCTCAAGCCGGCGCTCGACCGCACTTAGGCGCACCTCATGGTCGTCAAGGCGCGTGCAGGGCAGCAGAGCGAAGGTCGTTGGTGGCCTTCTCGCTTTCCCAGGGCCATTCAGTTCTGGCATATCGGCCTGTGCGTGAGCGGTGGCGGGGTGACGTAGCGGCTGTATGGAGGCGACTTTCCCGCTTCGTGAGGTCGCCCTGTGCCATTTGCTGCCCTGCTTGC
>JAABUU010003888.1_pt1 | contig 18402 bp, 17 predicted proteins | sample 5559301 | NCBI WGS metagenome assembly JAABUU01 (sample SAMN10711884, study PRJNA513360) | rock metagenome | isolation source: Antarctica rocks | place: Antarctica: Victoria Land, Richard Nunatak white | reverse complement strand
TCCACCGCCGTGTCCTGCCCGCAGCCACGCGTCGATCACGCGTGACCAGAGGCGGAACGCCCCACCCCGACAGCGGCCCCCGGTTATGCACACCATTGCTTCGTTCTCTCCGACAGACTGCTAGAGCGGTTCTGTCACAGCAAAGGATACGGGGACTACCGAACCTTCAAGCCGATGCCACGCATGACGTTGCAAAACCACAGCGAAGCCGAAATCGTATCGCTGTACAACGGAGAAATAAGGGGGCTAGCAAACTACTACAGCCTCGCCAAAAGCGTTAAAAGCGATATAAGCAAACTGCACGGCCTCTGGCGCGGCAGCCTGCTGAAAACGCTGGCGACCAAACGGCGCAGTACCATAGCAAAAGTCTATGCCAGTTTGTATCAACCGAATGGGGACTTTATCCTCACGGTCAATACCCCGCAAGGGCCAAAGCACTACCCCTTATGGCACCCACGGGACGTGAGCAGACCCACGAATCTACAAAGAGATAGCGACTCCCTACCCAAAATGGGATGGGTATACGCCAGAACAGAGTTGATCTCACGGCTCAATGCCAGGGAATGCGAATACTGTGGAACGGCCAACGGGCCATTCCAGGTACACCACGTCAAGGGATTAAAGGCCGTCGAGAAGGGTAAGGAACTGTGGGAAAGGGTCATGAAGGAACGGCGGCGCAAGACAATCGTCTTATGCGAGCCGTGCCACATTGACCTGCACCGGGGAACCCTACCGTCCAGCAGATATATCGACACCAAGAGTAGGGGGAGAGCCGGATGACGCGAAAGTGTCCAGTCCGGTTCGGTGGGGAGATGACGCGCGACCCTGACATGGGCGCACGCTTCTTACCCAATTTGCACAAGGGCAGCTACGTCTACATCGAGGGCGCGCTCTCGCAGAGTGAGTACACCAACCGCGAGGGCCAGGTGCGGCAAAGCCTGGAGGTGCGCGCTCGCGAGATGCGCATGCTTGATAAGGCGGGCGACCGAGGCGCGGAGACCGACGGTGACGATGCAGTGCCCGTGTATGCTCGCCAGAGCACGGCCATGTCCGCACCCGCCAGCGACATGGACGAGATCCCCTTCTGATCTGAGACGCCTCCTGCGGCAACGCCGCCGGGTCGATACGTGGTGATCTCACCGGCCCGTCGGCAGACGATCACGGCGTCTCGTCGCTCCATCGCTGACCAACGACGAGCGCACACTATAGCGACTAATCCGGTATACGGCGATCACGACCACGCCCGAGACGACCATAAGCGAAAGGCAGGTACCTCCTTGGCAGAACACACGGACCACGCACCAGCGGCCGGCAGGACCAGCGCGACGGATGAGATTCTGGCGATGATCGCCACGGAGGAGCCGCACGGAGCAACGCCCGATCAAGTCGCCCGCGCGCTAGGGCTAACGCTCGATGGTGAGGCGCTGCAGAGCCAGTTGGAGGAGATGGTGGCCTAGGGCCTCCTCGACCGGCGTGGGCTTGGTCACGGCGCGGTCTATACGCTCAACAAGACGGCGTGACGCGCGCGACCAGGGCAAAGGGCCTGGGCGCAACGTCCACGTTCGGTACAGGTCGTAAGACAACGGCCAGCGTAGGGGCTATGCGCCGGTGGTGGCCAGATGAGCCGGTCGTAGGGACGATGGCGTGAACACGGCCGGCTTGTATCGTCCTGTGCGTCGGACGCGCGGACGGTCGAAATAGGATGTGGGGGTGATGGCGGCGGCGTGTGGGGAAAGGACCGTGATAGCTAGGTGACGTATCCACGCGGGAACCTTCCGGATGAGTCACGTCGCCATCACCGCAGGATCGAGGTCGCCACCGACGGTATCGCGCTCGCGCCCGCCGGGCGCACGCTCTACGACCACGCCGCTCACCGGCGGGACGCTCCACAGCGTCGCGACCGCCACATGGAGGACACGGGGCTGTCTCCGGGGAGCGCTCGCGGCGCGGGTGCAGTGCGTAGGCGTGACCGGCATGGTCGTCGACCCCCTCATGGACAAGAGTGGCCGCACGTCGGTGACCGGGCAGGAGGAGAACGTGGTACGGTGCGCCAGGGCAACCGGCGGTCCATCCTCGTGCCGAACAAGCGGCTGCGCTGGCCCGACACCATATCCGACGGGCCGAGGCGGGTTAATCGACCGCACCACCTCGCACATCCAAGCCATGCACTGGTTCAAGCCGCGGAACGGCCCGCGGCTGGCCACGCCGTTCTAGTTCATCGCGCGGCCAGACGACACGGGCATGATCGGGACCGGCGCGCCACAGGATCGTGATCGTGGCATGGCCCGACAGGGACCGTGGCGGCGTAGGGCTAGGCGACTCCACGATCGCCTGGTACGCCATCGGGCTTCCTCTGTCAAGCGGCGGGGGCCACACTCCCGAGACCCTGTCCGCGGCGGACAGCCACGGCCACGAACGAGAGGATGTAGGCGGCGATGACGAGCAACAGCAGCAGGTGGTAGCCAAGCTGCAGCGACGCATACTCCAACGCGCCGCCTAGAAAAGCCCCGAGCAGGTTGGACGCCAGCGCGACATCGGGCGACACCGTGTCGCCGAACAGGCGCCCGAAGATCAGGTTGGCCAGCAAGATCGGCGAGAACAGCACCGCGCAGCCCAGCGCGTAGCGCAGCGCCAGGTTCGGAACAAGCAGCGTGTGGAACGGCAGCAGCAGGTTGAGCGCCAGCGTCGCGGCCAGCCCGACATAGAGCAGGCCGATATTCAGCCGCAGGCGCGACCGCGCGTTGACCCAGTTGGCCAGCAACACCGTGAGCAGGATGCCGATGATCACCAGCGCGTTGACGAGCCAGGTGACGCCGAAGAGCAGCGAAAAGTTGACGATGCTCTTGGATTCGAGCAGCAGGAAGGCCAGCCCGGTGAAGAACAGCGCCGGGTCGAAGCGTCGCAGCGCGCGCCGTCCCGTGCTCAGGAAGACGGCCACGAGCGCGATGAGCAGCGTGATGGCCACGCCCTGCAGGTAGATCGTGGGGACGCCGCGCTGTGCAAGGTAGAGGAACGGCCAGTCGTCGGTGGCGTTCTCGATGCCGGCCTGGCGCGTGATGGTGTGCGCCCGGTACAACGCCGGCGACAACTCGCGCAAGCGCGGCCCATCCATCAGCACGGCGGCCGACGAGCTCGCGTAGAATCGGCCGTAGGGGGCCTGGCCGCCGAAGGCGTCGGTCAGCATGCCCGCGATCTTATGCACGATCCAGGGCTGGCGGTAGTAGTTGTAGAGCACCAGCACGCCGTTGGCGCTGAGGTGGCTGCGCGCGGTCGCGAACGACTCCTGCGTGAACAGGTAACTCTCCAGGCGCAGGTTGGCGAAGCTGGAGGTCAGGGCCAGCGAGTCGGGCAGGGCGAAGACGATCAGATCGTAGGTGTTGTGGGTGCGCTCCAAAAAGGCGCGTCCGTCGTCGAGCACGACATGCACACGCGGGTTCTGGTAGACGTGATCGGGGTGGAAATCGCGGCCCAGCCCGTAGATCACAGGGTCGAGTTCCACACCGGTGACGCTGCCGATGCCGTTGTGGACGGCCATGTCCGCGTCGGTACCCGAGCCTGCCCCGATGATCAGTTCGCGTGCGGACGGCGGGAAACGGAACGTCTGGAACGGCGCCAGGTAGAAGGGGCTGCGCGCGCGCGCCGCGTAGGGACCCATGGCCTGGTGGCCGATGTTGTTGACGAAGATGACGCGGCCGCCGTCGGCGAACTTTTGGACGTCGATGCGGTAGTAGGGCGACCACAGCGAGGAGCGGCCCAGCAACGTGACCCACACGACCACGCCGAGCAGAATAGCCGCGTTGGCCACGCGGAACGCGCCGCGCTGTTGTGGCAGGGCCAGCGCGGCGAGCGCGGCGATGGTGAACCAGACGCCGGGCGGGGAGCCCAGGAAGGAGATGAGCGCGAAGAGGGCCGAGCCGGCGATAGAGCCGGCCACGTCGAGCGTGTAGGCCGTCAGAGGTGGGCGGACCTTCGTGAGCAGCCGCCCCAGGTTCTGTCCCAGCAGGGCGAAGATCGCCCCCACGAGGATGAAAACGAGCGGGACGAGGAAGAAGGCCTCGATGCCCTGCGCCTTGATCGCCCCGTCCTTGAAAAAGACCTCCTGATTGGAACTGGCGTTGAGCTGCAGCTTGAAGGTGGCGACGATGGCGACGAGGATAGCCAGCGCGGCCGGGAAGAACGTTTGCAGGTCGACGCGGCGGCGCGCCTGCAAGATGCCGAGCCCGATGCCCAGGAACGAGGCCAGCAGCACGAAGTTGGTGAAGTAGCCCAAATAGCGAATGTAGGACGGTATCCAGCGGATGCAGGTCAGCTCCACGAACAGGATCGTGAACGAGCACAGGAACAGGTTGAAGCGGTCCCGCAAGGTATCGGTCATATCGTCTCCCCCATAGGGCCGGCTATACGGCATGACGCCATGATACACGACCGAACCGTAGCCGCGCGCCCATCTGAGGGGTGGCGTCGCAGGGCTCGTGCATGACCTGGGAGCGCGGGTGTCTCGCCCGTCCCAGCGCCCTGTGCTGGACAATTGCGGCATCCGACCTATGAACCTGAACATGCCGGGTCTGCTGGCCGACCCACATCGCGGTATGCTGTCGGGTAGCCGCGTATCGGCTACGTGCCTCGTCCGCGTGACAGGTTGTCGTACTGACGGCTACGCGAGACCACCAATCGCTGGTAACGCAGGGGCAATCAGGGTGCTGGAAAAGCCATCTTGTTAGCGGCTGTGTTGTTTATGCCGTGCGCGTCGTCATGCAAGCGTTGCGCCGCACCCTTTCGCCGCGCCTTTGAGATACGTCGGCGAAAGCTCTTGCGTACTTCATCAGCTCACATCAAGGACGCTCTAGCTACCGCCACTATTTACCGTATCATAGGAACTAACATCGCGTTGATTGCCCAGAAGTCGCTTTCGCGCACAATAGATTACGGTCCTACGCTTTCGCGTCCAACGATCCGCGCCTGGAACCGCAGTGATTCCTGGATGCGTTGATCCCAGTAGTCCCACGCATGTCCCCCTGAGAACTCCGCGTATTCGTGCGGAATTCCAAGGGTTTCCAGATGCCGGTGAAACTGGCGATTGCCAGCGAGCAACGGGTCTTCGGTCCCACAGTCGATGCGTAGGGCCGGGAGCAGCCCCCGGTCTATCCGCTCAGCCAGGGCAAACAGGTCGTTGCAGCCACCACGCGGATCAGGCCCAAAGACACGGGTGAACTTGGGCTCTGGTTGGAACGGCTCGTGTGTCCACGTCAGCGCGCGCGAGCAGGAGTGGCTAACGGCGCCGCAGAACAGGTCAGGGTGTCCAAGCGCGAGCTTGAGCGCCCCGTACCCACCCATGGACAGGCCACCAACCACGCGCGCCTCGCGCCGCGGGTCGGTGTGGAACGTTCGGTTGACGTAGGGGATCAGGTCGCGCACGATCGCCGTCTCGTATGCGTCCCCCCGCGGGGCGTCTGTATAGTAACTACGGCCGCCCTCGACCATGACGATAATGAAGGGATAGCCCTCGGCGTACCGTGCGATGTTCGTCTGACGCGTCCACGCCGTGTGGTCGTCGGAGAGGCCGTGGAGCAGATAGAAGACGGGGAAGGGGCCGGAGATCGTTTCGGGCACGATAAGCGTGGCCGCGGTCATCCGATCGAGCGCGCCGCTAAACCAGCGCAATGAGCATAGCGCCATTGAGTCGCCCCTTTCATGCTCTCAGTGTCCGTTCATTCGTTCCGCCGCGCGCTAGGGCAAGGGTGCGGCGCGCAGCCTCGACGACGGCGCGGTCGAGGAAGCGCCCGTCCTCCAAGGCGAAAGCGCCCATGCCGGCTGTGGCGGCCGTTTCCAGCCGATCCACAAGGTCACGCGCCCGCCGCACCTCGTCCTCGCTTGGCGTGAACACCTCGTTGACGACCGCGATCTGCGTCGGGTGGATGACCGAGCGTCCCACGAAGCCCATACGCTTGCCCTCCTCGGTCGAGCGACGCAACCCGTCGAGGTCGCGTATGTCGGTGTACACGCTCTGGGTCGGACCGGGCAGCCCGGCGGCGCGCGCCGCGACGACGATGCGCGAGCGGGCATAGGATAGCCCCGCGTCTTCCGATGCGCCGAGATCCGCCCTGAGGTCGGCCTCCCCTAGCCCCAGGCCGATGACCCGCCCATGCGCCCGCGCGATGTCGAACGCCCGCTCGACGCCCAGCGCCGATTCGAGCAGGCACTGTATCCCAGCGTCACAACCTAGGCGTGCCAACCCGTCCGCGACATGGCGCACGTCCTCAGGCGACTCAGTTTTGGGCAGCCGTACGGCCGCGAGCCAGGGTCCCGCGATCGCCGCGATGTCCTCGTCGATGAGTCCCGAATCGACGGCGTTGACGCGCACGACGATCGGCGTGCGCGGTCGCGACCGCAGGACCTCGGCCACCTGCTCCCGCGCCACGCCCTTGCGGTTCGGCGCCACCGCGTCCTCGAGGTCGAAGACGAGCGCGTCGGCGTCCGTCATCAGCGCTTTGTCCATCATGCGCTGGTCGCTGCCGGGGACGTAGAGATAGCTGCGCGGCGGAGGAATGAGGAGGGTCATATCACACCATCCCGCGTCAGTTCCGCGCGCCGGGCCGCGTCGATGCCCAAGCGGCCGAACACGTCGGCGTTGTGCTCGCCCAAGCGTGGGCCGGTACTCACGACGGCGCCCGGCGTGTCGGAAAGCCGGAAGAGCACGTTTTGCATCACCAGCGGTCCTAGATCGGGATCAGGGACCGAGACGAGCGACTCCAACGCCTGATACTGCGGATCGGCCATCACATCGGACACGTCGTAGATCGGGGCCACGGCGGCTTGCGCCTCCTCGAACGCCGCCACGACCTCAGCAGCCGTGCGCTCCGCGATCCAACCGCCCACGGCGTCGTCCAGGATGTCGGCGTGGGCGGCGCGGCCTCCGCCGGACGCGAACCAAGGCTCCTCGATCAACTCGGGGCGTCCGACGAGGCGCATCACGCGCTCGGCCACGCTCTGGGCGCTGGTCGAGACCGCGAGCCACGCGCCCTCAACGGTTCGATAGGTATTGCGCGGCGCGTTGTTGCTCGAGCGGTTCCCGGTGCGTTGCTGAATCACACCAAGTTGGTCGTAGACCGTCGGCTGGGCGCCGAGGACGGTTAAGATCGGCTCAATGATCGCGAGGTCGACGACCTGCCCGCGCCCCGTGGCCTCACGGGCGCGCAGGGCGACCATGATCGCGTACGCTGTCGCGAGCGCCGCGATGCCGTCGGCCAGCCCGAACGGCGGGAGTGTGGGCGGTCCGTCAGGCTGGCCAGTGATGTGGGCAAACCCGCTCATCGCCTCGGCCAGCGTCCCGAAGCCGGGGCGGCGCGCGTAGGGGCCGACCTGCCCGAAGCCCGTCACACGCGCCAGCACCAAACGGGGGTTCATCGCGGTCAACTGGTCGTACCCGAGCCCCCAGCGCTCTAGCGTGCCGGGCCGAAAGTTCTCCACCACGACATCGGCGTCCGTAACAAGCTGTCTGAAGATGTCCTGGCCGGCAGGCGAACCCAGATAGAGCGTTATCGCTTTCTTGTTGCGCGCGAGCATTTTCCACCACAGGCCGATTCCGTCTTTGGTATGCCCGTGTAGGCGGGCGGGGTCGCCCCGTGGGTGTTCGACTTTGAGCACATCAGCGCCAAAGTCGGCCAGGAACGTGGCGGCGAGGGGGCCGGCAAATAGGGTCGCCACGTCGAGCACGCGGATGCCGTCGAGCGCCCGCCGTCCAGTTGGGCTGGTCATGAAAAATCCTCCGCACGTCGGTCCGGCTCCACCTCGGAGGGGACAGTTCCGGCAGCGTCTCCCGAGGCGCCCAAGTGGGCGAAGGCGTGCCCGCGCTCCGTGGCCTCCCTGAATTGACGCTGCTGCAGCCGCCCCGCGACCCCAGCAAGGTCGACGGCTAGAGCGCCCAGATCGGTGCGGTTGGCGTCGTCGATGCGCGCGATCCAGGCCGGCCGTAGTGCTCCGTCGCCGTGTAAGGCGCCAGCAATGGCCCCGGCCATGCTGGCGATCGAATCGCAGTCGCGGCCATAGTTAGCCCCGCCACAGATCGCCTGCTCACAGTCGCCGTCCGCGACGACCAGGAACGCCAGTGCGAGCGGCAACTCTTCGATGCTGCGCTCCCGGCTGGGCTGCCAGTCGTCCGTGCCGTTCCCGCGATCGCGGAAGATGTCGGCCGCGCCGTCGTATGGCCGCATCGTGTCGCGTAGCGGCCCGATCGCTTCGCGCCAGTCGTGGTAGTCGCGCGCCCGCGCGACGACGGCCTCGATGGCCGCGCGGGTTCCGTCCTTGGCCACGTCCAGCGCCGTTGCCACGATCGACGCCACGGTCGCCTCCGGCTGGAACGCCTCGGCCACGCACGCCGCCATCACGCCGGCCGCCTCCAGCCCGTAGCTGGTCTGATGGGCGCTGAAGATATCGATCGCCTCGCGGTAGGCGGCACGGGGATCGCAGGCGTTGACGATGCCGACGGGCGCCGCGTACATGGCGGCGCCGCAGTTGACCATGTTGCCAACGCCGCCCAGGCGGGGGTCGGCGTTGGCCAACCGCAGGCGCATCAGCAACCACTTCTCAGGATAGAAGAGGCGCTCGATGAGCGGCGCCTCCCGGCCGTACTCCGGTATCCAGCGCGGCTCGTCAGCGATCAGCGGCACGACGCGGCGGGCGAAGCGGTACGCATCCAGATGGTCATCCTCTTCGACATAGATGCGGCCGAGGATCTGCACCATGTGCGTGTCGTCGGTATAGCGCCCATCACCCTTGATCGTCGCCGATGGTCCGCTCCACGGCTCGACGAAATCGGTGATCTCCCCGTATCGCGCGCGTATTTCATCGGGCCGATGACCCTCGGCCGGAGCGCCAAGGGCGTCGCCCACTGCCCCGCCATACAAACTGCCACGCACTTTGCTCTCGAACAGGCTGGTCTCGCCATCGCTCATAACGCCCCTTCTCCCCTTCTCTTGTGAGAGTATGTATCCGTCAGTTACTGTCGCAGCGCGGCTATATCCGTAGCCAGCGCGTGGAGATCGACGCCGGCCAACGCAGGAACACACACCCCGCGTAGGGTGCGCAGCGCCTGTTCCCAGTCCCCTGAGACGGCCCCGGCGCCGCGCATGGTCCCCGCGAGCGCGCCGACCATGGCCGGCAAGGAATCGGCGGCGCGCGCGCATATGTTGGCCACGAGGACGCCTTGCCATAGATCGCCCTCTGTCGCCTGGGCGAGGGCAAACGCGGCCGGGACAGTCTCGGCCGCCGCATTGGCGTAGCTATAGGTGCGCGTTATCACATCCTGGTTCAGCGCCAGCGCCAGATCGGCTGGTGTGGCGTGTCGCCGCGCGAGCTCGGCGACGCGCCCATCGACCCAGGCAAGCCACGACTCGGGCGGAAACTGGGCGCGTCCGGTCGCCAGGGCCGCGTCAAGGTCGACGCCGTTCACGAGCAAGGAGACGGCCGCGGCCATGGCGCCCGCCGCCCACACCCCTTCATCGGCGTGGGTCACCGCGGCGTCAAGCGTCGCCACGCGCGCGGCCTGCGCGGGCTGTCCCGGCCATGCCAGTCCGGCGGGTACGGCGCGCGCTACGGCTCCATCGTCATACCACTGCGGGTTGTCGCCACCGGTCGCGGGGGGCGACAACCCACGACGCAGGTTCTCGATCGCGGCCTTCTCGGCGAGGCCGGTCCAGAGTTGATCGGCTTCACGCGCCAACCGGCGCCACGCCTCCGCGACATCCCCCGCGGTCGGCGCCCCTCCGTGCGCGATGAGAATCCGCGCGGTGAGCGCCGCCATCTCGGTATCGTCGGTGGGGCCGGGGAGTAGGACATCATCGCCGCGGCCGAAGCCGAATGGAAGCGTCAGGCGCAGGACGCGATGCTCGAGCATCTCCAGATCGGTGCGGCGCTGGAACGCGCGCTGCCAGGGGGCGAGTCGCAAGCCATGGTGCATGGCGGCGGGGTACCCGATGGCGTCGCCCAACGCCAGGCCAAGTAGGGCGCCGTAGACGCGATCGAACCGGTCCGTCATCGTCCGGCCTCCCGTCCATCACCGTCCAAGAAACGCGCGACCAACCGTCGCGCCAGATCGGGCAGGGCCACACCGGCGACGACGCGGAAGTTGTGCCCAGGGACAGGCCCAATGCGCTCCTGCCACTCGGGGGGGACGGCCGCGATGCCCTGGTGCGCCCCCGCCAGCGTGCCCGCGATGGCGCCGATCGTGTCGGCGTCGCGTCCCAGGTTGACGCCGCCCGTCACGGCCGCGCGATAGTCGCCTCTGGCGGCGAGGAAAGCTCCGAAAGCGAGGGCGACCGCCTCCGGCGCGATATCGGCCCACGGGAAAAACGTCACCGCCAGGGCGCCGTGCAACGCATCCTGGGCCGACCAGACATCGGCGTGCCCGGCCGCGATCTCCGCGGCACGGACCACCAAACGGTAGGTCCAGGAGTCGCGGGGCACATGCGCCAGCGCGGCGGCCAGGATCTCGTCCACCGTCGCGCCCGTCATCGCTACCGCCGTCCCCGCGGCCACGGCCTGCCCGGCGTGGATGCCATCGCGCCCGTTTGTCACCGAACCCAAACGTTCCGCGACCGACGCGGCGCGGTCGGGCTCCCCGGCGCAGGCCACACCGATGGGACCGACGGCCATGGCCAGCCCATCGCTCCACCCCTGCTGGTTGAACCGTCCACTCCGCGGTGGCCGCAGCCCGCGGCGCAGGTTATCCATCGCGATCACATCGCTGAAGCCGCCACCACTAAAACCGCTGTCCGGCGCCATGAGCCACCGTCGCCAGACGTCGAGGAGAGCGGCCTCGGTGGGATCACGTCCGCACTCGAGCAGAATGAGCGCGTTGAGCACGGCATACTCGGTGTCATCGGTGCCCACGGGATGATCTTGCAGGAAATCATCGATCCGCCCGTAGCGCTGCCGAATCGACGACGGCTTGTAGCCCTCCACCGGGGCGCCCAGCGCATCGCCGATGGCCTGTCCGACGAGACAGCCCTGTGCGCGGTCCAACAGGCTGATGGCCCCACTATCCATGCAACCTCCGTCCTCTCCCTAACAACGCTTGACATTGACGCGGCTTGCGTATAAATTTATCGTAACAGTTATGCGAATAAGTAGGCGCCCGTGACAAGGCGGTATGACCGATGGATCGATTGTGACGAGGAAGATGACGACGGCGCCGCGGCGACCGACGCAGGCCGATGTCGCGCGGGTTGCCGGCGTGTCGCAGGCCCTGGTGTCGTACGTGTTGAATGACAAGGTGGTTCTCGCCGTGCCGGAAGAAACGCGCCAGCGTATCCTGGACGCGATTGAGACACTGGCCTACATACCCGACCGCCGCGCGCAAAGCCTGCGCACGCGCAAGACCTATACGATCGCCTGCGTCATCCCGGACATCACGAACCCCTTCTATCCCGCCTTCGAGCGGGGCATCCAGGACGTGGCCGAGGCTCAGGGCTACGACTTCATCACGTATAACACCGATGGCGCGGCCGACAAAGAGCTCAAATGCCTCCATTCGCTCCAGCAAGGCCACGTCGACGGTGTGATCGCCACGCTCTTCCACCTGAAGGCGGAGCAGATGCGCCCCCTGTGGGAGCGCGATATAGCGGTGGTACGCTTCGAACCCAAGCGGCCACGGCCGGCGCCGGCGCCGCTCGATTATCTCTATCTCGATAACCACGCGGCGGCGCACGCCATGGTGTCCTATCTCGTCGACCAAGGACACACCCGGATCGGCATGATCGCTGGACAACAGGGTCCACGCAGCGCGCGCGTGCGGGGCTACCGGGACGCCCTGATCGCTAGAGGATTGCCCGCCGACGAGACCTTGATCCGCGACAGCGGCTTCACCGAGCAAGGTGGCTATCAAGGTCTGCGCGAGCTGCTAGCCCTCACCCCGCGTCCCACGGCGGTGTTCGCCGCCAACGACCTGATCGCCCTCGGCGCTCTCGTGGCCGCGCGCGAAGCCGGCCTCCGCGTTCCAGAGGATGTCGCCCTTGCTGGCTTCGACGATATCCCCGCCGCGCGACTGGTGAGTCCGGCGCTGACGACCGTGGCGCAGTTCGAACAGTCTATCGGACGGCGTGCGGGTGGCATGTTGCTGGAGCGCCTGAACGGATTGATCACCGGCCCGGGGCGTCGTGAAGAAATGCCCTACAAGCTTGTCGTGCGCGAGTCGGCCTAAATGTGTCCAACGAGTAGCGGCGGTATAGCCGATGCGCCCCCACGTCGGACACGATACCTGGCGGGCCGCGTCATCATTGTGGGAGTAGCGTGTATGGTGTGGCGTCACCGTGACATCCTCTTGTGCGTCCCGCGTGAGGGCATGGTGTTGGAACGGAGGTGGAGTAGGACAGGAGTGTAAGACCACCAGGATGAACAACTCCGCTACCATGAACTATTTGACGCACGTACTTTGGAGAGATGAATCATGAAAAAGTCGAGACTAGTCGCGAGCGCGGCAGCCGTTGCAACCCTCGTGACAACCATGGCCGCGCCAACCGCGTGGGCACGCACGACCGCGCCGCACTATCCCGGCGGTATCGCGCCGACCACCCTCACGGTGTGGATGGACGCTCCAACCGGGGGGTATCCCGACCAAGCTGCCCAGATCGCCGCGTTCGAGAAGGTGTACCCGCAGATCCACGTCAACATGGTCGACGTGCCCAACGCGGGCTACAGCCAGAAGGTCCAGACCGCCCTGGCGGGCAACAGCGCGCCCGATGTATGGCTGTATTTCCAACCCGTGGACACCTTCGGCCGCGGCAATATTCAGAACCTAACCTCCTACATCACGCGCGACCACCTGAACACGAGCCAGTGGTTCCAGCCGATCACGCGCCTGCGCTTCACCTACAAAGGCGACTACTACGCCGTCCCGATCAGCAGCGGCGGGGCCGGTATTGACTTCTCCGGCATCCTCTATAACAAGACCTTGTTCAAGCAAGCCGGCATCACGGCGCCCACTGGCGCATATACGATCGACCAGTTTGACGCGATGGCCAAGAAGCTGACCGACTCGAAGAAGGTCATCTACGGGACTGATCAGGGCGCGGATAGTGGGTTCGCTGTCTACGCTCCGTTCGCGTGGAATTTCGGGGCCGACGTCACGAGCCTCGACGGGCATAAATTCCTTGGCTACATGAACTCGGCCAACATGAAGCGTGCGCTCAACTGGGGCCTTAGCCTGGAAAGGTCGGGAGTCGTCATCCCATCCTCGATTAGTGGCGCCGTTGGCGGGCTCTTCGGGCCGTTCTACACCGGCCATGTGGCCATGAGCTTCGACGCGCTCTGGGACCTACAGCAGATGCGCAAGGCCTCGTTCGGGGTTGGCGTGATGCGCTTCCCCACGGTCCCCGGTCACAAGACGTATGCGTGGGCCGATACCGTGGGCGACGCGATGTGGGCCAAGTCAACGCACAAAGACGCCGCGTGGGCCTGGATGAAGTTCCTGAGCGGCTCCCAGTGGGGCGCGGTCGCGGCCACGAAGTACAGTGTCTCGCCCGTCGTCAAAGCGACCTGGTCGCAGACCGGCCTCGCCACGGACCCGCTGCTCAGCCAATTCTACGCGACGCACACTCAGAACTTCCTCCTGCCCAGCTACGAGCGCAGTCAGTTCTTCAGTGAATGCTCCGCCGACTTCAGTACCGCCTACAGCAAGGCCCTGCGCACGGGGCAGGACATCGGCCCGTTAGTCGACGCCGCGGCCAAGTCGGGCCAAAGCTGCCTCGATAAGGACTATAGTCAGATCAAGTAGTCGGAAGTCGAAAGTGAAAGTCGAAAGTCGAAAGTCGTCAGTAGATGCGAGCACGGTACGTCCGCCCCCGTACCGTGTAATGATAGCCTCCACGCTCACGACATTCGTCACTGACGACTTTCACTTTCGACTTCCGACTCGTGTGGGAGGAGGTTCCGTGGCAACCGCAGCACTAGCGGCGGCGCGTCGTCGCCGCCGTGGCCGGGCCTACCGGCGAGAGGCGCTTGAGGGCTACCTGGCGATAGCGCCGTGGCTCATTGGCTTCCTCATCTTCACGGCCGGCCCCATCGCCTACTCGCTGTACATTAGCTTCAACTATTGGGACGCCACCGACACTCCCCGCTGGGCGGGCGCACAGAACTACGCCGACCTGCTGGCCGACCCACGCTTCTGGCAGTCGCTCAAGGTGACATTCGTCTACTCGGTGCTGGCCTTGCCCCTGGGTCTCGTGGCCGGGCTCGGACTCTCCCTGCTGCTCAACCTCAAGTTGCGGGGCATGAACTTCTTCCGGACCCTGTTCTACATTCCCTCGGTGATCACCGGCGTCGCCGTGGCCACCCTGTGGCTGTGGATATTGAACGGCAAGTTCGGCCTGCTCAACTATGCGTTGAGCGCCGCCGGCGTGCAGGGACCCGACTGGCTCAACGACCCCAACGTCGCCCTCTACGCCCTTGTCCTGATCAGTCTATGGGGCGCGGGCGGCGGCGCCGTCATCTACCTGGCGGGGCTGCAGAACATCCCCGCGCAACTCTACGAGGCCGCCCAGATTGACGGCGCCGGCCCCTTCGCCCGCTTCCGCCACGTCACGTTGCCGTTGCTCTCCCCCACCATCTTCTTCCTGCTGGTCACGGGCATCATCGCCTCGTTCCAGACCTTCACGACCGTCTATATCCTCTCGGGAGCCAACGGGGCGCAGCAACACCCCATCGGCTATCCGGAGGACAGCACCCTGTTCTACCTGCTCTACCTCTACCAGCAGGCGTTCAGCAGCTTCAAGTTCGGCTACGCCGCCGCCATGGCCTGGGTGGGCGCGATCATCTCGCTAGCGCTGGCCCTACTCGTGTTCTGGAGCCAGAATAAATGGGTCTACTACGAGGCCGCGCGCGGCACGAAGAAGGAGGCGTAAGGTGGCGCAACCGCTCTCCGCCGCCCCCAAGCCCGCGGTCGCGCTACGCCGCGTCGCCGGAGGCCCACGTCGGGCGCGGCGGCTCGGTCCTGTCGCGGCCTACGTCGTGCTCATCGCCCTCGCGCTGCTCGTGCTGCTCCCGTTCCTGTGGATGATCAGCACCTCGCTACAATCCAACGACGCGCTGTTCCAGACTCCTCCGCAGATTGTCCCGGCGCAGCCGCTGTGGCACAATTACGTCGACGCTCTGACGGCGGTGCCATTCCTGACATGGGTACAAAACACGCTGATCATCTGCATGCTGAACGTCGTCGGGCAGCTCCTCTGTTGCACACTGGTGGCCTACGGATTCGCCCGGCTGCGCTTCCCCGGCCGCGGTCCCCTGTTCATCCTTGTGCTTGGGACGCTCCTGTTACCGTCGCAGATCACGCTGGTGCCGCAGTTCATCCTGTTCAGCAAACTCCACTGGGTCAACACATTCCTGCCGCTGACGGTCCCAGCGTTCTTCGGCGTGGGGGCTGGGGCCTTCTACATCTTCCTGATCCGGCAGTACCTACAGACGATCCCCTACGAACTGGACGAGGCGGCGCGCATGGACGGCGCCAACACCTGGCAGATCCTGTACCGCATCTTGCTGCCCCTGATCAAGGCGCCGCTCACGATCGTCGCGGTGTTCACCTTCACCGACAACTACAACGACTTCCTCGGCCCGCTGATCTACCTCTCCGACAACAGCAAGTATACACTCGCGCTCGGCCTGGCCTCCTACATCGGACAATTCTCCGCCAACTGGAACTGGCTCATGTGCGCCTCCGTGGTCATCCTGCTGCCGCTGCTCCTGATCTACTACTTCGCCCAGCGCTTGCTCATTGGAGGCATCGCCTCGGTAGGATTGAAGGGCTAAATCCCCCTAGCGTTGGATGCTAGCGGGAAGAAAGGATGTGCGCGATGACACTGCCCCACGATTATGCGGAGCGCGTCTATGCCGGCGTGCTCGGCAAGATCATTGGCGTCTACCTGGGCCGTCCGTTCGAGGGCTGGACGTATGAGCGCATCATGGTCGAGCTCGGTGAGGTCACCTACTACGTGCACGAGCGCCTGGCCAAGCCCCTGATCGTGACCGATGACGATATCTCGGGGACCTTCACCTTCCTACGCGCCTTGCCCGACTACGGCAACTCGCGTGACCTGACTCCCGAACAGATTGGACGGACCTGGCTCAACTACATCATCGAAGGGCGCACGATCCTCTGGTGGGGCGGCCGGGGCAACTCGACTGAGCACACCGCCTACCTGCGCCTCACCGATGGTATCCCCGCGCCCAAGAGCGGCTCAATCACACTCAACGGCACGGTCGTGGCCGCGCAGATCGGCGCGCAGATCTTCATCGACGGCTGGGCCATGGTCGCGCCCGGCGACCCCGAGTTGGCCGCCGACCTTGCCCGGCGCGCCGCCAGTGTCAGTCACGATGGCGAGGCGATCTACGGCGCGCAGGTCCTCGCCGCCATGGAGGCGCAGGCGTTCGTCGAGTCCGACGTGAATCGGCTCATCGACACCGCGCTGCGCTTCATCCCGGCGGACTCGGTCATCGCCCGCCTGGTCCACGATGTGCGCGCCTGGCACGCGGCCGACCCGTACGACTGGCGCAAGACGCGCGCGAAGATCGCCGCCACCTATGGCTACGACACGTACGGCGGCGGGGTACATATGATACCCAACCACGCTCTTATCCACCTGGGTCTGCTCTATGGAGGCGACAATCTCCAGAAGGCCCTGATGATCACTACCACGGCCGGCTGGGACACCGACTGCAACGCGGGCAACGTCGGCTGCCTACTGGGCATCAAGAACGGGCTGGCTGGCCTCGACAGCGGCCCCGACTGGCGCGGGCCGGTGGCCGATCGGCTCTACCTGTCCACCGCCGATGGCGGACGCGCCATCACCGATGCCGTGGCCGAGACCTACCACATCGTCAACAGCGGCCGGGCGCTGGCTGGCGAAACACCCGTGGCCCCCAAGGGAGGCGCCCGCTTCCACTTCGAACTGCCGGGCTCAGTGCAAGGCTTTCAGACCGAGGATAGCCCCGAGGCGCGTGGCGCCGTCGCACTCGAAAACGTGGTCGGACACAGTCGCGTGGGCCGGCGCAGCCTGGCCCTGCGATACAACCAACTGGCCACAGGGCGGGTCGGCCGCATCTCCACGCCCACCTTCATCCCGCCCGACGCCATCGAAATGTCGGGCTACACCCTGTTGGCCTCACCGACACTGTACTCAGGCCAGACGGTGCGCGCCGCCGTCGCGGGCGATGCAGGCAATGGCGCTGCGGTCACAACGCGTCTCTCCATCCGGACCTATGGCGCGAACGATGCGCTGGTGGTCTGGGATGGCCCGCGTGCGGCCATAGCGCCGGGATCCGCCCATGAATTCACCTGGCGCATCCCAGACACCGGTGGCGCTCCCATCGCATCGATCGGCCTCGAACTGGCCTCCGACCACGGCGCGTCGGGAACCCTATACCTGGACTATCTCACCTGGGACGGCGCGCCTGCGGTGACGCTGGCGCGACCGCCGCACGGCGGCACGATGTGGCGACGGGCCTGGGTGGACGGCAGCGATCAGGCCGTGCGCCGGTCCCCTGAGAGCTATCGCCTGGTGCAAAATCGCGGGCGCGGGCTCTGGATACAGGGCACGCGCGAGTGGACGGATTATACGGTAACCGCTGACGTAGCGCCGCACCTCGTCGTGGCCGCCGGCCTCGCCGCTCGCGTGCAGGGCATGCGGCGATATTACGCCTTGCTCCTGTGCGCCGGCGGCACGGTCAGGCTAGTCAAGGCGCTCGATGGCGACAGCGTGCTCGGCGAGGCTGACCTCCCGTGGGAACCCGACCGCTCGTATAGCCTGAGCATTGAGGTGATAGGCTCCCGGCTGCGCGCCTGGATAGACGGCTGTTTGCTCTTTGATGTCGACGATTCCGACCATCCGCTCATGGGTGGCGGTGTCGCTTTGATGTGCGAGGAGGGGCGCACCTCCACCGATACGGTCACCGTACGGCCGGCTGGAAGGGGATAGAAGGGTGCAGCAAAAAATAGTATCGTGGTGCGCCTTCACGGTGAGTCATGAAGTAATTGCGCCGAACCCGTGCAAGACATGCCCTCGTCGCTATTTTGTCGGTTGTTGCCGCGTTTTTGAACGTTATCAACGACATGGTTCAGATGCATGAGATCTTCGTCGCGTCGATCGCCGTACGTTCGCATGAATTAGAAGCATAAAGGGGCAGTTCGTGCCACTTTATGGGTGACGTCACAAGAGGTTATGTGGCACTATCCGCGCGTGCGTAGCCCAAAAGTACTATAGGTCGTGGGCGCGTGATGGCTATACCTTGTCGTGTACGTGATCCATGTGAAGGCTGGCACGTATGACGTTTGGACGGACACATGAACGTCCAGACACGGCCGTGGCGTACCCGCGGCCGCGGGCGCTGCGACCTGTACAACCCGACGAGCTAGGG
>JAABUU010003887.1_pt1 | contig 18402 bp, 18 predicted proteins | sample 5559301 | NCBI WGS metagenome assembly JAABUU01 (sample SAMN10711884, study PRJNA513360) | rock metagenome | isolation source: Antarctica rocks | place: Antarctica: Victoria Land, Richard Nunatak white | reverse complement strand
GAGGCCGCCGACGATGCCGCGCCCGACGACGACGCCCTGTCGGCGGATTTCGACGACGGCTCGCCCTGGCCGGACCTGCTTCTGGTCGACGGCGGCAAGGGACAACTCGACGCCGTACGCGACATCATGGCGGAACTCGGCGTGCCGGTGATGTTCGGCCCGGGCGCGGTACCGAACGGCCTGGCCGTGGTCGGCATCGCCAAGGGGCCCGACCGCAACGCCGGCCGCGAGACCTTCTTCGTCGCCGGTCGCGAGCCCTTCAAGCTGCACGACCGCGACCCCGCCCTGTACTTCGTGCAGAGGCTTCGCGACGAGGCGCACCGCTTTGCCATCGGCACCCATCGGGCACGGCGCAAGAAGGACATCACGCGCTCGCCGCTCGACGAGGTGGCGGGCATCGGCCCGGCCCGCAAGCGCGCCCTGCTGCACGCCTTCGGCACCGCCAAGGCCATCTCGCGCGCGACGCTCGGCGACCTCGAAAAGGTGCCCGGGGTGAACGCCGCGACGGCCCGGCGCATCTACGATTTTTTCCACGACAAGAGCGGCTGAGCGCGCGTGACGCCATGTCGGGCCAACTCGCAGGGGGCCTCGCGCTGCGCGGGGGTCCGATCGAGCGTAGGCCGCGACGCTCCCGATCGTAGGCCAGGGCCTCTCTTTCAGGGGTGGCGGTCCCGCTTGGGAGCCCGTGCGCCCGGCAACGAGGCGCTCTTCCGCACCTCGCGCGGATCGGGCAGAATGGGTCCACGCCGCGCACGCGGGCTCGACCGAGGAAACACCCATGAAGCCGACACCCATCGTCCTGTGTGCCTTGATGCTGGTGTCCCTGACGGCGCCGGGCTCTGCCAAGATCCGCAGCGATCAGGAGCGGATGCGGGCCGAGGCCGAGCGGGCCTGCTATCTCGACGCGAAGACGCTGTGCCCCGGCGCGATCCCGGACGAAGCCAAGGTCGCGGCCTGCTTCACCAACAAGCGCGCGCAGCTCAGCCCCGCCTGCGGCCGGATCTTCGACCGCGGGATCTGACCGTCGACGCCGCCCACCACCTCGTCCTCGGGCTCAGTCGAGTTCGAGCCACGCCGGAGCATGATCGCTGGCGCCGGGTCGGCCGCGAACCTCGCGGTCGACCCCCGCCGCGACGAGCCGATGCACGAGGCTGCGGCTGACCAGCAGGTGGTCGATCCTGAGGCCGGCGTCGCGCGCCCAGGCGTCGCGCATGTAATCCCAGAACGTGAAGACGGGCTCGTCGGGGTTGAGGTCGCCGAGGGAGTCGGTCCACCCCTGGGCCAACAAGCGGGCAAAGGCCGCCCGGGGCTCGGGCTGGGTCAGCGCGTTGGCGCGCCAGGACCGCATCGCGTAGATGTCGGTATCGGTCGGGACCACGTTGTAGTCGCCGGCCAGCACGGCTGGTACACCGGCCGCTTCCAGGCTCGCCGCGTGAGCGAGAAGGCGCGCGAACCAGGCGAGCTTGTAATCGAACTTGGGCCCGGGCCTCGGATTGCCGTTCGGCAGATGCAGGCAGCCAATGAGCACGCCATCATAGGCGGCCTCGATGTAGCGGGCCTCGCGGTCGTCCGGGTCTCCGGGGAGGCCTCGGCGCGTCTCGATCGGCGCCCTGCCCCGCGTCAGGATGGCGACGCCGTGATGATGCCCCTGCCCGTGCCAGATCGCGCCGTAGCCGGCGGCCTGCAGCTCGGCTTGCGGGAAGGCCGCATCGGTCGATTTGATCTCCTGCAGGCAGGCCACGTCCGGCTTCGCCTCGTCGAGCCAAGCCTTCAGATTGCCGAACCGCTTGGTGATGCCGTTGATGTTGAAGGTCGCGATCCTCAAGAGGGCACCCTCATCGCCTCGGCCAGCGTGATCGTCGCGGAGAGGCTGAAACCCGCGTCCAATCACCGCGTAGCTCCAGCTTGGCGCCGGAGGAGAGACGCATGGAATTGGTGGTTTTCACGGTGGGCGGCATCCTCGGCCTGTTCATGCTGGCACTGGCATGGATGATGATGCGGAAAGGTTGATGCTCCTACCCCGGCCCTGAACCGGCTGTTCTCGGTTGCGGTCCCGCCTCGGGATGTCCGGCGCTTTTCGTTTGCACACCTCCCCGACATGCTCTAAGCCGCCCGCCAGCCGGCTTTGTCCTGTCCGGCCGTGATGCGGTGTACGGGCAACATTCCGAGGTGAAAGCCTCGCAAAGGATGAGCCGTCATGGATTCCGCATCCGACAACCGCCCGGCGGCGCCGATCCGCTATCTGCTGACCCCTCGGATAGCGACCGACGGTCGTGTCGCGATCACGCTGCAGCTCTATCGCGGCGACAAGATCGCACTCACATCCCCCATCGCCACTGTGGCGCAGCGTGAAGCGGCCGAGGTGATGCACAAGTGCAAGCTGCGCTTCGCCAAGCTCGGCGTGGAAGGCATGCCGTACGACGCGCATGGCTCAACCCGCGTTTCGGCCCAGACGACGAGCAAGAGCCTGTCGAGCGTTCCGCCCTCGACGAGACTCAAGTTCAAGACCAAGTAGGTCGGGTACCGATCGGGATGGGAGCCGCACCTTCGCGGCCCGAAGCGCCACGAAGGCCCTTGGCGGATGCATTCAGTCGGCTTCGCGTGTTTCCTGATCCAGCGGGACGATCCCGAAAGGACCCGACGATGATTCGGGTGGCCCTGCTCTTTGCACGGGCGTCCGCGCTGTCCATGGCACTGGCTCATCCGGCCTCGGCCGAAAGCGAGATGCACCAGTCCCCGCTTCTGGAACGTACATTTCCGCAGGCTTACCCGGCCGAGCAGGATGTGCCGGCGACCGGAAACGTTCGCGTGGGGCGGCGCTCCCCGAGAGGAGCCTCCGCGCCTTTCCGGCCGGGGCGATACCGCGGGCGCTGAAGGACTGTTTTGAGGGGGTGCGGCTGTTCCCCCCGATGACCTGGCGGGCGCGAGCCCACCCGCACATTCAAAGTAACGTCGACCGAGCCATATCGAAAAGGATCGAGACCTGGCGCCGCCGCGCCGACGATATCGGTAGACCCGCCGCGATCTTTCGGACCTCCATCCCACACCACCGACAAAGGCCCCCATCAATGCCCTTCAAAGTTCAAGTCGGCCCCCCGCAGATCGCGATCCACCAAGGCCAGACCGTGCTGATTTCCGATGAGGACGGGCAGATCGGATGGCCGAGCGAGAGAGGTCTGTATTTTATGGATACGCGCCTGATCAGTTCGTGGTCGATCTATGCCAATGGTGCGCCCTGGGTGCTGCTGAACGGCGGCGCGATCGCCTATTATGCGGCCCGCATCTTCCTGACCAACGGCGATGTCCTGACGCAGGACGGGCCGATCGCAGCCCGCACGATCTCGCTGGTGATCAGCCGCGAGATCGACGGCGGCATGCACGAGGATCTCGACATCACCAATCACGGCACCACGGCAGTGCGCTTCAATCTCGAGGTCGCGCCGCGTTGCGACTTCGCCGACACGTTCGAGGCCAAGGCGAACAAGATCATCCGGCGCGGCCAGATCAGCACCATGTGGAGCCCTGAAACGCAGGCGCTGTCCAACACCTATCGCAACGCGGATTTCATGCGCTCCGTCACCATCACGGCGGTCGGTGCGCCCGCGCTCTATTCGAACGGCCGCCTCAGCTTCCAGGTCGAACTGGCCCCGGGTGCGAGCTGGCATTGCTGCCTGCGCTACGACCTCGCCGACGGAGGGACCGTCGTTCCCGCGCCATCTGACTGCGTGGCGCATGACGCCGAAAGCCGCCATGCCGAGAGCCTGCGCGACTGGCAAAGCCGTGTGCTGAGGATCACCACGTCGAACGAGGAGTACTACCGCTTCTTCCACCAGGCGATCGACGACATGGCGGCCTTACGCCTGCCTAGCCTCAGCGGCGACCACATGGTGTTCCTGCCGGCCGCCGGATTGCCGTGGTTCATGGCCCCGTTCGGCCGCGACAGTCTGATCGTATCGGTGCAGAACATCATGGTCTACCCGGAGTTCGCGCGCGGCGCGCTCGAGGTGCTGGGCGGCCTGCAGGCGACCGAGCGGGACGACTACCGCGATGCCGAGCCGGGCAAGATCATGCACGAGCTGCGCTATGGCGAGCTCGCGCATTTCAAGCTGATCCCGCACACGCCATATTACGGCACGGCGGACGCGACCCCGCTCTGGCTGATCACGCTCCACGCGGCCTGGCGTGCGACCGGGGACCGGGACCTGCTCGAGCGACATCTGGAGACCGCCGAGGCGTGCCTCACGTGGATCGACCAGTACGGCGATCGCGACGGCGACGGCTTCCAGGAATACCAGACGCGATCCACCGCCGGTTACGAAAACATGGGCTGGAAGGACAGCGGTGAGGCCGTCATGTACCCCGACGGCAGCCTGGTCCGCGGCCCGAAGGCGCTGTGCGAGTTGCAAGGCTATGTCTATGACGCCTGGATGCGCATGGCCAAGATGTATGAGGCGCTCGGCGATCCCGCACGAGCCGACCGGTTGCGGGTGAAGGCGGCCAAGCTGTTCGAACAGTTCAACGCGGCTTTCTGGGACGAGGCGGGAGGTTACTACGCCTACGCGCTCGACGGCGATAAGAAGCAGGTGCTGTCCGTCGCATCCAACCCCGGCCATTGCCTGTGGTCCGGTATCGTGCCGCCCGATCGCGCCGCGCGCGTCGTGAAGCGGTTGATGGCGCCCGACATGTGGTCCGGGTGGGGCATACGGACGTTGTCGGCCGACCACGTGTCGTTCAACCCCTATGCCTATCAGCTGGGATCCGTGTGGCCGCACGACAACTCGATCATCGCGACGGGTTTCAAACGCTACGGGTTCCATGCCGAGGCGGCACGGGTCGCCCGCGACATCAGCGGCGCCGCGAGCCACTTCCAGACCAACCAGTTGCCCGAGCTCTTCGCCGGCGTCCAGAAGGACGGCACCAACTTCCCGGTGCAATATCTCGGCGCCAACGTTCCCCAGGCCTGGGCGGCGGGCTCCGCCTTCCTGCTGCTGCAAGCCATGCTGGGCGTGGTCCCTGATGCACCCCACGCCAGCCTGTTCATCGACCCCGCCCTGCCGGCGTGGATTCCGGACGTGACGCTCTCGAACCTGAGAGTCGGCGAGAGCGTCCTGTCGATCCGCTTTTGGCGCGATGGAGAGGACACCCGGCACGAGGTCCTGGCGGGCGACCCGGCCCTGGTCAAACGACGCTCGTTCGGCGACGCCTTGACCTTCTCCGGATGAACGCCGCCGACGCGTCTGGTTCGGCATAGGACAAACTCATGTTCCTCGACGGTCACGGTCGGGCCCCGGAGCGGCTGCTCAAGTGCCGGCCTCCAGTGCGTCGAGAAACAGCGTCAGGGCCAGGAGATCCGCACAGCCACCGGGGCTGAGACGGCGAGCCACGAAGGCGCCATGGATGGCCGCAGCCCTGTCGCGCCAATCCGCCTGCCCGACGCCGCCGCAATCCAGAAATCCGGCCGCAGCGGCGCGGGCGAAGTGCGACCCTGCGGTACCGCCCCGGTGAAGCAGGTTGGTGTCCTCCAAAGTGGCCAGCAGAGCGAAGAACGCCTGCACGCGGGCGGCCTCGGGTTCGGCAGGGGCGAGCCTGCGCCCGAGGCGAAGCGCGGGCAGGCCGACGTGGATGGCGTGCGGGAAACCCTCGGCGGCCTGCGCCCGGGCTCCGCCCGCTCCATAGCGGCGGAGCGCGTCCGTGCCGTGGCTGCGAAGCGGGATGGGGCCGCGCAGGATCGCCAGCCCCCACCTCCGGGCGACCGTGGCGCAGATCTGGCCGGGATCCCGTTGCAGGTCCCCGACGGCGCCCGCAGCCGCGCAGAGCAGGCCCAGGCCGAAAATGGCGCCACGGTGCGTATTGACGCCTCGGGTGGCCTTCAGCATGGCGGTTTCGGCCCGCAGGCCGATGCGGCGCAGCACGTCCATGCTCCCGCCGGCCGCACCGGCGACGGCGAGTTCGGCAAAGAAGGATGCCAGTGCGGCCGCGCTGGCCCTGAACGTCGCGGCGTCCATGTCGCCATGGCTTCCGGAATCGATGTGGCTGACGAGGCCCGGCTTCGGCCAGGTCTCGAGTTCCCCTAGCAGCGCCGCCACAGCCGTCGCGGCGACCCGGTCCCGCCAGGCATCCGGCAGGTGCCAGGCGGGCCGGTGAAGCAGGACTACCCGCCGACTCCGGGCCGTCATGCTGCCGGTGCCGCTCGGGCAAACAGGTGCGCGACCGGGCACATCGCGACGCCGTCGACCGACTTCACCAGGACTTGGGCCGATGGGCCGCGCGCCTCCGCGATCTCGCGCCATTGGACCGCCCGTCCGTCCGGCAACAGGACCTCGCCGTCGAGTCGCACCGGGCCGTCGGCCTCGAGTCGCGGCAACGCACCGAGCAGCCGGTCGAGGATCCGTCTGTCCGGGACGGGCCAGATCAGGTCGAGGTCCGACCCACCGGTCAGGTAGGGGAGGCCCGTCGCATGCTCCCACAACAAGGCGCCGAAGACGCGAGGCGTCGTCTCCACCGCCTGACCAAGTTCGAGGAGGGCCGCAACGGCTCCCTGCCATGCACGCGGAGCCGCGCCGGCAGCGTCGCGCAACAGCAGGGGCGGCAGCACCGTGACCGCGCCGGGAGGCAGGGCGATGGCGATGCGACGCTTGCCATGGCTCGGCGGCAGGGGCAGCGCCGCAGGCACCGCATCGGCATCGTCGCCGCAGAGGCGCCGCCTCACGATCGCCGGATATCCCCGCCCGGCCCAGCCCGCCACGAGAGGTATGTCGGCGAGGTCGGGCTGCCGTGACAGCACCGCGTTCCAGGCCGAGGGGTCGACCCGCAGCAGGTCGTGCCGACGCAGCAGGGCCACGCCCACAGGTTTGACCGGGTCACCGTTCGCCATGCCTCATCCCGTTCGGACAGTCAGACGGTCGCTGCCGACCTCTCCGTCTGGCGTCGATCGGGATCGAAGTACAGGTAGTTGGGGTTGAACATGCCGCTCGATTTCAGGCGTTCCACATCGAGCACATCGAGGCGTTTGCGTTCCAGCCCGATCAGTCCATCGCTGCGGAGCGCCTGGAGGGTCCGGTTCACGTGCACGGTCGACAGCGCCATCGTGTCGCCGAGATCGGCCTGCGTGAGCGGGAAATCATAGCCGTCCCCGTGAGCGAGCCCGACCGCGCGATGTCGTATTAGCAACTCGTAGAAGAGATGCGCCAGCCGCTCGTAGGACGTTCGCCGTCCGATGTTCACCACCCATTCGTTGAGGACGGCTTCGTCCGCGAAAGCCGCTCGTCGCATGGCGCTGGCGATGCCCGGGTGCTCCTCCATCAGCGCCGACATCGTCGCGTGCGGGACGCGCGCCACCAGGCAGGCCGACAGGGTGCCGACCGAACAATCCATGCGATCCGGGAAGGGGAGGTGCAGGCCGGAGAAGTCTCCCGGAATCAGGTAGGCCGTGATCTGACGGCGAGCGTCGGGCAGCAGCTTGTAGCGGCACGCATAACCCTGCAGCACGATGAGGACGCTCGGCAGGGCGTCGCCTTCGCGGACGAGGTCCTGCCCCGGCCCGACATGCACTGCGTCGCGGGTCAACCGCTCGAGGACGTCCCGTTCCGGTGCAGACAGGCGGACGAGGTTTTCGAGTTTGAGCACGAGGGGGTTCGGCATGAAACCTTGGAACGATCGTGAGAATGTCGAATGTTTTCACTATACGGTCGATTGATCTGCGTTAAAGAGCGCCCCCCACTCCCGGTGCGGAATCGTACCGTCGTTGCATCCCGGCGTTTTCAGCCTATCTCTGCATCATCGCTTGCTCGACCACCGGGCGCAGGCGGCTGAGGGATGCGTTGCGCTCTTGCCCCGATAGGGGGGAAGCAGTGATTCAGCCGCAACAATCGTCTGTCCGTAACCGCCTTCTCGGGGCTCTCTCGCCCGAGGACTTTGCATTGCTGCCTTTGCAGCGTGTTCCCCTTCCACTGAACCATGTTTTGATCGAGCCCAAGGTTCGGATCGAACACATGTATTTCATCGAGGAAGGCATGGCATCGATCGTGACACCTGAATCTGCGGTACCGTCCGGGGCCACGCGGCTTGGCGCTCGACCCCGAAGGGGACGAACTGGCGGACGAAAGCCTGGTGCGGGACCACGCGATGGAGACTGCGCGGGATCTCACCAAGCGCGCGCGCCTGGAGCACATCCGCAACTGGTACGATTGTTCCTTCGAGGTGACGGACGATGCCGGTCGGCGTGTCGTGACCGTGCCGTTCTCCGACCTCGTGGTCGAATCGGACGACCTTTGACCTTATCCGGGGTTGCATCGCCGCACCGGAGCGGTACGAAGCCAAGCGCGACGCCGTTCTGCGAAGGGCCGTTCCGGCCGGAGGCTCAGGCCACTGCTCGCCGGCGGCGGCCCGAGCATTGCTGCAGCCATGTCATATGGTCGGCGGTAATGCGGAGCGGCAGACCGGCGTCGAAGAGATCGCTCGCCACCGACTCGAATGCGGCACGATGCCGGTCGAACCGCTCGAGACGCTCGCGGGCATCATCGGTCCTGGACTGCTCGATCGCGTCCAGCGTTCCCTGTTGCGCGTAGCAGCGGATGGCCCTCACGCCGTCCAGCATGACGAAGCTCACCGCGAACCCGTCGTCACGGGGCGCTAGATTGACGGATTGCAAGGGCATCGCTCTCTCACCGCTTCGTTCTGTCAAATGTTAACGTCTCAGAGTTGATGACGTCGAGCCCTGCCGAGAGTTCCAAGGCTTGTTCGATTTCGTCGCGGAGCGTTCGACCCGGGCCGGAACTCACTTCGTCCGCATCACCATGTCGTCGCGATGGATCATCTCGGCCCGGCCGCCGAAGCCGATCAGCCCCTCGATCTCGCGGCTGTTGCGGCCGACCAGGAGTGCGGCGTGCGCGCTGTCGTAAGCGGCGAGGCCACGGCCGAGTTCGCCTCCGCCGCCATCGCGGATCACGATGCAGTCGCCGCGCATGAAGTCGCCCGCGACCGCCGTCATGCCGGCCGGCAGCAGGCTCGCGCCCTGCGCCAGCGCTCGCGCCGCACCCGCGTCGACCGTCACGGCCCCGCGCGGCTCCAGCGTGCCGCCGATCCAGACCTTGCGGGCCGCGCGCGGGTTCGAATCCGTGGTGAACCACGTGCAGCGCCCGCCCTCGCGGATGCGCGCGATCGGCTGCAACACGCGTCCGTCGGTGATCACCATATGGGTGCCGCCCGCCGTCGCGATCTTGCCGGCCTCGATCTTGGTTCGCATGCCGCCGCGGGAATCGATGGACGCCGCCCCACCGGCCATGGCCTCGATGGCGGCGTCGATCCGCGCCACCAGCGGGATGAGCGTGGCGGCAGGATGCAGCGCCGGCGGCGCCGTGTAGAGTCCGTCGATGTCGCTGAGCAGGATGAGCAGGTCGGCGCTCGCCATGGTGGCGACGCGGGCCGCGAGCCGGTCGTTGTCGCCGTAGCGGATTTCGCTGGTCGCGACCGTATCGTTCTCGTTGATGACCGGCACGGCGCGGAGCCCCAACAGCCGCTCCAGCGTGGCGCGGGCGTTCAGGTAGCGGCGGCGCTCCTCCGTGTCGCCCGGCGTCACCAGCACCTGGCCGGCCGTGATGCCGCGCGCGGCCAGCACCTCGGCCCAGGTGCGGGCCAGTGCGATCTGCCCGACCGCGGCCGCGGCCTGACTGTCGTCGAGCCTGAGCACGCCGGTGCCGAGCTGCAGCACGCGCCGGCCCAACGCGATGGCGCCCGACGACACCACCATGACGTCGGCTCCGCGGCGATGCAGCCCGGCGACGTCGTCGGCGAGCGCCTCGAGCCAGATGCGCTTCGGCGTGCCGGCCTCGGCATCCACCACCAGCGACGAGCCGACCTTGACGACGATGCGCCGGAAGCTGTCGAGCGAGGGAATCATGGCGGCCTGGAGTGATGCCGACACCGGCGGGGACTTCGCGCCTTCGCCCCCGCGGTGGCCTTTGTCAAGCAACGCGTCTCCGCGGACCTGCGTTGACCCGGCAAGACACTGCCGCCCGCGAGGCTCCATGCCCGACCCCTACGATCTCCAGCGCTTCGTCGACGCGCAGGCGCCGATCATCGATCAGGCCGTGGCCGAACTCGAAGCCGGGCGGAAACGCAGCCATTGGATGTGGTTCGTGTTCCCGCAGATCGCCGGCCTGGGCTTCAGCGCCATGGCGCAGCGCTACGCACTGCATTCCCTCGACGAGGCGAACGCCTATCTGGCCCACGATCGGCTGGGGCCACGGGTCCGGCACTGCACGGATCTGGTGAACCGCGTCGAGGGCCGGTCGATCGCGGCGATCTTCGGGTCGCCGGACGACATGAAGTTCCGCTCCTCGATGACCCTGTTCTCGCGCGCCGCCCCGGAAGACGAGCGCTACCGGACGGCGCTCGCGCGGTATTTCGGCGGCGAGCCCGACCGGGCGACCCTCGACCGGATTTGATCGCATCGTCCGGCCGGATCGGGGGGCCGGCTCAGAACCAGCCCTTGAGCCTCAACCAAACGACCGGCACCACGAAGCTCACCAGCACGAGCAACAAGCCCCATTGATAGCCCCAGGCCCAGTCGTACTCGGGCATGTTCTTGAAGTTCATGCCGTAGAGCCCGACCACGAAGGTCGGCGGGATGCCGATCACGGAAGCGATGGTGAGCAGCTTGAAGGTACGGTTCTGCTCGATGCTGATGAAGCCCAGCGTCGAATCGAGCAGGTACTGCACCTTGTCGCTGAGACGGGTCTCGTAGTCACCGAGTGCCGCGACATCCTGCTTCAGCGTGTCGATCCGCTCGCGATGCTGCGGCGTGATGCGATGGCCGCCCTTGTTGACCAGGAACGTCAGCAGACGGTTCAGGCCCAGCAGGCTGTCCCGGGCGTGGGACGTGGTGTCGCCGCTCCGTCCGACCGTCTGCAGCGTAGCGCGCAGGTTGCGTTCGAGCCTATTGGGCTTCTGACCGGCGCCGCGATGGCCCATGCTGAAGATGTCACGCGAAACGGCATCGAGTTCGGCGCCGACCGCCTCCATGCCGTCGGCCATGTGGGCGATGATGCCGTCGAGCAGGCCGATCAGCACGTCCATGGACCCGTCCAGCGGCGCGGCGGCGGCAGCCTGGCGGACCGCCACGAAATCCGTGAAGCTCTTCAGGCTGTGGTCCCGAACCGTCACCAGCACGTCGCCGCCCAGGATGAAGCCGACCGGCACGTTGTGCAGCAAGCCTTCCTCCCGGTACAGCACCGGGGTCGACATCCTCAGGACATCGCCGTCGGTCGTGAGCCGGCTCGATGTCTCGATCTCGGCCAGTTGGTGGGCGCTCGGCAGCACGAGCCCGGTGGCCTGCTCCACGCGCGCATCGTCCTGGTCCGACGCATCGACCAGGTCGATCCAGATCGTGCCCTGCGGCAGCGCCAGCCGGGAGGCGTCCGACGCGAGGGTCCTGGCGGCCGCGGCCGCGTTGTAGCTGGTGATCATGCAACGCTTCTGCCGCAAGCGCGGCCTCGGCGCCAGCGCGGCCTTGAGGCCAGCGTGGCCGCTTGAGGCCGGCACGCCTCAGGCCGACGTTGCGGGAGCGTCGAGTGCGCGGCGAAGCTGCCGCAGGTCGGCCCAGGCCAGCTTCTTGTGGGCCGGCTGCCGCAACAGATAGGCGGGGTGCAGCATCGGGAGTGCTTTGATGGTCCTGAGCCCGGTGTCGAAATCCTGCCAGCGCCCCCGCAACCGCATGATGCCCTCCTTCGACGATAGCAGGCTTTGGGCCGCCGGGCCGCCGAGGCAGACGAGGACGTCGGGGTCGGCGAGCGCGATCTGGCGCGCGATGAAGGGCCGGCAGATCGCCACTTCCTGAGGGGTCGGGGTGCGATTGCCGGGCGGGCGCCAGGGCACCACGTTGGCGATGTAGACCTGGGTGCGGTCGAGCCCGATCGCGGCCAGCATGCGGTCGAGCAACTGGCCGGATCTGCCGCAGAAAGGCCTGCCCTGTCGATCCTCCTCGGCACCGGGCGCCTCGCCGACCGCCATCACCCGCCCCGCGGGGTTGCCGTCCGCGAAGGCGAGCCGCGTCGCGGTCGCTTTCAGGCTGCAGCCGTCGAAACGCTCCAGCACGGCCTTCAGTTCGTCGAGTGTGGCGGCGTCCGCCGCGGCCTCGCGGGCGGACCGCGCGGCGGAGTCGACCGACACGGCCGCGGCCGACAGAATGGGCGAGGGCGCCGAACCGGGCAGCGCCGGCGGGCGCGCGATCGGATCGGGCGCCGGACGGCGCGGCGGATCAGGACCCTCCATGTCGCGGAGCGCACCGTCGCGCTGCGCCTCGTCGCGCCGGGCGGGCTCGTGGTCGCGGGCCGCCAGGGTCTCGGCGAAACGGTCGTGCGGCGCGGCATCGACCGCGACATCGACGCCCATGTCGACATACCAGCGCAGCAGCGCTTCGAGTTCGTCGCGGGTGGTTGCCTCGAGGGACATGCCCTCTCATAGGACGGTTCGCGACTTTGTTGAAGTCGGCGCACCTGCCGATGCTTCGGTCCGCCTCGCCGGCCGCAGATTGCGATCGTCCTCGAGGTTCCGCTTCCGCGGGAGCCGTTCCGGAGTTGCAGGGGCGGCAGACCAGATCGGGCTGAGGACGCCTTCGTGCTCGAAGCGCCTCCCAGAGCCGACCGCAGGCCCTGGCACCGTAGGCCCTGGCGCGGAGCCGTATGACGCATTTGCGCCAGTCCGCCGGGCTTCATAGATGTAGGGGCATAGCACAGCCTCGGGCGGGAGCGGCATCACCATGGCGGACGGCAACGGCGCGGCACGATCCTTCGAAGCGCCGGGGCGCGAGGCGATGGAGTTCGACGTCGTGGTCGTCGGGGGTGGCCCCGCGGGTCTGTCGGCCGCCATCCGCCTGAGGCAGTTGCAGCCCGACCTGTCGGTGGTGGTGCTGGAGAAGGGCTCGGAGGTCGGCAGCCACGTCCTGTCGGGCGTGGTGGTGGATCCGGTCGGGCTCGATGCGCTGCTGCCCGACTGGCGGCAGGCCGAGGACCGGCCGCTCACGGTCGAGGTCACGGAGGATCGGTTCTACTACCTCGGCCGGGCGGGCGGATCCCGCATCCCCAGTGCCTTGATGCCGAAGCTGATGAGCAACCACGGCAATTTCGTGGGTTCGCTGGCCAACGTGTCGCGCTATCTCGGCCGCCGGGCCGAGGCGCTCGGTGTCGAGGTCTACCCCGGCTTCGCGGCCGTCGAGGTGCTTTACGGCGAGGTCGGCGAGGTGGTCGGCGTGGCCTCGGGCGACATGGGGGTCGGCAAGGACGGTGCCGTGACGGACGGCTACACGCGCGGCATGGAGTTGCGCGCCAAATACGTGCTCGTGGCCGAGGGCGCGCGCGGTTCGCTCGCCAAGGAGCTGATCCGTCGGTTCAAGCTCGATGCCGGCCGCGACCCGCAGAAATACGGGATCGGGCTCAAGGAACTCTGGGAGGTTCCGGCCGAGAGGCACCGGCCCGGCCTCGTCCAGCACTCCTTCGGCTGGCCGCTCGGCAACCGCACCGGCGGCGGCTCCTTCCTCTACGGCATGGAGGACAACCTCGTCAGCGTGGGCTTCGTGGTCCACCTCAATTACGAGAACCCGACCCTGTCGCCCTTCGACGAGTTCCAGCGCTTCAAGACCCACCCGATGATCGCCGATACGTTCGCGGGCGGCAAACGGATCGCCTATGGAGCGCGCGCCATCACCGAAGGCGGCTGGCAGTCTGTGCCGAAGCTGTCGTTCCCGGGCGGGGCGCTGGTCGGCTGCGCCGCCGGCTTCGTCAACGTGCCCCGCATCAAGGGTTCCCACAATGCGATCCTCAGCGGCATGATGGCGGCCGAGCACGTCGCCCGTGCGCTCGATGCCGGCCGGGCCAACGACGATCTCGCCTCCTACGAGGAGGCCTGGCGCTCCTCGGCCATCGGCACCGACCTCAAGCGCGTCAAGAACGTGAAGCCGCTGTGGTCGCGATTCGGCACGATGCCGGGCGTGGCACTCGGGGCCTTGGACATGTGGTCGAACCAGCTCTTCGGCGGCTCGATCTTCGGCACGCTCTCACACGGCAAGCCGGACTACGCGTCCTTGAAGCCGCTGTCCGAGGTCACGCCGATCGCCTATCCGAAGCCCGACGGTGTGCTCAGCTTCGACCGGCTGTCGTCGGTCTACCTGTCGGGCACGGTCCACGAGGAGAATCAGCCGGCCCACCTGGTGCTGACCGACCCGTCCATTCCGATCGGGAAGAACCTGCCGCTCTACGGCGAACCGGCGCCGCTCTACTGCCCGGCCGGCGTCTACGAGGTGGTGTACGGCGACGAAGACAATAAGAGCGATCCACGTTTCGTCATCAACGCCGGAAACTGCGTGCATTGCAAGACCTGCGACATCAAAGACCCGTCCCAGAACATCACCTGGGTGCCGCCCGAGGGCGGCGGCGGGCCGAACTACCCGAATATGTGACGACGGTTGGGTTATGATTGGTGAGCCCCTCCGGGATCTGCTAGGTTTTGCAGCTACACCAGCGACCCGAGAAGCGGTGCCTTGAAGCATCAGCCTCGCGGGATCGGACCGATGGCCATGCAGGATGACACGACAGCTCAGCGCGAAGCAGCCGCCGCGCCGGTGATCGACGTCGAGACGGAAGCAGCGGCCCGCGCCTTCATCCGTGCAATCGAAGGTCGCTACCCCGTCCGAGACGTCTACCTGTTCGGCAGTCGCGCTCGGGGCACCCAAGGCCAAGACAGCGACGCCGATCTGGCCGTGGTGCTACGCGGCGCCAAGGGCGACCGTTCGGCGGCCGTCATCGACATGTCCGGTGTCGCCGTCGAGGTCTTGATGGATTTCGGTGTCCTGATCCAGGCGCTTCCCCTCTGGGAAGGTGAGTTCGAGCGCCCCGACACCTTCACGAACCCCTCGCTGATCCGCAGCATCCGTCGAGAGGGGCTGCGGTTGTGAGCAAGCCGGCGACTGCCGTGGATTATTTGGCAAAGGCGGAGCGCGCCTTATCGGGGGCGCGCGCCCTTCTGGCCGTAGGCGACACGGAAGGCGCTTGCAGTCGCGCCTACTATGCGATGTTCGACGCCGCCCAGGCCGCCTTGATCATGGAGGGACACGGGAGCGCCTCAACGGTTATCAAAACGCACAACGGCCTTCTCACGATCTTCAGCAAGGAGTTCACCAAGACGGGACGGATCGCGCTCGACGTCGGCAAGAGCCTTGATCAAGTGCATCAACTTCGGGTGACGGCCGACTATTCAGGAGGTTCGCCATCCCCCGCCGACGCGGCCTGGGCGGTCGAGCGGGCAGAAGAGTTCCTGAGAGCCGTCGCGGCCGTGATCTCGACCACTTGAGGGTGCGACGATCTTCCACGGCGCGAACCGGCCCACTCCGCCTCACCCGTGCAGGTCGGCGACGATCACCATGACGAGGCCGGCCAGCGACACGAGCCAGACGAGCGAGCGCAGGTACGGCACGCCGAAGCCATAGAGTGGCAGGTAGACGACCCGCGCCCAGAAATAGAGCGCCACGCCCCAGCCGCTCAGCGAACTCTCGCGCCCTGCCGCATGTGCGATCAGCACGGCACCGATGAACAGCGGCAGCGTTTCATAGAGGTTCTTCTGCGCCCGCTGCAGCCGGGCGGTGGTCATGCCGGCTGGCGGTCCAACCTCGTCTCGGGCACTGGCGTTGTAGGCCGTGCCGGTCTCCAGGGTGCGGAGCTGCGACGGCAGCCCGATGTAGATCAACGCGAGAACAAGCGTCCAAGCCAGATAGGTCAGTTCAGTCGTCATCGGGAGGCAATTCCTGGTGCGCAACACTGGCGCTCAACGCTGCAGCACCGCTTTGGCTGCATCACCCGCCTGCAATGCCCGATAAGCCGCACATCTGAGCCATGGCCACAGCCTCGGGCTCATTATTTGAGCACGCGGCATGGTTGACGAAGAGATAGGCGCGCCTTACTGCCCGGCCGAAGCCGTTTCGGCCCTTTCTACACCACCACGATCTTCGAGGAGACCGCGATGCCGGTGCGCGCCGCGATCAATCACGTCACCGACTATACCTACGACCGTGCGGTGTCGCTCGGCCCGCAGGTGATCCGGCTCCGCCCGGCCCCGCATTGCCGGACCGAAGTGCCGAGCTATTCGCTGAAGGTCACGCCGGCCCATCATTTCATCAATTGGCAGCAGGATCCGCACGGCAACTGGCTGGCCCGCCTGGTCTTCCCGGACAAGACCGAACAGCTCAGGATCGAGGTCGATCTCACGGCCGAGATGGCAGTGATCAACCCTTTCGACTTCTTCGTCGAGCCCAGTGCCGAAACCTTCCCGTTCGCCTATGACGCCGAGACCCGGGCCGAGGTCGCGGCCTATGTCGAACCCGAACCGGCCGGGCCGAACACCGGGGCGTTCCTGGCCACGCTGCCGCTCGAGCCCAAGCGCACCGTCGACTTCCTGATCGACCTCAATACGCGGCTGTCGCACGAGATCGCCTACGTGATCCGCCTGGAACCCGGCGTGCAGACGCCCGAAGAGACCCTGACGCTGAAATCCGGCTCGTGCCGGGACTCGGCCTGGCTGATGGTGCAGTTGCTGCGTCAGCTCGGGCTCGCGGCCCGCTTCGTCTCAGGCTATCTGATCCAGTTGCGAGCCGATATCGACCCCGTATCCGGTCCCTTGGGCACGCGTCACGACTTCACCGATCTCCATGCCTGGGCCGAGGTCTACGTGCCGGGCGCCGGCTGGATCGGCCTCGACGCCACATCGGGCCTGCTCTGCGGCGAGGGCCACATCCCGCTCGCGGCGACCCCGCATTACCGCGCCGCGGCGCCGATCAGCGGCGCTCTCGACCCTTGCGAGATCACCTTCCAGCACACCATGGAAGTGTCGCGCGTGGCCGAGGTGCCGCGCATCTCTCTGCCCTTCTCGGACGAGGCCTGGGAGGCGCTCGACGCGCTCGGCAAGCGGGTCGACACCGACCTCAGGGCCGGCGATGTCCGCCTGACCGCAGGCGGCGAGCCGACCTTCGTTTCGATCGACGACTTCGAGGCGGCCGAATGGAACGCCGAGGCCTTGGGCCCGAGCAAGCGCGGGTTCGCCGACAGCCTCATCCGTCGCCTGCGCACGCGCTTCGCGCCCGGCGGTTTCCTCCACTACGGCCAGGGCAAGTGGTATCCCGGCGAGAGCCTGCCGCGCTGGGCCTTCTCGCTCTACTGGCGCAGGGACGGCAAACCGATCTGGCGCAACCCCGACCTCATCGCCCAAGAGACCGGCCCGCGGAGCGCCCGGGTCGAGGACGCGCGCCGCCTGATGCAGGCCATCGCGCACCGGCTCGGGCTCGAACACCACTACGTGCAGGACGCCTACGAGGATCCGGCCCATTGGCTGCTGAAGGAAGCCTCGCTGCCGCGCGAGATCGACGCCCTCCAATCGCCCGTCGGCACGGAGGAGCAGCGGGCCCGCATCGCCCGCGTGTTCGACCGTGGCCTCACCACGCCAGTGGGCTTCGTCGTGCCGGTTCAGCGTCGGGGGTCCGACTGGGCCAGTGAAATGTGGCAGACCCGGCGCGAGCACATGTTCCTGGTGCCCGGCGATTCGCCGCTCGGCTTCCGCCTGCCGCTGGAATCCCTCGACCACATCCCGTCGTCGCGCTTTCCCTACGCGGCCCCGCAGGATCCGACCGAGCCGCGCGCCCCGCTGCCCGACCCGGACCAGCTCACCACGCTCACGGGGTCGCGCGCCTCGCGCCCGCTCCAGCACTCCGCCCCCGACCATCACCGCACCGACCCCGAAGTCCGCACTGCCGTTGCGGTCGAACCGCGCCAGGGGCAGCTCCATGTGTTCATGCCGCCGCTCGACCGGCTGGAGGACTACCTCGAACTGCTTGCCGCCGTCGAAGGGGCGGCGGCCGACCTCGGCCTCACGGTCCATATCGAGGGTTACGGGCCGCCCTACGATCCGCGCCTCGAGGTCATCAAGGTCACGCCCGACCCTGGCGTGATCGAGGTCAACGTGCAGCCTGCAACCAGTTGGGACCACGCCGTCGAGATCACCCGGGGCCTCTACGAGGAGGCGCGCGCCGTGCGGCTCGGTGCCGACAAGTTCCTGACCGACGGGCGCCATACCGGCACGGGCGGCGGCAACCACGTGGTTCTGGGCGGCTCGACACCCAACGATTCGCCTTTCGTGCGCCGGCCCGACCTCCTGAAGAGCATCATCATCTACTGGCAGCGGCACCCGTCGCTGTCGATGCTGTTCTCGGGCCAGTATATCGGTCCGACCAGCCAGGCGCCGCGCATCGACGAAGCCCGCCACGACGGCCTCTACGAGATGGAAGTGGCTCTGGCCCAGGTGCCGGGGCCGCACGAGCCCAACATCCGGCCCTGGATGACGGACCGGCTGTTCCGCAATCTGCTG
>JAABUU010003886.1_pt1 | contig 18406 bp, 18 predicted proteins | sample 5559301 | NCBI WGS metagenome assembly JAABUU01 (sample SAMN10711884, study PRJNA513360) | rock metagenome | isolation source: Antarctica rocks | place: Antarctica: Victoria Land, Richard Nunatak white | reverse complement strand
TCGGCTCTCAGCGCACAACACCACCAGATTTGCCTTCCTGAACGCCACCAAATGCAGCCGACGACATTTTTCTGCTGGAGAAACAGTCAGCGGAAGCGCCAACGCTGAGGCCCTTCCTGCGGCATGTCAGAGTTGACCGATCGCAAAGCTCAAAGTCGCGGTCGGGCTTTTGCCGCTCGTTTGACAGGAGCTTGCAACCCCGTCAGCGCTCGCGGCTGCCCTCCCTCTCCTCGTTCCCTTTGCCGCTCTCTGGGCGCCTTTGACTTTGCGCTCGCGGAAAGCTGCTGGGGCGGTTGCCACGGGGCGGTCGGCGGGCGCCGGGCCGGGCAACCGCCCCTTTTGCACGTGCGCCAGCGCACGTCGCCGGTCACGTCCCGGGGCGTGCCTGGCCTGTCCATAACAGACGTCTTAGAAAGTCCCGATGTAAAGCTTCTGCTGAGAATCTTTGTAAATGCTGTTGCACGTGATCGTATCGGGTTCAGTCACGCAGAGCTTGAGATGCCCATTGCAGTTGCAACGTGAACAATTTCTTGGATCAGCACACTGGCGAGCGCATGACCGACGCGCCATACGTATCAACCGCTTGCATACGCGACTTTCATCTAATTGCGTTGCCCACCCTGTGACCAAGTAAGCCTCTCAGTCTTAGTGGGATGACTTACGGCTTGGCATGTCCAGTTGACTTGCACTTACCGGTGCAGTGCCGCGACAGCGTTGCATATGAAACAACACCCGCTATCGACGCATTCTTCAACTTTTGGCTTGCGGTCTAGTTGATGCCCGGATTAGCTGCAGCTGCACTAGTACTAGCTTTTCGTACGGTTACGATCGCGACAATCGTCACCCACTTACTTCTCCTACTCTCATCTCATTGCGATGCCGCGCATATTGCAGAAAATTGACTTCGTCTGACGCCTCTGCTGCATGCAGAACGATACGTTGCTTCATCACACTGAGCCAGCATGCTTTCAAGGTAACCTTGACTGAAACCTCTTGCGAGCTCCTGCTTCACAGCACGACCGCGGCGTCATGAAATCGTCTTTCAGGGTGGTTTTGCCACTGTGCTCACCAGCTGGTACTCGCAAGCTCTGCTGATCATGTCTGGAAGCGGGATCCGGTAGTCTTGCACGCAGCCTTGCCTGCAGGCTGCGCTGCTGCATCGGCCGCACAACCACCTGGCACTTCGTTGAGAAGCTGCCATAACGCAGATATTCACATCGTCTTGCTCTCTGCAGGGGCTTCTATGCCTGCTTGGTCTGTTCCGTGGCCTTGCTAAGCAGCGCTACAGCTCACAGACAGCTACTGCAGAACACGACTGAAGAGGGCACTTCAGCAGTAAAAGGTATGGCTCTGATAGCCAAGAACCCCCCTGTTTGATGTCAAACACAAACTTACTCAATATTCTGTGTTTTCATCATGGGTCATACCATCGGCCCACATTCGGTCACTGGCATGTCACACCTGCATTGCAAAATCCACCTGCACGCTCCAGCCAGCAACAACCATCATTGTTGACCATTATTGAGTGCGATAGCATAAAACAAATGCGACATCACAGCATGTGGATGTTGCAGCTCGTGACCCAGCATCGACACTCTTTATGCACAACACAAGCATGATAATATATCAATTTAGAGTCTGTGTATGCACTGCAGCTACTACTCCAGCAGCAGCACCTACCGGCTCAGCTGCAGCAGCAACAACCAGCAATACATCAGCAGAGCCTTCCAACCTGGCTGGAGCTCCTACGATCTCTATGGCTGCTTCCTCAGCTTCTGCAGTGGGTACCCCAAGTGCAACCCCCAAGCTCAACAACACCATTCTCATTAGGTCTGAATACACTGCATGTATCATGACTCACTGCATGTCAATCAAGTGCTACTGCATGCTTTGCCTGAAGCATGTACAGTGTAGTAGTAGCCTCATCATGAACAAATGCATGACTGCACTTCTCATGGCAATGGCATTGCCAGCACACCTGTGAGCGTATTGCACATGTCCTCCTTACCATTTGATGTGGCAAGTGTTGCACATATGTTTGTGTACACTGCTCAGGCATGTTGTTTGGGAGACTTGTTTGGGAGCCTGCCAAGCATTGCAAACTCATCTCTAGCATTGTCACAAAGCTCAAACATCTTGAGCTTGTGAGCTCTTGCTCATGCAGCGACTCTGCTGCTGCTGCTGCTGAAACCATCTACTGCTGCTGCTGAAACTGTCTACTGCTGCAGTGTAGACGGGCTTCACTCATCTGACCTGACTGCTTACATTGCTCTGGCGCCCAACAGCACCATGGCCACTCTAGCCAAGCAGGGGGTCCTCTACCCCAATGCCTATCTACCCGGCCCCTCAGACTCATTCCCAGGCATTTTGGCCCTCACAACTGGCAACAACGTCTCTGTGACTGGCGTCTACTATGGTAAGTTTTGTAATACAAGCCTGCCTGGGCTGTGTAATGGGCTGCCGGCGCCTCTGACGTCATTGCACTCATGTACAGAGCAATGCTTACAGTGAAAGAGTCAAGCGCAATCTCGACCCAACCTTATGCTTTCATTTGCTTTACTGCGCCGGCACACACCAGGTGAACGTGGAGGAGTGCACATGATGAAGGCCATATCAGCGCAAGCGGCATGCCTGAGAATCTGTGTGCCTGTGCGATGCAGATGACAGCTACGACAGGAACCTGTACCCGGCTGGTGCTTGTGCTATGATTGGCTCAGGAAAGCCCACTGGCCCAAACGGCACTGAGTGCCTCTACTCAGAGCTGCAGGACTATGAAACATTCAGGTGAGTGTGATGTCATGTCGCTGTCAGCAAACTGTGCATTGCATGATCTCCTTGTATGTAATAGGCTTTGGCATTGCATGGAACAGGGCTTGCTGTGTTTGTGGTCAGAGCAAGCTAGGGACTGTGCTTGACCTGACTCTGCTGTGTACCTGACTGTGTACAACTTTGAACACCTGCACAGGAGTGTCTCGGTTCTCTGCGGAATGCAGAAATGTCAGTAGTGTCTAAGGAGTGTCCATTTTGCAGTGGACATTTAATTCTACTCAGAAACCTACTCCAAGGAGATGTTTTTAAGTTTGTGCATGTCTGCAGCATTGGAGGGGCACCTGGCGTTGGGGCTTTCAATGGCTTGGCCACCAACGTCACAACGTTACAGACAGACTTCCCCACTAGAGGCCTCAACGGCACAGCTGTCAATGTAAGAACTGCTGCTGCAGCCCATGTGTCAGCCTCTGTGTCTTTGGCATTCCCCTTTTGGAACACTGAAGTGATGTGCAGTTTCACATAATGTCACACTCCAGCAGTGGCTCACAGTACCATCTGTGCCGTTGCTGCCGAGCAACTCTAGTTGTTTGCTGGCCATACACACAAAGACTGCTCTTTCTGTCATGCATAGCTATGCCATGGTCCAGCTCGTCAGTGCAATGCTGCTTTGTGCCGTCGTACAGGAGAGTACACTGCCACTGGATGCTACCTGTGATCCGGTACATGCATGGCGCTTTAACCAAGCAAACACCATCTTCCAGGTGTGCAGCATCATCTCTGATTTGGTACCAGCAACAGTGCTGCAATGGGCTCCAGCTTCATGACTGTGATGCACAGCTTGACATTGATAGTATGAGCCCCACAGTGTGACTGGTATTGGCATCTGCGTTCACAGCCCTTCAGCCCGCAGAATCGTCGCTGGAGCCTTTCCAACAGACCATGTCAATAGCTGTTGTGAACTTCTGAATGTAAATGATCGTTATGGCACCTGTGCTGGAAAATGTTGTCTGCTGCTGGTGCAAACTGTGCTGAATCAACAAGTGGTACAGCTTTTCTGTGCATGCAGGTAGCTCTAGCAGCAGGTAAGAGGACCGCCTGGATTGACAAGGGACCCTATTATGAGGTCGTTCAGGTCAGGTTCCACCTGCCTGTTCAGCCCAACTGTCTGGACATCTGATGCCAGCCTGCTCTACATGTATTCCTTCAGCCCTTTTGAGCCCTTGTTACTGTATACATATGTTTGCACTGTCTCGTGATTAGTTTATACTGGACCTCTACAGTGCATTCATTGTTTGTCATGCTTGCTGTCGGCATAATGTCGTATGTGCCAGCATGCTGGCAATCTGTCTTAGATGCATGGCATCTTGCCCGATGTGTAACCCCATCTCATGATCGTGCCGTCTGGCAGGCACCACGACCAGACAATGCAACAAAGCTGCATGTTTGAGACGTCACCTGTTCAAAGCGCACGCCATGTGCCATCAGCTATCATGGGCATGCATTTGATTTCAGTCCGCTCAAGACGTTCAACTTCTTTGCTGTATAACAGGGTCAAACGGGGAATGGTGTGATGGACTTGTACACTCCTGAGATCTCATGCCAGTGTGGTGACAACCAGACAGGCATTCCTTCCACAGCCATCACAGATGGTATGGGTGTTGACCTGGCCAAGAACATCACTGCAGCAAGGGCCTATGATGAGCTGCATGTGCAAGCCGTCATCAACCAGATCAATGGAAAGCACAGCTCTGGCAACTATGCCATGCAAATGCCAAACCTATTTGGACTCAACTTTCAGGCTGTTTCTGTCGGTCAGAAGGTGAGCAGCTGTCTCACACACTGGCTTCCAATATTGCTTAGAGGCCCAACGTGAAGTTACTATACAGCAATGCTGGCTTGATTGGCAGTGTGGTGATAGTGTCGATGTGCATTGCATAACATGCTTGACATGTCACCTGACAGCCGTGTTGTGCACTGTGTGGCATCACCTAGATAGAATGCAGTGGCATTCTTGTGCACTGCATTTCGAGACCCAGATCTGGTGTAATGTACTGCGTTGTACAGCTGCACTGCCCAGCCCTGCAAGCTTGGCATACTGCACCAGATGCAGCACTGAGTTCTGCCTTTTCCTGGACTCTGCAGTATGCTGGCTACCAGAACAATGGCACAGCCTTCAGCCCTGGATTGAAGGCCAACCTGGACTACGTTGACCAATCCTTTGCCAGAATCCTGGCTGCCCTGAACTCATCAGGCAATGCAGCAACAACAGGACTGGTCATCACAGCCAAGCATGGGCAGCAGCCCGTCACCACGAATGCAACGTTGATCAGCCCAACTCCCATTGCAACTGCCTTGAAGAACCAGAACATCAGGTACAAGCTACAAATACATCACTCACCGGATCAAGTAGTGTGCGCTGGAAGAAGCATATCACTTATGGTTTGCTAGAAGTCCAAAGGGCACTGCTGACTGCATACCTGTGGAGTTTGCAACTCAGATTATTGCGCATGAGCTGCCATACATACTGTGCATTGCTGATTCCACCTCTTCAGGAAGTGAGAACCATGTGTGCAAGACGTGCAACAGTGCAGGGCTGTGCATGACACTTGTACGCCTGGCAGTCATGCACTTACTCCTACGCTACGTACACATGGCAAGCTTGTACATGTGTGTGTGCCTGTGTGCAGCGTTGCGCAGTTTACGACAGATGACATTGGTCTGATCTGGTTGACCAGCAGCAACCAGACCACTGCAGCTCTCACCTACCTGCGCACTCTTGCATCCAAAACCAGCTACGGCATCCTGGGTGAGTCTTCTACCTTGCATCACCACTTTCATTATCACACATTCTGGTTGCTGCCTGCTGTGAGTGCTCAACTTGGTAAGATCTACACCACGGATCTATGACACAGCTTGAGAATGGCTAATCAGTGCTGTTGCGTATACATCAGCAATGGTAGTCTCCAAGTCAGCCTGTGCAGCTTGGTCAATGCCCACAATTTGCAAGCATTGAGTGAGTAGACAGTTTGCAAGCATTGAGTGAGTAGACAGTTTGCAAGCATTGTGTGGGTAGACAGTTTGCAAGCATTGAGTGAGTAGACAGGCCCATCAAGATCAGAGTCTGTGAGGGGAATGTCTTCAGCTTAGCTGTTGAAGGGTATCTAGCAATGCTTGGTCCATAGGCCAGCAGTATAGCACCTATGGCAATTGCTCCGAAGCTGCCAAGCTTGATTTCATGCCCACTCCAGCCAGCGCCCATCATTCCGGCTACACTTTGTGCTTGGATCTCTTGCTCATGTTTGCTGTGCACACGCTCAGACACATGACAGACAAGTCATGCTGCACTGAACATGTCTGTTTGGGCACAGCAAAGTAGTGGCAGGATGTGTATTTGCAAGGCTGTACTAATGCAACATCATCACAAGGCTCCCTCAAGGGGATGTATGGTTGACTGATGCAGATGTGAACCAGCCAGCCTACTATGGCCTAGTCAGCAATGTGGCAGGACGCACACCAGACTTGGTGGTTGTGCCTCAAGCTGGTGTTGTCTTTGCGTCTCCTGGAAAGAAGCTTTCAGAGCACGGTGGATTGATGCAGTCGGACCTGAATGTGGCTCTCATGGCGTATGCTCCCAAGCTTGCAACCGCAGGCACTGTCTACAACTCTACAGTAAGGCTCAGCCTCATTCCTCACAACACAGGGCTGCCAATCACCGAAGCAAGGGCAGCCATAGCTGCCCTCTGTGTGGCATTGAGGTGTCACACAATCAGAGGGACTGCTCAACACTCAAATGCACCTCCTGTCACAGAAACTGCTTTGCAGCCATACCATATGTGCTCATCATGTCTGATGCCATCAAACACCATTGACGTGATGCAGTCAGTACTGCTGCTGTCTGCATGTCATGCAGCCCTTGGCTGATGTTCTGAACATCATAAAAGTTCATGGGTGCCGTGGTAGCTTTACTGACACGATGTTGTGATGATACTGCAGGTGAGTGTGAGCCAGGTTGCATGCACAACACTGAGCATGATTGGCATGACATGCAGCAACTTGACAGCTGGCTACGCACAACCACTTCCTGGTCTGACTGCAGTTGCCACCTCTGGCTGATCCCTGGCTGACTCGCATGCAGTTTATGACATAGCCCTGAATGACTTTCTGTCACTGTCAAGGTCAACAAAGTTGGAGGATTCTGGTCATGATGTTGTGCTATTTGGTTATGCGCTGCTGGAATTACGCGTGATACAGCAACAACCGTATACAGAAAAGGACACTAAGTGACTGAAGGTATAATATCAGCCTGCAAGATTGCATTGCAGATGCTTCTTGCAGTGCTGCAAAGCAGGAGTCATGCTTGTCTAGCCGACTGATCTGGTGATAATGCAGCTTACCTTGTTGACATCTTACTCTGGGATAGACACAGACTGATTCGGGACTGACATTTCAGACTGGTTGTATCCAAGAAGCTGAGCAGTATCCACCATATGTGCTTTCAAAACAAAAATGTAGAATGTCTGTACTGAATGAATGCATTGATTGTATGTAAGCAACACAAATAATGCTTTATCACAGTAGGGCTTTCTCCAAGTAATGAGTATACACCAGTGCCCGCATGTGCGAAGTCTGATCGCTAGGCATGATCGTATGAGCTGTTGAGAGCAGCGCAATGGCGTTGGTGCTGAGACACTCTTTTGTGGTGCGGTCAATGGTGCGCTGCATGTACGTGACAGCGTCACATGTGCCCTCCTATACAAAGCAGTTCAAAGCGTTCTTGCAAACAAGTAATGGCACTTGAACAAAATGCTGGCCTGAATTGCACTTTTCAGCCTTTACCATTCTGCACAGATGCAGCAGTTGTGCTGCAGACATTTGCTAGTTGGAGGCAAAGAGAGGTCAGGACATTGTGAAGCTGACGTGAATGTTACAAAGTACCGTATAGGTACGCATGCACGGCTAAGATGGAACTCAAAATCTGTGGCATCATATGTATATTAAATGTAAGATAGCAGCTCGCATAAAGATTATAACCATCCCATCATGAGAGATAGCCTTTAGAAGAAACTATCTGTTCTATGTAGACCTATATGCACAAACGCATCATGCATACATAACAAATGGCTCATCAATTTCCGACAGCATACCAAAGTGGTTCATGGCACAGGATCTAGACACAGACGTTACAGTGTCCTCACGCCTGCTCGTGTGTTGGGCTGCAAATGTCCTACATTATATACTATACCATGATTGAACAAATTGTACTAAAATCCTCCAGCTGCAGGGGCACTTGGGAGGTTTGAATCACTCCCACAGCCAGAAAGTAGAGTGCTGATTGAGCCAATGTACCCATTCAAAACATCGCCTGATTGAGTGAAATTGGCAGTTTCTGCAATTTGACCCAAAATTGCACCAGCTTGTGGCCAGCTTGTGAGAAGGGAGGGAAGGGCACCGACTATGGCTCCTACTTGTGTGAAGTCCACGGTTTGAATCAGTTGGTTTAGCAGACCACCATACACTGACAAATCATTGTTCATGGTCCAGTTGCCAAGAAAGTAGCCCACACGTGTCGTGTCAACTGCAGAGTAGAGTTCATCTACCACATCGCCAAAGTCAGAGCTGCTCATGTTGCTGTTCAGATCTGTCAGGATCTGGCCAACAGCAGTGAAGTTGATGCTGTTAGCTAGGGTTGCAAATGCGCCGCCTGATGCACTAATGTCCAAAGTCAGCTGCTTTTGCATGGCGCCAAGAATGGTCTTGGCTTCTGTCAGGTTGATGGTTGTGGATGCATTAGCCAGCAGCTGTCCAGCATTCATGAAGTTGACAAGGTTCTCCAATGCCCCAATGTCAGACCCATCTGACCCATTCCTCAGGGTTGACACAAAGGCCGTATTGAAGTTGTTGGTGGTGTTGGTGGCACTGTTGCAAACAGATGAGCTGTAAGATTGCTCTGGTTCGGGACTGAAGGCTCCTGCATTTGCAAAGGATTACTTCAGATATCCTGCTCAGGGAACAAACATGTGACCAAAGCTCCATGCACATGTACAGCCTAAAGGTAGCAAAGTTTGTGTCTATTTCTGCATTGCGCTGACTCAAAGAGAAAGAGAGAGAGAGAGAGAGAGAGAGAAAGATTGCAATGAGGTGTTCCTATCACAAGACGCAGGAGGGTGACCGAGAGGCAGCGCAATTTGTGACGTGAAGGACTCAGGCTTGTCAGATCACATGAAATGAAATGCGGTTCACAAATCCAGTGATTGCCATAGCAAAAACAAGGTGGATTGGCGGGCAGCCGTGTCAGATCAGCACATACCCGATGCTGAGTGACTGGCAGCCAAGACAATAAAGGCGGCAAACACAGCAGCGCATCTCATCGTGAAAACTCTCTGCCGACCAGAAGGCAAAATTGCCAGCCGTAGCCACAGGCGCAGGAAAGTATGAGACTCGAGAATCTGTTGCACGAAGTGTCTAGACCTGCGAAGCAACCACGGGATACTAGTCAACACGCAAGCGAAGCAAACTGTGGAAATGTTCAGCGTGTGACACAGAAGCATTTAGCATCACCGAAGCACAATGCAGCTGCCGACATCAACATTTACCCGCCTGCAAAGCTTGGATCAGTCGCAGATGTGCGAACGCTGCACTGTTGGAAACGGTCGTACAGAGATACGCTACGAATGCAGGTCGTTGCACAAGGACTTGGCGCGGTATGCACTGCGCTGCACGGCTTTTATCATGCGCAGTGGTCCCGTTGACCACTTTCATTTGACGTTCGAATGAGTAAGCCAGACTGACTAAGCTTAGGTGAGGCGTCTTTTGGTTTCAGCTTGCTCAGCTTCCAAGAGCTTTGACCTTCCAGCAGCTGCTGCTGGCCACGAGCGGACGTGTGCCTATGCGTCTCCTGTTCTTGCCTGAGTGAAGTTCTACATCGCTATGTCACAGCCACTCAAGGCTTCGTCCAAGGCTTTCTGCTTGCTTCCTTCAGATATATCCACTTCACACTTAGGGTCAAGTGAAAACAGCCCTTTATGTTTGAGGAAAAATGTGGTGCTTGACGCTCGTGGCGAGCAAGCTTGCCTTCACTCAGCCTCGCTCCACTATTGAGCAGACATCCGACTGAGTCCCGTCATACATCAGGCCTGACCTAGGTAACGTGCACGCGGCTCAGGAGCGGCCGTGCGACATCACACGCAAGTATCATTGTTATTCGCTGTTCCGTTCTCGAGCGAACTTTTAGTCGGTTTCAAGAGCTTTGCGTTGTCTCACTGACGTCGACACTTGTACCGGCTGCTGCAAGAAATGCATGGGGGTCTGGGTGCTGATGGGCAGTGAGGCTATGGTGTGCCTGATTGCAACCAATCGGCACGCAATTGGCTGGATTAACAGGCTGCAGCAAACTCAAAGAACGCTTGCAATGATACCCTATCATATGCGAGCGTATTGGACATGCCTTAAAACAGGTTGACTTGCAAGACTTCCCTCTTACAATGAGAGACTTCATAATATTAGAGATTTTTTGTAGCTCACAAACTGCAGACAACATTAAATAGAGTAATCTAAGCAGGATGGACGTCTATGAGCTGTGCATGACAGCTGTGATTGAATAGAATAATATACAGTAGCATGATCAAACAGCAGCACAGTGCAGAACATAGACCAACACAGAGACAGAGGAAAAGGATGATGATGCAGTCTAGTGCTGAGACCACTGTATGCTCTTCAGATCTACACCCTCCTGGACGAGCTCCCACAGGGGGCTCATCTCTCTAAGCTTGGTCACATGTCTCACCGTCAACTCAACAGCTCTGTCAACTTCTGCAGCCGTTGTGAATCTGCCTAGCCCAAATCTGCATTGCACACAAAGTGAGCACAATTCACGTTGACACAAAAGGCAGCACACTTTCATCGATGCTACAAATGGCAAAGCTGGATGTGTGGCAATACAACTGCAAGTGGATATACACTTGCTGTGCAGTAAACAGAAGGCCATTAGCTGAATAGTGCTTGGGATTCGTCTGACTAGTTATGCAGGACAAACAGTGTTCAGCTGCAACATGCAATTGACAAGCAAAGATGGAACAAATGCACAAAGCAGCAAGCAACAAGACGAGAGGAGTTTCATCCTGGCCATCTGACCTGAGGCTGGTGTGAGCCATGTCCTCCTCAACACCAAGGGCACGTAGGACATATGAAGGCTCCAAACTGGCACTGGTGCAGGCACTACCACTGCTCACAGCTAGATCCTGCAGAACACTAGAACACTCAACACGATAGCAAGTGGCAGTGACAGGACCTGCGCCACCAGGAAAAACAAACTACAGGCAGTGAGAGGGGCAAGTTGCCACTTGGCAGTCTAGACAACCCTTGGGCATGGCCAACAGCAATCAGCACGACGCTGGCTGAGAGGCACAGTCTTGCAGAATTGCTAGCATGCAAGCAGCATTTGTTCAAAGGAGAATCGTGGTTTGCCAGTGCAGTCTCGGCGCTTCATTCTTGGCAGAACCATGCATAAAATGGCAGGACCATGCACCACAGAAAGGACAGCATGCTTACCTTGAGACCCATGATCAGTGACTCTCCCTCAACATACGAGAAGGACAGGTTCATGTTGCCCACATAGCGGTGTTCTGTGCTTTGAGGCCCGTTTAGCACTACACCATCACACTGAGATGTGATGCCGTGCTGCAGTCGCTCAGCCATTGCTCTGATGTGAGCAGTGTCTGAGACCATGTCCCTCTGAGCAATGTCACAAGCTACGCCCAGGCCAACAGCAAGTGAAGCTGGCACTGTGCCACTTCTGATACCACGCTCCTGCAGGGAAGCAAAAAGCAGTTGAGATGACAGTCACAATCTTTTGACATGTTTCTTTTACAGTGCAGTGTCACCTGGACAACTTGCTAGTAATGCTGGCAATGTAAACAGCAACTATGAGCATCACAAGCTGTACGCTGATAGTCACAAGTGTGAGCACAAGCACGCACCCATTCCTGCAGCCAATAATACATTTCAAGCCGCTCGTGGGATTGACCAACCCAGTGTTCCTAAGAAAACTACTACAGGGTTGCATTGTGGGTACAGCTTGAGCCAATCTTGGCCCAGCAGTAGCATTAAAATGATTGAGTGCACACCTGGCCACCCCCATTCATCTGGGCCTCAAGCCTGACACGAGGCCGGCGTCGGATGTAGATTGCCCCCACGCCCTTGGGACCATATATCTTGTGACCACTGATGGACATAAGGTCAATGTTATGGTCATTGACGTTTATGGGGATCTTGCCCACAGCTTGGGCTGCGTCGGAGTGGAAGAAGATCTTGCGCTCTCTGCACATCTTGCCTATCTCCTTTGTGGGCTGGATGACACCTGCATGCTGAAAGGAGTCAAATGCATGAATACATGATTCCTGTGTCAGCATCCAAACTTCAGGCATGCATCATACTGCAAAGCATGTCTATCTGAACATGGTAATGGGGCATCTGACATAACGGGGCATCTGACAAAATGTCAAGCACACTGCTCACCTATCTCGTTGTTTACCATCATGACAGACACCATGACGGTCTCAGGTGTGATGCTGTCTTGCAACAGCTGCAGGTCCACCAGGCCATCCTTCTTGACAGGTAGGTATGTGATCTTGAAGCCTCTGTTCTGCAGGTATCGGCAGCTGTCCAGCACACACTTGTGGTCTGTCTGTAGCGTGATGATGTGGTTCTTCTTCTCCTTGTAGAAATTTGCAACACCCTTGATGGCCAGATTGTTGGACTCTGTTGCGCCAGAGGTGAAGATGATCTCCTTAGGATCAGCACCTATGAGAGATGCCACCTGAACATCAGGCCAACTGGTCAGCAGATGATGCAATGCACAATGCCTTGCAGCGCAACTGAGACAAAGGCAGGAGCCTTTGAGGGAAAAAAATACTTGAAGTAGCTGTTGCAATGCAAATGTACCTGCTTGCGAGCCTTCTCCACAGCATCCTCAGATTCCCAACCATACATGTGCGTCCTCGAGTGAGGATTGCCATACTGATCAGTGAAGTATGGCAACATAGCATCTATCACCCTGGGATCAATAGGTGTTGTTGCTTGCATATCCAGATACAGCGGCCTGCCTGTCAACTTGATTCCCTTCATTTCCAAATACTCAGGATCATCATGAACAGGCGCAGCTGCTTCAGATGTGCTTTCTTCCTCTGTACAGAATAAGCCAGTCAGCGTACAGCACGCAACACAAACGTCACTCGAATCTGGCTGTCATTCACCTTCCACTGGGGCAGGCTGTGCGGCTGCCGCTGACATCCAGCATGACTGATGAGCTGTTGCTGTTGTCACTGCGGGTAATGAAGCGCTGAAGACAACCTGAGACTGCTGAGCATAGCCGGTCAAGGTGCGCAGTCCAAGTCGCCCGACTTTTCCCGCTAACATCCTGGTTCTTACGAAGATACTATCAATTTGTGAGAGAAGTCCTACGGTTGGTGCACCTTGGTTTGCTTGTGCAAAGTGTGCTGTGGGGGCCTGTGCGCAGGCCTGTGCGCGCAACGTAATGCGCGAGCAGACGGAGTTTGGTCAATCTAGGGTTTTGCTAGGTTGTCTATATATTGATGACTTGTGCGCATCGCTCTTCAGGATCAACGCACATGCATGGGTCTCGCATTCTGGCAAAGCTGATATGCATGCAGGGCCATTACCCAGAGAACACACATATACATGCACTGGCATGCATGCTGTGTTATATAGCAGCATATGGCAGTTGGCAGATTTGCACAACACAGTGTCAGGTTCTACTACTGATTGACAGTGCGTCTGTGGTGAGCATGAAAGACAGGTTTGGGATGGAGATGCCAGCAACTACTATCTCGGCACGATGGGGCTGCTGCGTGCTACTGCCAAGGAAATCGCCTGCAGGGCAGACAATGCCTTCAGCTGTAATGGACAAGCACAAGTATAGTGCATGCAATGTTGCTCAGAGATCACAGTTTGGGTAGAAGCAGATGCTTATTTTTTGCTGTTGCCAGTAGTGCTCTTCAATGGAGCTAAGGCAGCAATGTATGCACCCCAAGTATCAGTCAGCATTCACAGCGCACCTGATGTTTGACTATAGCCTTGTGCAAAGCTTGCAGCCTGCTGACCAGCATCTGCAGGCTCAATGTTGGATGCAAGCCCGTGCTGAAGCTCTGACAAATCAACATGTCCAGCAACAGGCTGTTGCATGGATGACGCATCTGTGCTCATCACAGCGTCAGCACCGCCCAGAAGCGCAGATTGCCCTGATTCTAACAGGGCAGCAAAGTCTGTGAAGCTAGCACTAGCAGCAAAGGGGTCAGGGGTGCTCATGGGCGCTGCAGTGGTCCAGTCAGCAGCATCAGTTGGTGTTGCTGATGCACCGCCCCATTCAGTGCCTTCAAAGTCACTCTCGCCAGGAGCATTGAAATCACCAAAGCTTTCACCACTGGCCATTCGGGCAACACCCAATGCATCTGCCGCTTGTTCCTGCCCGGACTGTGTGTCATCTGGCCATGCATCATCACCACGCAGAAGAAAGGGGTTGCTGCCATGCATCTCCAACTGATTGGATGCCTTTGAGGACTGAGGTGCGTCATCAGCAGGGGCAAGAAACGGGTTGCTGCTCTGCGTAGGCTGTGCGTCTGATGCCTCATGTCCTGGAGGGTCAAGGAATGGATTGCTGGCATGGCTTGCCAACTGGCCTGGAGCATGCTCAGCGTGAGCCATGCTGCCAGGCTCAAGGAATGGGTTGCTGACACGCATTTCCAGTTGTCCAGGCGCCTGTGCTTGCTGAATTGCCGGAGCATCCAAGAATGGGTTGCTACTGTCCAGTGCAAAGCGCTCAGACACATGTGCTGATTGGCTTGATGCACCAGCAAAAGCAGAGTCTGCCCCTGTGCCAAAAGCAGACCAGTCATCACCAGCATTGGCAGCTATGCTTTGACTGGCTGTTGCTCTTGATTCTGAAGGTGGCTGAAGTAAAGCTGCCTGAGAAGGAGCACCACTGTCAAATGCATTCCAGCCTTTGTCTTCTGCTCCCCAGCCAGTCCCTTGAGGGCCGGCTGGCTCCCCAGACTGACGCTGCTGAACTACCAAAGCAGCAGCATTAGAAGCTGCTGATACAGCTGGTGCTGTCTGCTGTGACTGTTCTTGGCGCTCACCTGCACTGAAAGCAGCCTGCTTGGTATGGGACCTCTGCTGCTCTGGAAACTGCTGAGCCCCTACTCTAGGCTTGTCCCTTGCTGTGGTTAAAGAGCCTGCTTGAGTCTGAGGCTGAGTCTGAGAGACACCATTCGTAGCATCCTTGCTGCTGCATCTTGATCCTGAGCTGATCTGCCGCCGCATGCTGGCAGAAGCACTGCCTGGGTCTCTTGCTGTGCTGACTTCATTGTCAGTCTTGGTGACAGAAGCTGAAGGCGGCGGCAGAGGCCCAGTGGAGCGCATGCTTGCCACATCAGAGTGCTGTTGAGCGAGGGAATCTAGGGAGCGTGAGCCCCACTCTGAACTGCTGGGAGTTGTCACCGTGGAAAGGTAAGAGAGGGGGCCCTTGGCAGCTTCTGATGGAACAGGCTTGAGACCTGCATGCACCAGGAAGTTGCAGTGAGATTAATTGACACAGACAGACTAGATATGTTGCAGTGGAATTGCAGTGGATCGCCGAGCTCTTGCCAGCTGATCAGCTGCGCTTTGTGAGCTCAGAGCAGCTGTCATCCAAATCCTTCTGCTTGAGCCCGCCCAATATCACGCTCTGGCCGTTTTCCTGGTCAGTTGGGACACAGAAAGATGGCTTGGGACGCTGAACATGTAAAACTCAGGGTTTCAGGCTTTGGATTTGACACGTTTCAAGTTTGCCCTAGAGACAACACAGCAGCTTGCAATATGTGTATGCATCCAGTATGACAAATAAAACAACCTTCTAGGTGAGGCAACAATATCACAAATGGAAGCTTTGGCAGTCAGGCCATGCAGATGTGGAGGCAAAATCTGTCATTGATCAGTTCTGCACACACAATGTGCAGAGCCACACTGACACGAAATGAATGTACACACTGAAGAAGGCAGTACCTCACAGGTAGTTGAGGTCAAGGTGGGCAGAGTGGGCTCCAAACAGGGCGCCCTGTGCCTCAGTGGCTCTAGTGGGCGACTCACTGGCAAACACGGGCTGCTGCCCTTCGACCTTACCATCCCCTGCACTCGTGATGCTAATGATAACAATGACAATGCACTTCAGAGATTGTGTTAGGGCCAGCGCAAAATTATGAAGCTTGGTCACATTTCAGTGGGCTCATGAAGCAGGAGCCCATGGACTGCATGATGGGCAGGGGACCTGCAGCCATGCTGTTCACGCATGCTGTCCAAGTCTTTTGCAGAAGCCACGTGGGAGTGTGCGCAACGTGCTGTACACTTGTGGCTATCAAGCGTGCAGAGCAACACCCAGATGTGCTCACAGCAGCACAGCCAACTTGCTGACCTGTTCTTGTCTGCTTTTGGTCTGCTGTGAGCTGTCCCTGTGAGCTATACCTGGGGAAGCATGTCAAGCAGGGACTCACACAGCACTGGGGATGCAGGCAGATCGTCGAAAATGCACTGGCAACGCCATCACCATGTTCCCAGACTGGCCAGCTGCCAACAGTGGATGCACCAGGCTCACAGTACCTACCTTTGGATGAAGACTTGCGGCGCCAGCGGTTCTTGGCCGCCAGGGCCTTCTCCAGAGCGTCTTTCTCATCCTGCAGACCAGCTTGGCTGAGGCCAAGGCGCGCCAGCAGGTGGGTGTCCCCTCTTGACCCCTGCCAGCCAGCTGTCACTACCTGTACAGTGGCAGGTAACTTGTACCCCCTGTACAGTATAGCAAACATGCTGAACATGCATACACCTTTCCCAGATCACAGGACCCCCCTCTGCAGGCTTTGCGTCTGGCTGCAATCATGTGTGTAGCAGCAATCCAGTCTGAGCATGCATGAATGTTGCTGGTGTCATGTGATGGCCCTTGACCCCCTGCCATTCATCTGCAACTAGCTATGCAGCAGCAACCAGTCTAAGCATACATGAGGGTGGCTCATGGCATGACGCACAGTCATGAATGTGAATGACAGACAAAATGGTGTCATGTTCCAACCAAAACCCAAGGAGGGGCCAGCAACATGCTCAGCAACTTGGCACATTGAGCACACTGCTGACTTACTGTTGCCATTCTAGCTATACTTGTGCCAGGAACAGGGCGAAGATGGATGCAGACAACAGCGGATCCACTGGATGTATGTTTTTATGCCAGCCGACTGTCTTTCAATCACGTTCTGATATAGCCAAGAGCTTACCCTAGAGCGATTCAGGGAGGGTGCAGCAGGGCACGTGCCATCTGCTCTAGGTTGGCCCAAAAGACCAGCAGTAGCCAGCACCTGATCCTTGGGCAACCTGCCCGCCTGCTTGATGTGATACTCCATCAAGGCATTTCCATTGTAAAGCCATTGTGGGGAGCCATCAGATTTGATGGGCAGCGGCAAAAGGGGACTGGGGAGATGAAAGGGAAAGGCCAAAGGCTCCAGTAAGCGCTGGATGATGCCTGGCATCTCGTTTTCATCAGAGTTCAACAAGCGGGACAGTGTTGATGGTGGAGGCGTGTCTGCTACAACTGCAGCAGCAACAAAGCAGGTTGGTAAGACATTGTGGTGGTACATTCAGGCATGGGCACTGCATTGCAGGCAGCAGAGTTACAGCCTTGCAGCAACAGAGCAGATAGGTAAGGCATCGTGATGATACTTTCAGGCATGGGTGCAGCATTGTAGGCAGCAGTGTTACATCTTTGCAGCAAGTGTGAATCAGAAGTCAGGAGGCGGTGCAGGGCTGCAGCAACAAACATATGTCTGCACCCATGACCATATTCAAGTGTTAAGCAATGGTTGAGCCTCATTACACCAGGCTAGTACGAAGCTACAACTCGGTCATGCAGGCTACAGTTGTTGTGCCATGTACCTGCAGGCGAAGCTGGTTTCTGTTGATGCTGCAGTTGGCTTTGAGGGCTCTGTGCTGCTGGCGCATCTGATGGACCAGCTTCTGCGCTGGCTTCATTGAAAGCCCCAAAGCCGTCATTGTCGCCTTGTTCTGCAGCATCGTTGAAGTCCCCAAAGTCATCGTCTCCCCAGTCACCATCTGCAGCTGCCTGCTCAGCAGCAACTTGCTCAGCAGAAACGCCAATGGGTGCTGCTGTGGCTGCTTTTTCAGGGAACGCCTGATCTGCCCAGTCATCAACTCCAAATGCTTGCCGTTGTACACTGACGACAGCTTTGTCTGAGGTATCATTGCTGCCTGCTGCAGTGGACGCGTCTGCAGATAATGACTGATCTGTCAAAGCATTATCTTTCGCTGCCTCTGGCCCTTCAGATGCAACAGCTTGGTCTGGCCTGGAATCATCGCCTGCAGCTGTGTCTGTTTGCCTGTGGCTGGTGTCAGCATCTGATGCATCTGGGACCTGAGACGCTACTGCTTGTATGTCTGCTGGAAATGCAGCATCTGCCCAGTCGTGATTGACTGATGCCTGCCCTGCAGGCAATACAGCATCAGTGGGCGCTGTCCTGCTGCTGACTTCCGTCTTGAGTGGTTCTGAGAGCGCCTCTCTGGGCTGGGCAACGTCTGATGAGAAGGAGTG
>JAABUU010003882.1_pt1 | contig 18422 bp, 16 predicted proteins | sample 5559301 | NCBI WGS metagenome assembly JAABUU01 (sample SAMN10711884, study PRJNA513360) | rock metagenome | isolation source: Antarctica rocks | place: Antarctica: Victoria Land, Richard Nunatak white | reverse complement strand
ACCTCCAGCACATTGCCCGGCACGGACGCATGTCTTGGCAGAGCGCATCTGGATACAACCAGCGAGCCCGGGCCGAAGCCACCATGAACCGGTGGAAGCAGGTGATCGGCGACGAGTTGCGCGCGCACACGGACGAACACCGGGCGACCGAGGTGGCCGTTGCCGTCCACGCGCTCAACCGCATGCTGGACTTCGGACGCCCAAGCTACGTCCGCGTCGCCTGATCCCAGATGCCAGCAGGGTTAGTGCGCCCGCATCCCTGATCCATGCACCACGCTCACTTGCTGCCGCTATCCGCACGACGCCAGGGGTTTGTGCGGGAGCAGCGCCGCTTGACGGCCCCTTGCGCTTACATACCATGGGCCAAACACCGCCGCACCGGACGGCGCAGGGATGGGAGCCCGCAGGCATGGATATCACTGAAGGCAGGCCGGCGATCTATGCGGCCGCCGAGGCGCTGAGCAACTGGGGCCGCTGGGGCAAGGACGATCAGATCGGCACCCTGAACCATATACAACCCGCCGACATCGTCGCAGCCGCCGGGCTGATCCGACGCGGGGCGGTGTTCGCGATGGGCATTCCGCTCAATGGGTCGGGTCCGCAGAACGGCCTGTTCGGCGGGCGATGGAACCCGATCCACACCATGCTCGCCACCGGCACCGATGCGGTGTCCGGCCGGTTCGACGCCGATGGTCCCGGCCAGACCCTGCGCTACTCCGACGATGCGCTGAACATGCCGGTGCAAGCGGCGACCCATTGGGACAGCCTTGGCCACATCTTCCTCGACGATAAGATGTATAACGGGCATCCCGCCCACCGCGTGGACAGCGGCGGCGTCCACGAGCTGGGGATCGAGCACGCCCGCGCCCGGATGGTCGGACGCGGCGTGCTGCTGGATGTGGCCCGGCATCGCGGCGTGGACTGGCTGCCCGACGGATATGGCATCAGCAACGCGGAGCTGGACGACACCGCCGCCGCCCAGGGCGTTGCGGTCTGCCGGGGCGACTTCGTGATTGTACGCACGGGACAAATGGAGCGGTGCCGGGCGGAGGGCGCCTGGGGCGGCTATGCCGGCGGCGACGCGCTGGGTGTGCGGTTCGAGAACTGCTACTGGTGCCAGGAGAAGCAGATCGCCGCCATCTGCTCCGACACCTGGGGCGTCGAGGTCCGCCCGAACGAGACCGGCGAGGCCAAGCAGCCGTGGCACTGGGTGGTGATCCCCGCCATGGGCCTGACGATGGGCGAGATGTTCGACGTGTCCGAGCTGGCCGCGGACTGCGCGGCGGACCGGGTGTATGAGTTTTTCTTCACCGGCCCGCCGCTGAACATCACCGGCGGCACCGGGTCGCCGATCAATCCCATCGCCATCAAGTAGAAGCCGCCTGCACAGTCAGCACGCTCAAGCACGGCGCCGACGCTGGCGCGGTTCGCCTGGCCGACGACAGCGTCCGCCATACCGTCGAGGGCATCCTGGCCCAGGTCGAGGGCGACGCTGCCATGCGCCGCCTATCGGCAGAGTTCGACAAATGGGAGCCGGCGGAGTTCCGCCTAAGCCCCGAGGAGATCGAGGCGGCGATGGCCCGGGTGCCGCAGCGCGACCTGGACGACATACGGCTTGCCCAGGCGCAGGTGCGCCGGTTTGCCGAGGCACAGAAGGCGTGCTTGGTGGACCTGGAGGTCGAGACCATGCCCGGCGTCGTGCTGGGGCACCGCAACATCGCGTCACCAGCGTTGGATGCTACGTGCCTGGCGGGCGGTATCCGATGGTGGCCGCTGCCCACATGTCGGTCGTGACGGCGCGGGTGGCGGGTGCGAGCGGGTGATCGCCTATGCGCCGCCGTATCAGGGTCACGCCGGACAACTACGACGCCATCATAAGCCTGAACGTGCGGGCGGCGTTCTTCGTGGCTCAGGCGGCGGGGCGGCGGCTGGCGGGCGGCCCGGCTCCATCATCCACATGTCGTCGCAGGTGGGCCATGTCGGGGGCGCGCGCCGCACCGTGTGTTGCGCCAGCAAGCATGCGGTCGAAGGGCTGTGCAAGGCGGTGGCGGTCGAGCTTGGGCCGCTTGGCATCCGCGTCAACACGGTTCGCCCGACCTTCATCGAAACGCCTCTGACCCGGCCGTACTTTGAGGGTCCGGCCTTCCGTGCGGACGTGCTGGGCCGGATCAAGCTGGGACGGCTTGGGCAGCCGACGGACCTGATGGGGGCGGTGGTGTTCCTGGCGTCCGACGCGTCGGGGCTGATGACGGGCAGCGCGGTTATGGTGGATGGGGGGTGGACGGCGGAGTAGGGGGGCGGTCCGGGTTGAGTTGGATTCGCTGCTTGCGGGACGGCGGGTCTGCGTAAGAGCCTACCCCGCCGGCCCAAGCGTCCGCGCCGCCGCCTTGCCCGATATGAACTCGGCGCAGCGGCTGCCCAGCATCATCGCCGGAGCGTTGGTGTTGCCGGCGTTGATGTCCGGCATGGCGGACAGGTCGCACACCCGCAGATGCTCGATCCCCCGCACGCGCAGGCGCGAATCCAGCACGGCCATGCCGTCGCCGGGCGCCCCCATGCGGCAGGTGCCAGCCGGGTGGTAGTTGGTCTTCACGAAGCGCTTGCAGTGCCGCAGGATCGCCTCGTCGCTGAGGTCCGTGGGATCGGGGATGGCGACCGCCCTAATCCTTTCCTTCAGCGGGCTGGTCCCGAAGGCGCGCAGGAAGAAGCGCTGCCCGGCGATCATGGTTTGCACATCCGCCGGGTGCTGCAGCAGGTTCGGCGACACCAGCGGCATGTCGTCGGGATCCGCCGAGCGCAGCCGTACGAAGCCGCGCGACCGCGGCTTGACCACGACGGTGGTGATCGTCATCCCATAACCGTCCTTCACCAGGGTCAGCGTATCGCGGTCGAGGTAGACGATCGGCACGCAGAAGGCCTGGATGGTCGGCTCCGCGTCGGGGTCGGCCGGGTTGACGAAGGCGCCGGCCTCCACTCCCGCCGACAGGATGGGACCGGCGCCGAAGAGCTTGAAGCGCAGCCCGTTGCGGATCATCCGCCAGCCCACGCCCTGCTTGTAGTAGCCGTGGCGGCCGTTTGCGATGGCGATCATCGGCACCTCGGGGTGATCCACCAGGTTTTCGCCGACGCCCGGCAGGTCCGCGACCGGGTAATGCCGTGGCGGCGGAGCTGATCGGCCGGGCCGACGCCGGACAGCATCAGGAGCTGCGGCGTGACCAGCGACCCCGCTGCCAGGATCACCTCGCCGTCGGCTCGCGCCTGGTGATCCCGGCCCTCGCCGTCGCGGTAGGTGACGCCGACCGCACACCCGTTCTCGATATCCACCCGGCGGACGCGGGCATGCAGGCGCAGCACCAGGTTGGGATTGCCCGCCAGGGGTGCGATGAACGCATAGGCGGCGCTGCTGCGTTTGCCCCGGCGGTTCATGAACTGATACAGCCCGACCCCGCGCTGCGCCGGGCCGTTGAAGTCGGTGTTGCAAGGCTCGCCCAGCGCTTGCACCGCCTGGATGAACCAGCGGGAGACATCGTCCACATGGCCGGGATCGGACACCAGCAGCGGCCCGCCGGAGCCGTGCAGGTCGTCGTGCAGGCGGCTGTTGTCCTCCATGCCGCGGAAGTGCGGCAGCACGTCGGCCCAGCCCCAGCCGGGGTAGTCGTTGTCGCCGCGCAGCGCCTCGTGCCACGCCTGGTAGTCGGAGGGGCGCCCGCGCATGTAGACCTGCGCGTTGACCGAGGAGCCGCCGCCCAGCACGTTCGCCTGCGGAATGTCGTGCACGCGCCCGTCCAGGTGCGCCTGCGGCACAGTCTGGTGGTAGCGCATGAACTTGCTGCCGTTGATCATTTTGAAGATGCCCGGCGGCATGTCGAGCAGCGGGTGCCGGTGCGAGTGCCCGCCCTCCAGCAGCAGCACCCGGGCGCCTGCCGCCACCAGACGCGCCGCCGCGACGCAGCCGGAGGAGCCTCCGCCGACGACGATGTGGTCGAAGCGCTCCATCGTCAGGCTCGAATGCTGGCGAGGCGCTGCCAGTCGAAGGCTATGCCGTGGCCTGGCCGGTCCGGGGCGATGGCGACGCCGTCCTCGATCCGCAGGGGCTCGGCGATGTAGCGCTCCAGCCCGAAGCCGTGCGCCTCCAGATAGCTGCGGTTCGGGCAGGCGGCCAGCAGGTGGACCGTCACGTCATGCGCGCCGTGCGAGGTGACCGGCAGGTTGAAGGCCTCGGCCAGGTGGGCGATCTTCATGAATGCGGTGACGCCGCCGCAATTGGTCACGTCCGGCTCGGGGTAGGTGACGCCGCCGCAGGCGATGAACTGCTTGAACTCCCATAGGGTGCGCAGGTTCTCGCCGGCCGCGACCGGCAGGCCGCCCTCGCGCACGATGCGGGCGTGGCCGGCGGGGTCGTCGGGGATGGTCGGCTCCTCGATCCAGGTGAGGTCGTGGGGCTGCAGGGCGCGGGCGGCGCGGATTGCCTCGTCCACCGTCCACTTCATGTTGGCGTCGGCCATCAGCGGGAAGCCTTCGCCCAGATGCTCCCGCATGGCGCGGACGCGGGCCACGTCCTCGGCCAGGCGCTTGCGGCCAACCTTCATCTTGATGGCGCGGAAGCCCTTGGCGAGGTTGGCGTCGGTTTGCCGCAGCAGCTTGTCGAGCGGCAGGTCCAGGTCAATGCCGCCGGCATAGCAGGGGACCCTGGGATCGAAGCCGCCCAGGAGGTTCCACAGCGGCAGGTTTGCGCGCCGGGCCTTGAGGTCCCATAGGGCCATGTCGAAGGCCGACAGCGCCAGCACGGTCGGGCCGCCGCGTCCGCCGTAGTGCAGCGCCCACCAGGCTTTTTGCCACAGGCGCTCGATGTGGTCGGCTTCCTCGCCGGCCATGATCTCCGGGAACTCGCGCGAGAGGATGGCGTCCACGGCGGCGCCGTTGCGGCCTACGGTGAAGGTGTAGCCCACGCCTTCTGCGCCGTCGGCGTCGCGGATGCGGACGGTGTTCAGCTCGAAGGCGCGCATCTCGCCGTGGGTGCTGTCGGTCAGCACCTCCGGCAGGGGGATGCGGTAGAAGCCGGGTTCGATGCTGGCGATGCGGGGCATGGTTCCGGTCCCCGGCCTAGGCCGCCGCTTCGGCCTGGCGCGCCAGCCGTGCCTGCAAGGCGACGACGAGCAGCAGGAACAGACCGCGTATCACCGACTGCCAGTAGGCCGACAGGCTGATATGGCCCAGCCCATTTTCAAAATTCAGGATGTTGAAGATCAGGCCCAGCAGCAGCACCCCCACCAGGGTGGAGCCGACGGAGCCGACGCCGCCGGTGAGCAGCGTGCCGCCTACGACGACGGAGGCAATGGCGAACAGCTCCCACCCCACGCCCTCGATGGGCTGGCCGGCGCCGAATTGCGCGGCGAGAACCACGCCCGCCAGCCCCGCCAGCCCGCCGCTGATGACATAGACCGACGCCACGGTCCGGTCCGCCGGCAGGCCCATCAGGCGCGTGGCTTCCTCGCTGCCGCCCACGGCGAGCACCGTCCGGCCCCAGGCCGTCAGGTTCAGGGCGACGGCGCCGATCAGGTAGGCTGCTACCGCGATCCAGGCGGGTACCGGCAGGCCGAGCAGGTCGCCCTGGCCCAACTCGGTGAAGCTGGTGTCATAGGACACCGAGACCGACTCGTTGCCCGCCAGCAGCAGGGCGCAGCCGCCGGCCGCGAGCATGGCGGCCAGCGTGGCGATGAATGGCAGGATGCGCAGCCGTATGATCGCGAAGGCGCTGACGCTCCCCATCAGCAGCCCCGCGCCGATGCCGCCCAGCAGCCCCGGCAGCCATCCGTATGGCGACAGCAGCGCCGATGCCACGCTGCCGAGCGCTGCCACTGCGCCCACCGACAGGTCTATGCCGCCGGTCATGATGACGAAGCCCATGCCGAGCGACACCAGCGCGAACATCGCGTTGTAGCGGAGCAGGGTCAGCACGTTGAACACGCCGAGGAAGTTGTCGTAGCGTAGCGCCCCGAACAGGACCAGCGCGGCAAGCGCGATCAGCGCGCCGTGCCGGCCCAGCGCACGGACCACCCTGGGCATGGAGGCCGTGGTTCCGCTCATGCCTGGGACCCGCGTTGCAGCCACACCGCCAGCACGATGATGGCCGCCTTGACGACCAGCGCCGCCGCGTCCGGTACGCCGTTGGCGAGCAGCGTGTAGCGGGTGAGCTGGATGATGAACGCCCCCAGCAGGGTGCCGATCACCGTGGCCCGGCCGCCGGTCAGCAAGGTGCCGCCGACCGCCACGGCGGCGATGGCGTCCAGCTCCATCCCCAGCCCGACCAGGTTGGCGTCCGATGCCGAGTTGCGCGCCACGACGATCAGGCCGGCTACCCCCGACAGCAGGCCGCTGATTACGTAAACCCGGCGCCGCACCGGGCCGACCGGGATGCCGGATAGCCGCGCCGCACGCTCGTTGCCGCCGACTGCCAGGACCTGACGCCCGAACACGGTCCGGCGCAGCGCCCAGGCGGCGACGGCAACCAGCACCACCATCAGTACGGCCTGGATTGGGATGCCGAGCACCCGGCCTAAGCCGATCACCTGGAACTCCGGCATCTTGAACGGCTGCAGGTTGCCGTTGGTCATCACCTGGGCGATGCCGCGCCCGGCGATGAATAGGATCAAGGTGGCGACGATGGGCTGGATGCGGGATCGCGTCACCAGCCAGCCGTTGAACCAGCCTAGCGCCCCGGTGGCCAGGACCGGCAGCACGAAGGCCAGCGCCACGCCCAGCATCGGAGACGGCAGCGGGAACAGCTTGCCCAGGAAGATGAGCGGCGCCAGGGTGCCTGCGATCGCCATCAGGGCGCCGACGGACAGGTCTATGCCCCCGGTCGCGATCACCAGCGTCATGCCGACGCCGACGATCACCGTCGCGCAGACTTGGGTCAGGTTGATGTTGAGCGTCTGCCAACTGGCGAAGTTGGGCGTGACCAGCAGGTTGAACGGGATCAGCGCCAGCAGGGCCAGCAGCGCGCCGTAACGGCCCAGCAGGGCGCGCAGGTCCGGGACGCCGCGGCGGGCGGGAGCGGGCGGCGGCGCGGGGGCGGCGATCTCAACCAACGGCGGCCTCCCGCGCTCCGGGGTCGCCGGCCATCGCCGCCATGATCGCAGGCTCCCCGATGGCGTCGCCGTGCAGCTCCGCCACGCTGCGGCCGTCGCGCAGCACGAAGATGCGGCTTGCGGCCTCCACCAGCTCCTCCAGCTCGGAGGAGATCATCAGCACTCCCAGGCCGCTCCGGCTCAGCTCCCGCACCAGGCCGAGGATTTCCGCCTTGGCGCCGACGTCAATGCCGCGGGTCGGCTCGTCGAGGATCAGCAGGCGCGGGTTCATGCACAGCCAGCGGGCGAGCAGCACCTTCTGCTGGTTGCCGCCGGACAGCTCGCGGATCGGCTGCTCCGGCCCGGTGCACCGTATGCCGAGGCGGGCGATGAAGCGGGCCGCGACTGCACGCGACTTGGCCTCGTCCACCACGCCGCCGCGGGCCAGTTGCGGCATTAGGGCGAGGGTCAGGTTCTCGCGTACCGACATGCCGGGCACGATGCCCTCCAGCTTGCGGTCCTCCGACACGAAGCCCAGCCCGGCGCGTATGGCGTCCGCGGGTTCGCCGGGCGTGCCGGTGCCGCCGGGCAGGCGGATGGCGCCGCCCGTCGCCGGGTCGGCGCCGAACACCGCCCGCGCGGTTTCGGTGCGGCCCGCGCCGAGCAGGCCGGCCAGGCCGACGATCTCCCCCTCGCGCACGTCCAGGCTGACGCCGCGCACCTTGGGGCCGGCTTGCAGGTTCTCGGCCTCCAGCACCGCGGCTGCGTTGGTTTGCGCCGGGCCGGCGTGGGCGCCGTGGAGCGTCCGTTCCAGCTCGCGCCCGAGCATGGTGGTCACGAGGTCCAGGCGGGACAGGTCCTCCATCCCGCCGGTACGCACCGTGCGCCCGTCGCGCATGACGGTGACGCGGTCGCAGACGGCATACAGCTCGTCCAGCTTGTGGCTGACGAAGACGACCGACACGCCTGACGCCTTCAGGCTGCGGATCACGCCGAACAGCACCTCCACCTCGCGCTCCGCCAGCGAGGAGGTTGGCTCGTCCATGATGACCAGCCCGGCCTCGAAGGCGACGGCGCGGGCGATGGCGACCATCTGCTGCACGGCGGTCGGCAGCGTCATTACCGGGCGGCGGACGTCAACGTGGATGCCGAAGCGGGCCAACAGCTCCTCGGCTTCCGCGTGCATGGCGCGCCAGTCCAGCAGGCCGAAGCGCCGACGCTCCCGGCCGAGGCAGATGTTCTCCGCGGCGGAGCGGTAGGGGACGAGGTTGATCTCCTGGTAGATCGTGCTGATGCCCGCTCGCTGCGCTTCGCCGGGGGAGGTGAAGGCGGCGGGGCGGCCGTCGAACGTCACCTCACCGGCGTCCCGCTGATGGTAGCCGGTCAGGATTTTTATCAACGTGGACTTGCCAGCGCCGTTCTGGCCGATCAGGGCGTGCACCTCGCCGCGGCCGACCTCCAGCGAGGCCCCCGTTAGTGCGGGCACGCCGGCGAAGCGCTTATCTATCCCGTGCATGAAAAGAAGCGGCGCGGTCATGGATGCTGGGCGGCAGCAACGGTCATGTGCCCGACCTTACCGTCAATGCGAGCTGCCCTTGCAGCTTGGCGCTCCAGGAACGGGCTGGACTGCCCGCCGTCAGCACCACCAGCGCTATACGCCGCAGCCAAGACCCCCTCACCCTGACCCTCTCCCGAAGGAAGAGGGAATAGATGCAGAGTGGATCGCCAAGCATGGTAGCCCTGAAGCGAAGGGGTCAGTATGAGTCGGCGATCATCTGGCTCGCGTTCGACTTGTCGTAGAAGCGGTCAACGTTCACCACCCACGGCTCAATCGTCTCGCCCTTGGCGTAGCGGGCGAGGGTCTCGAACGCCTTTGGGCCGAACTTCGGGTTGCACTCGACGGTCGCCAGCATCGTGCCGTCTATGATCGCCTGCAAGGCGTCGCGGGTGCCGTCCACCGAGACCACCATGACATCCTGCCCGGCCTTCTTGCCCGCTGCCTCCAGCGCCGCCAGCGCGCCGATCGCCATCTCGTCGTTGTGGGCATAGACCGCGGTCGCGTCGGAGTGGGCCTGCAGCAGTGTTTCCGCGACCTGGCGGCCCTTGTCGCGCACGAAGTCGCCGGACTGGGAGGCGATGATCTTCATGCCGGGGCTGGCCTTGATCCCTTCCTCGAACCCCTTGCGGCGGTCGTTGGCGGGCGATGACCCGGTGGTTCCCTCGATCTGGATAATCAGGGCCTTGCCGCCCGTCGCCTTGGCCAGCGCCTCGCCGGCCCGGCGCCCCTCGGCCACGAAATCGGAGCCGATGAAGGTTATGTAATCACGGCCGGGCTTGGCCAGGGTCTCGTCCACCTTGCGGTCCAGCAGGATGACGGGGATGCCGGCGCGCTTGGCCGCCATGACGGCGGGGACGAGAGGCTTCTCCTCCCGCGGCGCCAGGAAGATCAGGTCAACGCCCTGGGCGATCATGGAGTTGACGTCCGCGACCTGCTTGGCGGCCGATGCCGCGGCGTCGGTATAGACGAGCTGGTGGCCCAGCCGGGCGGCCTCGGACCGCATGCTCTCGGTTTGGGCGATGCGCCAGGGATTGTTGGACTCGGTCTGGGCGAAGCCGACCTTGTACTTGTCCTTTGCCTTCAGCTTCGGCAGGTCCTGTGCCCAGGCGATGCCGCCGATGAACCCGGTTCCGGCAACCCCTGCGGCAACCGCCAATAACGTTCTTCTGTGCATGATTTCCTCCATTCATGGTCCTTCGCGGGACCTTTTATGGCTGGTTAAGTCCAATGGCCGTGGACTGGGATTGGGGCTGCCTGGGAGGCCGCTTCAACCCGCGGGAGCGTGCTGGCACGGCAAACCGTTGTCAAGCAAGGTGCATGGCCGCCGATTGGGCGGAGGGTGAACGGCATTCCTAGCTGCGGGGGAAGCTGATGGCCTCGCTGCGCGGCGGAGCCTGCCGGCAGAGGCCGCAGGGCGCCAGGCTGGACCATGCGGGAAGCTGTTCGGCAAAGCTTAACAAAACCTTCTACGGCCTGGGCGAAATGTCAGGCTAGCAAGCGTCGCATGGGCCGGTCCGATGATGTCCTGTCTGGCTGGCCGAGCATGGTGCAAGGCTGTGCAGGGCCGGGCGGCGTGACTCTGGCATCATCTGCCGGCCTGCTAATAGAAGGACTGTGTCCGATGCATACCATGTTCCTGGCGTTGGCCTTGCCGCGTCCCTCGTGGGCCAGGCCCTGGCGGATGATGCGGCGAGTTGCACTACCCGCCTGGCCGAGCTCACCCGCAAGGCCGCCGACTACAAAGGCTCCGAACGGATGCGCCGCCTGATAGAGGCGGACCTCCGCCGCGCGTCCAAGGAACAGGCCGAGGGTGACGACGACGAGTGCATCGAAGCGCTCGATCATGCGGCGAAGCTGCTTGCTGGAGACGTCTGACCGCCGGCTGCGCGTCCAGTCCCGGCCGGTCCGGTCGCCAACGGTCAAGTCCGGGGCGGTCGCGGCGGCCCTGATGGTGCACGGCGGAGCGGTGGCGATGTTGCTGCTGATCCATCCATTGCCGAAATTGGACCCAGTCCCGGAAGCGGCAGTGGAGGTCGTGCTGTTCACGCCGGCGCCACCGGAGGAAGAAGCGGCTCCTGTGGCGGCGCAGGCGCCTGCCGTTCCAACCGCCGCGGGTGATCTGGCCGAGGAGCAGCACGCTGACACGTCGCTGGACACAGCGGCACCCCAAGGGCCGGAGTTGCCGCGCGGGGCGCCCGCCATCCCAGAGACGCCGGTCGCGGAGGCTCCGGCGGTGGATGCCGTGCCGGCACCGCTTCGGGAGCCAGCCCAGGCCGCGATGGCCAATCCGCTGCCGGCCTTCGTGGCGGCGCAGGCGTTGCAGCCGCCCGTGGAGCCGGTTCCGGTCGTGGCGGAGGCAGCGCCGGATGCTGTTCCGGCGACGGTTCAAGGGTCGGCTCAGCCTGAGCCTCAGTTCCAGACCCAGCCGGCACCGCAGGCCCGGCCCGCGCCGCAGCGCGTGACAGTGCAACGACCCATCCGGCCGGCAAGGCCGCAAGTCCGGCCGCCCATGGAGGCTGCGGCCTCAGCGCCGCATCCCGTGCCGGCCCGGCCAGGCCCGGCATCAGCGCCGGTCCAGGCCGCACAGGCCACGGGCGCACCTGCCGCTTCGCCGAACGCCAGGCCAGCGCACAACGGGGATCATGAGGCTGCGCTGGAAGCGCGCATACGCGATGCCGTGCAGGCTGCAGTGCGTTACCCTGCGGCAGCACGGATGATGAGCTTGACTGGGCGCGCCCGGGTGCAGTTGGACTACCGGAACGGCGCCGCAAGCCCGGCGCTGGTGCAATCCGCCGGGGCGCCGATGCTGGACGACGCAGCGCTGTCTGCGGCGCAGACCGCTCATTACCCGCCGCCGCCGCCGGACATCGGGGACCGGCTGCTGCGCCTGCTGGTCTGGGTGGAGTTCCAGCCGGGCTGACGGGCGCCGCGGTGCCCGGTCTGCCCGCAGTTACAGGTAGGCGGCGACCGAGAAGAAGATGCTGCGCCCGGGGTTCACCCAATAAAGCGGGGTGGTGCCGCCGGACACGCTCGCGAGGCCGATCAGGCTGCGGTCGTTGGCGAGGTTGTTCACGTTGACGCGGAAGTCGAGGGTGCGTCCGTTCAGGATTGGCGTCTTGTAGCCGATGGCGAGGTCGGCGAAGCGGTAGGCCTTGATCGGATACTGGGCCGGCGTGTCCTGGAGGTATTGCGGGCCGATGAACTTGCCGATGACCGAGCCATACAGCAGGTCGCCCTCGCGGAAGGTATCGGGGCGGTGCAGGATCACTCCGGCCGCTGCCGTGGTGCGCGGCGTCACCGATAGCGGGCCGCCGCCGCGTTTCAGGTCGGCGCTGTTCAGCGTGTAGTTGCCGTAGAGCGAAACTCCGCTCCGCACGCGCGCCGTGCCCTCGAACTCAAGCCCCTTGTAAATTGCGCCGCCCGAGTTGAAGAACGCGGTGTCGCCGCCGGAAAGCGCGCGGCTGGCGATGCGGTTGCTGAAGTCAATGTAGTAGCCGTCGGCGGACACGGTGAAGGCGTCGGTCTGGTAGGTCGTGCCGACCTGGTAGTTCCAGGTGTTCTGTGGGGTCAGGTTCACCGGGGCGTTGGTGTAGAGCACGTTGATCGGTGGCGCCACGAAGCCGCGGGCGGCCTGCGCATAGGCGACCCAGCCCGGCCTGATCGTATAGCGCGCGTCAATGGCCGGCTGGACCTGGTCGTAGGTGCGGTTGTACTGCGCCGGCAGCCGGGTGCCGCTGTTGACCTGCGCGTCCAGGATGCGCGTGGTCGCGGTGTATTTGAGGCCAGGCGTGACCACGAGGCCCGGCAGCGGCGTCAGCGCCCATTCCAGGTAGGGCTGTATGGTACGCAGCTCGGTATGGTAGTTGCGCGCGTAGATCGTCGGCACTGCCTGGGTGGAGGCATAGTAGGGGATCGCGCCCTGGTTGAGCACGGCCTGGTAGCGGTAGTTGGATGCGACCTCGTCATCAATCCAGAAGCCCGTCCGGATCTGGCCGATGGAGGTTTCCCTGGTCACCCGCAGGACGTTGCCGAAGTCGCGGAAGTCGTTGTGCTTGACGAAGCCGGGCACGTCGTTGCCGAGCGTCACCACCTGGCCGTTCGAGATATACCGGACCCGGCCCGTGCTGGTCAGGTTGGGCGTGGTGCCATTCGGGTCCGCCCCGGTCTTGCCCTGCTGGAAGTAGCCGTTGGTGTAGCTCTTGTTGTCCACTGCCCAGCCGCCGCCCAGGTTGGAGCGGAGGCCGAGATACTCGAAGTCGGTGTGATACTGGTCCCAGTTGTAGCCGCGGTAGGCCTGGGAGCGCGGGTCGTCGTTGAGGGCGTATTTCGGCCCGTACTTCGCGATCTCCGCCGCGGTCGCGCCATAGGGAGTGTTGGCGCAGTTGTCGTCATACAGCCCGACCAGCGTGATGACCGTGTTCTCACCGATTGGGACCTCGATCTTGGAGAGCACGTTCTTGCGGTTGGTCCGGGTGCCGCTGAGGGCGCCGAGTCCGTCCACGCCCTGCGCGTCTATGAACCCCCGTGCGCCGCCGAGCTGCGGCACGGCGCCGCTGTCGAGCTGCAGGCCATACAGCTTGGTGGCATAGGTGCCGAGGGTGGCATAGGGGTTGATGCGGGCGGTGTTCGACGGCGTGGTCGAGGTGATGGCGACCGTGCCGCCGAATGTCGCGTAGCCCAGGGTGGAGGCGGTTCCGGGGCCGCGGTCAACTTGTACCGAGCCGATGTCGTGCGCGAGGAAGTAGGAGGCCGATTGCGGCGCGAAGTTCGTCGGCAGACCCGGCAGCACGATCCCGTCGAAGGTCGTGTTGAACTGGGTGTATTGGAAGCCGCGTATGGTCTGCTGGTAGTTCTGCTGCAGGCCGGCGCCGACGGGCTCGATGTTCTGCACGCTGGGGGTGAACTGGATGATGCGGTCGTAGTTGTCGGTCGGGGTGATGTTCTCGCGGATGAACGTGGGGCCGACGACGGAGGTGGGCTGCGACGCTGCCAAGGGTGCGCGGCTTGGCGCAACGTCGGCCGCGGTGCCCGGGGCGGGCGGGGCGGTCAGGCTGTTGCCGGCGCCGGTGGCATTCACCGTGCCGATGTCCCTGGCCACTGACGCCGGCGGTGCGGCGTCGCCCGTGGTTTGGCCCGCGGCTGGTGCGGCAAGGGCGGCGGCAAGGGCAGCCGTCAGGGTTCGCCCGCACCAGGCGGGTTCAGTGGGTCGTAGCGTCATCGTGCGGGATCTGCCTGGTGATGGTAGGCATCGCAGGGCGGCAGCCCCGGTGACGGCCGCCGCCCTGCTTGTCGGATCAGGCGCGGCGGCGGCGGGCGCCCATCAGGCCGAGGGCTGCGGTCGCGAGCAGGGCGATGCTGCCTGGCTCGGGCACCGGGACGCCGGGCACGGTCACGTTGATGCTCGTCAGGTTGGCGGTGAGTAGGGCGGTGGCCGTGCCGTTGGACTGCGCCAGGTTGTAGCCGAAGGTGCTCGGAACCTGCGACAGCGGGTTGCCGGCGGTGTCTAGGTTGCTGGTCAGCGCGCTGCCGAGGCCCAGCACCCCAGCCGCGTCGCCGAATGTCACCGGCCAGGGGTTCAGGCCTTCCAGGTCAACGGTGAAGCTGCGGTTGGTGGTCCCGCCCTGCTGCACCGACGATGCCTGGGCCTGGTAGAGGGCGGTGAACTTGCTGGGGGTCAGGGGGGCCAGGGACGTGAAGGGGGCCGTGGCCGCAATCCCGCCGACCGTGAACAGCGAATAGGTGGTGGTGGTGCTGTTGTAGATGAACTCGCCGGTGACGGTGCTGCCGGTAGCGAAGCCCGTGCTTCCTTGCGACGAGGTGACGACGCCGGTGAACCGGGCGTCGTAGATGGCTGCCTGTGCCGGGGCTGCGCCCAGCAGGAGGGCGGATACGGCGGCGGACAGGGGAAGGAGCCAGGGATGCTTCATTGAAACCTCGTTGCTGGAGACCGTCGGATGCGTCAGCACACCCGGCGCGCGTGGGATGCTCTGCCAGCCCAGGAGCCAGGCAGCGGCAGTGCAGACGATGCGAAAATGCACAAAGCAACCCAGCGTCGTGACCGCACTTTCATGACAATTTCACCACATTTCTTACTTTCGGCGTCCACAACAGGGTTGGTGGAAGGGTCCGGCACTTAGCCTCGGACCTATGCGACCATCCCGGAGGACAGTGTGGCGGGCGGTTGGGCAAGCGGCGAGACGGCGGCGGCGGCGCAGGACGGCGGCTTCACGCTGCTGGAAGTCCTGGTCGCCTTCGCCATAGCAGCACCGGCGCTGGCGCTGCTGTTCGGCCAGGGCGTGCAGTCGGTCACGGCAGCCCAGGCCGCGGCCCGTTACCGGGAGGCGATCTCGCGGGCGCAGTCGCGCCTTGACGCATTGCCGGACCAGGCCCTTGTGGCGGGCGTCCGTGACGGCGAGGACGGGCAGGGGTTCCGCTGGCGCACGCGCATCGCGGCTGGTGCGTCCATCCCGGCACAGCGGCAGGTTCCGCCGGGCTTGGGGTATGCCGCGGGAACGACGCTCTATGACGTCACGGTGGAGGTGTCCTGGTCGGGCGCCGGGCGCCGGGCTGTCACGCTCGCGACGCGGCGGATCGGCCCCGCCGCGACGCGGGGACCATGAGGGCCGGTCGCCAGCCGCCTGGGCGCGATGCCGGGTTCACCCTGCTGGAGGTGCTGGCTGCGACGGTCGTCCTCGGCCTCATCATCGCAATGCTGACACAGGGGCTGCACTTCGGCCTGGTGGCGGCCCGGCTGACCTCGGCCGGGCAGGGGGAGGATCTGCTGGCGGCCGACCAGGCGATACGCCGCCTGATCCAGCGCGCCGATCCCGGCACCTACCCTGACCCGGCACCGTTGCGCGGCACGGCGGAGGTGCTGTCGCTGACGACCGAGCTGCCGGCCAGCGCCGGCCCGGCGCTGCGGGCGGATGCCGAACTGCTGGTTGCGTCGGGACGCCTGGTGCTGCGTTGGCGACGGCACCTTCATGCCGAGGCCTTTGGGCCCGGACCTGCCTGGCAGGAGGCGACGCTTGCCGATGGGGTGGAGCGGGTCGTTTTTGCCTACGGAGGGCGTGGCGGGGCCGGCTGGTCCGCGGGTTGGACGGGTGAGCGGCTGCCCGTCCTTGTTCAGGTGCAGCTCGTGTTCAGTGGGGGAGGCGGCGGGGGAGGCGGCCTGCGGTGGCCGCCCATCATCGTCGCACCCCTCCGCCGACCCATCGAGGAGTAGCTGGAATGCCGAGCTGCCGCGGGCCGGACGACCGGGGTGTCGCCCTGTTGATCGTGTTGTGGGCGCTCATCTCGCTTGCGGTCCTGTTCCTGACGCTTTCGACGACAGCGCGGTCCGAGATGCAGGCGGCGGCCGACCTGCGCGCGGCGGCGGTGCTGGAGGCTGCGGCGGACGGGGCCATCCACACGGCCGTCTTCGGCCTGCTGTCCCAGGGCGCCTCCCCGGCGCCGGCGGTCCAGGGATCGAGGGCCGGGGTGACGGTGGAAACGGCGGCCTTGTCCGGGTTCGTGAACCCTAACACGGCCTCCGCTGAGCTGCTCCAAGCCCTGCTGACCCGGCTCGGTGCCGACCCGGGCCGGGCGAAGCAGGTTGCCGCGGCCATCGTGGACTGGCGCACGCCGGGGCAGCGGGCTGGTGCCCCGGGCGCGAAGTCGGCGGAGTATCGCCGGGCTGGATTGGACTACGGTCCGCCCGGCGCACCGTTCGAGTCGCTGGACGAGCTGGGGTTGGTGCGCGGCATAGACCCTGCGCTGGTTGCCGCACTCGTCCCGCTTATGAGCCTGTATGCTTATGGCGACCCCGACCCAGAGGCCGCTAGCCTCGTGGTGCGCCAGGCGCTGCGCGACGTCGGCGTATTCCGTAGCGCTGGGCCGCTGGCGACGAAGGTGTATCAGATCACGGCCGCGGCAAGAGGTGTCGGCGGCACGCGCAGGATGCGCCGGGCCATTATCCGGATTGGCCCATCGCCGGATGGACGCGTGTGGCGCACGCTGGCCTGGGACACCGTGCAGGGGCTCCAGCGCCAGCCGGCGCGCCCCGGGGTTATAACGTCGTTAAAACATCTTTGAACTGACGCGGTTCAAGCAACGACGAGGTCGGGTTGTTTGGGGTTTATGACGTTAAGGCTGGGTTGCCTAAGTGAGACCTGGGTCAGCAGGCCCGGGCATGTGCGCGTTGCAGGCCCAGCTTGAACAGACGACGTTACATTGGAGAGCATGGATGAATAGGACAAAGCTGGTCGGCCTGACGCAGGCTGCGCTGCTCGCTTCCACGGTCCTGGGGGCGCCGCACGCCGCGCTTGCCGAGCGGAACACGGTCATTGACGGGAACAACGGCACGCTGCCGCTGCCGACCGGGCAGTATGTGACGCCGCAGGCACCGACCAGCGCGGTGCAGCAGCCGCTGAACCCGGGCCTTGTCGCCTATCCCAGCTTCGTCGCCGGTGAAGCGGTCCGGTCGCAGATCAGCCCCGACGGCACGACGTTGGCGGTGATCTGTGCCGGGCAGAACACGCTGTACACCTCGGCGGGCGTGCTCGATACCGCGAACTCGACGCAGTATATATTCCTGTATAACGTCGCGGGGGCCAACAAGACCTCGCCGGTGCTGCAGCAGGTCATCAAGCAGACGAACGCCCATGTCGGCCTGGTTTGGTCGCCAGACGGCAACACCCTGTATGCCGCTGGCGGCAACGACGACGCGGTGTATGTCTATACCCGGACCGGCGGCCAGTTTGCCCAGGCTGCGGCGATCGCGCTCGGCCACAACAAGGTCGGCGTGGGCCTGTCCGTGCAGCCGAACGCGGGCGGCCTGGCGATTTCGGCCGACGGGACGACGCTGGTGGCCGTCAACAACTACAACGACTCGATCAGTGTTATTGACACCGCCAGCCGCACTGTCCGCTACGAGCACGACCTGCGCCCGTATTTCGCGGGGAACGAGGGAACGGCGGGCGTCGCCGGCGGCACCTTCCCCTTCGCGGTCGTCGTGAAGGGCAACGGCACGGCCTACGTATCGTCTGACCGGGACCGCGAGGTGGTCGTGGTGGACATCTCGCAGCCCACGGCCGGGCGGCTGCTTGCCCGCATCAAGCTGGACGGCAACGCGTTGGGCATGACGCTCGATGCGGCGCAGGCCCGGCTTTACGTCGCGCAGGACAATGCCGACGAGGTCGCGGTGATTGACACGGCGGCAAACCGGGTCGTCAGCCAGATTGACGCCCGCGCGCCTGCCGGCACCCTGCCCAACGCGAAGACGACAGGCGCCGCGACCTATGGGGTCACGCTGTCCCGGGACGGCGGCACGCTTTACGCCATCAACGCCGGGGCCAACTCCATTGCGGTCATCCCGCTGACGGGTGCGTCGGCGAACACCGTCACCGGGCTGATCCCGACGGCGTATGAGCCGCATGACATCACGTTCAGCGCCGATGGCACCTGGATGTATATCGTCAACGGCAAGAGCGACACCGGCCCGAACCCGCTGCACATCTATGGCAACACGGCCCGCCTGACCTCCGCCACCTATCCCGGCGGCAACACGGCTGCGGCTGCGGCGGCAACCGGGTCCAACCAGTATCAGTTCCAACTGGAGCGGGCGACGCTGGTCAGCGCCGCTGTCCCGACCGCGGCCGACCTGCCGGCGCTGACGGCACAGGTGGCGACCAACAATCTGTATAGCGTGCCGCCCGTCGCCTCCGACACGACGACGATGGCGTTCATGCGGCAGCGCATCAAGCACGTGATCTATATCGTCAAGGAGAACCGCACCTTCGACCAGATCCTGGGCG
>JAABUU010003881.1_pt1 | contig 18425 bp, 15 predicted proteins | sample 5559301 | NCBI WGS metagenome assembly JAABUU01 (sample SAMN10711884, study PRJNA513360) | rock metagenome | isolation source: Antarctica rocks | place: Antarctica: Victoria Land, Richard Nunatak white | reverse complement strand
TCGCGAGATGAGGGGTGGACCCTCATGCTCGGAGGCCGGCGCAACCCGCTCAAGCGCTCGCTCAGATCTCCAGTTGTGCCCTACTTCTCAGGAAGCCCTCCCGCGAGAGCGGGTTCGTCCATGGGCGTAGAGCTGCAAGCAGAGTCGGATCGTGAACGTCCGGTTCGGAGCAAGGGGCGAACCGCGTTCTACGCCCGGCCCGGGTCGGCTCCTGCCGTTCGACCGTGCCTCGGGAACGGCATGGCGTTTTTCCGCCGGAGACGCGCCGTTCTGCAAACGGCCGGCGCCGCTCTCGAGCAGGGCTCGGCAGAATGTCCATGTCGTGTCGAGTAGGAGGACCGGAGGCGGAGTCGGACGCGAACTCTAACAGGGCAAGAGACAAGCCGAAAACCGCCGGCCCGATCGCCGGCCTCGCCCTCACTCTCCCTCCGGCCGCCCCCGCATGGACTTCACGTCAGCGCGGATGCGCTTGCCGTCGAGGCGGCGCAGTTTGGAGCCCAGCGTCGGCCGGGTGGGGCGGCGCGACGGCGGGGGCGGCGCGGCTGCCTCCTGGACCAATGCTACGAGACGCGCGAGCGCATCGGCACGGTTGCGCTCCTGGGTGCGGAAGCGCTGGCACGTCAGCACCAGCACGCCGTCTTTAGTGAGGCGGCGGCCTGCGAGCCGTTCGAGCCGCGCGCGCACGCCCTCGGGCAGGTTCGACGAATGGCGCACGTCGAAGCGAAGCTGCACCGCCGTCTCGACCTTGTTGACGTTCTGACCGCCGGCCCCTGATGCGCGCAGGAAATCTTCCTGCAATTCCCTCTCGTCGAGCGTGATGCGGTCCGTGATGCGGATCACCGAGGGACTCCGTGGGCGAGCCGGCATCGCGCGGCTCCGCAGCCTCTCCCTATACAGGCTTGAGATCCGTTGGGCGACGCCCGCCACCGCTCTCCCGGCCTCGACGCGGGTGGTCGAACGCGGATGAGGATCGGGGGTGCTGCGCGTGGATGCGTCTCCCTTGCAACCGCTTCGATCAGGACCGTGCCAGTCGCTCCAGGGCGACATGCGTCCCGAGACAGAGGACGGTTCGCGCGGCGTGACACGATCGACCGCGCTGGTCCGGGTTTTTTCTGGAACGGGACGCTGGACCGGGCGTCGGGGGAGCACGAGCTTGCCGTGAGGGCCTGGGACGCGGCCGGGCAGACTCAGCCGGCCCTTCCCGGGGACCCATGGAATTGCCAAGGCTATCTCGGCACCTCCCCGGCACCGGATCCGCGTTGCCGTCGATCGAGCGGCGCATTCGCGCCGGACATCGGCCACGGTGTCGCGCCATACAGCCCTGACCAGCGGCGTCCTGTCGCAGGTTTCCGGCCGGTGTGGCTCGCTTCAAGCTCGGGTACCCGGTCTTTGAGCTGGATCGATGCCGAGGCTCATCCTAACATGGCGTCGTGGCCGGTCCTGGCCCGGGGCGCATTGACGCCATGCGGAAGCCTCAGCGACAGACAGCAACCGCGATTTGGACGGCCTTGCGGGCCGGTTCGCGCCGCATCGTATACCGGGCGACCGCGGCTCTCCTGTGCGTCGCACTGCTGCTGGTCGCTGCGGTCCTGTGGCAATATAGGGCCAGCATCTACAAGGATGCGCAAACCCGTGGCGCCACGCTGGCCTTTCTACTCGCGGAGCAGACCACCCGCACGTTCCAGGCTGTCGACCTCACTTTGGCGGGCCTCGAACCATCGTTCGAAGGCGGCGCGCTGCCCAACCATTCCCCCGGCTTCGAGAAGCTGCTTGCCCAGCGCGTGGACGAGATCGACTTCATCCACGCGCTCTACGTCGTCGACCCGGGCGGCCGGGTGACGCAGACGTCGGGCGGGATCGGCGACGTCGTGTCGGACGGGTCGGCGCGGTCCTATTTCGCAGAATTCGAGCGCGACCCGAAACTGAAGTTCCTCATCGGCCAGCCCTTGTTCAGCCGCCCAGGCCGGCTCAGCGCCATCCCGGTCATGCGCCGGCTGGCCAGGGCGGACGGCAGCTTCGGCGGCATGGTGGTCGCGAGCGTCGAGCCAAAGTATTTTAGTGATTTCTACCGCAACATCGACCTCGGTCGCCGCAGCTCGATCGACCTCTATCAGGACAACGGCAGCATTCTCCTGGCATCGACGAGCGGGGAAGCGTCGGCCGACACCGTTCCACCACCGGGCTGGGCGCCGGCCTTCGACCTCGCCTCCACGCTCGGCAACTTGCACTCGTCCGGCGCCGAAAGCCAGCCGCGGCTCGTCGCCTTCCATCGCGCCACTGGCTACCCGCTCGTGGTGGCGGTCGGCATCGACCTCGCCGACCTTCGCATCCGCTGGTGGCGCGTCGCGACCCCCACGATGGTGGCCACGGCGGCCGTCGTGCTCATGGCTGGCGCGCTGGCGACACTGGTGGCGCGCCGCCTCGACGAGCACAGGCGGGCGCGCAATCGCGCCGTGACCATGCAGAAGCTCGAAGCACTCGGCCAGATGACGGCCAGCGTGTCGCACGACTTCCGCAACCTTCTCACCGTGATGACCTCGACGCTCCGGCTGGTGCGCAAGCGCGGCCCGGACGAGGCGGTCCTACAAGCGGCCGAGGAGGCGGTGGAGCGTGGCGCGAGGCTGATCACGCAGTTGCTGGCCTTCTCGAAGAACCACGAGATGCAGGTCCACGCAGCCTCCATCAATGGCCTGGTCGAGGACATGGAGCACGTGCTGCACCATGCGGCAGGCCCGGACGTCAACTTGGTGTTCGACAAGGCCGAAGGCTTGCCGTTCTGCAAGGCCGACCAGACGCAGTTCGATGCCGCCCTCGTCAACCTCGTGGTCAATGCCCGCCAAGCCATGCCGGGGGGCGGCACGATCACGATCTCGACACGCCTGGCCGGCGATGGCGGCGTGGAGTTTCGGGTTGCCGATACCGGCACCGGCATCGCGCCCCAGGACGTGAAGCGCGTTTTCGAACCCTTCTTCACCACCAAGGCCGAGACCGGTACCGGCCTCGGCCTGGCCCAGGTCTACGGCTTCATGCGCCGCATCGGCGGCGACGCGACGGTGTCGAGTGCTCCCGGATCCGGCACCACCTTCAAGCTGCTGTTTCCGCGCGCCGAGGGCGAATCGGAGCGAAGCCTCGCGAGCGCCCGGCCGGCCGCTTGAGCGTGGCGGGAAAGCCCCATCACCGGGATCACTGCGTCACCACGGCGGCCGCACCGAGTTCGCAGAGCCCGGCGTGGCTCAGCCGGGCGAAGGCGCGCAATGGCGTCCCGGCGGGGCTGACCGCAAAGCCGGACCAGGGCTCGGGGTCGGCCAGGTCGGGACTCCGTGATGCGAGGCCGACGATGGCGTCCTTCCCGTCCACGAGATAGATCCGGTCCGTCATCGCATGATCGTCGCGGGCCCTGCCCCGGCCCGACACCCGCGCGCCGTCGGCTCCGAGATCCGGTGCGGCCGCCGCCATGTCGATCGAGCCATCGCAGAGGGCGCGGTCGACCATCGTGCCGGCCTGGACGATAGGCTTGCCGACGAGACCGGCGTCGCGTTGCCCGAAGACCGACAGGCCGCGCGCCTTCAGGAACGCCGCCCCGGCCTCCACCGGTCCGTTCACATCGTAGATCGCCTGGAACGAACCCTGGTCTTCCAAGCCCAGCAGCAGGGCGTCCGCTGCCGCGCGCTGCGCACGGGCCCTGACTTCCATGCCGCCTATCTGGGGACCCTGGGACTGGACCGCACCGACCACCAGAACGAGGGCCGTCGCGCCAATCGCAAAGCGCAGAAGCGTCGCCCCACGCACGCGATTCGCGAAGGACCACCAATAGATCGAGATGGCCGACCAGAACGTCGCGGCGCCCGTCGCATAGCGGCTTGAGAAGGCCTGGTCGAGACCCATCCCCAACCGTCCCAGACCGGTGACCAGCGCACTTCCAACCGTGAACAGCATGATGCCGAAAAGGGCCATGCGCACCGGATCGGTGTCCCGGCGCAGGACGATGGTCCAGGCCGCGCCAGCCATGGCGAGAAGCCCCCACAGGCCGAGGAACCTCGCGGCCCGGAGATCGGGTTCCAGGAAGTTCCCGAGATAGATGGCCGTGTAGGACAGCAGCCGAAGCGGGTGCCATAACGACAGGGCGAGGGGCGTCTGGTCGGCTGCGACCTGATATCGATAGAAGTAGCACGAGGCGAGGATCGCCAGCACGGCACCGGATGCCGCCACGATGCGCAACGGCGCCCGGGACGCCACAGCGAGGCATATCAGGGTCAGCCCGACCAAGAGCCCGTTCGCCATCGTGAATGTCGCCGCCACCACGACCGCATAGGCGGCGATGAGCCGGCCGCCATAGGCCTGCCCGGCCCGTAACGCGGCCAGAGCATCCGAGAACAGAGCGCAGGCCAGCGTCGCCAGCGCGAACACGCCGACGAACGTGACCTGGAACCCCCAGGAGAAATTCTCTTCCTGCCGGAGCGACGACAGCAGCATCACGACGACTGCAGCGATCGCGAGGCTGCCGCGCGAGGTCGGGCGCGCGCGGCGCAGCAGCCAGATCAGCAGCCCCGCATGGGCCGCCTGAATGGCGCCGATCGTCACCAGGTCGAAGACGCCCCGGCCACCGAAAAACAGATAGTCCGAGAACAGAAACAGGCGCGGAACGACGATCCTGTGCTCGTTGTGCTGGCTGAACATATCGGTCCAGGGTGCCTGCCCGGTCGCCAGGTCACGGAACAGCGTCAGACTGTCCCATTCGTCGAAATACGGCAGTGCGCTGTGCAGACGAATGATGGTGGCGACGCTATCGGCCACCAGGGCGACCGCCAGGAGGATCAGCCCAGCCGTAATGACCACCGATGCGGTCTCGGCGGCGCGTGACCGCATCCTCACCATCCTGTCGCGGAGAAACGGCGACAAGGGCAGACGAGGCAAGTTCCCCACGCCAGCCGCACGATCGGTGGATCCGGCAGGATCCGGGCGAAGGCGGGAGAACTCTGTCATGATGGCTGCCCATAGTGCCGGACGGCGCGCGATTCCATCGCCGCCGGGCGTCCGGGGCGCTCATGGCACGCGCGTCTCGGCAAGTCGAGTTCGGGCGAGCCGGGCGTTCCGACTCCCGCTCAGGGCTGCGGCAAGGCTCGAAACTCGGTCTCCGTGGCATAGGCCTTCTGGGTGCCGCGCCGCGTGATGGAATCAGCCGCGTAGCGGACGGCCTTGCCGAGCGCGCCCGCGATGTCCCCGGTCTCGACGTAGTAGCGCGCGAAGCTGCCGATGAAGGCGTCGCCCGCCCCCGTGGTGTCGACCGGTGTGACCGGCACGGGCGCGATGGGTGTGACAGCCGTGGCCGTGACCAGCAAGGCGCCCCGGGCGCCCAGGGTGACGATCACCGTGCCGATCCCCCTGGCCACGAGGCTGCGGGCCGAGGCCTCCACCTCCGCCATGCTGTCGACCGGCAGGCCCGACAGCATGGCGAGTTCCGTCTCGTTGGGCACCAGGAAAGTGACGTCGCGAATCCGGGCGGGGTCGAGGCTGGCCACGGCGGGCGCCGGATTCAGCAGGGTCGCGATGCCGTGCCGCTTGCCGAAGTCGACCGCCGCGTAGACGGTTTCGAGCGGGATTTCGAGCTGCAGCAGGATGAGGTCGCAGCGACGCAGATCCTCCGCGGCCCGCTCGATGTCGGCGGGCAGGAGATCGTCGTTGGCGCCCTTGACGATGAGGATGGAGTTCTCGCCCGACGGCTCGACCATGATGGGCGCGACCCCGCTGGAGCGTCCCGGCACCTTGTCGACGTGGCGCGTGTCGACGCCGTAGCGGGCGAGGTTGGCGATGGTGCTCTCGGCGAACATGTCGTCGCCGACCTTGGTCAGCATCATGACGTCGGCGCCGAGCTTGGCCGCCGCCACGGCCTGGTTGGCGCCCTTGCCGCCGTGGCCCATCTCGAAGGACGGTGCCTCGATGGTCTCGCCCCGACGCGGCATGCGGGTCACGTAAGTGACGAGGTCGACCATGTTGCTGCCGATGACGGCGATGCGCCCTGCCATGGATCAGGCTCCTGGGAGTGGGGTGGTGATCGAACGGGCGAGATCCGCTGCCGCGGCGCGGTCGGCATAGCCCAGATGCGTCGTGAACGTCACGCGCGCACCGCCGGCCAGCGCGCGGACGTGGCCCTTCCGCTTCTCCGCCGTGTAGCCTTCCGGCTCGCAGGTGCCCGGCATCGCGAAACCCGCGACGCCGTGGTCGGCATCGGACAGGATCCAGCGGATCGCGTGCGGCATGGCGGCGGGATCGTATGCGACCGTGAAGGCGTCGCCCTCCCGCCGCTTCAACAGGAAGCGTGCGAGGCCGTCCGGGCCGGGCACGAGGCCCTTGACATAGAACACCTGTTCGGGCGCGAAACGCGACGGATCGTCCAGCACCTCGGCGCCGGACGGATCGGCTGCGAGGTCGCGCAGGAGGGCGCGGTAGCGCTCGGTCGGCACCACATGGCCCGGGACGGCCGTGCGGGTGACCACGTGCTCGGGGTCGAACGGCACAGGCTGCACGATCCTGGCGCCATCCGGTAGAGCGAAATTCGCGTGGCAGATATACATGAGGTCCATCGGCGCCGACGACAGATTGTCGGCCGTCATAACCATCTCGAACGCGGACGCGTCCTCGCGCAAGACGATGCGCGGCGTCGCCAGATAGTGGGCTCCGAAGCCCATGGCGTAGTCGCGCCGGCCCGTGACCGCGATGAAGCCGCCCCGCTCGTCTTCGCCGAGTTCGAGTCCGGCGGCGTCCATCGGCATGCAGGGCATCTCGCCGTGCAGCGGATGGCTGTCGTCGGGGCCCGGCGTGCCGTTGCGGAGCAGGCCGGCATGGTAGGCGAGGCAGCCGTAGGTCTCGATGATGGTGCGGGCCGGGCGAGGCTGGTCGAACATGCTGCGCATGGCGAGCTCGACACCGTCGAAGCAGGCCCGCCATGCCATCTGGCCCATGTAGGGCAGGACGATGAGGTGGCCGCGCCGGTTTGACAGGCGTATCGCCTCGACGCCGGTCTCGTAGCGGAACAGGCTCGCGTGGAGGGTCCCGCGCCGCACGACGGTGCGTTCCAGCTCGCCGAAGAAGCCGCGCTCCAGCGCGATCTCGGTGGTGGTGTCCATGAGCCGATCCTATCCCAGCCGCTTGCGGTTGCGCGCCACGTTGATGGCGATGACGAGCAGCAGGAAGCCGCCCCAGATGAAATCGATCAGGAAGTTGCTGAACCGCAGGATCTGGAAGCCGGATGCCAGCAGCATCAGGGCCACCACGGCGATCGACACGCCGAGAACGCTGCCGCGCCCGCCGGCCGGGTTGGTGCCGCCCAGCACCGCCACCAGAACGGCCTGGAGCAGGTAGGAATTACCGTAGTCGGACTTGGCCGCATTGGTGCGGCCCGACAGGATCAGCCCGGCGATGCTGCCGAGCAGGCCTGTCAGGACGTAGCTCTGGAACACGATGCGCTCGGTATCGATCCCGGCGAAGACCGCCGCCTTGGCATTGGTGCCGATCAGCATGAGGCGGGCGCCGAAAGCGGTGCGCGACAACACGAAGCCAATCGCCATCGCCAGCACCACGAAGAGCAGGAACGGGAACGCGACGCCGAACAGCTTGCCGTTGCCCATGAAGGTCCAAGCGGCCGGGAACCCCACGATGGCTGGACCGCCGGTCAGCACCAGCGCAAGCCCCGTGAAGATCTGGCTGGTACCGAGGGTCGCCAGGATGGGGGTGATCCGCAGCCTGGCGATCAGATAGCCGTTCAGCGCTCCCGCCACCAAGCCGACCACGAGCGCCAGGGTGATCCCCAGCGCCACCGCGCCGAGGCCGAGCGACGATGAGGCGCCGGGTGCGAGCCGGTGGAACAGCAACCCGGCCAGCACCGCGGCCAGATCGGCGATGCCCACCACCGACAGATCGATGCCGCCCGTGAGCATCGCCACCATGACGGCGATCGACAGGAGCCCGAGTTCGGGGAACGTGAAGCTGATCGACTCGAAATTGTAGTAGCGGAGGAACTTCTCCGGACTCAGCGCCGACATCGTCACGAAAACCAGCACCGTTATGACCACGAGCTGGAGGATGTTGTCGTGCCGGGCGAGAAAGCGGCGGAAGCCTGAGGCTGGCTGGACGGTCGCGGTGCTCATGAGGTCACGCCAAGCGCTTGCGGTCACGCCACGCCGTCAGCGCGGTCGAGCACACGATGATGACGCCGACAACGACCTGCTGCCAGGTCGTATCGACGTGCATCAGGATGAGGCTGTTCTTGATCATCACCAGGAGGAACACGCCGAGCAGGGTGCCGCCGACGCTGCCGCGCCCGCCGAAGATGCTGGCGCCCCCCAGCACCACGGCCGCGATGACGTCGAGCTCGAAGCCGACGAAATCGCGCGGGTTGGCGAGCCAGATCATGGACGCATGCAGCAAGCCCGCGAAGCCGGCCAGCGCGCCCGCCGTGCAATAGGCGAAGAACAGCGTCTTGCGGGTGTCGAAACCGACTCGCGACGCCGCCTCCGGGGCGCCCCCGTAGGCGTAGAGGCTGCGGCCCACCATGGTATGACGCAGCACGAAATGGACGGCGACCGCCAGGCCCGCGTAGATCAGGATCATGGCGGAAAGCCCGAAACGGGTGCCGTCCGCGTGCGTCACGGAGACCACGTCCCGGCTGCCGAAAGCGATCAATTGCTGGGGCATCTTGTTGATATTGACCACGCTGGTGCCGACGAGCCCGAGCAACAGTCCCCGCACCACGCTGGCGGTGCCGAGGGTGACGATCAGCGGGATCATGCGGAAAGCCCGGATGGCGAGGGCGTTGAAGGCGCCGAGCAAGAGCCCGATCAGCGTGGCGGCCAGGAACGGCACCGCCACGCCAGTGTAACCGGTATCGACCATGGCGCGCACGACGAGGTACATGGCCGCGGCCGCGAAGGCCGGGAACGACACGTCGATCCCGCCCGAGATCATCACCAGCAGCACGCCGAGCGCCATGATGCCCGTGATGACGTTGCTCTTCAGCAGGCCGAACAGGTTATCGAGGCTCCAGAACGCGGGGTTGATGGCCCCGATGCCCAGCATGGCGGCCAGGAGCACGAGGGCCACGATGGCTTCCGGGCGGCGCAGGAGGGACAAGGCCGCTACCTCAGGGTCTTCAGCGCGGCACTGATCGAGTCTTCCGACGCGGTGCCGCTCTCGAAGCGGTCGACGAAGCGGCCGCGGTGCATCAGGATGACGGTGTTGCAGTGCTGCAGCAGTTCGGGGACGTCGTCCGAGATCATCAGCACGGCGAGCCCCCGCTCGGTCGCGAGGCCGCGAATGATGCGGTGGATCTCGGCCTTGGAGCCGACGTCGACCCCGACCGTCGGGCCGTTGAGGATGAGGACGCGGGCTTGCGTCAGCAGCCATCGGCCGATCACGACCCGTTGCTGGTTGCCGCCCGACAGAAAGCCTACCGGTGTCGCGCCGCTGCGAGTCGCGATCTGCATGGCGGCGATCATGTCGTCGCTGAGTCGGTCGGCGCGGGCGCGGTCGACGATGACACCTGAGGTCACGCGGTCGAGCGAACTCGCCAGGATGTTATTGGCGACCGACTGGGTGAGGAACAGCCCCTCGCCGAGCCGGTCCTCCGGCACGTAGGCGATCCCATGCCGGACGGCGTCCTGCACGGTGCCGAGCCGCACCGGTACGCCATCGATGCGGATGCTGCCCGCATGGTCCGGACGCAGGCCGAAGAGCGCGAGCGCCAGTTCCGTGCGCCCTGCCCCGATCAGGCCCGACAGGCCGACGATGTCACCGGGCCGCAACACGAGGTCGACGCCCTCGACAGCGCCCGGCACGGTCAGCCCCTTCACGTCGAGCCGCGGTGTCGCCGCGTCGTCCCGCTCCGGACCCTGGTAGGACTCGTGGCCGAGGTCGTGGCCCGTCATGTGGCGGGTGATAGAGGCTTCGGTGAAGTCGGAGATCGGACCCTCGAGGACCTTGCGGCCGTTGCGCATCACGGTCAGGCGCTCGCTGATCTCCAGCATCTCGCGCATCTTGTGGCTGACGAACAGCACCGCGATGCCGTCGCGCTGGATCGTGCGGGTGATGTCGAGGAGCCGGTCGACCTCGTTGCGGGTGAGCGCCGTGGTGGGCTCGTCCATGATGATGAGCCGCGCTTCGGCCTGCAGGGCGCGGGCGATGGCGACGATCTGCCGGGCCGAGGTGGGCAGGCTCCCGACCTCGGCTTCGAGCGGGAGGTCGATGCCGAGCCGGTCGAGCGCCGTCCGGGCGATGCGCCGGACCTCCCCCCAGCGCACGGCCCTGCGGCGCTCCTTCAAGAGGCCGTTCATGGCCAGGTTCTCGGCGACGCTGAGGTTCCCGAACAGCGACATATCCTGGTAGATGACCTGGATGCCGCGCGCGACGGAACCGGCCGGCGTCAGCCGCCTCACCGGCTCGCCGTCGATCAGGACTTCCCCGTCCTCGGGCTGGTAGACGCCCGACATCACCTTGATGATCGTCGACTTGCCGGACCCGTTCTCTCCGGCCAGACAATGAATCTCGCCGCGCCGCACCGTCAGGGAGACGTCGTCGAGCGCCTGGATCCCGGCGAAGCGTTTGCCGACGTGGCGCAGTTCGATCAACGCATCGGCCATGGCGCCCGCCGGGGCGCGCGAGCCGGTCGCTCTCAGAAGTTGTAGTCCTTCATGTTGGCCGTGGTGACGCCGACCCATCCCGAGCCGTAAAGGATCTTCGGGTTGCCCGCATCCGGCACCTTGAGCGCGTTATAGCCCGGCAGACCAAGGTCGAGTCCGGCCTTGATGTCGGCACCCTTCTTCTGCAGCACCATAACGGCAAGCTCGTCCATGGCATAGCCGGCGGCCGCCGGGTCCCAGAACTGGATGTAGTCGATGTCGCCGTTCTTGATATACTGGCCCGCCACCGAGACGAGGCCGGTGCCGGAGAAGAACACCTTACCCTTCAGGTTGCGCTCGGCGATGAGGCGGCCCGCACCCGCCGAGGTCGGCATGGGGGCACCCAGAATGCCGGTCACCTTGGGGTAAGTGGTCAGCGCTTCCTTCAGCTTGTTGTAGTCCTGGTTGGCGTCGTCGTAGGTCTCGAGCCGGTTCGTGACCAGCTTCATGTCGGGGAAATGCTCTTTCTGGTAGGCGACGGCGCCGTCGATCCACTCGTTCTGCGACTTCGACGTCAGGCTGCCCACGGTCGCGACGTAGTCGCCCTTGCCGCCCATCTGCTTGCCCAGCATTTCCATCAGCTTGGCGCCGTAGGCCTTGTTGTCGAAGGCCTCGATGTCGAAGTCGACGTTCTGGATGTTCGAGGCCTCGTGGGAGATCACCACGATGCCGCGGTCCCGCGCCTTCTTGAGCACGGGCTCGACGGCCTCGACCGAGAACGGCACCACGCAGATGGCGTCGACGCCCTGGGCGATCAGGTTCTCGATGATCTCGACCTGGGCGGCCGCGTCGGCCTGGCTCGGCCCGACCTCGTAGGCGTCCTGGCCCGTATCCGCCTTGAACTGCTTCACGCCCTCGCGCATGCGGTCGAACCAGGCGATGCCGTCGACCTTCACCACAGTGGCGATCGTATAAGTCTTGCCGGTCGCCGAAACCCGGATGTCCTTGACGACCTTGGATGTATCGAGCGGCCCTTCGGCCCGTGCGGCGCCCATCGCGAGCACCAACGCCACGGCGGCGGTCGACATCAGCTTCAGCATTGACGTGTCCTCCAGAGCTTGCATTTTCTTGTGATGATCGTATCAACGCTGTGAGGATTACATCGCTCGGTGGGATCGTCAAGCGTGTCCATCTCGATCAAGATGCCGAACAGCAGCGGCCCGGTGCCGCCGATGAAGCCCCGACGTCACGCCGACCGGGTCGCGGCGCTGGCCGAGGCGCTGAGCGGGCCCGGGGTGCTGCATCTGCGCGAGGCGGCTCGCGTGCTCGGCGTCTCGGAAATGACCGTTCGCCGCGACGTCGCGGAAGTGCCCGACTGGTTCAGCTACCTCGGCGGCTACATCGTGCAGCGCCGAGCGAACCGCGCCTATGTGATGGCCGAGGAGCAGGGCGCCCATGCCTCGGCCAAGAGCGCCATCTGCGCCCGGGCAGCCGAATTGATCGAGGACGACGACACCGTCTTCATCGACTGCGGCACGACCATGCCGTATCTCGTCAGGCAGTTGCCACCCGGGCGCGCCATCACGGTGGTGTGCTACGCCTTGAACATCGCCGTGCCGCTCTCGACCTTGCCGCAGGTCCGGCTCATCGTACTGGGCGGGCTCTTCAACGGCTCGTCGGCGTCATTCGCCGTGGAAGACGGTTTGGCGACATTGGGCCGGCTCGGCATCAACAAGGCCTTCATCTCGGCGGGCGGCGTTCATGCCGAGAAGGGCGTGAGCTGCTCCAACTTCCACGAGGTTGCGGTCAAGAGAGCCGCGATGCGCGTGGCCCTGGCGCGTTGCCTCGTCGTCGACGGCAGCAAGCTCGGCAAGGTCAAGCCGGCCCCCTTCGCCGACCTCGCCGCCTTCGACACCGTCATCACGACGGACGCGCCGGGGGTGTCCGTTATCCGGGCGACCTTCCCGGGACGCTTCCTCCTCGCCTGACGCACGCCGCGTCTCGCCCACCCTCTCGCGTCCTCGCGAGCGCCAGGATCGGACCGGAGCCATGGACGATCGCACCGACACCACCCGGCACGCTGTTGCGGATCATTCCCGGTTTCAGATTGCCGGCACCGAGCACCGCAACCCGGGTACCGCGCTTCGGCCTGACTGGTTCGAGGACGTCGGAGTCAATCTCAGCGCCGCCGAGCGCCGGGCCGCGACGCTCGGCACGCGGCGATCCGTCAAAAGGGAGTATCAGGCAGCCTGGCTGGTCAAGGCGCTGACCTGCATGGACCTCACGACCCTGGCGGGCGACGATACGCCGGGCCGGGTGCAGAGGCTCTGCGCCAAGGCGCGCCGGCCGCTGCGCGACGATATCGTGGAGGCGCTCGGCCTCGCCGACGCACCGCCGACCGTCGGCGCCGTCTGCGTCTATCCCACCATGGTGGCGCCGGCCGTCAAGGCGCTCGGCGGCTCCGGCATCCCGGTGGCCTCGGTCGCGACCGGCTTCCCGGCCGGACTGACACCGCTGCCGCAGCGTCTCGACGAGATCCGCTACGCGGTCGGCGAGGGCGCGGCCGAGATCGACATCGTGATCACCCGGGCTCATGTGCTGCTCGGCCGATGGAGCGCGCTCTACGACGAGGTCGCGGCCATGCGGGAGGCCTGCGGCCCAGCCCACATGAAGGCGATCCTGGGCACGGGCGACCTCAGGACGCTGCGCAACGTCTACCGGGCCAGCGCCGTCGCCATGCAGGCCGGGGCCGACTTCATCAAGACCTCGACCGGCAAGGAGGACGTCAACGCCACCCTGCCGGTGAGCCTCGTCATGGTCAGGGCGCTCCGCGACTACGGCGAGCGCACCGGCGCGCGGGTCGGCTTCAAGCCGGCCGGCGGCCTCAAGACCGCCAAGGATGCGCTGAACTGGCTGGTCCTGATGAAGGAGGAACTCGGCCGCCCCTGGCTCGAACCCGCGCTGTTCCGCATCGGCGCCAGTTCGCTGCTGGCCGACATCGAACGCCAGCTCGAGCACCACGTGACCGGCCACTACGCCGCGGCCGAACACCACCCCATGGCGTGACGTCACGCCATCGAGCGAGGACCCCGATGCTGCAGATCAGAGAGATCCTCGACACCATGGATTACGGCCCTTCACCGGAAGCCGCCGACGTGGTCACGGACTGGCTCGCCGCCCATGGCCGGAGGTTCGGGCATTTCATCGGCGGCGACTTCATGCGTCCCGCCGAGAACGGGACGTTCGCGGTGCATGATCCGGCCACCGGCGCCGTGCTGGCCAACGTGGCCCAGGGCTCCGAGGCCGACGTCGACGCGGCCGTGGCGGCCGCCAAGGCGGCCTTCGCAGGCTGGTCGGCGACACCCGGTCACGCCCGGGCTCGCTACCTCTATGCCCTGGCGCGGCTGGTCCAGAAGCGCGAGCGCTTCCTCTCGGTGTTGGAAACGCTCGACAACGGCAAGCCCATCCGCGAATCGCGCGACATCGACGTGCCGCTCGTGGCCCGGCACTTCTACCATCACGCGGGCTGGGCCGAGCTCGTCGCGACCGAGTTTCCGGACCAGCGGCCGCTGGGGGTCTGCGGCCAGATCATCCCGTGGAACTTCCCGCTCCTGATGCTCGCCTGGAAGATCGCGCCGGCACTGGCGGCCGGCAACACCGTGGTGCTGAAGCCCGCCGAGTTCACGCCGCTGACCGCGCTGGCCTTCGCCGAGATCTGCCAGGAGGCGGGCCTGCCGAAGGGCGTGGTCAATATCGTCTGCGGCGACGGCGCCACGGGGGCGGCGCTGGTGCGGCACCCCGAGGTGGCCAAGATCGCGTTCACGGGCTCGACCGAGGTGGGCCGCGCCATCCGCGAGAGCACCGCGGGCTCGGGCAAGAAGCTGTCGCTCGAACTCGGCGGCAAGTCGCCCTTCGTGGTGTTCGAGGATGCCGACCTCGACGGCGCGGTCGAAGGCGTGGTCGACGCCATCTGGTTCAACGCCGGCCAAGTGTGCTGCGCGGGCGCGCGCATCCTGGTCCAGGAGGGCGTGGCGGAGCGCTTCTACGCCAAGCTCAAGCGCCGCATGGCGACGCTCAGGACCGGCAACCCGCTCGACAAGTCGACCGACGTCGGCGCCATCGTGGCGCCGGTCCAGTTGCAGCGCATCCGCGACCTCGTTCGGCAGGGCGTGGCCGAGGGCGCCACCTTGTTCCAGGCCGGTGGGGACCTCCCGGCCGAGGGGTGCTTCTTCCCACCCACGCTCTTCACCGAGGTCGCGCCGGCCTCGACGATCGCCGAGGTCGAGATCTTCGGCCCCGTGGCGGTCGCCACCACGTTCCGCACGCCCGACGAAGCGGTCGCCCTCGCCAACAACACCCGCTACGGCCTCGCGGCCTCGATCTGGTCCGAGAACATCAACGTCGCGCTGGATGCCGCGGCCAGGATCAAGGCCGGCGTGGTGTGGATCAATGCCACCAACCTCTTCGACGCCGGCGCCGGTTTCGGCGGCTACAAGGAAAGCGGCTTCGGACGGGAAGGCGGCCGCGAGGGCCTCGCCGAATATCTGGCGCCGGTCCGGACGGGGAACTCGGTTTCCACGGCGGAACCGACATCGCCAGCGCTCTCGGCCCTCCCGGCCGAGCCTCGCGTGGCCGAGGGACTGCCCGGCATCGACCGCACGGCGAAGCTCTACATCGGCGGCAAGCAGGCGCGGCCGGACGGAGGCTACAGCTTCACGGTGCGCGACGGCGCGGGTGCGCCGCTCGGGCTGGCGGGTCTTGGCAACCGCAAGGACGTCCGCAACGCCGTCGAGGCGGCCGGCAAGGCCGGCGCCTGGGGCACCGCCACGGCGCATAACCGCGCCCAGGTGCTCTACTATCTGGCCGAGAACCTGTCGGCCCGCGCGGCCGAGTTCGCGCACCGTATCTCCGCCATGACGGGTGCTGGGACACCCGAGGCGGCGCGCGAGGTCGAGGCCGCCGTGGCCCGGATCTTCTTCTACGCGGCCTGGGCCGACAAATACGACGGGCGGATCCATGCGACCCGCTCGCGGCACGTCACGCTGGCCATGCACGAGCCCTTCGGCATCATGGGACTGGTCTGCCCCGACGAGGCGCCCCTGCTGGCCCTCGTGTCGCTGCTGATGCCCGCCATCGCCATGGGCAACCGGGCCGTCGTCGTGCCGTCGCCGGTCCATCCGCTGGCCGCCACCGACCTCTACCAGGTGCTCGACACCAGCGACGTGCCGCCCGGCGTCGTCAACATCGTGACGGGCGACCGCGAAACGCTGTCGAAGACCCTGGCCGAGCATCACGACGTCGCGGCGCTCTGGTACCGCGGCTCGCGGGCGGGCGGCGCCGCGGTCGAGAAGGCCTCGGCCTCGAACCTCAAGACGACCTGGATCGACGATGGGCAATCCCAGGACTGGTTCGACCCCGCGCTGGCGCAAGGCCGCGCGTTCCTCGACCGCGCCACGCAGATCAAGACCGTCTGGGTGCCCTACGGGGAGTGACGGCAGGATTTTCCGGGCCTCCTTACCTTCATGGTCCGTCTGAGCGGGAATCGCGAGTTCCGCAAGACGGCGCATCGGTTCCGGCCTCGGCGGCTTCGAGTCGGGCTGACCAGCAACCCGTGCAGCGAGCGCGAAGATCTTTGGCCTAATGGTGGCTGCAGCGACTTCGACGGTGAGGATCGCGGGCGCGGGATCGCTCGCACCCTGCTGAATGCAGCCGAGGCGAACGCCATCCAAATCGGAATTTGTATTTGCTGCTATCCGGTTTCCGGAGTATGTTTATTCATCCGACGCGGGGCGGATATGGGCAAGTTGCACGCGGTCGGCAACATCCAGTTCCGCATCTACGCCGGGGACCACCGGCCGGCCCATTTTCACGTCCACCACCCCGACTACGAGGTCCAGATCGACATTGCCTCGCTCGCCATCATGCGAGGCGCCCTTCCGGTCCGTGACCGCCGGACCGTGTTCGATTGGGCCACTCTCAACCACGCGGCGCTCGTCGCCGCATGGAACGACCTGAACCCCGATCTCGCCATCTGAACGGAGCCCCAGCATGCTCGAAGCACCCCGGATCGAATCCGTCACCACCGTCGGTCCGACCACGGTGGTCGTCGCCTGGCGGGGCGGGCGCGAGTCCACCGTCGACCTCGCGGGATGGATCGGCCGCAACAACCCGCGGATCGCGCCCCTGCGGGATGCCGAAATGTTCAAGCACGCTTCCGTGGGGGCCTGGGGTGGCAACATCACCTGGGACGGGGACGAGGGAGACCTCGCCATCGACGCCATCCACCTCGCGATGATCGCCGATGAGCAGGAGCCCTTCCGGGCCGCCGAGGCGGCCGCATGGCAGACGGAACTCGGCTTGTCCAATCAGGAGGCCGCAGGCCTGCTCGGCGTCGTCCCGAGCACCTGGAACGCCTACAAGGCCGGCGCCACGATCCCGGCCACGATCGCCCGGCTGTGCCGCGCGGCCCACCGCGACCCCGTCATCCTGCACGCGCATCTGAAGCCCCGGACGCCGGGACGCCCGAAGGGCACCGGCGCCCCCGCGTGAGGACGAGTGCTGGCGCGGACCGAGGACGGCGCCCCCTGCCCTTCAGCAGATCGGATCTGGCCGGCCGGTCGAACGAGTCTATGACGTCGAGGATCTGATAGAGCCGCGGTCACAAGCGTCGCCTGTCCCTTTCCGCATCCGGCCGGCGCCGGGTAGGATCAGGGGAGACCGATGGAAAGCGCCGCCACCATGCCGCCGATCAGCAATGCCCGCATGTATGCCGTGACGCCGGCGGTCGAAGCTGCCTGGAGTGCGCTGCTGGACCACATCGCGGGCGAGGCCGGCGTCGCGCTGTCCTATACGCCCTACCCCGCGCCCCAGCCGCTCGACGTGCTGTGGCGAAGGCCGGATCTCGGCTGCGTGTTCATTTGCGGGTTCCCGATCGCCCTGCGGCTGGCCGAGGTGGTGCCGCTCGCCTCGCCGATACCGGCCGCGGATTGGGCCGGCGGCCGGGCGCTCTATCGATCGGACTTCATCGTGCGGGCCGACAGCGGCTTCCGGACGCTCGCCGACACGTTCGGCGGCACGGTCGGCTGGACCGTCGAGCATTCGCATTCCGGTTTCAATGCCCCGCGGCACCACCTTTCGGAACTCCGACGGGCGGACGGCCGGCCGTTGTACCGGCGTAGCGTCGGTTCGCTGGTCACGGCACGCGGCGTCCTCGACGCCGTGGTCGACGGGCAGATCGACGTCGGGCCGCTCGACAGCTATTGGCACCTGCTCTTGCGGCGCCATGCCCCCCAGCTCCTCGCGGGCGTCCGTACGGTCGCCTCCACCGACCTTGCGCCTCTGCCGGCCCTCGTCGCCTCGCCCGGCACCCCCGAGCGATCGATCGCGGCATTGAAGGGCGCTCTCGCGAACGCCGCGTCTCGTCCCTGGTTCGCGGTCCTCGGCGAGGCTTTGTGCATCACGGGCTTCGAAACCGTGACCTACGACAGTTTCGCCACCACCGTGCGTTGGGCCGCCGAGGCGGAGGCCGCGGGCTATGGTACGCCCGCGTAGCAGAGGCGCCAACGACGGCCGCCTACCGCTGCGCGGTTTCCCATCGCGGAGCGCGATGGAACGGCGCGTTGGAGGGCGGCAGCGGGCGCGCGCCGCCGATATGGTCGGCCGCCTTCTCGGCCAGCATGATGGTGGGAGCGTTGAGGTTGCCGGTCGTGATGGTCGGCATGATCGAGGAATCGGCCACCCGGAGCCCCTCGACCCCGATCACCCGCGTGTCGGGGCCGACAACGGCCTCGGGATCGTCTAGAGCGCCCATGCGGC
>JAABUU010003879.1_pt1 | contig 18429 bp, 17 predicted proteins | sample 5559301 | NCBI WGS metagenome assembly JAABUU01 (sample SAMN10711884, study PRJNA513360) | rock metagenome | isolation source: Antarctica rocks | place: Antarctica: Victoria Land, Richard Nunatak white | reverse complement strand
GCCCTCTCCCGGAGGGAGAGGGGGCAACAGCAGCACCGGCGGCGCTGGAGGGTGCTCATGCTCGCACCCGGCCGCGGCGGGCCGGGGCGGGCGGGGTCCAGGCGCGCAGGTCGGCCAGCGTCAGCCCCAGCTCCCGCGCCTCCTCCTCCACGAACTCCGCGTAGTAGTCGCCCATCCGCAGCCCAGACTCCGCATCGCGCCCATTGTGCCACTGCCGCAGCCACGGCACGAGTTCCAGCAGCCCGGCCAGCAGCGGCGCCAGGCGCTGCGCCGGCCAGTTGTCCCCCTCCCGGCGGTCCACGTACCACGCCGCCAGGGCCGCCGCCCGCGCCGGGTAGCCGTGCCCGGCCCACAGCACCGGCAGCGTGCCGTCGGGGTCGCGGGCGCAGCCGGGGAACGAGACGAACCGCTCCTTCGGCACGTCCAGCCCGCCGCGCAGCCGCCAGAAATCCGCGTGCAGGAAGTCCGGCGTACGGTACTTCGGCGGGACCGGGATCGGGCCGACCTCGGCGAGCTTGCGCCGCTTCGCCTCCGCAGCCATCGCCGCATCCACGGCCAGGCCGAGCGCCGGCAGCCCTGCGGCCATGCGGGCGGCCCAGTCCTCCGGCGCTTCCTCTGCCCCGCGCGGGTTGGCGCCTGCCCAGGCAGAGCGCAGGCGGTTCCCGCGTTCGTCGGCCAGGGCGGCGTCGATCGCGTCCTCCTGCCGCTGCAAGTCCCAGGCGGCCTCCCAGTCCAGGCGCTTGCGCTGGCCGGTGGCGCTGTAGCGCAGGGCGGCGAGGAACGGCACGGCCTCACGCGCCACCAACTGGGCCACCAGGGCGTCCAGGTCCGCGGCGGCGTGCCCGGCATACAGGCCGGCGACGGCGGTGAACTCCGGGTCACGCCGGGCCAGGTCGGCCAGGTCCCGGGTGGATTGCAGGGCGGGCTGCCCCCAGAACGCCGGCGCCTCCAGCCGGTCGAGCAGCCAGGTGCGGAGGGCCTCGCGCTCGCCGTCCTCCCAGGCGGGCGCGGCCCAGCGGCGCTTGTATTCCGGGCGCTCGATGATCTGGATGGCGGAGGCCTGGGGCGCGGGCAGGCCGGGAACGGGTTCGATCAGGGCCAGGCGGCGCTCGACGACGGCGCGGTAGTCGACGGGCCAGTGGGCCGGCAGGTCGGTGATGGGCGTGGAGCGGTGGCGGGCGAACCAGGCGGTGTCGAGCGTGCCGGCGGCGATGCGCCGGGCCATGGCGATCTCGAAGGCGCGCTCGCCCAGGCGGAGCGGCGGTGGGTCGGGGTGCTCCGGCGCGTCGTCCAGCAGGCCGTACAGGCGGTAGCAGCGCCAGTCGAGTTCCTCCTGCAAGGCGACCATGGCGGTGCGGGCGGCCTCGGCCTCGGCGCGGGCGGCGGCCAGCCCGGCGGCGATTGGGGTGGCGCGGGCGCAGACGGCGGCGGGGAGGTTGGCGGACAGGCGCTGGGCCTGGGTGTCCAGGGCGCGGGCTAGGTCTAGGGGTGGGTTGGCGGCTAGCAGCCTGTCGGACTTAACGCGACGCGGATGCACGCTGTAGGATTTGTGGATCGGTTCGCCTGCCTCCCCGCCTGGACACCTTGCGCATGAGCAACTTCCGCCTGATCGACCGCGACACCGGCTTTCTGATGCCGCCGTCGGTGGACGAGTGGCTGCCGCAGCGGCACCTGGCCCGGTTCGTCGTGGAGGTGATTGCAGGGCTGGACTTGCGGGCGATGACCGGCAGCTACCGTGGATCGGGGGAGGCATCCTACCATCCCCAACTGCTGCTGGGCATCATCGTCTATGGCTATGCCACCGGCGTGTTTTCCAGCCGCAAGCTGGAGCGGGCGACCTACGACTCCGTGGCGTTCCGCTTCATCGCCGCCAACGAGCATCCCGATCACGACACAATCGCCGCGTTCCGGCGGCGCTTCCTGCCGCAGATCGAAGGGCTGTTCGTTCAGGTGCTGGGCATGGCCCGCGAGATGGGCGTGCTGAAGCTGGGCACGGTGGCGCTGGACGGGACCAAGATCCACGCCAACGCCAGCCGCCACAGCGCGCTGTCGTATGAGCATGCGGGCAAGATCGAGGCGCAGCTGAAGGCCGAGGTCGCGGACCTGATGGCGAAGGCCGCGGCGGCCGATCAGGCCGATGTGCCGGACGGGATGTCGATCCCCGAAGAACTGGCGCGGCGCGAGACGCGCCTGGCGGCGATTGCCGCCGCAAAGTCCACCATCGAGGCGCGAGCCAAGGAGCGCCATGCCCGCGAGCAGGCCGAGCATGATGCCAAGATGGCGCAGCGGGCGGCCAAGGCGGCGGTGGCCGGCAAGAAGCCCGGTGGCAGGCCGCCCGCGCCGCCGGTCGAGGGACCGCTTCCCACCGATCAGGTTAACCTGACGGACGAGCAATCGCGCATCATGCCGGTGGCGGGCGGCGGGTTCGAGCAGTGCTACAACGCACAAGCGGTGGTGGCCGTGGGCAGCCTGCTGGTGATCGCGGCCGATGTCACCCAGGCGCCGAACGACAAGCAGCAGCTTGAGCCGATGCTGGACCAGGTCGCCGCCTTGCCCGACGCGCTGGGCCAGGTTGGCGCGTTGCTCGCGGACAACGGGTATTTCAGCGAGGGCAACGTGAACGCCTGCGCCGCCGCGGCGATCGACCCGGTGATCGCGATGGGGCGCGAAGCGCATCATCCCTCGCTCGGGGAACGTTTCGCCGAGCCGCCGCCGCCGCCGCAGGACCCCACGCCGCTTGAGGCAATGGGCCACCGCCTCCAGACGCCTGAGGGCAAGCGGCTCTACGCCTTGCGCAAGCAGACGCCCGAGCCGGTGTTCGGCATCATCAAATCGGTGCTTGGGTTTCGACAGTTCCTGCTCCGCGGCCTCGACCGTGTCCGCGGCGAGTGGACCCTCGTGACCATGGCGTGGAACATGAAGCGGATGTTCGTCCTGGCCAGCGCGATCTGAGCCAGATGCGCTTTGCGTGCGTCGATTGCAGGCCCTCGCCGGGCATCATGGCCTTGCTCGAGACGAACAAGATCGCCCCTGCACAAATCCCATCACCCAACGCTGTGTCAGCGACTATCCAACCAACTCAATCGCGACTTGCGCGGGCCGAATGGCCCCGCGCTCACTCCGACAGGCTGCTAGGGCTGTCGCGCTCTGCCGCCCTGCTGGGAGGAACGACCTGCTCGTTCCGGGAAGTGCAGGGTTAGGCGGGATGACGGCCGGTCGCGGTGATCCCGGTCACACCCTGTTCGCAAGCGGTTTCCACGGCGCCGCCCTGGACCGGCTGTATGGGACACGGTGCCGGTAGTGCAGCCCGGTGCTTGCGGGTCCGCTGCCGCGGGTGCTACCGCCCGCGGCGATGCTCCTGCACCCCGCCCCGGCGTCCCGGCCGCATCCGGCCGATGACGGCCTGCCGCCCCTGCTGTCCGTTGTCGTCCCGGTGCGGAACGAGGGCGACAACATCCGTCCGCTCATCCAGGAGATCGGCGCGGCGCTGCAGGGTGTTCATCACGAGATCATTTATGTGGACGACGGCAGCACCGACGATACGCCGGCCCAGTTGCAAGCCCTGCGCGCCGAGTTGCCGGGCACCCTGACCCTGCGCCGCCACCGCACGAGCTGCGGCCAGAGCGCCGCCATCGTGACCGGCATACGCGCGGCCTGCGGACTGTATATCGCCACCCTGGACGGCGACGGCCAGAACGACCCGGCTGACATCCCCGCCCTGCTGGCCCAAGCCCAGGCGGCGGACGACCCCTGGCTGCTGGTCGCCGGGCACCGCACCCAGCGGCGCGACACCTGGACCAAGCGGCACACCAGCCGGATCGCCAACCGCGTCCGCGCCGGGCTGCTGCACGACGCGACGCCCGACACCGGGTGCGGCCTGAAGCTGTTCCGGCGGGCGGCGTTTGCCGAGCTGCCGTGCTTCGACCACATGCACCGCTATCTGCCGGCGCTGTTCATCCGGGCCGGCGGGCGCGTGGTGTCGGTCCCGGTCAACCACCGGCCGCGCACGCGGGGGCGCAGCAACTACGGCACCCTGGACCGGCTATGGGTCGGCCTGTTCGACCTGGTCGGAGTCGCCTGGCTGCAGCGCCGCTGGAAGCGCCCCGAGGTCGAGCAGCCGTGAGCCTGCTCAACAAGGTGTGGCGCCCAGCCCTGCTGCTGCTGGGTCTTATGGGAGCCGGCCTCGCCCTGCGCGGCCTGGGGCTGGACGCAGGCATCGCGGCAGCCGGTGAGAACGGGCCGCTGGCCTACCTGGCGCTGGGCGCCCTGACCTGCGCCGTCGGCGTGCCGCGGCAAGTCGTTGCCTATGCCGGCGGCCTTGCCTTCGGGTTCTGGCCCGGCGCCGCGCTTGCCCTGGTGGCCGAAGCACTCGGCTGTGCCGCCGACTTTTTCTGGGCGCGGCTGCTGGCCCGGCGTTGGGCAGAGCGCTGGCTGCATCGCCGCGGCGACGGACGGCTCGGGCGGCTCGACCGTTTCCTGACCGCCCGCGCCTTCACCGCTACGCTGACGCTGCGCCTGCTGCCGGTCGGCAGCAACGCCGTTCTCAACCTGCTGGCGGGGGTGTCCGGGGTAGCGGCGGGGCCGTTCCTCGCGGCTTCCGTGCTGGGCTACATCCCTCAGACCGCCGTGTTCGCGTTGCTGGGCGGCGGCGTGCGGGTGTCGGAAGCGGTGCAGGTGGGGTTGGCCGCCGCACTGTTCGCTGTTTCCACCCTGCTGGGCCTGCTGCTGCTGCGGCGGCGGCCGGTGCCGGCCTAGTGCAAGTGCATCATATGCGCAGTGTGCCGCATCGAGGCCGGGCGGATCGGGCCGCCGCTGGCCACCTTGATCGAGTGCAGCTTGCCCTCCAGCTCACGCGTCCAAAAATCCAGGAAGCGGCGCAGAGCCGGGTAGCGCGGTGCGAGGTCGAGGCTCTGCCAGATGTAGGTCTGCAGCAGGCCAGGGTGGTCGGGCAGATGGTAGAGTATCTCTGCGGTGGTCAGGCGGTAGTCCTTCATTTGCAACGCCAGGGTCATGCAGGGGTCCCTTTTATGATCGGTCCATGCCGGGCAGCGGCCACCGCCCGCCATGGGAAGATTGCAGAATTGAGACGGTATTTGGGAAGCAAAAAAGCAGTGATGCCAGCGGTTTAGCACTCGCGTCATATGACTGCTGCCGAAAGCTTGACACGGCTGGGACGATCTTCTAGATCGCCGGCACTCCTCGCCGGAGAGTGCTAACGGCGCCCCGGCGGCGACGGCTACGGACAACCCAATCCTATTGGAGCGATCCCAATGAAGTTCCGACCCCTGCACGACCGGATCGTGGTCAAGCGCATCACGGCCGAAGAGAAGACCCGCGGCGGCATCATCATCCCCGACACCGCCCAGGAGAAGCCGATGGAGGGCGAGGTCATCGCCGTCGGACCCGGCGCCCGCAACGAGCAGGGCGCAGTCGTCGCCCTGGACGTCAAGGCCGGCGACCGCGTGCTGTTCGGCAAGTGGAGCGGCACCGAGGTGAAGCTGGATGGCGAGGAGCTCCTCATCATGAAGGAGAGCGACATCATGGGCATCATCGAGGGCCAGGCTGCCACCGCCAAGGCCGCGTAAGCAGCCCCGCCCACCTAGAACGATAGAAGGAAGCAAGATATGGCAGCCAAGGACGTTAAGTTCGGCGGCGAAGCCCGCCAGCGTATGCTGCGCGGCGTGGACATCCTCGCCGACGCCGTGAAGGTCACGCTGGGCCCCAAGGGCCGTAATGTCGTGATTGACAAGAGCTTCGGCGCACCGCGGATCACCAAGGACGGCGTCACCGTCGCCAAGGAGATCGAGCTGGCCGACAAGTTTGAGAACATGGGCGCGCAGATGCTGCGCGAGGTCGCGACCAAGACCAATGACGTCGCTGGCGACGGCACCACCACCGCGACCGTGCTGGCCCAGGCCATCGTGCGCGAGGGTGCGAAGGGCGTAGCCGCCGGGCTGAACCCGATGGACCTGAAGCGCGGCGTGGACATGGCCGTGACTGCCATCGTGGCCGAGTTGAAAAACCGTACCAAGAAGATCACCACCGAGGCCGAGACGGCGCAGGTCGGCACGATCTCCGCGAACGGCGAGGCCGACATTGGCCGCATGATTTCCGAGGCCATGCAGAAGGTCGGCAACGAGGGCGTGATCACCGTCGAGGAAGCCAAGGGCATCCAGACCGAGCTGGACGTCGTTGAAGGCATGCAGTTCGACCGCGGCTACATCTCCCCGTACTTCATCACCAATGCGGAGAAGATGGTCGCTGAGCTGGACCAGCCCTACATCTTGATCCACGAGAAGAAGCTGTCCGGCCTGCAAGCGATGCTGCCGCTGCTGGAGACCGTGGTGCAGAGCGGGCGCCCGCTGCTGATCATCGCTGAGGACATCGAGGGTGAGGCGCTGGCCACGCTGGTGGTCAACAAGCTGCGCGGCGGTCTGAAGGTCGCGGCCGTGAAGGCGCCGGGCTTCGGGGACCGCCGCAAGGCGATGCTGGAAGACATTGCCGTGCTCACGGGCGGGCAGGTCATCAGCGAGGACCTGGGCATCAAGCTTGAGAGCGTGACGCTCAACATGCTGGGCCGTGCCAAGCGCGTGCTGATCGAGAAGGAGAACACCACGGTCGTCGAGGGCGCCGGCGGGTCCGAGGACATCAAGGGCCGCTGCGGCCAGATCCGGGCGCAGATCGAGGAGACCACCTCCGACTACGACCGCGAGAAGCTGCAGGAGCGTCTGGCGAAGCTGGCGGGCGGCGTCGCCGTCATCCGCGTCGGCGGCAGCACCGAAGTCGAGGTGAAGGAGCGCAAGGACCGCGTTGACGACGCGCTGCACGCGACCCGCGCCGCGGTCGAGGAAGGCATCGTGCCCGGCGGCGGTGTCGCCCTGGCCCGCGCCTCCCTGATTCTTGCGGCCCTGAAGCCGGAGAACGAGGACCAGAAGTTCGGCATCGAGATCGTCCGCAAGGCAGTGCAGACCCCATTGCGCCAGATCGCCGAGAACGCCGGCGAAGACGGTGCGGTGATCGCCGGGAAGGTGCTGGAGAACGGCGACTACAACTTCGGCTTCGATGCGCAGACGGCGGAGTTCAAGGACATGGTCGGCGCCGGCATCATTGACCCGACCAAGGTCGTCCGGACGGCGTTGCAGGATGCGGCCTCGGTTGCCAGCCTGCTGATCACCACCGAGGCGATGATCGCCGAGAAGCCGGAGAAGAAGCCAGCCGGCGGTATGCCCGGCGGCGGCGGCGGCATGGGCGGCATGGGCGACATGGACTTCTAAGCCCTTTCGGGGAGCTTCTAAAGTCCAAGCTGGACATACGCTAAGCAACGGGGGGCGGATCGCAAGGTCCGTCCCCTTTTTGATTCATGCAGATTGATGCGGCACTGTGGCACGGCGGTTGTGCGTTGCAAAAACAGCACCCCTGTCATCTCGTTGCAATTGACACAGGCCCGCCGTTCTGCGCCCATGCTAATTAGTCGTGTTTTTGACTAGCCTTGCTGCGCCTCCGCCTGCGTCGGGTGCCCACAAGCCGTCTAAAGGCCCGATTGCTGAGCCATCCGCACCATTGCGGGGGGTTTAAGACGGAGAGTGACGCAGTTATGGCTACCGGCACTGTAAAATGGTTCAACACCACCAAGGGCTTCGGTTTCATCATGCCGGCGGACGGCAGCAAGGACGTTTTCGTCCATATCACTGCGGTCCAGGCAGCCGGCCTGCGCGGCCTGGATGACGGGCAGAGCCTGTCATTCGATGTGGTTCAGGAGCGCGGCAAGGCCGCTGCAACTAACCTTAAGCTTGCTTAACAATACACACGCCGTCGTATTGTAGCGGCGATTCACGCCACCAGCGCGGCCGGGGCCGCGTGTCTAGGGAGAGAAGAGTATGGCTGTCGGCACCGTGAAGTGGTTCAACGCCACCAAGGGATTCGGATTCATTATGCCGCAAGACGGCAGCAAGGACGTTTTCGTCCACATTACCGCTGTCCAGGCTGCCGGGCTGAATGGCCTGAACGATGGGCAGAAGGTCACCTACGAAGTTGCGATGGAGCGGGGCAAGGCGGCTGCGACCAACCTCAAGCTGGCCTAGCTTGTTGTCCCGCCGGGTGCCATTATGGCAACCCGGCGGGGTTTGTCCCTAGGCGCCTGTCCAGGACGCCGCGCTGACGCCAGCGGTAAGATTACCCTCGCCGCGGTTGATCGGCGTGGCCTTCGTCGCGCCAGCCTGTTGCATAATCCCGATCACCTGGTCCGCCTGCGCCTGCGTCGTCGTACGCACCGCGAGAATTAACGTACCTGCTTCGCCGCGTTGGTTGCGCTTGTCAACGCCAGCCTGGTCCGCCGCCTGTCCCGTCGCGTTCGCCGCTGCTGCCGTGCCGGCGCCGATAGCGGCCGCGCCCCCAATTGCCAAGGCCGCAGCGCCGCCAGTCGCCAGGATGGCGCCCGCTGCTGCGACTGCGCCGGCATAGCCGGCCATGCTGGTGCCGAGCGTCCGCAACTGAGCCTTGTCGGTGTCATCAGTCGGATTTTCGGCGCCTTCGGTGGGAGTATTCGCGGCTTGGGCCTGCTGCTCGTCCGGCAGGCTGAAATCGGCGCGGTCATAGCCGGCGAGGGTCAGTTGAGACAGCGCGTCCTGCATCGTCTCGTCATTCGGGAACACGCCCTGCACCTCTGCGACGGAGGCTGCCAGGGCCGGACCCTGCTTGGTGCTGTCAGTCTCACTCATTGCTATGCTCCTTGGTGGCAAGTGGCCGCCGCGCCAACTGATCTGGCGGGCGGGATGCGCCCTCGCCGTAACTGGCGCAACGCGCTGGGGACCGGGCTGTTCCCGCCGCTTGCTCCAGCCGGGCCGGCCCGCCCATGATGCACCATGTTCACCCGGCCCGAGCTTGATGCTGCCCATGCCCTGATCGGCGCCACGCTGGCGCCGACGCCTGCCATCGCCTGGCCGTTGCTCGCGGCCCGCGCTGGGACCGAGGTGTGGGTGAAGCACGAGAACCACCTGCCGACCGGCGCCTTCAAGGTGCGGGGCGGGCTGGTGTTCATAGACGCGCACCGGCGCGGAGGCGGGGGCGGCATCGTCACCGCGACGCGCGGCAATCATGGCCAGTCGCTCGCGTTTGCCGGGCGGCGCGCCGGGGTGCCAGTGACGATCGTCGTCCCGTACGGCAACAGCAGTGAGAAGAATGCGGCCATGATGGGATACGGCGCCACGCTGATCGAGCATGGCGCCGACTTCGACGCTGCCCGCGCCCATGCCGCCGCACTCGCGCGGGACCGCGGGCTGCTGCTGGTGCCCAGCTTCCATCCTGCGCTGGTGCAGGGCGTTGCGACTTGGGCGCTGGAGCTGTTCTCGGCCGCCCCGGAGCTGGACACCGTGTATGTGCCGATCGGCATGGGGTCCGGTATCTGCGGCGCCATCCTGGTGCGGGATATGCTCGGCCTGCGGACGGAGATCGTCGGCGTGCAGAGCGTCGGCGCCCCGGCCTATGCCAGGTCGTTCCAGGAGGGCCGGCTGGTCGCACTGGACAGCGCCACGACCCATGCCGACGGGATGGCCACCCGTGTCCCGGACCCGGCGGCGCTCGCGATCATCCAGGCCGGCGCTGCCCGCGTCATCACCGTGACTGACGACAAGGTTGCCGATGCCATACGTGCGTATTGGACCGACACGCATAACCTGGCGGAGGGCGCCGGCGCCGCGCCGCTGGCCGGACTGATGCAAGAGCAGGGGCGCATGAAGGGCCGGCGGATCGGACTGCCGCTGTGCGGCGGGAACATAGATTTGGCGCTGTTCCGGTCGTGGGTGCTGGGGGTGTAGTGGTGCGTTTGCTAAATGTGCTGCGCTCTGGCGCGTGGCTCACCCGGCCTCGGCTCGTGGCTTACTCGCGGTTGCTGCTTGCTGCCTATGCCATCCTGATCCTGGTGGGGTTGCTGACCGCGACGGGGCCGATGGACGCTCTGCGAAGGCCGCTTGGCACCGACTTCAGCCAGGTCTGGGCGGCTGGGGTCGCCGTGCTGGCCGGGCATCCCGAACAGCCGTTCGACCCGGCGCTACATGCGGCGGCGCAACGGGCGCTGTTCGCGCCCGACACGCCGTTCTATGGCTGGCATTACCCGCCGTACTTCCTGGCCATTGCCGCACTGCTGGCCTTGCTGCCCTACATTCCCGCGCTGCTGATATGGCAAGGCACGACCTTCGCGGTCTATCTCCTGGTTGTCCGGCGAATCCTGCCGCACCCTTTGACCTTGCTGGTAGCAGCGGCTTTCCCGGCGGTGCTGGTCAATGTCGGGCATGGGCACAACGGGTTCCTCACGGCGTCGCTGCTGGGCGGCGGCCTGCTGCTACTGGACCGGCGGCCGGTGCTGGCAGGGGTTCTACTTGGCTTGTTGGTCTATAAGCCGCAGTTCGGCCTCGTGCTGCCGCTGGCGCTTTTGGCCGGGCGGCGCTGGACGGCCATCGCCTCGGCCGCTGGAACGGTGGTGCTGATGACTCTGGCCACCCTGGCGGCCTTCGGCGCGGAACCTTGGCGGGCGTTCCGATCCAGCCTTGCATTTACCCGGACGGTAGTCCTCGAGGAGGGCAACACCGGTTGGGAGAAGATACAGAGCGCGTTCTCCGCCGCACGCGCCCTTGGGGCTGGCGTCAGCACGGCCTACGCCATGCAAGGCGTGCTGACGGGCGCCGTCGTGTTGGCACTGGCATGGCTGTGGTATGGACGGGCGGATATGCGGCTGAAGTCTGCTGCCCTGATAGCTGCGACGCTGCTGAGCACGCCATATGTACTGGACTACGACATGGTCGTACTTGGGCCGGCGCTGGCCTTTGCAGTCTCATGGGAGCTGGCGCGCGGGGTCCGGCCGTGGATGGCGTCGTTGCTGGCTGCAGTTTGGGTTGCACCGCTGCTGACAAGGACCGTTGCAGGTATTACGCTCATTCCGCTAGGACTGATCGTGATGGTGGCCTTCTTCGCAGCTACGATACGTAGTGCGTTTCCTGTTTCCTCCCGATATGCCATCAGAACTTGAACCTGCTTGACAACTGGGCGGCGGGTAGCTGTCGCTGGACAACCTGCGCCACGCCGTTGAACAATGGCATCATGTCCACCCTGATGCTTCTGCCCGGCGTAGTCTCACTTACGACCTCCTGCCAGACTTTGGGCGGAGACGTGCTTGAACTTTCCCACCAGGCCGCACGCTTCCTGAAAACCGAACCCCGTAGCGTTCGCAATGGTGACATTGACCGCATTGCGGCCTTGCTGACCGTCGCATAAGGATGCGCCGGATGTGGATTGCTTTGATCGTGCTGGCCGTCGTCGTGCTCGGCGTCGGCGTGTGGCTCTACACCCCCGACAAGCCCCGTGCGGCGCTGGAGGCGCTCTATGCTGGACCGCCGTCGCAGTTCGTCGAAGCGGCCGGGATCCGGCTGCACATCCGCGACACCGGGCCGAGGGACGCCCCGGCGTTGCTGCTGCTGCACGGCTTCGGCGGCAGCCTGCACACCTGGGACGCGCTCGCGGCGCGGTTGGAGAGCACTTATCGCGTGATCCGGCTAGACCTGCCGGGCTTTGGCCTGACCGGTCCGGACCCTGGACGGGACTATTCGGACGCGCGCAGCCATGCCGTGCTGATGGCGCTGATGGACCGGCTCGGGGTGGCGCGGGCGGCGGTGGCTGGGCACTCGATGGGCGGGCGGATTGCCTGGACGCTCGCCGCGCTGCATCCGGAGCGAGTGGAACGCCTGGTGCTGATGGCGCCGGACGGCTTCGCCAGCCCGGGGTTCGCCTATGGGGCGGCGCCAAAGGTTCCGCTGCTGCTGCGGCTGCTGCCCTATGTGATGCCGACAGTCCTGCTGCGCGGCAGCCTGGCGCCAGCCTATGCCAACCAGGCGATGGTGACGAATGCGCTCGTCCGGCGCTACCGCGACATGCTGCTGGCGCCGGGCGTGCGCGGTGCGATCCTGGATCGGACGGCGCAGTCGGTGCTGGTAGATCCTGTGCCATTGCTGCACCGGATCACCGCGCCGATGCTGCTGCTGTGGGGCAGAGAGGACCGGATGATCCCGGTGCAGAACGCAGATGATTACCTTGCGGCGCTGCCGGATGTGCGGCTGGTGACATTCCCAGGCGTGGGGCATGTGCTGCATGAGGAAGCGGCGGACAAGACGGCCGAAGCGGTGCGGGATTTCCTAACCGGTGGACCGCGTACGTCCCCGGGCAGATAGAACGGCCGCTTCATGCCGCGGCCACCGAGATGCTGCCATGCCCGGCATGTGGTCGCGTCCTGCTCCGGAAAAGGGTCCGCCGGGCAGTCTGGGCCGTCAGGCCCGCGTCAGCGTGAAGACGCTACGTGCAGTCAAGCCGCTGCCCCCATTGCGGACGAAGCTGGCCGATCCCGTCAGCTTGTCGCCGACGATGGTTCCGTTGAGGTCGCAGTTGAACGGATTCTTGCCTACCATGAGCTGGCCCGATGCAGCGATGCGCCCGGTCCCGGACATGCTGCCGGCCAGCATCCCGGAGCCAAGCAAGCCCTGAGAGGCGTCGAACCGGGCCGTGATCGCCCCGCTTGACGCCTGCTTGCGGATCACAAGGGCAACGTGGCCACTTTGTCCCATTGTCTCGTTGTAGATCGGGCCTTGAAACAGCACCGGGGCATCTGGAGCCATCGTTACCCGGAGTTCGACCGGCGGAGCGGATGGCGCCTTGTCAGCCCGGCGCACGGGTTCGGCATGGGGCAATGAAGACGCAGCAACCGGGGGAAGCGGCGTTTCCGAGCGTGGCGCCTCGGCCTTGGCGGTTGGGGCCTGAGCGGTTGGCGCCTCGGGAGCAGCGGGACCTGCGGCTCCGCTGTCCGCTACGACCAAGGGCGGGGTGCCGGGGTCGGCCGGGGATGCCGGGCCACCAGCGGCCTTGCTGGGGAAGAGAGCTGCAGGTTGCCTGCGGGTCAGCCAGGGAAGGGCGAACAGTATTGCGGATGCGGTTGCCATGGTGCCCAGCGCTGCGCGGCGGCGTATCCTTTCGGCACGGAAATTCGGCGGTGGTGCGAGCGGGGCAGAGGCTGGGGATTCCACGGCCGTCGAGACCGGCTCGGCGACGACGGGCGAAACAGGAAGCGGTGCAACGGGAAGTGCGATGTCAGGGAGCGGCGCATCAGGACGCAGTGCAGTAGGCACTGGCCTGGCGGGGGGCAACGCGACGTGGGCCGGCTCGGCTTGGAATGGCGGGACCAGGTCCTGATCGAAGCCGTCCTCGCCGAAATCCTCGCGCATGGAGGCTGCCTCGTCCACATGCCGCCGGCTGACATGCTCGGACCCGTCCAAACCCGCTAGGAATACGGCGGCCCCGCCGAGGGTATTGACCAGGCGCAACAGGCCGCTGGAGTGCCCGGCCAAGGCCAGCACAGCTTCCGGCTCAATCAGGTTGCGCGGCCGGCCTACGGCGGCGAGCCGGGCGGCGACGTAGCGCGCGACATCCTGCGGCTGAAGCCGGTCCAGCACCGCCTCCCGGACCGGGCGGGGGTTTCCGGCCAGACGCGCCGGGAAACCCGGCAGCGCCGCCAGCACGACGGGTGCCGGGCCGGCACACAAGATGGCGAGCGCGTCCGGGCTGAGGGTGTCCGCCTCGTCCACGAGCAGGATGCCGTTGCCGGGTGGGCCGTCCAGGGCTTCGGTCCGTTCGATCAGGCGGGCAGGCTTGCCGGCCTGGCGGAGGGTGCGGGCCAGTTCCTTGAGGAGCAGGGACTTGCCGCTACCGGGCGGCCCGAGGAGGACGGCGATGCTGCCGTTGTCCAAAGCCTTCAGCACGGCGGCACGGGCCTGTTGCCACGCGGGATGCGGGAAGGCTGCATCCGGGGCGATTTGCAGCTGGAATAAGGGGTCTGCGAGGGCCGGGAGTACGGTCTGATGCACTGTGCAATCCCTCGATGGCGGGCGGGGGCGCCCTGGTGACCTAATCCGGCAGGTGTGTGCGCGGGTGGGATGGTTCAAGGATGCGGCGGCTGGGCCCGGCTATGCGTTGATGCGGCTGAGCGGGGCGGTTTAGCGAGGCGCTGCGCCAGCGCGGCGGCCGTGCCGTGCCTAGGTCTGGTGCAAAACCGGGCAGGAGCCGCATGACCGCAACTGCCTGGACCCGGCCCAACGTGAGCAGTGCCGCCTATTCCCGCCTGCTTGCGTAGGCGCCGGTGCGGCAGATGACGCCTTTGCATGCTTCGGGTGCCCGAACTTCTGACAGAAGTGCTTTTTAGCCCGCGACCTGCGGCATCGGGAGATGGGCGGCGCCGTTCTCATGGTGCCAACGGGGTTCCTGGGGTTCAGGCCGATGAGGGCGCGAACGCCTTCCCGGAGATGCGCTGTTTGACCGCTGCCAACGGCTGGAAACTATGCGGCGGCAGGATGGGTTCGCGGGTTCAGCAGTATGCCGACTGCCGTCTGCTTTGACCGGTTTGGCAGCGGTGGCCTTTGCGGGGAAGCAAGCGGTCAGCGACTTACCACCATGTCGTGCTGCGAAACGGCGTATGACGCTTCGCTTATACGTCCTACGGGGCTTGCCGGGAAAACGGTCAGGGTAGATGGCGGTTGGTTTTAGACCGGCTCCAGCACGCGGCGCCGTGGCGCGACATCGCCCATCGGCTTGGGTATCAGGCAATCCGGCAGGGGCTTATGCACCGGGGTCAGGTCTGGCGGCGGCGGCACCGGGGTCGGCGCACGCGGCTCGTCGCCGCCCCAAGATCCCCGTGGCGGGCGCCGCAGGGCGACCAACTCCCGCACAGCAAATACCAGAGGCACCCCAAAGGTCAGCATTCCGCTGAGGATGACTTGGGTGGCTGCGCTCATCTCCATGCTGCCGCTCCGTTGCTAGCTGGGACCAATGACGGGGACAGTACAGTAAATTCCCTGTCCCCGTCACCATCTTGCTGCGTTACTGGTGCGCTATTACGCGCTGGGTTTGCTCGCCCAATCCGCTGATGCCCAGCCGCATGGTTTGGCCGTCCTGCAGGAACACCGGCTCCGGCTTGATGCCCATGCCCACGCCGGGCGGCGTGCCGGTGGCGATGACGTCGCCGGGATGCAGGGTCATGAAGTGGCTGACGTAGCTGACGATCTTCGGGACGTTGAAGATCATCGTCCGGGTGTTCCCGTCCTGCATGCGCTTGCCGTCCACCTCCGCCCACAGGTCCAGTACGTGCGGGTCCGGCACCTCGTCCTGGGTCACCAGCCAGGGGCCGGTGGGGCCGAAGGTGTCGCAGCCCTTGCCCTTGTCCCAGGTGCCGCTGCGCTCGATCTGGAATTCCCGTTCGCTGACATCGTTGACGATGCAGTAGCCGGCGACGTGCTGCATGGCCTCGTGCTCGGGGACGTACTTCGCACGCTCGCCGATGATGATGCCCAGCTCCACCTCCCAATCCAGCTTCTTGGAGCCGCGGGGACGGCGGACGGCATCATCTGGGCCTTGGTAGGCGCCGAGGGACTTCAGGAACACGATGGGTTCCTTGGGGATCGGCAACCCGGATTCCGCGGCGTGGTCGGCGTAGTTCAGGCCGATGCAAACGAAATTGACCGGGCGCGGCACCGGCGGGCCGATCCGGCCGCCTGGTTGCACGATAGGGAGTCCTGCCGGGTCGAGTGCTGCGAGCTTTGCCAGGCCGGCGCGGGATAGCACGTCGGCGTCGAAGTCCCGCACCACGCCGGACAGGTCGCGGATCTTGCCGTCGGCGCCCATCATGGCGGGACGCTCGGCGCCGGGGGCGCCCACACGCATCAGCTTCACGGTGCTCTCCTCTACAGGGTCCAGCCGCCGTCTATGACGAGGGTCTGGCCGGTGATGAACTGGGTCTCGTCGGAGCCGAGATAGACTGCCATCGCCGCGATCTCTTCGGGCGTGCCTAGGCGGCCCATTGCCTGGCGGGCGATGAAGCCGGTCCGCGCGGCCTCCAGCGACCCGGCGGCGGCGGCGTTGGCGGCGATGCGGTCATCCAGGCTCGGGGTCTGGATGGTGCCGGGGCAGATGGCGTTGCAGCGCACGCCCTGCTTCACGAAGTCGGAGGCGACCGACTTGGTCATGCCGATTACTGCCGCCTTGGTGGCGCCGTAGATGAAGCGGTTGGGCGCGCCTTTGATGCTGCTGGCGGCGCTGGCCATGTTGATGATGCTGCCGGCGCCGCGGTCCGCCATGGCGGGCAGGAAGGCGCGCATGGTGCGGAACATGCTGCGGACGTTAAGGGTGAATGCGAAGTCCCACTCTGCCTCCGTCGCGTCCAGGACTGTGCCCTGGTGGACGAAGCCGGCGCAGTTGAACAGGACGTCCACCGGGCCGGCCTGGGCGGCGATGCGGATGATGTCATCGGGGTCGGTCGCGTCCAGGCGGTGCACGGTGATGGAGGGGGTGGCTAGCGATGCCAAGCCTGCTTCGTTCACGTCGGTGGCAGTTACCTTCGCGCCTTCTGCGGCATAGGCCAGGGCGGTGGCGCGGCCGATGCCCTGGGCGGCGGCGGTGATGAAGGCGGTCTTGCCTTGGAGGCGTCCGGGCATGGTGGGGGGTCCTTGTCGTCGGTCCTATGTCGCGGTTGCTATGTCTATCCGGTTTACCAGGAATGGCGAGGTGCTGCGTCCTGCTCCCGTTCCGTTCGGGAAAACGCTGGGGTAAGGAAGGCTGATGGCGCTGTTCCTGGGCTGGGTGCGCTTGCTGGGTTCCACATTACTGGGACCTGTGCTTGCGGCCTTTCCCTCACCCCGGCCATCTCCCGGAGGAAGAGGGAGAGGTAGAAGAGGCGTCAGTGGTTGTTCCGGGATTCGCCGCGTTCTTCGATGATGTTCAGGTATAGCGTTGCCGGTTCCAGGCAGGCGCCGGTCGAGTGCTGGCCGACCATGCTGCGGCTGATCTCCTCCCAGGGGGTCATGTGCTTCAGGTCGGGCTTGTGCCAGGCGGCGCGGCGGGCTTCTAGCTCGCCCTGGGGCAGCAGCACGTCCACCTTGCGGGTGTTCAGGTCTATGCGGACCTTGTCGCCGGTGTGCAGCAGGGCGAGGCCGCCGCCGACCGCGGCCTCGGGTGAGATATTGAGGATGCTGGGGCTGCCGCTGGTGCCGGACTGGCGGCCGTCGCCCATTGTGGGGAGGGTGTGGACGCCGGCCTTCAGCAGGGCTGCAGGGGGCTGCATGTTTACGACCTCGGCGCCGCCGGGGTAGCCGACGGGGCCGCAGTTGCGGATGACCAGGATGCTGTGGGCGTCCACGCCTAGGGCCGGGTCCTCGATGCGGTCGTGGTAGTCTTCGGGGCCTTCGAAGACGACGGCCTTGCCCTCGAACACGTTGGGCTGGGCGGGGTCGGATAGGAAGCGGTCGCGGAACTCGGGGTCTATGACGCTCAGCTTCATCACCGCGGCGTCGAACAGGTTGCCGGAAAGGACGGCGAAGCCGGCGCTTTCCTTCAGGGGGTGGGCGTAGGGGCGGATCACGTCGTGGTCCACTTGGGGCTTCTTGGCCAGGTTCTCGCCGAGGGTCTGGCCGGTGCAGGTCATCACGTCGGGGTGCAGCTTGCCGGCGTCCAGCAGCTCGCGCATCACGGCGGGGACGCCGCCGGCGCGGAAGAAGCCTTCGCCGAGGACGCGGCCGGCTGGCTGCACGTCGGCCAGGAGAGGGATGCCTTCGCCCAGGCGCTGCCAGTCGTCGAGCGTGTGGTCCACGCCCATGTGGCGGGCGATGGCGATCATGCTGATCGGGCAGTTGCTGCTGGCGCCGAGGGCGGCGGCGGCAACGACGGCGTTCTCGAACGCGGGCTTGGTCATAATGTCGGAGGGACGCAGGTTTTCATGCACCATGCCGACGATGCGGCAGCCGGTTTCGTAGGCCATCCAGCCCCGCTCCTTGTGCGGGCCGGGGATGGCGGCGCAGCCGGGGAGGGACATGCCGAGGGCTTCGGCTAGGCTGTTCATGCTGAGGGCGGTGCCCATGGTGTTGCAGTGGCCGACCGACCCGGCCGATGCCGCGACCATGTCAATGAACTGCTCCCAGTTGATGCGTTCCTCGGCCAGGAGCTTGCGGGCTTCCCAGACGATGGTGCCGGAGCCGGACAGGCGGCCGCCATACCAGCCGTCGAGCATGGGGCCGCCGGAGAGCACGATGGCGGGGAGGTTGACGGTGGCGGCGCCCATCAGGCAGGCGGGCGTCGTCTTGTCGCAGCCGGTGGTGAGCACGACGCCGTCTAGGGGGTAGCCGTGCAGGATTTCGACCAGGCTGAGGTAGGCGAGGTTGCGGTCGAGCGCCGCCGTCGGGCGCTTGCCGGTTTCCTGGATGGGGTGGATCGGGAATTCGAGCGGGACGCCGCCGGCATCGCGGATGCCGTCGCGGACGCGGCTGGCGAGGTCCATCAGGTGGCGGTTGCAGGGGGATAGGTCGGAGCCGGTCTGGGCGATGCCGATGATGGGGCGGCCGGATTGCAGCTCGC
>JAABUU010003876.1_pt1 | contig 18438 bp, 28 predicted proteins | sample 5559301 | NCBI WGS metagenome assembly JAABUU01 (sample SAMN10711884, study PRJNA513360) | rock metagenome | isolation source: Antarctica rocks | place: Antarctica: Victoria Land, Richard Nunatak white | reverse complement strand
TGACCTAGTGCTGCTCTGGCTAAAAGACGCTGTGTTCCACGTGCAAAGCCGTCGCTTGTTGCTTTGCTGCTGCACTAAGTGGAGTGGATTGTATGGCTTAAGTCCAATGCCCTACTCCTGCCAGGAGCATTGGCTCTCAGAGACTGCTGTCCCTCTGCAAGCTGGCCTCTGCAGCTCTGAAAGCCTTTTCTTTTTGGCATGAGTTGCATTAAGGCGGGTTCTAGACCTTCGGATCCGGCAATACAATGTCAAACGCCTTCAGGTGTAGCTTGCAGCCTACTGTCTGCCCTCGACTGATTTGTGTTCAATACAGTGCAGCAACTGTGTTGGCAGCCTCACGCCTGCTTCTAGTGTTTCTGCCTTTTGGCCTATCTGCAACAGATGCAGCATATGCACAACACACGAGGTCGTCAGGTCTACAGCACATGCGTTGTGTGGTCGAATTCGTTCGTTCGTTTGTGCATTTGTTCGTTTCTTTGATTATTCGTTCATTCATTTAATACACGCGTGTCTTCCCCTTGGTGATGTGGTTGACTGGATGTCTTGATGTGACTGTGTTACTGCAGGTGGCCATGCCTGGCTGTCTGCAGCAGTTCATCAACCACAATGGCGTGCTGCACAAGGTCTATGTCATGGGCGATCAGGTACACACTGCTAACAGGTGCTTGCTTGCCCCATTTGAGCTTGATGTATGCTGGCTTGCTGAGAGCACTAGCCAGTGTGCGCATCATCTAGAGGTTGCCAGAGCTGCTGAACCAACAACACATGCACAACAAACATCCATCCATGGCAGAAAGCATAGGCTGACTAGCCTGCAACAGATGCTTACAGCTTTCAAAAATGGTTCCATGATTCCCAAAACATGGAATGATTCCGTCTGGGTTATAGCTGTGCGTGGGCAACATCAAAATTACCAGATGGAGATAGTCCAAAGCGTCTGTCCAGGCCCAGTTTCTAAGGTGTTTGTGTGCAGATGCATGTGGCTGAGAGGCAATCCATTCCCAACCTGCCTGCTGTAGCAACACAAGCAGCAGGGCTGCCCCAGGTCTTTGCCTTTGACAGCCTGAAGTCGCTGCCTCACAGAGACTACCTGCAACCTCATTATGAGTCTCAGCAGCAACCTGCAGGTGACTTACACCTGGTGACCTGCAGCGGTGATGGCACTGCTTGTGTGTTTCCGCGCGTGTCAAGCTTCATGAAACACGTGTTTGTATCTTGGCTGGGGGCCGCAGACTGGCTTCAGCACTACATGCAGATACCAGCACAACATGTGCATGTCTGCGTACATGCCTGCATGCATGTAGGTGTGGTTTGCGTGGGTGTGTACCAATTGTGCAGCATGAGGCTGATGCCATCAGCTGCCTAGGTGGTTGCATGTTGTCAAGAGAGGCTTGTGCATCGCCGTTTCCTGGCTTCTTCTTCTTCAGCTTGTCTATCCTCATGCAGGATCTGGTCTCAACATGGAAGTGGTCCAAGTCATTACAGATGAGTTGAGGAAGAGATTGGGCCTTACGCTGTTTGGGTACGACACTGTGGTCCAGGAAAGCACAGGTGTGTTGGCGTCTCAGCACCCCTGCAAGAATCATGCAAATTTTATGACAACACCAGGAACTCCTTGTCAACGATGTTTATGCAAATTCTGAAGCGCAATTGCAACTGATCATGTGTGAGCAGGGGCTCAGGGATCATGCCTGTCAACATTTGCTTTGGGTTCAATCTGATAAACAGGCTATACTTACGCTCCTAGCGCCTGGTCAGCTGCAGAGGCCTCAAATGATCAGGATATGTTGCAACCAGTTGTGGTGTGCAGGTGTTCATTTCATCATTGATGTCAACTACTTCCCATCCTACAAAGAGTTTCCTGACGCTGCAAAAGCTCTGTCAGATGTCTTGAAGAAAGTGTTCCACACTCAGAGGTCACAACAGCAGTTGTAGTTGAGTCTCAGCAACACAACTTTATAAGCCCTGCAGTCATGGCTACCAGCTTGACCTGCTTGCAGCTGTGGAACATTTCACAGCACCAGTCTTCACTGTGTTGATTAGATGGTACACCAACAGCATAAGCCATGGGTGTGTACTGCTGTTGTGCAAGCGGTCTTTAGCACTGTTCAAGTTTCTGACTTCAGAGGGACTCATGTCATTAGCAAAACATGGGGAATCTTAATGTAGCAGAAGCAGAGCTGACAAGCAAATCAGTTTAGCAAATGTATGAGGCAAAATGATGCACATGATTTTCATTTCTTGGCACGACCACGGCCTTTATGCGCTGCTGCTCCTTCTTCACCATCTTCAGCCTTTCGTTTGCCAGCACCTGCCTTGCCTGCAGCATGATTATCCACTTTGATTAAGGTGCTAGCAGACCTGTATTCTCATAAATGCCAGGCACACGCCTGGATCATCGTTTGCTTTGCTTGTGAACTCTGTCAGGGGCAGTCCTATTCAAGTGGAGAAGTCTAACCGCAAGTTGTAATGGCTGACTGTTGGACATCACTGTGATTGTTAGCTTGAGTGCCAATGATTCAAGCCTAGCCCTTTGTTTGATTGTATGCCTTGCAGCAGAGGTGCTAATCAATCTAACCAAGTGCAACCTGACGCTGCAAGAATGACATCAAAGGCAATGAGTAACAATGAGCAGAAGGGTTGTCTCTGCAGCCAAGGCCATGCCACACAGACCATAAGACAACACCAAGAAAGACAGCCTGCCTGGAAAAGTTGACACATTGCACAGAAATTATCACATGCACGGCTGAAATACCTGTAGCAGCTTTGGCCTTGCCCTTCCCTGCTGCAGCTTTGCCTTTACCTGCACTCATACAGTACACCTTTGATCACAGACACACAACCATTTGTCTGCACACATACAATGCACCATCACTCACTGACAAGTAGTCTTTGGCTGCACACACAGACGCACCGCATCAGATCCATCCACTAAACTTTCACCAGTGGTACTGATACCAAGTCCTGATCGCAATGCTACAGTGCTTTGAACACATATTGCTGATGGAAACTCTTCAATGGTGATGAGAAGACACAGTTTGAAAAGCACAAGTTCACAAACCACACTCACTCTTCGCAGCTGGTGCAGCTTCTGGCTCTGGTAGAGCTTCTTCTTCTGCCACTGCTGGCTCGTACACCTCCAGATCCTCCACCTGCAGCCGCCACAGGGCCAGTCGAAAGGCACAGAAGGCAGGTGTTATCATGCACTCGAAAGACATGTGGCCATCACTTGAAAGGCACAGAAGGCAAACGTTGCTCTTCAGACCTCTTGAATGTGTAAGCACCAACATCTGATTTGGAGGTTGCTTGTTGCAAAGCAAACACAATCACTTGCACAGTGACAACTCACTATGCACTGCTCTGGGACAATGTGTGTCTTCATATGCACATATTTGCTGCTACCAGCAGCTCAGTATGTGCATCAAGGAACAATTGTATGTGGTGCTGTCCTGATTTGCACCTATCACTCTATCACTGCACTGCAAAGCTGTCTTGCAGTGCACTAGATTGATCGGCAGACGGTTGTCAGTGCTGTAATTATGGACTTAGTGCACATGAGGCGTCTGAATGCCTGGAGCAGAACAGAGAGCAGAGCAAAGTGCATTAAGCCTCACCTGCAAGTTACACCTATGCAAGAGCCCAGAGCACTGACCTGCTTGCTTCCAGGCTTGACCAGGAACAGCGTGTGGCCAATTCCACAGGCCACCTGATGTGTATGTACTCCCTCCAGAGCGTACACCTTGTCAGGGTTTGCACTGCTCTTCTTCCCTGACGGCCCATACCCCAGCTCCCCATTCCCCGCTTGACCCCTGCAATGCCAGACATTGGAATGTCAAGTAGAGTAGACAGGAAGATTTTGATTCAGTAGAATACAGTATGATACAATATGGTACAGTACAGTACAGTACAGTACAGTACAGCATAGTACAGTCTGGGCTAGTACAATGACTATATTATTGGGTCTCTTCCAACCATCTGCATGTGTCTAGCACATCAGTACAGTAGCTGGCAGCATCCATCAAGGGCGATTGACAGACAGGCAACACCACATTGATATGAGGATGCAATGTGGGCAATGGTCGCCAGGATGTAATGTTGATCAGGGAGACTGTGGCTCAGCAGAGGTTTCCCTGAGCATTTTACAATGCCACACTTAAATGTAACGCTGCTGGGCAGTGGGCAAGTGGCCACAGTAAGTAGTGGCTAAAGCCAGCAGCACAATGTCATAGTCTCTGTTCCTACCACATCAAAAGATGCCATGAGATGGACGGTCAATCTATAGCAGCAGCATGATTGCTGACAACAGCACCTTGACATCAGACAGCGCAAAGTGACTGACCAAACAAACAGTGAGGCTGGCACATCAGGAGGTCCCATGTGATAGTGCATTGGATCAGCAGTAACAGCATAATTGCCGCTACCAGCAGCTCAGTATCAGACAGCACAGACAAACAGGCCGAGTCAGGCTGGCACATGAGAGAGTACCATGTGATGGTGGATTGGTCTGCAGCAACAGCATAGTGGGTGGCCCCAGCAGCCATGTGGCGGATATTCCACCCCTGAAGGTCCATGAATGCTTTTGGGTACATGGTGTTGTCGCCTGAGGACTTCCATTTGCCACAAGCATACACCTGGCCTCCCACTTGCACCACACACAAGGTTGCTGTTGTACTGCATGCTGCCTGCATCATACCAAACATACCTCATTAGCGGACAATGCTCACATGAGACCACCATAACAACAATAATAAGCTACCACAGGGTGAGCTTCAGCTAGCTCCAGAACTTCAACACTCAAATGACCCTATACATACAAGGCTACAAACCTTCAGCAGACTAGCTCAAGCTTTGCGGCTCATGATGAGCTAGGTACGTGCAGGGCAAGTCTTGTCTCTCCAGAGCAGTCTGTTCTGACCATCCCTACAAGGTCTATTGATACAACAAGTTCGACAATGCTGTCCTGCATTTGCCACGCGCACTGGAGATTGCCCCTGAGTGGCGCATGGAGTAAGAAGCCACTGCACTGCATGTCATGCTGTTTACTAGTCAGCTCAGGCACGCAAGCCAGACCAGAGCAATGCTGTACATGCTTAAAGCTGTGTCACTGACAACACATCTTGCCTAGACTAGGTCTAGCTCATCGACTGGGTCGCCACAAGGAAGGTAATGACCATACAAAAGATGAACAGCACATGCAACACATGCGTATCGCTACACTTCGACCAATGTGGGGCATATGAGGTATCAGGTCACTTTGCTCTTGTTTCCAAAAGGCATTCCTGGCTTGGCTGCTAGACGCCTCCTTCCCATGCTCAAACCCAGGAAGCCAGAGAAGTTCAGCTACTACTTATGTGGCGACGTCAGGCAGTGTTCAATTGTTGCGATGTACTATTCACCTCACGGTGCACAAGACACTGCTAATCCAAAACAGTCACTTGGGCACAACAAACGGGACAAATTAAGGCTATGCCTTTGATGCTGTGTGCTTGTAGCCTCGAGGTCAGAGACAAGCTTGCTTACCACATCGGGTGCTACAGGCACCCTCTGGTTGAAGGTCTCTATGTTGCGAGGCTTGAACTCGTCTTGCTGCTTCACATGCCCAAGTCTGCCGTAGCCTCCGTTACCTGAAAACAAATAGGCGATGTGCTTGTACATCCATACACAAGTGGTCTCTCACGGCACAACTTACTGCCCAGTCGGTCTTGCCTGCGACTGCTGGTAGCACTTCAGATGCATTGGCATATGAGAGAAAGTGTATTGCCTTTGTGAGATGCACCTGACATAGAGCTTTTGGGCAGTCACTGGCTAACTGAGCAGAACACTCTTCTGCATGCTGTGCAAGAGAGACTGGGAGTTTGTGATATGTTGCTTGAGGTACGGTCCTACCCCATGAGAAAGCTTGGCCTTCCTGGGTAAGGGCCAGTGTGTGATTTTGGCCACAGGCTACCTTGGTGACTGTGAACTGAGACAAGGCTTGTATCTGCCTTGGCTGAGGCTGAGGGGCATACATCAACTTCACAGATGCTGCAGCAGACCAGAGGCGTCACTCAGCCTTGTGTGTGTGGCAAAGTCGCAAGAAGACATGCTTTTCAGTGCAATGCCAATGAGGAAAGGCTTGCAGGCATACAACAGAGCTGTGTGTGCTTCAAGCAAGCATCATGCAAGCAACAGAACACTGTCTATGCAGTTAGGCTTGCAAACGTCCTCTATTGTTGTAAACACACGTTGACATGATGTGGCACGACAAAACAGCTGCTGAAATGAGCCTGACCATGCATACACACAAGCTATGCATGACTTCAAACATCTCCTCTGGTCTGACATCTGAAGCCTTTCCAATCATCCGGCCTGTGACACGACCTGTGACACTATGACCCGCATCATAGCTGACCATGACCCAGGATGTGTGCATGATGCATGATGCACTAACCAGATACAGGTCAAAGCAAACAACATGCAGCATCACAGGCATATCCCACTGAGGAGCTGCATGTTAAAGGGTGCTTACAATCCTTGGCATTGTACTCGTGATCTGTGTTGTGTCCCAGCTGCCCATACTGCGGCAAGCCTGCTGAGAAGACCTTCCCGTCACAAAGCCACATGGTGAACTCCACCCCGCAAGAGACGTCATCACAATTTGACACAGATGCTAGCACTGGTGACTGGATCAACTCTGCAGGTTGCATGACAAGGAGCACTGCATAGGGATTTTAGTCTGGCCAGGCTTGTTGTTGCACAAGCTGTACTTGTGAAGAATTCCAAACCATTTGATGATTTAATGGATTCCTCAATGTGTTCCAGCTGCATGCAGTGACTTGATGGATGACCAAGATCATCTTGTTGCACAGCTGACAAGAATGTCAGCTCAGTTGCATGCTTGAGTAAGCCATTTTTGTCAGTGGCAGCAGGGCGTACCTTCAACTTTGTCTTTGCTTTTCAACGAGCCTGTACCACATTGGCCATGTAAGTTTGAGCCAAAGGTGTATGATTCCCCATCACTGGTGACTACAGCTGAATGATGCTTCCCGCCAGCACCTACATGGCACTACAAATGTGCACAAAGCAGATGCTGCGCAGCAAGCAGCAGCATCTGATAACAGGTTCTCACAGTGAATGGTTTTGACAGTGATGAAAATTGACAGTGACGGCACCTGCAATGACCTTCTTCCCACTCAATTTCTTGACAATGGTGGGTACATTCCGTTGCAGTAGGTCGCCGTGCCCAAGCTGACCACGCTGCATTGGTAGTGCTTGCAGTCAGCCTGTGTGTGTATTCAACGCTATCAAAACTGATGAAAAAGTCAGAAACATGCCTCATTTCTGCCCCAAGTATAGCACTTCCCAGCTGCATCCCCAATAATGCTGTGACAAGCACCGGATCCAGCAGCCACAAACATGACCTTCACTCCCTGAGCAGCATGAGCATAATATGATTGAGCACATGCGTGTCGCTCAGCTGGATATATACAATGCAGTCCAAATTGCGAGGAGGAATTGCACCACTAAGCTTTTTAGTCGAACAGGTGCTAGCTGATCTGGGTACAGCTGCTTGCGCTCAGCCTCCGCCTGCGGCCAGAGATGCAGAGTATGATATCACGTCTTGACAGGATGTCAGGAGTGCAGCTTGCGATGTCGTGACTGCGCACAAGGACGCACCATCTTCTCTTGATCAGTCTGTTTCTTGCTGCTTCCGCCTCGTGCAATCTACGACAAGTGAGCAGCGTAATGCGCAATTGAGCCTTCGCATCACAGACAACGAAGGCGTCATACTATGCGAGCATGTGCACCTTGGCCCAGTCTGTTCCTCCTGCAAACAGCACTTCTCCTCCGGTCCACTCTTCCTTTACTACTTCCGAAGCCATTGCAAGCTTATCAACACAGGCTACAACAAGCGCAGCAGCTGACGCGACGCGACAAGACTCAGCAGAAAGTTGCGACAATGTAGCGCAGCTCCTTTTCTTTGAATGGCAGCTGGCCTGTTGGGCATTCAAAGCATGACCAGCTGACTGGGCCGAACTGCAAGCCAGGGCGCCGATTGAGCTTCAATTCTCCCGATCAACATCTGCCGATCGAAGGGCCGTGCCAGACAAACACGAACGAAGCGCTGCACTCAGAGAGCTTGGTGAGCTCCGGAACCCACGACGTGCTGCTGCTGCGCACAAACCACACTCAGCTTACTGGCAACACACCTTTGTGCGACCGAGCTCAAATCAGTGGTGTAGCCGTTCCAGTTGTTACTTTGAGTCACTTATTTCAGCTTGGGCCACGTTGAGTGATCAGTTGGCAGTCGTTGCTTGCACTTATGTTGTCGTCGTGGTAGGCCGAGATAGGGCATGCGCAGCATCACTTCATTGCGTCAAGACTTCATCCGCATTGCGCCGACCCTACAAGCGCGTCAGGCAAGTGCCGTGAGTCAGCAAGACATCAAAAGTGCTTTTTCGTATTGCGTCGAGCAGGTCAGGTGCGCTGCAGTTGCGGAACGGTCTGCTGTGTGCACCATTCCCTCAGAGCATGACATCGCCGTGCCTTCACTGCAGGACGTACGACTATGATAACTACGTTTGGTTGCTGCAACTCAAACAGGTGAGTGTTTGCTTGAACTTCTTGTCTGCAGCATGTCGCTTGATTGTCATCTTGACCCACCACGCAGGAGCTGAGGGCTGCATTATTTGCTATTCGATGCTTCAACGTAGAGACTGGACTGGTTGGTGAGACTGTAAAAGAGACGGGATTGCTGCCAATCCGTATGCAGTGGTGGAAAGATGCAGTCAACAGTGTCTACCGGGATAAGCCTGTGAAGCACCCAGTCATACAAGCTCTTGCCCAGGTGTGGGTAGCCAGAGCTTGGCCTGTCTTGGGCTTGTTTTCATGTACGGCCACACACTTGTTGTGGAATCTGCACAAAGCTTGGTGACAGCATGTCTATGCCCTGTGCAGGTGCAAGCTATACATCCATTGACCAGGTATCGTTTGCAGAGGCTTATCAGCACTAGGGAGGAGGATTTGGTGGGGCTGCACAGGATGGGGTCCATCGCTGCCTTGGAGAAGTACGCAGAAGGCACCTCCTCTCAGCTGTTGTATCTTCAGGTGCGTGGGACACTCTCACTCACACTCACAAGTCACACTGCTTCACAACAAACTCTTACATAACATAATAGAAACCCTAAACTCAAGTGGTCACATGCATGGTCTATGTATGTAGCATCAGCAACACCATGCGCTCATTCACTTCCATAGGAGCAACATTCTCCTGCAGACTGTATGAGGGCCAAGATGTTAATTGCTGATGTATACTGATCACAGAAAACATTCAGCATCCTTCATGCTTGCTGTCGGCAAGCACCAATCAAATTGGTGGTGTGCCTTCAAGCAGCAGAGTCTATGCATCACATGCATGTCTGTCTCATGCAGCAGCCATGTGTGCAGCTTCACTGCTTATGTTGCTGCAGGCTGAGGCGGCCGAGATCAAAGACTCTGAGCTAGATCATGCTACATCACATCTTGGCAAGGCAATTGGCATCTCGCAGCTCTTGAGGGGTACTGTATACCATGCACAGCGGCGGCGGGTGTACCTACCTACAGACTTGATGGTAAGAGAAGGTGTCACAGAGGATCAGCTGTCCAGAGGCGAGCCCAGTCCTGAGCTGAACAATGTGATCTATGAGGTTGCATCAACAGCAAAGGTAAGCTGACTGCTTGGCAGAGGTGAGTGTGCGAACTGGTTTTGCTTTTGAAGTGCCTGTCGGGTAGAAATGGCTGTACATCTGCACAGGGTGTTCACAAAGCGCATGCATGTTTGACAAGTAATTGTTTCTGCACACTCGTGGTATGCTTGAATGAGATGTGACTGATACTGATATCTTTGTACATGGACCCCATTTTCTCATTCTGTGCCTTGACAATGGGCCAGATGCTGATGCAGGCACATTTGGATGAAGCAAGAGCAATGCAGCAAAAAGTCCCTAAAGAGGCAAAGGCATTGATGTTGCCATCAGTGGCATGTGGGCTGTATCTGGATGCTTTGCAAAACAATGCCTTTGATGTGTTTTCTCAAAATATGCTGAAAGGAGCATATTCTCCCTTCTGGCATCAGCTACAAGTGAAGAGACATTACTTGCTTGGAACATATTGATGTTTCTGTCAAAGAACATGCTGTCAGTATTGCCAGGGTTACCTCACACAACACAGGAACAAATGGGCCTCACATGCTGATTAACCTCATCTCTGCATTGCACCTGCCTAGTCTACATCAGTTCTTAGCGCTATACAGCTTGCTACCTACATTCTGATTGGGCTACTGATTGAACCTAAAAATTGGGGGCAGCAACGGCACCGAGCCGTCTGTAAGAGCTGGTGAGACACAATCACTTTGTGCGTGCAAGTGCACCAGGTCCTCTACCGGATTGCATAGACCAGAACACTCAGGGATGTTGTACACTGCCAAGCTAGAGGGCGTACACCAGGGATCACATAAGCGCCTGTCATCAAAATGATGCACATTGAAGGCCAACATCCAACTGCCCAAGGTCACATCTGCAGCAAGCACACCAGGACATGAGTCAGCACATTGCAAGCCAGAATTTAGGAGAAAAGGCTGCTTTGAAGCCAGGGGACAGAGCCCTAAAGCAGTACACGACTCACAGCCCCAGAACTACAGCAACCTGCTTTGGTCTTGATGACAGCTGTGGCTAGTGCGATGCATTCATTGGACGCACAGACAATCAAAATCACCTTCATTGGCAAAAAAGCGCATGGATCCTGTTGGCATCTGGGCGACGCGCAATGCTGCGTTGCCAGACAGCACATATATGCTGCCCCAGGCATGTGTGAAGTATTCGCCTCCCCCCAACACAGCATGCTGTGGCTCATACCATCTCCACTCTGGTGACGTCATGATGCGGCCTGTCTTCATGCAGCCAATGTAATCTGCAAACACAGCAGCAGCTTTGTCTTGCATGCACCTCCAGTGATTACCTCAAATGGCCTGACTGACACGCAGGGACCTCACGTGACAACGATTATGATTTGAAGAGCTAGTGCAGCAGCCATGCCTTGGTCAGACACAAACAGCAATTTGCAGATCACATTCATACAGGCAAATGCAGACATGGAGCGCTCACACAGTGAGCATTTTGTGCTGCACCTGACTGGAAGGTACTCCACTGCTTGACAGCATATGGAATACGGTCCACTCGTAGGTACACATCATCATCTGCCTTCACAATGTACTGTGGCTCATATATTGACGTGACCAACTGAAGAAATGCAACGGTCTTATTGGTGAGACTGTTGTATTGTTCCTGCAAATCAAGAGTGCTTGATGTGCTACAGCAGGAGCACAGTAGAAGCGGCAGTAATAGCAAACGCAATGGCTGTGATCAGCAGCAGCACAATTGACAGTGCAGACAGTAGCAACTAGATGATTGCTGACAGCACCTCTAGATCTAGTCGTAAGAAACCTCCATGTTCATTGCTTTCTGTCATCAGCTCTGCCTCCTTTGTGTCATTGGAGGTGCGACCAATGATGAACCGCATCAGCATATTTGTGTCCCTCTCTAGCCTGCAAGCAGATCAGATCCTAGTGACTAATGAATTCTTGTATGCCTTGTGTGGTCTAATCAACGCCATCCATGTCGTCCAGCGGCATACACCAAACGATGCAACACCTGTCCAGGCCTTCCTGACTGTCTGGAAACCATGTGGCACGAAGCGCTGCTCGCCGTGCTTTGTAGTTATACTTGGCCTCTGTGCTTGTGGTAAAGCCAGTCTGGCATAGGCACAGTATGTTGAAGAATGTGAGACAGCTTACTGTGTGATGCCGCAGGAGACGCTGCAAGCGTGAATACCTGGACTCCAATAAATGCTAGCAGCTGCCGCTTGTCAACTTGCTTTTTTGCAAGAGCACTTGTATGGCTGACGCTCTGTCTGAGATCCGACGAACTGCTATCCGCGGGCACCCCAGTCAAGTCTGTTCTGGCAAGGCTGATCAACAGCACGAAAATCCCAACGCCGCATAGTAAGGCCAACAGTGAAATCGATCGAGACATGCAAAGCAGCTCGACGGAACGAACGATTGTTCACAACTTGGTGATCTGCTACAGGGGATCACCATCTCGCGGGTGTCAACATCAAAAGATGAGACGACCTATGAAGCCTCCTGCTTGGCCCCTTCAATGATCACTCAACGATCAGTCACAGAGGAGGGGGGGGGTGGAGGTCTTCCCAGAAGATGCATGTCACGATCTGTATGAATATGCAACATGTAACGATGCATCAGTGTGCATGCCTCATAAGGCCCATCAGGTTTGCAGGCACTGTACAGTGCACATGTGATCAGCATGATCTGACTCTTGCTGACTCAGATACTCATACATGAATGCTTCCAGTGTTATACACCTCAAACATGCTCGACATCACGCTGTTGAGGATGTGTGGCCATGACCTTGATTACACAGCACCACATAGGCGTCTCCAGCAGCTGCTGCTGATCAATTCAAACTGAATGTAAAATCGAATCTACAGACCCTTCAGACAAATTTCCACATAGCAGCTGCTGTCAGCAATCTCTACAGCAACATGTACATCCTGAGTAGCAGCAGCTTTTAGGGAGCAGGAAAAGTTCAGCACTTATAAACAATCAGTTTCCAGTTCAATGGAATGGAGGACTTGACACCTGGTCCTGGACTAGACATATTATAAACCAAAAACATCGGTTCACACAGATTAAAAGCAGAGCACAGCAGAATGTGCAGATGACAGATTCTGGATTTGGTACAAGGCTACTGGCCAATTGCCGTCTATTGTGGCAAAAATGTACATAATGCAACCCAGCATACCAAGCTTGTATGCTAGGCAGCTGTCAGCAAGGTATTGTGAGCTATAACGTCAAGCATCAATCAGAACATGATGCATCTGTTGAGGGAAAGCATGCAACATCAATGTTGCACCGCCACACAACCTCAGACGCCAAGTGCTGATATGAATATGAGTCAAGGTACTGTCAGCAGAGAAAGCATTGCACATAGCTTCCTCTCGAAGTCGCAAGGCAAATGCATGCTGCCAGCTTCCTGAATAGCCAGCCAACCAGCTCTCCTATGTGAATCATTGATGGGCAAAACAATTTCTGTCTTCCTTTTCTGCCCATCAGATTTGAGCCAAGCCAGCTTCAGGAAGCAAGGCTGCTGCCTCTGGGTGGTGCTTGTTCTTCTTCCTGAAGTAGAGGACTTGGCACACGATGGAGAAGTCCAAGACTGCAGAGCCCATGGCCTCAAGCAACCAGGGTAGCTTTGGCACTACAAAATCTCGTTTTGTACTCCTGCATTAACACATCCTGCAAAATGAGTAAACAAGCAATCGACTGGGCAACTGTATGTCAAGACCCATCAGCATTGCAACCAATTTTGGTCTAGTTTCTCCGCGCGGTTCCTGTCATCAGTTTGCCAGGCCTGTAACATTGCTCTTGCATGCCAAAAATGTTCGCCCTGACATCTTTCACAAAAACAAACTGTTTGCTGCAGATCAGAAGTGGGATCAATGTCAAATCCTGACTGAGCTTCTGTATAGTACACAGCCTACTTGAGGCACCTATATTGTACCTTCTTACACATTGCCAATGCAAGTCCTGTAAAAGTCACGGTGCAGTTCAAGCTGCCAAGCACAGACAGCACAGGGCGCAGAGACAGACTGTGGCTAGAGGTAGCATCTACATTGTCAAGAATAAAAGATGTGTGTGTCCGTGTGTTGCGTTTTCCGGGAAAATCACCACGGAGGACTCTAACCCCAACGCCATTGTGATAAGAATTAAACAGCATATGACTTACCCACCTCACAAAGATGCTGGCAACATAGGTTGTGCTGCCAAGGACAAGCAGCACAAACATGGGCAGTGACAGTCCTGTTGTCATGCCTCGCCTGTAGTTCTTGACCAGCTGGGGAATGCGAGACCCGACGTAGGAACATGTCATGATCCATCCCAGCATTGATCCAAACACAACCGATAGCTTCCCTGCAATTGCAAGCGCAAGTATGTAGCTCGAGTGGCAGAACCAATTTGTAAGTAGAACTGTGATGCAGCTGCCCTTGTAGAGGTATGCCATTGCTATGCGCATGTGCAACTGCCCAGAGTTGAATGCCGCACTGACAAGCGCCACAAGGCAGGGTGGCAGCAAGTGAGCTGGTGCTGGGTCAGTGAGGGGAAGCCCCATGCTTGATGGACAAACATGCACACTTGAAGGTAGCAAGCACTTTCACACCCTGAAGGAATGGGCTCACGTGAGCAAGCATTCATGGCAGGGTTACCAGGTCTGATGTTGATGCAGCTCAAACCGCAAGGACACATGAAGACTTTCTGCTAGGTCAGGTCCCGCATGTTGTCAGGTCAGACACCAGCACATAAATATCCCTGCTAGAATGAACAGCATGTGTGTGAGCGCCCTGGCCAAGCCCAACACAGGACCTAAGCTACTCAAGACTCATTTTGAGCCATTCACAGTCTAGCCACCCTAGACCAGACACAGAGCTACACACACATTACAAGCTTTATCACTTGGGGAAAAGGGTCTTGCGGTTTTGGTTGTGACCAATCCAGTCTGACCCAAACTGCATTTGGGCAAATCCTGTCAACCGAGGAACAGATGGTGTAGCTGTAGTCATACCTGAGTCAGGAGCAGCAGCTCCACCTTCAGACAGAAGGACGCGTCCAAGGCCAATTTCTTGAAACCCTGACTGGCTGCCACTGGAGTAGTAGTTTGACCCTCCTGGAAGGGCACCGGTCACTCCAGCTGTCAGCACCAATGGGACCCCAGTAGTCACCATGCCACATCCCAGCAGCATCAACCCTACAGTATCACAGCCTACAGTATGACAGCCAACTTGCCAATGAGCGTATGGAAGCAGGACAGCACCAAGGACTCAGCTGCTGCTGCGTGCTGTGGCTCAGCCTTGAGTGACCAAACGGAGCGGCTGTGCCGTCTCTCGACTGAAGAGATGCAGATGCATTGCTGGGATGTAGCAGCAGATTAGCAGGTGTAGCAGACTAAGCAAGGTATAGCATGTGTGTATGTGATATGCGTACCTGCTGACAGACTGTGCAGCTTATGGGCTGGAGAAATGCCATGCTTGCCGTTGATATCAGGTGCTGGAGGCTTGAGAGGTGGTGAATCAGGATCTGACCCACTGCCTGATGGTGCTTCAAGGGCATGTTTGTGTGAGCCAGTTGACTCAAGCAGTGCTTGTATCTCTCTTGCTTCTGCTTGCTGCTGCTGCTGTTCAAGCTGTTGTTGTGTCTGTAAGCTTCTCCGTGGGCACCAGTATTTGTAGTAGATGTTTTGGAAGTTAAGAATGCCATCACATGTGCAGAACAGAATGGCCATCATGAATTGGGTTGGCATCTGCAGCAGGTGGGCCGGAATTGGCAATTTGTGATGTTGTAGACAGAGATTCCAATCAAAGCAGTCTGCTACATGCTTACAGCTCCGGTTAGGCAAACGCCCATGAGATTGCACAAGTCTCCCAAGCTCCATACTAGGATCATACCCACAGACAGACCCTCGGAGCTGCCATTCACAAAGTTCAAGACGATCTGTGGCAGGAAACAATTCGCGAAAAATATAACAGACAAAATGCCGAGAGAGAACGACGCCAAGTCCTGCAATAAACAGTTCAGTTACGACGGGGGCGATAACGCGCCATAGGTCGCAAACCTCGGTCACAGCATGCCTTGCCTTGTTGGTGCATACGCAGTCATCAAAAGCTGTTGCCCACTGAGCACAATCAGGATCGCATGTTACGCCCATGGACCTGGCTAATCCGGTCGGTCCTCCAGAAGTGCGGTTCGTATCTGCATTGTACGGCTGTGTAAAGACAGCGCCGGGGTAAATGCATCTGTACACTACACTACAGAGCCTTGCGAGGATTGTGAATATTGTAGTCATAGCACGCCAGCACTTCATCATAAGTGTATATGATCTACATTTGTACATCCTGAGAGATTCAAGCACAAATCAGCTGCCTACAGCAGGCAATAGGGTGTCTGAGCCATCTTGCATCCATACTACAGAGCCAGATTGTACCGTGATCATCACTGAAGGCTATAACGAACTGGTGCCTCCAAACCCTTTTGATTTGAGCTTCGTGATGTATGTTTGAATCTGGTCCATGTGGGGATGAATAGTTACAGACTTCTGAAACCAATGTATTGCCTCATCCCATCTCTCTAGGCCAGCATAGCACAATCCCATGCCAGACATGGCCAGAAAGTGATCTGGCTGCAGCTCCAAAGTCCTGTGACAGTCGTCAATGCTGTGCTCAAAGTCTCTGGCCAGAAAGAAAGCTGTTGCCCGCTTGTTGAAGGCCTGCATAGCAACAATGCTGTACACTAACATCCCTCTGGACAACACATGTCACACCACAGAAAACAAATTGTAAGAAGCATAACAGGCTGCGTCTAAAGTATTGCATGCATAAGTAACTACCATAGGTGGCCTCGCAGAAAGTACAAACCAGCAGGTCACTGCAGAAATGCGCTGCATGCTTGTCACCTTGGCTCCGTGACTGTCAGAATATTGATGCAAGACTGGCCTGAGGTTCACCTCATAGTACATGGGCTCCAGCTCTATGACTCGATCCAGAATGGGCACAGCAGCCTCTTTAGTGGAGATCATGCTGCAAGCCTGGTTCATGAGAGCAGTGATTTCAGGGTTGGGATGCCACATGAAGATGGCATAGATGGCATCAAAAGCAACTGAGCTCAGGCGACCATGTTTCAGGCAAGCAAGCAGGTATGGCAGGGCAAACTTGTCGCCAGTGGCCCCTGCATGAACAACAGACAGGTCACACAGCAGATCAGCATGTGTGCTTGATGCAGAGTATGGAGACAGGCTGTTGTGCCTGGTACGCTGCAATCAGTCTGCTTGATGTGGTCTGCACCTAGCTTTCTGACAGCCAGATATTGCTGCGCAACATCTCCTATCTCTAAGCCTTTTTGCAACTCTTGCAGCTGGTGAAATGTATATTGACTGACTGGTGGCAAATCTTGAGATAAAGACTGTTTCTCACTGCTGAGCTGAGCTGCAAGAGGGTAGTTCTCCTCTGAGATGGCTACTGCAAGCTTCCTGCAGGCAGTCTTAATCAGCAGGCCAACAGCTTGGTGCCCAGGTGACCAAGTGTGGAATGACCTCTGTTCGAGCACGTGAGTCAACCGAAGTCTTATGTACCTTGTGATCAGCTCTAAATGATTCCAGGCTTCCTGTGTCTGAAAATCCTCGTGGCTGCTCGAGCAGCAAGATGCAGCACGCTGCCTGCGGTGACTTTTCGACTGCAATCTGGGGATGATCCTCGGCACAGTAGGGCACCTGCTGTAGCTGGTTGAGGGTGCCTCACGGCATATTTGGTTTGTGGGAAGCCTCATGATCCAAGCTGCTTGTTCAAAACTTTCTCATGCCATGACTGCTTGCAGCGGTGATGTCTGCAGCAGCGTCGTCGGAAGCCTTAAATATGGGCAGAGGATGAAAGACGGAAAGACAGTATGCCACAGCAACGCAGACTCTGCCCATAACGCCAGCACAGGGCCTATAAGATCGTTTTGAGGGGCATTGAAAGGGAGGGGATTCGAGTCACAGGCTTTGCTCCCGAGCCTGCTTTGCGCACACACTCCCTCTCTCGCCAGCATCTTCGGGTCGTTGCCGCTGCTTCGTTCAAGGTGAGATGGCTCTCCAGTCTCTGACTCTGTCGAACCTTGCTGTGTCCTTCGGAGCAAAAGTGCAAGACGCGTATGTTTGCTTGAGCCTGGGCTCTCAGACTCTCGAGACAAGTGTGCAATCCACACAGGCTTCGAGGCTCAACTGGACCGAGGACTACGAGCTTTGCATCGACAGCAGCAACCCCGTTAACAAGGAGCTGCGCATTGAGGTGTGCTCTAAGCACCCGGCACGGCGTTTGGACCCTTGTCTAGCTAAGTGTGTAGTGCCAATCCAGCTCGGCCGCACAACCAGTGGTGCAGTCCGCCAAGAGGTATGCTCAGCTTTTGTTGCTGCTATATTACATGAAGCTGTGTACATCATCCGTCGACCTGCTGTAAGAGTGACCGCTGATAATCTTTCGGCATGTCCAGGTTACTGCTCAGCTTAGCAAAGCATCCGGGCAGTACAACAACGGAGTCATCAGCTTCCTGTTGCACGGCGAGGACGGAAGCAACCTAGCTGCCACCAGAGTCGTCACAGACTCTGTTCATCACCATAACGTGAGCCTACTCGCCGAAGTCTCCTTCCTAAACCACCCAACTCTGTCTCTGCTTTCGCCGTGCCCAGGCGCCTTGCAATGGGCTTTGAGCTGTTTCCCTGTTATGTCGCAACTAGTCGAACTTGCACATTATTTCGTTGTCCCAACAAGCTTTTGACCTAATCCTGGCATCTTGGTTTTTGCAGGTTGAGGCTGTCCCAG
>JAABUU010003870.1_pt1 | contig 18472 bp, 24 predicted proteins | sample 5559301 | NCBI WGS metagenome assembly JAABUU01 (sample SAMN10711884, study PRJNA513360) | rock metagenome | isolation source: Antarctica rocks | place: Antarctica: Victoria Land, Richard Nunatak white | reverse complement strand
AGTATCTGCAGCTGCTCAGGCATCCGCATATCATAAAACTGTAAGATGCCCGAAAATCTGTAGAGGATGAAGATCTGAATACTACCAGGTACACCGTGATAACCACCCCAAGCGAAATCATCATGGTACTCGAATACGCTGGGGGAGAGCTCTTCGACTATATCGTGAAACATGGAAAGATGCCCGAGGACTCTGCCCGGCGCTTCTTCCAACAGATCATCTGTGCTGTCGAATACTGCCACCGCCACAAAATCGTACATAGAGACCTGAAGCCTGAGAACCTCCTTCTTGACGAACATCTCAACGTTAAGATTGCTGACTTCGGTCTGAGCAATATCATGACAGATGGTAACTTTCTGAAGACTAGTTGCGGAAGCCCCAACTATGCTGCTCCTGAAGTCATCTCTGGCAAGCTGTACGCAGGCCCCGAAGTGGATGTCTGGAGTTGCGGTGTTATCCTGTATGTATTGCTCGTAGGACGTCTGCCGTTCGACGACGAATACATTCCGTCCCTATTCAAGAAGATCGCGTCTGGTAATTACCATACGCCGAGCTACCTCTCCTCGGGCGCTGTTCGCATCATCAAACGGATGTTGGTTGTCAACCCAGTTCAACGCATTTCAGTACAGGAAATCCGTCAAGATTCGTGGTTCAACATTGGTCTTCCGGATTACTTGCAACCTCCAGTGGAAGAGTTCATCGACACTGGGGTCGATCCCAATAAGGCCATCGATCCCCGAAAGCTCGCACCAGGAAAGCCGGTTGCAGTACAGGAGCAACTTCACAACTCTGTAGTGGGCAAATTGGGCAAGACTATGGGTTATGCAAAGGATGATGTCCAGGAGGCTTTGCAAAAGGATGAGCCGAGTGCAATCAAAGACGCGTATCTGATTGTGAGGGAGAATCAGATCATCAGAACAAATCGTGAGTGACATTCTTCCTTATGGCAGTCTAATAGCGCGTCAAAGCCCTGGTTCAGGCGAAGTTTTTCTTTCCCTAATTCACCCATTCTAGAGAACGTGGCAAGCAGCCAGAGTCTAGAACCTACAACATAGAATCAGTCATACCTAAGTGCTTGTGCTAACATCTCGTCAAGCTCAAACCACCCAGAACGAAGACATGCAATCTTTCCTCGCACGATCACCATCACCACCTGCAGTAGGAGCGAATATGTCCACTCCGATTCCAACGGAAATCTCTGAACCGGTGCAACCCAAGGAGATTGACCCCGCCGCAAAGTCCACTCAAGATATGCACCCTTCCAGTAGAGCTCGCGGCCGGCCCACACCTGGTGCAAGCACTGTCGAAGCAGAGGAAAAGCCATACGTCAGCCAAATTGGCATCCTCCCAAGCAGTATGCCCTACTGGCACAACCAGTATATGGAGAAGATCAAGACCGATGAGTTGAACGCGCCTTACGAAGACAATCGCGAACCGGACTATGCGGCATCCTTTGCACAACTCTCTACGAGCGACTCCACTCGTGAGCAGTCCAGCGAGGACCAAGCTGCGACCGCGAGACACCTTAAGCCTCACTCTCGAAGCACTACTCACTTGCATAACATTACTGCCGCCCAAGCCAAAAATCCCGAGGCTCTCACGCCAGTACCTCCTAGAAAACCTCGACCGACCAAGTGGCAATTCGGTATCCGTTCTCGCAACTCGCCTCTTGAAGCAATGGGCTGCATCTATCGGGCTTTGTTGAAGCAAGGTGCCACTTGGGAATGTCCGGAGGAGGAAGGAAATCGTGCCCGCAGTCCGTCAGCCGATTCAGAAGGAGTCTCCGTTAACATCCCCGGCGCCGAACACAGCACTCACGCACTTTCCGGTACCTCCAGGTCCGGCAGTCCAGATGAGGTGAGAAAACGTCGGAGTCGGGACCAAATTGATAGAGATGGTTCAGCATCGCCCGATGGAGGGTCGCTGCACCACGAGAGCTCCCTTAACAACGACGGGTCTGATCCCAGCATTCTCCCACGGGACTATATCCCAGCAGACCCTTGGTGCATCAAAGTCCGCTGGCGAAAAGATGGCATGTACCCGCCAGCAACGGTCCATGCACACTCGACTCGGGGTAGCAAGGTCGACCTCCCAGCTTCGAGCGAAGACCAAGCCCGGCCTCGGAGCTCCACCATCGGCTCCTTGAGCTCTGCCGCCGGATCCACGGCCAGCGTGGCCGGAGGCTCTCCTAGCGGTTACCGCCCCGTGGCGGACGATGCCGTCTACATCTACATGGACGTTCAGCTGTACCAATTGGAGCACGATTTCTACCTCGTCGACTTCAAGTGCGCCGGGTACGAAGCGATGATCACGAACGTGGTCGGCGACCTCGTCGGCTCGGGTTACCGCGTCGTGGAGAAGGACGTTACGTCTCCGTTCCCGTTCCTCGATGCGGCCAGTAAGCTTATTGTCCAATTGGCGGAGGCCGACTAGGTGTTTGGCCCCGTCCGGCGACCGGACCGTGGCGTTTCCTGGGTAGTTTACGTGTTTATGTGTGGGATGTTTTTCTCTCTGAAGGCTTGGTGATAAGGGCCATAGCGTGTTGGGCAGTCTGTACCTTGTCGTCGTTCGCGTCACTTATGAATTGACGACGGCTCATATCATATTGCCGGTGGATGTCTATGTTTTTCTCAATCTGTTCTACGATCCATAGAACTATGTTTTGTCTCCTGAAAATGGGGTTGAAGGCACATTTCGATGTATACAGATGGTCACGACGTTATGCATGGAACTCGAAGATAGACGAGTGCTCAATGCTAGTGAGCATTATTGGGTGAGGCGGTGCCGCATGTTGCCACAACTGCTCCAGTATATCTTCACTTCTCAATCAAGCCTACTTGCAATACTCCTACCTACCGGTCTGGCACTTGTCTTAAGAGCCGCTTATGTCATACCTCAGCTACCTTACTTGCACCTTGGAGGCGTCACTCCTGATTTTGGTTCAAAAAGCCCGCTTGTGCATCTGTCCATAAGGGCTTTACTGAAATGAGAATTGTATGTCGACAAGTTCGAAGATTCTGTCTGCTTACCTACTACGGAGTACATATCGTTTTTCGTGTTACTTTAGTTATAAAAAATGTTCCCACTCAGCATAGATCACATCATAGCGCAGTGTGTAAAAACCTACGCTGCCTTTGAGCCGTTGTACTTTTGCCATACCTTAAGGGACGGGAGATAGGTGTACCTAATGATTTGTAAGCAACAAGCAGGGAGTCTGCAGTGACGTAGTTGGTCGTTGTTAGGGTGTCATCACCAGCCCAGCGCTTCCGAAGCACAGGCTATAAGCTAAGGTAAGCTCTCTTTTCCTCATTTCTCCACCACCGCCACTCCTATCCACCCTCAACTCATCTCACGGGACATCTAACATTGATAACTCATCCACAGTATCGCGACATCCACATCATCAACAGAGGCATTCTACACAATTAGCTTTTCCTCTCAAGCGCTTCTATCCACCAGTCCCGAGCATTCCTTTCTAACGCTGTCGCAATGGCCTCCAAGATCATCAACCTTGGCCTACGGGCGCTTCAAGTATGTTCAAATCCGAATTCTCAACATTTGTGTCGTCGGGTTCTGACGTGGCTCAGTTCCTATGGACATTCCTAATCCTGTGCCTGGCTGGGAATATGATCCATGACGCAAACGGAGGCAACCCGTCCATCGTCAACTACAGCATGTTCGTCGCAGTCATCTCGATGCTCGCGCTCTTCTATCTGTTTGCGGCCACGGCCAACGAGGCTTTCGCGTTCCACCCGATGCTCATGCTCGCCGTCGACGCTCTACTCACCCTGTTCTTCCTGATTGGTGGCATTGCGCTTGCGGCGGAGCTCGGCGTACACAGCTGTGGCAACGAAGTGAGTCTCCCTTGATTTGCTCTGTTCGCGCCTTACTCGGCCGAGTCACTGACTCCTTCCAAAGACGTATATCCGCAATAACGGTGTCACGAGCGGTTCGAACGACCCCAGCAAACGCTGCCACGAGGCGCAAGCAGTTTGCGCCTTCATGTGGTTCGGCTTCCTCGCTTACCTGGGGTCGCTGGTGTTCTCCGCGCTCGCCAGTCGGGGCGGAGGGGCCAGCCTCCGCAGTGGTGGCATAAGAAGAGGTGGGCCCACCATGTCCCAAGTCTAGATGTCGCGAGGTGAGCAGCATTGCCGAGGCTTTTGCTGCCACCTGTGGGACAAACGAACGTGGGCTCACCAGATCGTCAATAGGTCTTGGTGGAAAAGTCTGATCGCGACGTCTATCACCAACACGTCACGCCTCCTATGCATCGGTCCTCGAAGAAGCCGCGTATCGATCGGTCTCGCGAGCTTTTACGGTCTATCCTTCTCTTTTTCTAATTCAAAACCATGGAGTGGCGTTTGCTGGACTACGAAAGTGTCCGGCTTGCTAGGCAGCGCTGTTTGTTGGAAAAACACTTTTAATTAATGTGTAAGATAGCCGGTTGTATAGGCCTTTATAGGAACGGTAATATAATGATCAAATTATCTGCATCTGTTTCTGCACCGTTTTTTCTGTGATAGCAACGTGGTGCATCTGCTCTATTATCTTCCGCCTTTGCTGCTTTTCACCAAGACTTTCGTGGTAACAGTAAAGCCTGGTATACTTCATTCATCTTTACTACGTGTCTAAGCTTTGTGAACAGCCTGATCATGTGCGTGTACGGCTCATGCGGCACAGCTTGCGCCCGCAATAGTATCAACACTTCCTGCCTTACAACTCACGACCATCATTCTTTGACTCATTCTGTCAATACCACTACATGTGAAACCTTCCCTCATATTTCCATCGTACCCGGATCAAAAAAACCTGGAGCTCTCAAATGCGACTCGCAAATCATATCTACGCAGCCCTCGCTCTATTTGCCACTGCAGCCTGCTACTCCTTTTCCTCCCAGAAATCTAAGGTCACCGCCGTGGAGCAAGCCTGCCCGTCCGAGCCGCCCTGGTGCACCACAACAGAATGCGATGGCAACGTCAGCAGCCCTAGCCCTCTCTCCCTCCCCCTCCAGCTCAACAAACTGACCCTTCCCCCCTTCCACAGGACGACACTTTCAGATGTCTAGCACCCGGCGCCCTCCACGGCTGCCAATGCTGTCCTCGATCGTCCCTCAACTGCGAGGACGAAGACTGCCGGGGCCTCAGTCGGGGGAGGTGTCAGAGCGACAAGCTCAAGGGGTGCCCGTGTTGTATCCTTCGCGGTCCGATTGAAGTTTGCCGTGCTCGCCCCGTCAGTGAGGAGGCTATCGAGCGCACCGCTCGGAGCATCGTTCAGGAGTTCTTTGGGGGTGATCTTAGTAGGATTCCGGGGTATGAATATCATGGCTTGTCTAAGTGATGGTGAGGGCTGATCGGGGGTGGGGTTGGGTGTGGTTGTGGAGAGGGTACGTTGTGGATGGAGTTGAGCGTGATATTGGAGGATGGGTGGTTTGATGGGAGGATGGCGCGTTGGTAGGGAGGGATTGGGCACTCGTTGAATGGATGGGGGGATCAGTGGCCGGCGAATCGCCGCTGCGTTCCGCTACGACGCACCAGGGGGCTTCGGGAAGGGAAGTGAGGAGTAGGCGGCGGTGGTAGAGAGAGCGAGGGCTGCGGAAAGGGAGTTTGCGAGTCGTATAGCTATTGCGGTGGGTTTGATTTGCCGGGCGACTGTGCAGAGAGAAGACAGGTTTCAAGCGTGTTGGAGCATAGAAGTCGGGAAAGCTGATCGTGAGTAGGGTGCCGGGGAACGTAGATGACGCGCAGGCGCAAGCTGCACCGCTTGGGCCGTACGTGTGGATATACCTGCCGGCTGACCGGAGTACTGCGTTTGTAAGAAGACACTATCTTCAAAATGATGGTGTATTTCTTCAGTTCTGGAAGGCATGTGTTGATTGGATGTGGGTTTTCTTCTATAGACACACTCACTCCAACGATGTTCCTTTGGATCATCTAATTACTGTACCTTACAACTGGGCCAAAAGCGTTCTTATCGTATCGTAAGACCAACCAACAAGACCGACAGAGTTGCTTGTCGCCCCGGAAACCATTGGTGTTCGATTTGACTGAATTCCCTTTCACCCTCTCCTGCACAGCCACAACCACCATAACAATCATGGCAAGATAGCTTCACATAGAAGTGGTTCAATTCTTGATGTCTATTGGCCAGGTGGAGACACCCTTCGAATCAGACCAACATGGGTCACACCTTACTTCGTAACCACTCAGGAGAAAAGACCTCAGGAACCAGCCGTGGCTTCAGTAAGGGCAGCTGTCGGAGCATGCAAAGAGAGAGAGCCACTCTGCCGGTAAAGAATCGTGACCCTTTAGTGGTGCCAACATCGCACATGAACTTAGGATGAACTCTGCACGGTCACTTCTTCTGGCAGCGGACAAAACTGACCGCATCTCAGAGCGGTAAGGCCGCAACGCCGTAAGGTATCTACCTTACCTGTCCTATTCCTTTGCTTCTTCTCTATCACTCCATCAAGTCTCGGTGAACTATTTGAGACAACGACTTTTAGACGCCTTGTTGCCTCATTTTTGATCGATTCTCGCGTCGCAAACATAAGATGGACCCTCCTCTCGCTGTTGAGCTTTTGCTCTTTTGGATCCCTTTATCGCCCTTCCACCACCAGTTATTTTTCAGCTCAGCATCCCTCTCATCGAGGGACTTCTCTTGCTTCCACGTCCTGTGGTTACGAGCCTAAGCAGGGTCCCGTTCGACACCGACAGCTGGGATTGACCGATTCCCCGGCCACTTGGATCATCCATTCCGCCAGGTAACCTCGAGAAGGTATTCTAAAGGATTCAACATCCGGACCGGACAATGCTCTGTGCCCTTCCCCAATCCATTCAGCACGACACTTATAGCTGACCCGGACTTTTCAACGTTAGCCTTGCGATATCCTTGACAACTACCGCCGGATTTGGGCCTGTTCTAAGCAAAGAGCTCCAGCTTGCATGTCCCTGGACTTCTTTCCAGGATAAGTCTATCGTTCGTGACGCTCTCTTACACGGCCTATACGATTCTCGCAGCCGCGCGCTCCAATCCAACAAGGTGAACGTTCAGTCTGGTATTGTCCGCTATAACCCCAGGGCCTTCACTTATCATAGTCTTATTCGATCAAAGCCACCTGAGACTACATGGATAGCAATGCTGTTGAACCCACGCTTTTGGACCCATTGGACCTATATCATACCGATACCGGGGTCGGCCAACAAGCACTCTGGAGCCCTGACACACCGGATTCGCCCTTCACGTCCGGATGTTGGGACTTCCATCGCCGTCGACGGGCGACAATCGCAACGTATCAGGTATCCGAATACCTGACGCCTACAGAAGAATTGAACCAGTCCAGGCTATTTGGTCTTTGCCAACAATCCCAGAGCAGACATGAGCCAGTCATGTCATACGCAGAATGCAGTAATGATACCCAAGAAGGCTCTTTGGTCCCTTCCGAACTCTTTTTTGGAGATCCTCGGCTACCGGAGGAAATCACACCCTCCGTAGGGGTCTGGAGATACCTCTCCACATGTGGAGGTAAGGAGGTATTCGATGGTGGCCCGAGAAATACTCATGAGGACGTCCGGGTTGCAGCTGGTCCAAGCCGAGCCACGGAGACATATTCTACACCGGAATATACCAGCATCCTCCAGAGACCTCCGGCACAGTCCCAGGGATTCTTATTCAATCCGTCTGAACCCACTCTTGATTCGTTTGAAGAGCGTTCTGTGGATCCTCCGCAGAACTTTCTTTCACCGGATGTATGTGTTGAAGGCAGTCTTGGGCCTCTTACTAGTCCTGTGTATCCGGGATGGGAATCGTCAGTGGATTTACTAAATTCTGAGGTCCGCCCCATAGGATCCACCAGTTTCATCCGAATATCTAGTTCCACAGGTTTGGTCGGAGCTCCAACAGAGCAGTGCCCCAGTCAAGCCTATCCACCAGGGCAGGGGACTGGGTACGTATCTTTGCGCTGTAAAGGAGGACCGATGACTGATGTCATTACTGCTTCAGCCCATCCAAGGATTGCCTCCTCCAGCTTGAATGTTCGGACTTTGCCCTCTGTACAAGCCTCCAGGATATACCGCAGTTTTGATGACCCTTGTGTCTCCGGCTTCCTCCACGGATCATCAGAATACCTAACGCCATCCGTTCATTCGACGAGATCTCGCAGGCGTGCCTCTACACCAGACCTTTCAACGCACGATTTTCATGACACTACCAACAAGGAATTCGTGTTTGACTCTCAAATGAACCTTGTGGAACCGAGAAAAAGACGCGCATTCTCTGCAACTGAAAGAGAAGAGACTAGGAAGGTTAGGGTCAAAGGTGTTTGTGGACCGTGCAAGAAAAGCAAAAGAAGGGTATTAATGTTCCTCTGTTCGATACCAAACTTGATACTGAACTAGGATATGTAGTGTTCAATTCATCACGAATCACAGAAACGTGACGCATATCACCCAAAGAGCGGAACACGGAAACGGAAAGGTTTAATGAGAAGATCCCATTCGGCGTCGCTCCTTATTCCGTCTGTGGCGGCGAATACGGGCTCCAACAAACCAGCTCCACTACCGCGCAGCGGTAGTGGCGATATTACCAATAAGCTCAGTGGAGTAAGTTCATGTCCACTGGCTTCAACACGGTCGGTGTGTTCTCATAGTCTGGGTACAACAGCTGACCAGCGCCATAGCTTTCACTTGCATTACATGATTTCAGGTAGGTTTGCTACACAGTGACATGGGACGCTTGGCGTAGATGTATCTTTGCTCATCATCTTGTCGCAGACGCCTTCAAGCCCAAGCTGATGTCAATAGCGCGTCCAACCCCGGCACTGCAACCTCGAGCAATCCGAAGGATGCAGGAATCTCGCCGGCATCCTACACCAATGAATTGAGCAACGAAGCTTTCACAAAAGCATCCTTTCTGTCCGAGGCCGACGTTGCCGCGCGACTGTCCCGCGACGTCTATTTAGAATATAGTCACTCGTGTACTCAATCTAACCAGGGTTTGTCTTATAGCGAGAACTGTACCCCTTTCACACCCATGAATATCGAGCGCGTACAGGGATGGTCAGATGTTGTCGCTGACGAGATGGGTTTGAACAAAGCCCTTGATGATAGAGATGAGCAGACTATGAACTGGATGGAGGGCTTGGACCCTTTGTCGTCTGATCTAGATTTCTCTTTGGCTGGCACCAATTTGGACCGCTGAGTTTATCTCCTCCTTTCAGGACATGTAATTATATGTACAAGATGGTTGTGACGCTTGCCCTATAACCTTAGGCTCATCTGATTTTAGCTTATGATAAACAAGAAGCTTGCTGATCGCCTAGATTTCTCTGAACCCCAGTTCGACTCGAGCCTTCTGCGACTCGATGCACAAGTCTCTCCTATAACGCCGCCTCGACTATCCCGGCAACCCTGAAAGCCTTCTTGTTCATAATCACAACTTCCACAGGGTATTTCCACTCCATGTATTTAGCCCAGCCTGCCCATCGAGCACAGTATCAGCACACCTGCCACAGCACAAACCGGAGATCCCGTTCCCCTCGAGTAGTCCACTCACCCCAGTATGCACATCTCCTCCCGAAGTACTTGCCCAGATACGGAACAATGACCATCGTCAACAGCAGCTCCAACTGCTCCAAGCTCTCCTTCCATTCCCGCTCCGCATCCGACTCTTCCACGTCGCTGTCGATCGAATCGCTGTCGGCCGAGTCCGGCAACGAGTCGAGCTCATCCGAGCTACTGCTCGAGTCGGAGGACAGGTCGTCGAGTATGTATGATGTTGACGCTGAGACTGACATTGTGATGTCGTCTGTTTTCTATACGGAAGTTTTGCGGCTCGGGGCGAGCGATGGTGGTATAGGGGTGTGCTCTACTGCACAACTCGGACTGGATGCATCGAGAGAGGCGCTTTCGTAGTTTCCGTACATGCAGTAACACCACAGGCAAGAGGTTTCGTTGTTGCTGGTGCCAAAACCCGTCCCTGAGGTGGTGACGAAGTGAACGTCGTTTTTGGAGGTATGGCACAACTCGGCTTGTGATTGGCTCGTTGGTGAATGGGGGTTGAGTCGGAAACATTCTACAAAGGACACCAGCCGTGACCCGACACTGGACATTATAACTTTGCCCGTTTAAGAACCTCTTACAACCTCCGAAAAGACCAGGAAGTTCGATTGCTAGCACAGGACTCCGTGTCTACAGTACCTCCACCTCGGTAAAGGCGACTTTGGACACTCGCCATCATGGCGGAAACAGTGAGTCGATTCCTCTTGCGGTCGTTGAATTATTTGCGCCACGTTACCAAATCGCTCAGATTGTGCCGTCTCACAACTACGATTTGTACCACTAGCAAGCTGACATTGGAGTCCGCAGGAGACGATGATTTCCGAGCGGAAACCTCGAAAGTCGGTTGCGTTCAGCGAAGGGACTACAATAGTAGGCTCCAATGGCGAAGTGACGGAAACGAACGGCACTTCTGACAAATCGAGTGCGGAGAGTCATTCAACCAGTATGTCTTCAGAAGTTCTCAAAGCCGTCATAGCATCAGTCAGACGTAACGCCGATAAACTTCCTACCAACTGCCGAGCTCGAAAATTCTAACCCTAATGATCTAGACACTGCACTGGAAGCCAACATAGAATCAGGCGACAAAGACGTTGACGAAGTTACCGATCTCTTCAAGGGCCTTGCGAAGAAGAAGAAGTCCAAGAAGCCGAAGGACGGTGAAACGACCGAAGGCGGTGACGAGGCTGCCCCCGCTGCGGACGGCGAGTTCGATCCCACAGCTCTGAAAAAGAAGAAGAAGAAGAAGTCGACGAAAACGGCAGATGGAGGCGACTTCGATGCCAAGCTGGCAGAAGCTGGCGTGGGTGAGAACGAGGAAGGGGAAACTGAAGGCGCCGGGGATGCTGCTCCAACTGAGGTCGGAGACCTCGAGAAAGGCACCGGGATCTGGTCGCACAACTCCACACAGTCCATCAGCTATCCGCTCCTTCTCACGCGATTCTTCACGCTCCTACATAGCCATCACCCGGATATGTTGTCGAGTGGCTCGAGGAGCTATAAGATCCCACCTCCGCAGTGTCTCCGGGAAGGCAACAAGAAGACCATATTCGCCAACATCGCGGAGATCTGCAGGCGCATGAAGCGGACCGACGAACATGTTACGCAGTTCCTGTTCGCCGAGCTGGGTACGTCTGGCAGCGTGGATGGTTCGAGACGGTTGGTCATCAAGGGTCGCTTCCAGCAGAAGCAGATTGAGAACGTCTTGCGAAGATATATTGGTGAGTTCTTCAGTCCTCAGGTATTGGGGCGGATGATTCGGTGTGCTGAAGTCGTTTCTAGTTGAATACGTTACCTGCAAGACATGTCGATCACCAGACACGGAGCTTAATAAGGGAGAGAATCGTCTATACTTCGTCACCTGCAATTCTTGCGGAAGCAGACGGAGTGTCACGGCAATCAAGACTGGGTTCTCTGCCCAGGTTGGCAAGCGTAAGAGACAGCAGGGCTAGGCTCTATCTAAAGTGTGGGAGTCTTGCTCTTTGCTTCTGGTGGTCTGTGTCGCGTGTATCTCTCTGTCGCAATTCCGGTACGAGAATATGCCATCGCTTCATACTTCCATAGAGTGCTTCAATGGTTTGGATGGTAGTACACGGATAGCAAGATCTCTGCACCGAGTTCTAAAAGCATGTGCCTATTGTTACCTGAGTAAAGTAGACATGTTATCCGCTGCATGTGTTTGCTAAAATGATCGTAAGCGCCGACGAGCAGCCATGGTTGTTTTAAAATTGACTGTCGAGCTTGACTTTAGCATCTCAACCTTGCGTCCACACTGCGCGCCTCCCTACCTTCACGCTGCTTATGTATTTCTTCAAACCCCCTGTCCTCAAGTAAAAGAATCAAGAGGGAGGTGAGCTTTAAATAGAGCACGACCAGTAGGAAGCTTGCCCCGCCAATGGATGCCAAGCAGGCTGTCCCCACGCAACCGCCAGGTGGCCAGCGGTACAGTACATACTAAGGTCAAAGTAATAGATTGACCTTGCACAAGCTTGAATAGCTTCTTCTCTTTCTTCCTCTTCTTCCTCTATTTCCTCTTGCTTCGTCAGACTGGCCCTTTATCGTTCGTCCTGATCACACCGTGTAATCATTCAATGTTTAGAGTCTGACGATTACGGCCTTCTGAGCCCTACGTACTTTGCGGTGTAGCCTGCTTACAATTACCCTATTTCTTACGGACAATTGTCTTCTGATTCCTATCAGAAGGCCGTTGTGCAGTTCCGTCACCGTTGCGGGACTACTCACAGCAAGCAACGATGGCTAGCCCACCGAGCTACGGGCAGAGTACACCTCCGCCTCATGGGAACTATTTCCCTCGTACGTCCTCAAGCAATCCCTTCTCTCTTCTACGCACTGACCAGAGGCAGCTCCGCCCGACAAAGACGGTTATCAGCAGCACGGTTCGTGACTTGCCCTAACCCCTCCCGCCCACTGGCAAGAGCCCAACTAAAACACTCGGCGCAGGTCAACAGAACTACCCTCCCCCACCACTCCCATCACCAGGTCTCAAGGGCCCATCGCAGTTCTACCCTCCTCCCCCAGCTCAGCGTACCCCCTCCAACGGCAGCAACTACCCTCCACCCCCGCCGAACAACGGCTCGCGCTTATCCTACCAGCAGACGCCCCCACCGCCACAGCAACCACAGCAGCAGATCTCGGAGCCCCCACCACCAGCCGGCCATGTGGGCGGGCACCCGAGCTACGCGCAGCCACCACTTTCGCCGAGTGTGCCGTTGAACACGAACAAGCCTTCTCAGATGCCAGGCGGCGCGCCGCTACCAGGGCATTTCGTCGGCGCGACTGCCGCCCAGGACGACGTGGGGACGTTCAACGGCGGGAGTTTCCGGATCAGCCATCGGGACTCGAACACGATCCTGACGATGCAGCTGGCGATTGGATGTCCGCTCGTCGCGAAGCCTGGTAAGTCTGCCATCCTGCCCTCTCGTGGCGCGCGAGAGACGCGTGTTCCGTGACGGCTGGAGACTCACCGGAATGGCTGACTCGTTCTAGGCGTCATGATCGCCATGTCCCCCACCATCACCCTCAAAGGTGCCATCAAGTTCTCGATGAAGAAACTCATCGCCGGCGGCGAGATGGCCAGCTCGACCTATACCGGCCCCGGCGAGATTCTCTTCGCGCCCTCCGCGCCCGGCGACATCACCACTCTCCGTCTAACCGGTGCCGAACCGTGGAGTGTCGGCAAGGACGCTTTCATCGCGGCCACGCAGGGGGTGGTGAAGGACTACAAGAGTCAGGGTTTCAGCAAGGCCATGTTCTCGGGCGAGGGGCTGTTCGTGTACAAGATGAGTGGGACGGGCATCCTTTGGATCTCAAGCTTTGGCGCTATTATTCGCAAGGATGTGAGTTTGACTCCCAGAGCGCAGAAGGACGGATCGGGTGAGAAGATGTTAAGCTTGAGGCTAATGGTTTGTCTGCAGTTGCAAGAGGGCGAGAAATATATTATCGACAACGGCCATCTCGTGGCTTGGAATTGCAAATACGTCCTCGAGCGCGTCGCGAGCGGTGGCATCATCTCCGGCATCAGCTCGGGGGAAGGCTTGGTCTGTAAGTTTACAGGTAAGTCGGATGGGATTCTCGGTCATACATCTATCTATATGCTCGCTGCTGATGTTCGATCTATAGGGCCCGGGACGGTGTTCATGCAGACGAGAAACGCGGCTGCCTTTGCGCTCTGGCTTTCGGCTCATGCTGCGGCGGTGTAGGTAGGCATCACCCTGCGCAATGCAGGAATGCACACGTCGTCCTTTTCAGGATTTTGGCGATATTTGATTATGTGCTTCATGTGGATTGGCGAAAGCGGCCGTATCTCCCAAAATTTTGTTTCAAAATCATCTGTCAACAATTAAGCTCAGGCATGCAGCGATCGATCCCAAAATGACTGGACTTGACATAGTGGTGGTCCACCTCCCCTCCCTGCCTATTTTCTCCTCGCCCTCCCAGCAGAGTGCAGGCCGAAAAGCTTTCCTCTCTCTCGCCCAATCCCAACACGCTAGTCTTCCGGAGTATCCTCTCTGTTCCGCTTCTTCCCTCGGTAGCTCGGCCCGTCATCATAATGCTCATCATCCTCCTCCTCATTCTCCTCATCCTCAAAATCTCCCGTATCATCCCCCGCACCCGTTGGCCTCGGCGGCTCCGCAACCGTCGGCCTCGGCGGGCCCTCATTCCCCGACGCGAGGTTCATCTTCTTGTAAGCATCCCGATACGCCATATCCGTCTCAAAGCGGCGCTGCTCCTCCTTCCCGAATAGGACCATGCCAGGATAAATGCCATAGTCGGTCCGCCCCTCCTCGGCCGCGCGCACCCCGGCCTCAAACGCCTCCCTCCCCGCCTCCAGCTGCTTGCCCGTCTCGACGAAGAGGTCGTACGGCCTCGGCCTTGTCCGGCCGTTGAAGCGCTGACACGCGCTCATCAGCCGGTCCCGCGGGCCGGCATACGGGTCGGAGAGGCCCACAATCATGCGCTTGGTCACGGGCATGTTGCGGACGACCCAGGCGACGGAGTAAACGTCCGAGTGGGGGCCGTGCTGGTTGTAGGCCGTACGCGCGCCGTCGAAGTCGTCGCCGTAGTCCTCGTCGTAATTGTACCTTCTCACCCCTGCGACCTCGGGCGCCGTGTAGCCCGGTGTGCTGTAGTGGTAGGTCGACTTGAAGCGGCGCACGTCGGGCCGGTCGAGCGGGATGGTGTAGGCCATGCCGTAGTCGGCTAGCTTGCAGGCTGGGTAGTGCGCGTGCGGCGTGCTGGGGGCGTGCGGGTCCGGCGCGCAGAGAAGGATGTTGGGCGGTGTGATGTCCCCGTGGATGATCTCTTCCCAGTCCGGGAGCGGGTCGGCCGAGTCGTTGTGGCCGAGCGCTTGGTAGGTTAGGGTGTTGGCGAGGGAGTGCCAGATGTGCCAGACGAAGTGCACCGGGAAGATGAGGCTGGAGGCTCGGTTCACGTTAGTCGCTGAGTCGTGGCGGGGAGGTGGGGGAGACAAGCTCGTGCTGGCTGGCTGGGGGGCTGGGGTGGGGCAAAGGGGAAGGGGGGCGGGGGGGCGCTTACCGGTGTCTAGAGTACCAGGTGATCAGTTTGGACAAATCGCCGTACTCGGCCACCTCGTAAGCGATGCGGAATCGGAGCGTTGGTCTTTCCAACAAGGCCCACTCGAGCACCTTGAGGACGTTCTCGCACCCGGCCTCGTTCAGCCGTCGCGTCAAGTTCCCTTCGCTGTTGTAGTCCTGGAACCAGGCGCGTTCGACCTCCACGTCTTTCGTTGCGAGTTGAAGCACCTACAGTACCAACGCACATCAGCTCCACTCCACCGCGCGCTCACTCGGATTCGAACTCTGGCGCATTTCGACTCACCGATCCATCGGGCCGGTTCATCTCCCACAACGTAACGCCCCCCTGGCCCCCCCGTCCCAACTTGCTCACCGGCCTCCAGCCCGGCCCCTGCCGTCCGCGCAATTGATCTAGCGCATCCTCATGCATGACCTCCCCGACCAGACTCGGCTGACCGAACTGGCCCGGGACGTTCCTCGAATCCCTGCGCATCATTTCATTCTTATAGTAATCCGCCACCGCCGCGGAAAGCTTATCTTTACTATCTGCCACTTTTGTGTCGAGAATCCCATCGAACCGCCGCGGGGCAGGCTCTATCGAATGAACCTGCACGCCGTGCCGACCCGAACCCCGTCCTGCCCCGGTGGCCCCACGGCCGCCCGCAGGAGCCCCTAGGATAGCGCGCTCGATCTGCCGCGCGCGTTCTCGCGCCGCCCCAGCGATGTCCGAGGCGGCGTCCCCGATGGCGATGACTTGCTTTGCGGGTCGGGGAGGCGCACGCCGAGTTTTCCCACGACCCCGAAGACCCGGCCGCAGAGCAGCTTCCTTCGCGGTGAGCTTGGGCGTGACGCCAATGACTTTTCGGACTGGCTTGGGAGGCGCGAAACGCACTTGTCGGCCACCACGGTCCCCTGAGCTCGAGCTCGAGGATACGAGGTTGATGACTTGCACTTCTGGCGCATTCTCGTTCTCGAGGTCGATGACTTGCACTCCTGGCGCATCCTCGTCTTCGAGGTCGATGACTTGCACTACTCGCGCATCCCGTCTTCGATCCGGCGTCACCCAGGGGCGCACCGGGGCGGCCAGATTTCCGAGCCCAGGGACTTGTGGTGCAGCTCGCTTTGCTCCTCGTATCGGGTCCAGCAGGGTGGCAAGCCCCGGGTCTTCTGGCGCGGGTCGGGCGGGTCGGGCTTTTGCCTTTGCCTTGGCCTTTGGCTCGGCCTTTGGCTTTGCCTTCACTTTCGCTGGTGCCTTCGCTTTCGCTGGTGCCTTCACTTTCGCTGGTGCCTTCACTTTCGCTGGTGCCTTCACTTTCGCTGGTGCCTTCACTTTCGCTTTGGCTGGAGCCTCGTCGCGTGGCCTGAGGTCGTAAACTCGTTGCGGCTGGTTCTTTGCCATTGTCGAATGACTGTGCTCAACCCCGGTCGGGGGGGTGGAGAGATAGAGATATGGCGATTGAGCAAGGTTGGTGGCTTTCGAAGGACATTGCTGCAAGATGATATAGAGGATAATGCTCGACTAGACGTGGGCCGCATGTGGACTGACTTCCTGAAACGTGTGACGATACCGAGACCGGCTTTGTTCCTGATCTTCATTGTTGGGTATTACTTTGAATGAAGGGAATATTCTGCATTCGTGCGGATCCGATAAGTCCTTTCTTTAGCGGTGGGTAGGCGGCTTTAGGTAAGTTGTTGTAGAGGCCTTTCTTGCTGTGGTAACGGAGTTGGATTAGCTCACATACCAAAAGGTTTCACCGTATTTCCAGCCTCCAATACAGCAATAAACATCTTTCTCAAGTCTCTGTTATCTCTTTCTAAAATGCATTGCTTATATACACCGCCCAAATGCTCGAGTAATGCCGGTACGATTAAGGGAGATCAAAATCTGCGGGTCATCGGCGCAGGCTTATTCCCCAACACCTCATCTATCTCATCCATAATCTCGCCCGTGAGTTTCGGAATAAGATCCAAAGCCTTGACACTCTTATGCACCTGCTCCACCTTCGATGCGCCCGTAATGGCCGAGCTGACGTTAGGGTTCTTCAAAACCCAAGCCAATGCAAGAGCGGCCTGGTCGCAGCCCAATTTGTCCGCAATCGGCTAAAACAAAGGAATGTAAGCCAGCGCACAACACAACACACGGCCGGAAACATCGCACCTTCAATTTCTTCACCTGCTCAATATCCTTCTTCCAATTCTCATCCCCAAACTTTTGATTCATCATCTCGGTCCAACCGTCTTTGCTGTTGGCCAAGCGGCTGTCGGACGGAATGCCGTCGTTGTATTTGCCGGTCAGGATGCCCATCTTGAGCGGGCTGAAGATGGTCAGCCCGAGCCCGTTCTGCTCGTACAGCAACGCAAACTCCTTCTCGACCTTGTCGCGCGCCAGCAGGTTGTATTGCGGCTGCTCCATCAGCGGGCCGATCATGTTCAGCCGGTCGGCGTGGCGCCACGCCGTCGCGATCTCGTCCGCGTTCCACTCCGACGTACCCCAGTAGAAGGCCTTGCCGGCGTCGATCAGGTAATTGAATGCACGCACGGTCTCTTCGATCGGCGTGTTTCGGTCCGGTCGATGCGCATAGACGAGGTCGACTTGAATGATCCCATGAGCTTGGAAACGAAAAACAAACGGGGCGGTATACCGTAATCGAGCCCCAGTCTCTCCAAGCTCATATTGAGCCCCTCGATCAGATGTTTCCTCGACAGCCCACCGTTGTTGACGGGGTTGTCGCCAAAGGAACCGCCCCAGTTGATCTTGGTCGAGATGACGAGGTCGTTGCGCTTCCAGCCAAACTTCTTAATCGCCTGACCCATCACCCGCTCCGACTCGCCGGCGGCGTAGCCCTCGGCGCAGTCGAAGAAGTTGACCCCGGCATCGTAGGCGGCCTTCATGCAGGCGAACGATCCCTCTGTTTACATCCCTCGGTCAGCTCATTCTCTTCCTCATTAAGCCTCCGCCGGGCATACCATTCTCAACGTGGCCGCCGTATGTAAGCCTGGGCGCATGTCAGATATATCGAGCCCAGCAAAACTCACAAACTCGTAGGGTAGCTTTTACCATCCACCGAGCGATATGGCAGAGACCTGAAGACCGGAACGGCCCAGAAAGCGGTATTGCATCTTCGGTAGTTGTTCGGTACCCATTCTGAGCTGACTTAGATTTCGATTTACAATTCTCCAAATGTTCTCTATGAAGGATGATGAAATTTGAAGCTCTCCAGAAACTTCTATTCGTGGTGGGATTGATTGATTGATTGATTGATTGATTCTTACTCCGTTCCAGCCAATTAGGCCATGCGGGTGTGACTAATCATGCGTTATGCGCATTTATGTACGGGTTATGCAGGTTATGCAGAGCATACTCCT
>JAABUU010003869.1_pt1 | contig 18477 bp, 15 predicted proteins | sample 5559301 | NCBI WGS metagenome assembly JAABUU01 (sample SAMN10711884, study PRJNA513360) | rock metagenome | isolation source: Antarctica rocks | place: Antarctica: Victoria Land, Richard Nunatak white | reverse complement strand
GCGGGTACGAGAGGCGCGATGGCGAGCGAGGCGGCGGGTGCGACGGCGGGCGCGACGAGAGGCGCGACGCAGAGCGCGACCCAGGCCGAGGAGGTGGAGCTGGCCGAGACCGAGGCGCAGACGGGTCAGGCCGAGAGTCCGGACGCCGCAGCATCGGCCGGGGACGACGACGCCACCGCTGCGCACACCGGTCGTCCGATCACCGGTGCCGCCGCGGTCACCGTGTCGGGGCTCGCCCTGCTGACCGTCGTCGGAGCTGTCTTTCTCCTTCCGGTCACCGGAGGCCTGCACGTCAGTGTCGGCCTGACCGTCGTCTCGCTGGCCCTCGTCGGGCTCGCCCTTCTCGCGGTCCGTTCCGCCACCTCCGGGGCGACCGACCCTGCCACCCGGCTCGGGCCGCGCTGGCAGGAGCGCAGCGACAGAGGCTTCGGTGCCGACACGGCATACCTGGGCGTCGCCCGGGCGGTCCTCGCCGTCGCCCGCCTCGTCGTCGTCCTCGACCGCGACGTCGTCGACGCCTACCCGCGTGGTGCTGCCGGCGTGACCGCCCTCCTCGGCCGGGCCGGGGAGCGGACGCACCGGGGGGCCCCATCGGCCGGCCTGGTCGCCCTCGTCATCGGGGTCGTCGGCCTGGCCGTGGTGGGGGTGACGGTGTGGCACTGATCCTTGCGCTGCTCGTGCCGGCGGTGGCAGGGGCCTGGCTCCTCGGCGCGGCCCGCACCGTCGTTCCCGACGGCGCCTCCCGCACCGCACCCGCGGCGCAGGGCAACCTCATCGCGCTCGTTGCGAGCGTCGTCACCCTTGTCCTCGTGCTCCTCCTCGCCTGGCTGCGACCCGAGGTCGACGCTCCCTGGGTGCCCGCGCTGGGGCTGCGCTGGCACTTCGCGGTCGACGGCATCAGCATCCCGCTCGCTCTCCTGGCCAGCGCGCTGACCGTCGCTGTCGTCGTGCACTCCCGTGGTCGTGAGCCGGGTCGTGGAGTGGAGGGCGGCGGGACGACGAGCACCTACTACGCCTGCCTGCTGCTCGTCGAGTTCGCAGCCCTGGCAACGTTTCTCACCCGCGACGCCATCGGCTTCTTCGTCGCGTTCGAGCTCGTCCTCATCCCGATGTGGGTACTCATCAGCCGCTTCGGTGACGCGCACGTCTCCGAGGCCGTGCGAGCCGACGCCTCGAACCGGTTCGTCTTCTTCACCGTCCTCGGCTCGACCCTGATGCTCCTCGGCATCCTCGTCCTCGTCACGAGCAGTGGCACCTCCGACCTCACCGTCCTGGCGGCCAGGCACGGGGCCGGGATCCCGGGCAGCACCCAGGTCCTGGTCGCCGCGCTCCTCGTTACCGGCCTGGGCATCAAGGTCCCGCTGTGGCCGGCCCACACGTGGTTGCCGCCGGGCCACACGGTCGCGCCGACGGCGGCGTCGGTCCTCCTCGCGGCCGTGCTGCTCAAGATGGGGAGCTACGGCATCATCCGGGTCGCCCTGCCGACCGTGCCCGACGGGTTCGCCACGGTGGCGCCCTACCTCGCCGTCTGCGGCGCGATCGGGACCATCTGGGCAGGCCTGGCCTGCCTGGTCGAGCGAGACCTCAAGCGGCTCGTCGCGTACTCGTCCTTGGCGCACATGGGTTTCGTGGCGCTCGGTCTGGCGTCCGGCACCCAGACGGGCCTGCAGGCGGCGCTCTTCGCGAACATCGCGCACGGCCTCGTCTCGGCCCTGCTCTTCTTCGTCGTGGGTGGGCTCAAGGAGCGCTGGGGGAGCGCCGACCTGACCATCGCCCGAGCAGCTCTGCGGGAGACCTCGCCGCGGATGGGCTACGCCCTGGTCGTGGGCTTCGCCGCCGCGCTGGGCCTGCCGGGCCTCGTCGGCTTCTGGGGCGAGTTGCTCGCCGTGTATGCCGCGTGGTCACCGGCCGAGGGCCGCCCCGTCCCGCTCTTCCGGCTCTGCGCCGTCCTCGCGGTCTGTGGCATCGCCCTGGCCGCCGGCTACGCGCTGCGCGTCCTGCGGCTCGTCTGGGCGGGCCGGCCCGAGACGGAGCAGACCGCCCGCGTCTCGACGGTCGTGGGCGACGACGCCCGCGGCCGTGAGTGGGGGGTCATCGCGGTCCTTGTCGCCGCGGTCATCGCGGGGGGAGTCCTGCCCCGTCCGCTGCTCTCCCTGACGTCGACCGAGACGGCCATGATCATCACCGGCGTGGCCGCCGACGGCCACCTGCCCCTCTCCTCGACGACGGCCTCGGCGGGGCGATGATCAGCATCGACCTCGGCGTCCTCCTGCCGGTCGTCGCGCCGGTGGCAGGGGCGGTGCTCGTGCTCGTGCTCGACGTCGCCGTCCCGACGCTGGAGCGCACGCACCACGCAGTTGCCTTGTGCAGCCTCGTCGTCGGGGCGCTCGGCACGGTCGGCGCCCTCGGCTCGAGCGCCGGAGACCGCTTCGCGACCTTGTGCCTCCCGCAGGGCGGCACGTGCTTCTACTCCGTCTCCGCCATCACGGCGACGCTCCAGCTGGCGGCGACCGCCGCGGCCCTTGTCACGCTGCTCCTGGCGTGGCCCCTCGGGCAGCGGCGCCAGGACGGCCGCGCCGCGGTGACCGTCGCCCTCATGCTCGCCGCCACGAGCGGGGCCGTCGGCGTGGCCGCCGCCCGCGACCTGGGTTCGTGGCTGGTCACGCTGGAGCTCGCCACGCTTCCGGTCGTGGCCCTCACCGCGCTGCCCGGCACCCGGCGGGCGATCGCCGGCGCGGTGCAGCTGCTGATGACCTCGATCGTGTCCTTCGCCATGCTGGCGCTGGCCGCTGCCTGCTGGTTCGCCGCCACCGGCACGCCCGCCCTCGTGTCGGGGTCCGCGCTCGCCGCGACGACCACCCCCCAACGCGGGCTGCTCGCCCTGTCCGTCGTGCTCGTCCTGGCCGGCGTCGGCTTCAAGCTCTCGCTCGTCCCCTTCCACGCATGGACACCGACGGCCTACGCCGGCTCCGCTCTGCCGGTGGCCACCTTCCTCGCCGGGGTCTCGAAGGTCGCCGCCCTCGCCGCACTCCTCGTCGTGATCAGCGCGCTGACGTCCCTCGGCACCTCCGCGCTCATCGGCACGGCGGTCCTCGCCATCGCGAGCATGACGCTGGGCAACGTCATGGCGCTGCGCCAGCACGACGTCCTCCGGCTGCTCGCGTGGTCCACGGTCGCGCAGGCGGGCTGGGTGGTCCTGCCGCTGCTGAGCATCTCCAGCCTGGGCGCGCGGGCGTCGGCCGGCTACCTCGTGACCTACCTCGTCGCGACGCTCGTCGCGTTCACCGTCGTGGGGATGACGGTCAGCGCCGGCGGAGGTCGTGCGGGCCGGCGGCTCACGGCATACCGGGGGCTTGTCCGCAGCCGACCGTTCGCCGGAGGTGCCCTGGTCCTGGCGCTGACGTCGCTCGCCGGCCTGCCCCCGGGACTCCTCGGGCTGATCGGCAAGGTCGTGGCGCTGAGACCCGTGCTCGCCGAGGGATGGTGGGTCGTGGCGGTGCTGGCTGCTCTCAACGCCGTGCTCGGCGTGGCCGTCTACCTCCGCTGGGTCCGGGTGCTCCTCGAGCCTGCTCCGGCAGCGGGGCGCCACCAGCTGGCACTCCATCCCAGTGAGGCGGTGGCGCTGGCGCTGGGCACCATCGCCCTCGTCGTCCTGTCGGTCCAGCCCCAGATCTTCCTCGGGTGGCTCGGCTGAGTGCCGACCCTCCTTCGCCTCGAAGATCCGGGACCGCTGGGCCTCGCACTCGAGCTCCGTCACCCCGAACCAAGGAGAAGCCCCGTGGACCACGGTCACGAGCACCCGCACGAGGGCCCGCACGAGGGCGACCTCGACCCGGCCGGTGCCACGCACCTCGACCCGACGGTGCCGGACAGCGCGCTCGCCCCCGGTCCGCTCGCCCGCCGCAACTTCCTGCAGCGAGCGGGTCTGCTCGGTGCCGGCATCGCCGGGGCCTCCGTCCTCGGCGCCACATCCGCGGCGGCCGGTGTGACGCCGGCAGACTCACGACGACAGAGCCGACGGGCGCCCCGGCACGGCTACCAGTGGCTGGCCGGAGACCACCACATCCACACCCAGTACAGCTCGGACGGGATGTACCGGGTCGCCGACCAGACCGTGCACGCCGCCGCCTTCGGCCTCGACTGGATCGTCATCACCGACCACGGGAGCGTGACCCACAGCAGGATCGGCGTGGAGAAGGTCAACCCCGACATCGTCGCCGCCCGCGCAGCGTTCGAGGACGACGTCCTGGTCTTCCAGGGCTTGGAATGGAACATCCCTGGCGCGGAGCACGGCACCGTCTTCGTCCACCCGGGCAAGCAGGAGGTCGCCGTCCTCAAGGAGTTCGAGAAGTCCTTCGACGGGACCGTCAACGCGTGGACCGACAGCACCCTGGACAACGAGCGGCACGCGCTGGAGGGGCTCGACTTCCTCGCTGCCACCGTGACGTCCCGAAGGGTCGAGGGCGCAATGTTCTTCGCGAACCACCCCGCCCGGCGCGGCGTCGACTCGCCCCACGAGATCCGCGGCTGGCGCGACCGCCAGCCGAGCGTCGCCCTCGGCATGGAGGGGGCGCCCGGCCACCAGGCCGCGGGGATCCCCGAGCCCAGAGGCCCTGGGGCCGGGCGCGGGTTCTACGACAACCCGCAGAGTGCCAACAGCTTCGCCGGCTACCCGCCGGAGAGCTATGTGACCTGGGGCGGGTTCGACTGGATGACCGCCACCGTCGGAGGCCTGTGGGACAGCCTCCTCGCAGAGGGCAAGCCGTGGTGGGTCACGGCCAACTCCGACAGTCACTCGGTCTACCTCGACACCAGCGTCCGCGGCCCGGGCGGCGACTTCACCGCGAACGGCCGCTACAACGACCCCGTGCACGGGGGCACCCCGAACCAGTCGGCGGGCGACTTCTGGCCCGGCTACTTCAGCCGGACCCACGTGGGGTCCAAGGACTTCTCGTATGCCGCGGTGATGGACGGCCTGCGGGCCGGCCGGGTGTGGGTGGACCACGGCGGCCTCCTGGACAGCCTCGACGTCCAGGTGCGCGAGGCCGGGACAAAAGCCGAGGGCTACTCCCTCGGCTCGGTCGTCATGCCGTCCAAGGGCAAGGCGCTCGAGCTGGCGATCAGCATCCAGACGGCATCGCTGCCCAACTGGGCGGAGTTCGTCCCCAGGCTCGCCAAGGTCGATGTCATCCTCGGCGCCGTGACCGGTGCGTCCCCGGACCGCGACACGTTCCGGGCGCCCGGGACGAAGGTGGTGAGGACCTTCGACGTATCCGACCGCTCCGGCCGGGTCGAGCTGACCCACCCGCTCGGTCGTACAGTCGACCCCTTCTACGTGCGGCTGCGCGGCAGTGACGGCAAGCGCCTGCAGCCCGGCAGCAACGGTGCATCGACCGACCCTGCCGGACCGGCCGTGGACGTCCTGGGCCAGGCCGACCCGTGGACGGACCTGTGGTTCTACACCAACCCCATCTGGGTCCTGCCGGGCTGACCCCGGCCGGCCCGTGGTCGTCGACGGCGGGTGGTCGACCACTCGCGACGCGGAGCTCGCGGTGGTGCCGGGGTCGGGCTCGATCCGCAGGGCTTCGTCCGTCCGGTGTCGCTCGACGGTGAGCTCGTGCTCCACCTGCGTCCCCGCCGGTGGCACGGTCGTCGTGCCGTTCGAGCAGGCCGACCCGACCCCCTGCTGCGCCGACCACTCCTGACTCCGGCACCCCGCGGACGGTGGTCGGCACCTCGTGCGCGATGGGGAACGACGCGGACCACCGCCGCGTTTCCCTGACATGCACCACCATTTCAACGGGCTCAAGACCGCTGCCCTCTTCGGCGCGATCTGGGCCCTGCTCCTCGGCATCGGCGCGCTCGTCGCCGGGGGCCGGTTTCTCTGGCTCTTCGCTCTTCTGGGCATCGCGACGACGTTCTACGGCTACTGGAACAGCGACAAGCTCGCCATCCGGGCCATGCACGCCTACCCGGTCAGCGAGGCCCAGGCGCCCCAGATGTACCGCATCGTCCGCGAGCTCTCGACTCGCGCCGACAAGCCGATGCCGCGGCTCTACATCTCCCCGACGGAGGCGCCGAACGCCTTCGCCACCGGACGCAACCCGCAGAACTCCGCCGTCTGCTGCACCGAGGGCATCCTCCAGCTCCTGGATGAGCGCGAGCTGCGCGGCGTCCTCGGCCACGAGCTGCAGCACGTCTACAACCGGGACATCCTCACCGGGTCCGTGGCCGCGGCGGTGGCGGGGATCGTGACCTCCATCGCCCAGATGGCCATGTTCGCCGGGATGTTCGGCGGCTTCGGCGGCGACGACGAGGACCGCCCCAACCCCCTCGCCCTGCTCCTGCTCGCCCTGCTCGCCCCCATGGCCGCCACGGTCATCCAGCTGGCCATCAGCCGCACCCGTGAGTTCGACGCCGACGAGGACGGTGCCGCCCTCACCGGCGACCCGCTCGCCCTCGCGTCGGCGCTTCGCAAGCTCGAGTCGGGTGTGGCCCGGGCACCGTTGCAGCCACAGCAGCAGATCGTCAACGCCAGCCACATGATGATCGCCAACCCGTTTCGCGCCCAGGACATCTCGAGACTCTTCTCGACGCACCCGCCGATGGACCAGCGGATCGGCCGTCTCGAGGCCATGGCCAGCGGCCGCCGGGACTCCTGACCGACCACGGCGGCCCGGGCTCTTCCCGGCGGACTTCAAGAACGCGGCGGCCGGATCTCCCCGGACCCGCGCTCGACCAGCGACGGGATGACGACGGCGTGCCGCACCGGCGAGGTGTCGCCGTCGATGCGGGCAAAGAGCTGGTCGGCCGCCTGCCGGCCGAGGGAGCCGACGTCCTGGCGCATGACGGTCAACGGCGGCTCCACGAGATCTGCGAGCGGGAAGTCGTCGAACCCCACGACGGCCACCTCGTGTGACAGCCCGAGGCGTTGCAGCACCCGGACGGCGCCGGCGCAGAGGTTGTTGCGGGAGGCGAAGACCGCCGTGGGCGGCTGGCTCGAGTCGAACATCCGGGTGAGCGCCTCCTCGCCCGCCCCGGACGTCCGCAGACCCACCGCGACGATGCTCGGATCGTGCTTGATCCCCGCGGACCGAAGAGCCGACTCATACCCCTTGAGCCGCTCCGACGCGGTCTCGATCGTTGCCAGGTCGGCAAGCAGGGCGATCCGGCGATGACCGTGGCGGAGGAGGTGTCGCGTCGCGTCGCGCCCACCACGACGGTTGTCGACGACGACGCTGTCGGCCTCGACGCCGCGCGGCGTGCGGTCGACGAAGACCATCGGAAGGCCGGCGCGGATGTCCGAGGCAAGATGGGAGTGGTCCTTCGTCGCCGGCATGAGGATGAGCCCGTCGACCCGCCTGCTGACGAGGTCGGCGACGAGTGCCCGCTCCCGATCGGTCTCCTCGTCGAGGCTCGCCGCGAGGACGACACCGTTGCGCGAGCGGGTGGCGTCCTCGAGGGTGCGCAGCAGGCTCGAGGAGAAGCTGTTGCTGACGTCCTGGAGCAGCGCGCCGATCACCCCGGTCCGGCCGTGGCTGCGGCGCAGGTTGCTGGCCGTGAGGTTGTGCCGGTAGTCCAGACGGTCAGCTGCGCGGGCCACCTTGTCGCGCAGCTCGCCCGAGACACCGTGCTCGCGGTTGACCACCCTCGAAACCGTCTTGAGGCTCACACCGGCCAGAGCCGCCACGTCCCGCATGGTCGCCCGCCCCGGTCTGGCGAGATCCGCCTCCGGGTCTGACATCGTTGTCATCGGCATGGTCCCAATTGAGCCACAAGCATTGACGTGAGCGCAAGGGCGGTCTATACATGTCACTTGACAACGTTGTCTTGACTCCCGGAGGCATTGACCATGCGCACAACCACCACGTCGGCGCGTCACACCCGCACCTTCGCCCTGGCCTCGGCCGCCACCGTCGCGCTCGCCCTGGGGGCCTGCAGCAGTGGTGGTGGGAGCGCGGGTGGCGGTGCGACGGGCGGCGGCGGCGACAAGATCGGCGTCGCCCTGATCACCAAGGACTCGTCGAACCCGTTCTTCGTCGCGATGCAGAAGGGCGCCAAGGAGGAGGCTTCCAAGGCGGGCATCGACCTCACCGTCGCCTCGGGCAAGCAGGAGGGCGATGACCAGGGCCAGATCACCGCCATCGAGAACTCGATCGCCAAGGGCGACAAGGGAATCCTCATCACCCCCATGTCGACCGGTGTCAACTCCGCGATGAAGAAGGCCCGCGACGCCGGCCTGTTCGTCATCGCGCTCGACACCCCGCCCGACCCGGCGAACACCGTGGACATCACCTTCGCGACCGACAACTTCAAGGCGGGCACCCTCATCGGCCAGTGGGCCGAGAAGCAGCTCGCCGGCAAGCCGGCGACGATCGCGCTCCTCGACCTCTTCAACGACAAGATCGTCTCGGTGGACTACAACCGTGACCAGGGCTTCCTCACCGGCATGGGCATCGACACCAAGGACAAGAAGAAGAACGGCGACGAGGACAAGACCGGGAAGTACAAGTCAGGCACCTACACGATCGTCTGCAACGAGGCCGGCAACGGCGCGGAGGACGGCGGTAGGTCGGCGATGGAGCGCTGCCTGACGAAGAACCCGGACATCAACGTCGTCTACACCATCAACGAGCCGACGGCCGTCGGCGCCAGCGCCGCTCTCAAGGCTCAGGGCAAGGACGCCATGATCGTCTCGGTCGACGGTGGGTGCGCGGGCGTGAAGTCGGTCAAGAGCGGGGTCATCGGCGCCACGGCGCAGCAGTACCCGCTGAAGATGGCCCAGCTCGGTATGGAGGCGATCAAGAAGATCGCGACCGGCGGGGAGAAGCCGAAGACCTCAGAGGGACTGGACTTCTTCGACACCGGCGTCGCGCTCGTCACGGACAAGAAGGCTGAGGGTGTGGACAGCATCTCCAGCGACGACGGCAGCAAGATCTGCTGGGGCTGAGATGTCGGCAGCCACCAGCGCACCGCCACAGGGCGGTGCTGCGTCAGAGCTGTCTCGCCGCCGGCAGAGCCCGGCCCAGCGGGTCCAGCACCTCCTGCACGCGCGCCCGGCGATCAGCCCGGCGGTCCTCCTCATCCTGACCATCCTCGTCTTCTCGCTCGTCAACCCCCGGTTCGCCCAGCCCAACGCGCTGTCGCTGCTGGTCCAGCAGACGGCGGTCGTCGCGGCGCTCGCCCTGGGCCAGACGCTCGTCATCCTCACCGCGGGCATCGACCTGTCGGTGGGGGCGATCGCCATCTTGTCGACGATGGTGATGGCGACCCTCGCGGCCGACAAGACACTGCCGGGCTGGCTGGCGCTCATCGTCGGGGTCCTGCTCGGACTGGCCGCCGGGTGGCTCAACGGCATCCTCGTGACGCGCATCAACCTGCCGCCCTTCATCGTCACGCTCGGCACGCTGAGCATCTTCACCGCGATCGCCCTGCTCTACTCCGGGGGGTCGAGCATCCAGGACAACCGCCTGCCCGACATCATCAACTGGACCGCGAAGGGCTTCTCCGTCGGCGGCTTCAGGGTGACGACCGGCGTCGTCATCGTGCTCGTCATGTACCTCGTGGTCGGTTTCGCGCTGAGCCAGACAGCGTGGGGGCGGCACGTGTATGCCGTCGGCGACGATCCCGAGTCGGCGCGCCTCAGCGGCATCGCCAGCAAGCGGGTGCTCCTGTCGGTCTACACCGTCGCCGGACTGATCTTCGGCATCGCCGCGTGGGTGCTCATCGGGCGGTCGGGAGCGGCCACCCCGAACGCGATCACCGAAGGCAACCTCCAGAGCATCACCGCGGTCGTCATCGGCGGCACGAGCCTCTTCGGTGGGCGCGGTGGGGTCGTCGGGACCCTGCTCGGCGCGCTCATCGTCCAGGCGTTCACCGTGGGCCTGGCCCTGGCCGGCGTCGACCAGCAGATCCGGGTGCTAGCCATCGGCATCCTCGTCATCGCCGCGGTCTCGGTCGACCAGTGGATCAGGAAGGTCAAAGCGTGAGCGCCGCCCAGGACCCATCCAACGCCTCCCCTGAGCCGCCGTCCGCCGGCCCGTCCAGCCCGTCGCCGTCGAGCGCCGCACAGTCGGGCGCCGCGCAGTCGGGCGCCGCGCAGTCGGGCGCCGCGCAGTCGGGCGCCGCGCAGTCGGGCGCCGCGCAGGACAGGACTGCGGTCCTCAGTGCGCGGGGGATGGTCAAGACCTTCGGTCGGGTCGTCGGGCTCGACGGGGTCGACCTCGACCTGTACCCGGGTGAGGTCCTGGCCATCATCGGGGACAACGGAGCGGGCAAGTCGACGCTCATCAAGTGCCTCTCCGGTGCCTACACCCTCGACTCGGGGCAGCTGACCCTCGACGGTCGACCGGTCACCTTCAGGGTGCCGCAGGATGCCCGGGAGGCCGGCATCGAGACGGTCTACCAGACCCTTGCGGTGATCCCTGCCCTCGACATCGCCAGCAACCTCTACCTCGCCCGAGAGGAGCGCCGACCCGGGTTTCTCGGTTCGGCCTTCCGGATGCTCGACAAGAAGGGGATGCGCGACCGCGCGAGCCAGTCGGTACAGGACCTCGGCATCCAGACGATCCAGAACATGGGCCAGGCCGTCGAGACGCTCTCGGGCGGACAGCGGCAGGCGGTCGCCGTGGCCCGCGCCGCCGCGTTCGGCAGCAAGGTCGTCATCCTCGACGAGCCGACGGCAGCGCTCGGCGTCAAGGAGAGCACCGCTGTCCTCGAGATGATCAAGCAGCTGCGCGACAAGGGCCTGCCAGTCATCCTGATCTCCCACAACATGCCCCACGTCTGGGAGGTGGCCGACCGGATCCACATCCAGCGCCTCGCCCGCCGGGCCGCGGTCATCACCCCGCAGTCGCACTCGATGAACGACGGAGTGGCGATCATGACCGGGGCCATCCGCGTCGACGGCAACGAGTCGCCGAAGGAAGCCGCGGCGTGACCATCGTCGTCGGCTACATCCCCACGCCGGAAGGCTCGGCCGCGGTGGATGAGGCGATTGCCGAGGCCCGGCTCAAGGGGGCGCGGCTCGTGGTGGTCAACACGGGCCACTTCGGCAACTTCTCGCACCCGAACTTCGCCACGGCGCAGGACATCGACGCGCTCGACGGGCAGCTCACCGAGGCGGGGATCGAGCATGAGATCCGTCGTCCGACGGATGACCAGGCGCCGGCCCAGGCCATCCTGGGGGTGGCGACGGAGACCCGGGCGGACCTCATCGTCATCGGGGTGCGGCGGCGCTCGCCGGTCGGCAAGGTGCTGACCGGGAGCACCGCCCAGGAGGTTCTCCTGGACGCCGACTGCCCGGTTCTCGCCGTCAAGGCCCGGGGGCCGCGCCCGGGCTGAGGGCCGCCGGATGCAAGGGTGGGGGGCATGCCGAGCCTCACCCGCCAGGAAGCCCACGACCGCGCCCGGTCGATCACCGTGACGTCCTACGACGTGACGCTCGACCTGCGCACCGGGCCCACGACGTTCGAGAGCGCCACCCTGATCCGGTTCACGGGCCACCAGCCGGGGGATGAGACGTTCATCGACATCAAGGCCGTCGAGGTTCACCGGGTCACCCTCAACGGACGTGAGCTGGACCCGGCGGCGGTGAACGACGGCCGTCTGCTCCTCCGCGATCTCGCCGAGGACAACGAGCTGCGCTGCTCCGCGACGATGGCTTACAGCCGCGACGGCCAGGGCCTGCACCGTGCCGTCGACCCGGCCGACGGCGAGGCCTACGTCTACGGGCACACCTTCCTCGACGCCGCGCCACGGGTCTTCGCCTGCTTCGACCAGCCGGACCTCAAGGCGCCCTACTCCATCTCCGTCGACGCGCCACAGAACTGGCAGGTCCTCGGCAACGGCGCGGCCACGAGGCTAGCCGACGGCCGGTGGGAGCTCGCGCGGACCCAGCCTCTCGCGACCTATTTCGTCACGGTCTGCGCCGGCCCCTACGTGTCCGTGCGGTCCGAGCACGACGGCATACCGCTCGGCCTGCACGCCCGTGCGTCGCTGCGTAAGCCCCTCGAACGGTGGGCACCCAGCATCCTCGCGGTGACGAGGGCGTCGTTCGACTACTACCACTCGCTGTTCGGCATCCGGTATCCCTTCGGCGAGTACCACCAGGTCTATGTGCCGGAGTTCAACGCCGGCGCGATGGAGAACCCCGGCTGCGTCACCGTGCGCGACTCCCGTCTGTTCCGCGGCGCCGTCACCGACGACAACCTCCTCAGCCGGGCGCGAACCACGGCCCACGAGATGGCTCACATGTGGTTCGGCGACCTCGTGACCATGCGATGGTGGGATGACCTGTGGCTCAACGAGTCGTTCGCCGAGTACATGGCCGGCCGAACCCTCGTCGCCGCAACGGAGTTCACCGACGCATGGGTCTCCTTCGGCATCCTCCGCAAGACCTGGGGGTATGCCGCCGAGCGGGCTCCCAGCACCCATCCCGTGGCCGGGGCGCCGGCTCTCGACGCCGATGCGGCGCTCCAGGACTTCGACGGCATCTCCTACGCCAAGGGCGCCTCCGTCCTGCGACAGCTCATCGCCTACGTCGGTGACGAGGCGTTCGTCGCGGGGACCTCGGCCTACCTGCGTGAGCACGCCTTCGGCAACGGGACCCTGGCAGACTTCCTCGGCGCGGTCGAGCAGGCGAGTGGCCAGGACCTCTCCGCCTGGAGCAAGGCGTGGCTGCTCACTGCCGACCGCGACCGGCTCCGCGTCGAGACGACGGTCGAGGACGGCGTCATCACCGCCGCGACGTTGCGACGCTCCGTGCCACCCGACCACCCGGCTGACCGGCCCCATGCCGTGGACGTCGCCGGGTTCACCGACGGCGTCGAGCAGGTGCGGCTGGCCGTGGTCGTCACCGGCGACGAGACCCCTCTGCCGCAGCTCGTCGGCAAACGGGCCTCCGCCGTCCTCGTCCCCAACGCCGGTGACCTGACGTGGGCGGGCGTGGACCTGACCGACGCCGACGTCGCGGCGCTGCCCCGCCAGCTCGCGGCCATCCCCGACGGCAGCACTCGCGGCGTCGTGTGGTCGGCCCTTCTCGACGCGGTGGCGCTGGCGAGCATCGACCCCCGGACCGTCCTCGCGCTCATGGACCCGGCATGGGTGGCGGAGACCTCGACGGCGATCCTCGAACGGGTCGGCGACGAGGCAGCGCACCGGCTCATCCCCAAGTTCCTTCCGGAACGCGAGCAGGAAGCCGCTCGCCAGCGGCTCGCAGCAGCGGCCACCCGGGTCCTCGAAGCGGCCGAGCCAGAGTCCACCCGGGCACTCGTGGCGGCACAGCTCCTCGCCACGACCACCGCCGACGAGGGGCTGCTTCGCCGCTGGCTCACGGGAAATGCGTTGCCCCCGGGGCTCGCCGGGGACACCGACTTTCGGTGGCTCGTCCTCGGCAACCTCGGTCGGCGAGGCCTGCTCGACGAGACCGAGCTCGAGCAGGCCACCGTTGCTGACTCGACGATGCAGGGACGGCTGGCCGCGCTCGGCGTGCGGGCCAGCCTTCCCTCCGCCGAGGCGAAGGCGTGGGCCTGGGCCCAGCTGACCGAGCGGTCCGGACGGTCCAACCACGAGCTGACGGCGCTGGCGACGGCGTTCTGGTCCGCGACCGACCCTGACCTGGTCCGGGCCTATGTCCCGCGCTTCTTCGAGGAGGTCCCACGGCTCGGCGAGTGGGTCGGGGAGGATGCGCTGGCCCGGGTGATCAGGCTTGGCTACCCCCGGGTAATCGAGGACGCGACGGCCCGCCTCGGGTCGGCGGCCCTCGAGCGGACCGACCTCTCGGCGGCGGTGGCCCGCAACCTCCTCGACGGCGCGCACGCCCTCGGCGAGGCGCTGCGGTCACGCCAGCGCTACGCACCGTGAACGGCGCCCACTCAGCACATCTCGGCGAGGCCCTGCGGTCACGCCAGCGGTACGCGGCCTGACCGGGCGCCGACTCAGCACACCTTGGGTGACTCAGCACACGGCATACGGTGCGCTGAGTCACCCAAGGTGCGCTGGGTCATCCAATGTGCGCTGGGTCATCCAATGTGCGCTGAGCGGGGCGGTCGTCGGTCGTCGGTCGAGCAGCCTCAGCGGCGGTTGGTGTACTGCAGGGCGGTATCGAGGTCCTTGCCGTTGAGCAGCTGCTGCACGGCCTGGAGGTCGTCCCGGGACTTGCTCGTCACCCGCAGCTCGTCGCCCTGGATCTGCGACTTGACCGACTTCGGGCCCTCGTCGCGGATGATCTTGCCGATCTTCTTGGCGACCTCCTGGGAGATGCCCTCCTTGAGGTTGACCTCGAGGCGGTACTCCTTGCCGGACAACCGTGGCGTCGGCTTCTTGTCGTCGTTGCCGTAGTCGAGGTGCTTCAGCGAGACCTTGCGCTTGACGAGCCACGTCTGGAAGACGTCGAGGACGGCGACGGCGCGTTCCTCGGAGCTGGCCCTGATGAGGACCTTGTCCTCGCCGGAGAGCTCGATCGAGGCCCCGACGTTCTTGAAGTCGTAGAGGGTGGCGACCTCCTTCGAGGCGGTGTTGAGGGCGTTGGCGACCTCCTGCTTGTCGATCTTGCTCACGATGTCGAACGACGAGTCAGCCACAGGGCGCTCCTTCGGTGTCGGTCTGGTCTGCGGAGTGGGTTCGTGGGCTCTGCGCCGCGCCGCGCACGCCCTCCGAAGGGGATTGCGGCGGCCCGGCCATTGCTTGCTAGTCTTCCATGCGCACCACGGCAGGTTGCCCGAGCGGCCAATGGGAGTGGACTGTAAATCCATCGCGAAAGCTTCGAAGGTTCGAATCCTTCACCTGCCACCCGTGACAGTGAGGGGCCTCTGACCAGCGCATCCGCGCGGTCCGGGGCGCCCTTGCGGTACCGGCACCCGGGTGCGCGAGGATGGGTGCTTCGGGCTCTCAACGGAAGTACCAGGAGCACACCATGACCGACGAGTTCCTCTCCGGCAGCACGGTGGTCACCGGCTACGAGGGCACCAAGATCGAGGCGTATGCCGCGACGCCGACGACGCCGACCGGCGCCGGCGGGATCGTGGTGGTCCACCACATGCCCGGCTTCGACGAGCCGACCAAGGAGATCGTCCGACGCTTCGCCTCGTGGGGGTACGCCGCGGTGAGCCCCAACCTGCACCACCGGGACGCTCCAGGCGCCGCGCCCGATGACGCCGCAGCGGCCAACCGCGCGAACGGCGGGGTGTCGGACGAGCAGCTCGTCGAAGACGTGCGAGGGGCGGTCGACCGCCTTCGGGCGATCGAGGGAGCCAACGGGAAGGTCGCCGTGATCGGCTACTGCTCCGGAGGCCGACAGAGCCTCCTGGCCGCCTGTTCGCTGGATGTCGACGCAGCCATCGACTGCTACGGCGCCTTCGTGCTCGCCCCCCCGCCCGAGGGCAGCCCGATGACGGTGACCAGCTTGGTTGACCGGATGGACGGGCTGAGCGCGCCCCTGCTCGGTCTGTTCGGCGCCGACGACAGGAACCCCTCACCGGCCGAGGTGGCCGAGCTCGACGAGATCCTCACCGACCTCGGCAAGCCGCACGACTTCCACAGCTTCGACGGCGCAGGCCACGCCTTCTTCGCCGTCGACCGCCCGGCATACCGGCCCGAGGCCGCGGTCGCGGGCTGGCTCCTCGTGCGTGACTTCCTGGGCGAGCATCTCGGCACGCCGCCGGGAAGGGGTCGCTGACGTGTGCACCTACACGACCGAACAGTGCCCTGTCAGCGGCAGCGGCAAGGGTCGGCAGCGGTGGACCCGGCTCGCCGCGGCGACGGTCTACTACGACCACCCGGTTCACGCGATGGCCGACCACAGCCTCAACATCGACTTCGCCCCGGCCGACGGGTCCCCCGGAGACCGGGTGGCCCTCGAGCTCTCAGCCGGGGCAGCGGTCGCCCTCGCGGCGACGATCGTCCGCGCGCTCGCCTCGGTGCCTGAAGACCTCACTGCTCTCGACGAGGAAAGCGCAGCAGTGCTGGCGGCGATGCAGTCGTCGATGGCGGCCGTTTCCCGGCGCTGAGCGGTCCCAGCCGGCCGGCTGGCTGCGCCGGTCGGACGACGGCGCCGCGGCGCCTACTTCGCGCCGCGCCAGATGCGCTCGAACGGCAGCCGCCAGGCGTGCGGGGCGATGAGCTGGTGGATGGCGTTCGGGCCCCAGCTGCCCTGCGCGTAGGGCTTTGCCGGGGGCGGGTCGTCGAGCAGCGGCTGCGAGCGCTCCCAGAGCGACTCGATCCCCTCGGCGGTCGTGAAGAGCGTGTGGTCGCCGCGCATGGCGTCGAGGATGAGGCGCTCGTAGGCCTCGAGGACGTCGGAGGCGTGGTCGGTCTCCTGCGTGGAGAACTGGAGCGACAGCTTGTCCAGCTTCATCCCCGGCCCGGGCCGCTTGCCGTAGAAGGACAGGGACACCTTCGACTCGTCGGCAAGGTCGAAGGTCAGGTGGTCCGGACCCTGCTTGCCCACCCCCGAGTCGGCCGGGAACATCGACTTCGGCGCCTCCTTGAAGGCGATCGAGATGATCCGCTCGCCCTCGGCCATCCGCTTTCCCGTGCGCAGGTAGAACGGCACGCCGGCCCAGCGCCAGTTGTCGATCCCGCACCGGACGGCGATGAAGGTCTCGGTGTCGCTCTCGGGGGAGACGCCGTCCTCGGACTGGTAGCCGGTGTACTGGCCCCGCACGACGTCCGCCGGTAACACCGGGAGCAGGGAGCGGAAGACCTTGTTCTTCTCCTCGCTGATCGCGCGTGGTTCGAGGGCCGTCGGCGGCTCCATGGCGACGAAGGCGAGCACCTGGAACAGGTGGCTGACCACCATGTCCTTGTAGGCGCCCGTTGACTCGTAGAAGGACGAACGACGGTCGAGGCCGAGGGTCTCAGGGATGTCGATCTGCACGTGGTCGATGAAGTTGCGGTTCCAGATCGGCTCGAACAGGCCGTTGGCGAACCGGAACGCGAGGATGTTCTGCGCGGCTTCCTTCCCGAGGAAGTGGTCGATCCGGAAGACCTGGCTCTCGTCGAAGGTCTGGTGAACCTGGTCGTTGAGCACCACGGCGCTCTCCAGGTCGGTGCCGAAGGGCTTCTCCATGATGACGCGCGAGCGCGCCACGAGGTCGGCGTCGCGCAGGGCGCTGATGACTGACGGGGCCGCGGCTGGTGGCACGCTGAGGTAGTGGATCCGCCGGACGTCCTTCCCGAGCCGCTCCTCCGCGGCGAGGACCGCCGTCCGAAGCGCCTGGGGCCCTCCCGCCTGGGGGACGTAGTGCAGCCGGGAGGCGAACAGCTGCCACTGCTCAGCCGTCAACGGATGGGTGGTGAACTCCTCGACGGCCTCCTTGGCCAGGGCGCGGAAGGACTCGTCGTCGTACTCCTCGAGGGAGGTTCCCACGATCTGGATGTCCGGGGTGAGCTCGGACAGGACGAGGTGGGCCATGCCGGGCAGGAGCTTGCGACGCGCGAGGTCGCCCGTCGCGCCGAAGAGAAGGATGACGTGCGGTTCGAGCCGAGGCGTACCTCCCCGTCGGGGACGCGCGGTGGGGGACGGGTAGGCGATCGTCTGCGCTCGGTTGCTGGCCACGAGCCGATACTTCCACCGCTCTGCACCGCGGGCCAGTGGCAATAGCCGAAGTGCAGGGACTCAGGCGGTGGTCGACGCCGATCCGATGGCCCCGCTCGCCGTACGGATGCTCGTCGCGAGGGGCGTGCGTTGGTAACGGACCCGACGCCCGGGATGCCACGAGGTGACCGGGCCGCAACGGCGCAGGACCGGCTGTCACCCCGGCATACGTTGTCATGGCGGGAGGGCAGTCCACCCTCGGCGCAGCCTTCTGACGAGCCGCACCCGTGACGGCAGAACCTCCTCGCCACCGCCCACCTCATCGAGCCGTTCGTCTCGGTGGTGGCAACTCGATCAGCGCCGACGAGAGCCGCGTCGCCCTGGAGACAGGAGCGGAGACCGGGGATTGTTGCGCGGTGGCTGGGTATCTCGTCGGTGCAGGTGGCACAGGTGCTCGACGACACGGAGGCGTACTGATGGCGAAGGACCTGAAGAAGGGCGACCAGGTCGTCTGGAACACCCCGCAGGGGGAGACGACCGGCGAGGTCGAGGAGAAGGTGACTGGCACGAAGCGGGTCGCCAACAAGGGCCAGAAGGGCACGAAGGTGACGGGCTCGAAGGACGACCCCCGCTACGTCGTGAAGAGCGGGTCCTCGGGCAAGAAGGCGGCTCACAAGGGCGCCGCGCTCAAGAAGCAGGGGTAGGGCCGTGGCCGACGAGACGCTCGAGGTGGAGCGCGACTTCGACGCCTCCGTCAACATGACCGCGACCGAGATCGAACGCTGGCTCGGCATGGACGAGTCGAAGGCGGTGGGCGACTCGGACGGCGGCGAGTCGACCGGACACAGGTCGGGCCGGCGGATCGTGGAGATCCTCGAGAAGAAGAAGTCCGAGCGCACGGACGCTGACCGAGAGCACATGCGCAAGGTGTCCGGCTTCGT
>JAABUU010003868.1_pt1 | contig 18484 bp, 11 predicted proteins | sample 5559301 | NCBI WGS metagenome assembly JAABUU01 (sample SAMN10711884, study PRJNA513360) | rock metagenome | isolation source: Antarctica rocks | place: Antarctica: Victoria Land, Richard Nunatak white | reverse complement strand
CCAGCACGTCATGCCCCAGCCGGGCCAAAGCCTCCGCCGCCAGCCCGGCCCCGCACCCCACGTCCAGCACCCTAACCGCCCCGCCGAACCGCGCCCGCACCCGCCGGTCCACCCATCCCACCCGCAGCGGATTCATCGCATGCAGCGGTGCCATCGGCCCCCGCGGGTCCCACCACCGTGCCGCTAAGGCGTCGAACTTGGCCACTTCCGCCGGTAGCGCCGACCCCGCCGCACTGCCTTGCGCCTCCGCCATGTTGCCGCCCCCCATGCCCCGGCGGTATGTGACCCGGCACAACGCCGCCCGCAACGGGCGGCCCGTCCCCAGAAGAAGGCAAGCATGGCGCGGATCGTGATGAAGTTCGGCGGCACCTCGGTGGCCGACCTCGACCGCATACGCAGCGCTGCCACCCGCGTGAAGCGCGAGGTGGACGCCGGCAACCAGGTCGCCGTCGTCGTCTCTGCCATGTCCGGCGTCACCAACCAGCTCGTCGGCTGGTGCCAGGCCCTCTCCCCCCTGCACGACGCCCGCGAATACGACTCGGTCGTCGCCACCGGCGAGCAGGTGACCTCCGGCCTCATGGCCATCGCCCTGCACACCCTCGGCATCGAATCCCGCTCCTGGTCCGGCTGGCAGGTCGCGCTGCACACGGACGACGCGCACGGCCGCGCCCGCATCACCTCGGTGGAGGGCGACAACCTGCTCGCCGCCATGGCCGCCGGCGCGGTGCCGGTCGTCGCCGGCTTCCAGGGCATCGGACCCGCCGGCCGCATCACGACCCTAGGGCGTGGCGGATCAGACACGTCCGCCGTGGCGCTCGCAGCCGCGTTGAAGGCCGACCGCTGCGACATCTACACCGATGTGGACGGAGTCTATACAACCGACCCGCGCATCACCTCCCGCGCCCGCAAGCTCGATAAGATCGCCTATGAAGAGATGCTGGAGCTGGCCTCGGTCGGCGCCAAGGTGCTGCAAACCCGCTCGGTCGAGCTGGCGATGAAGGAGCGGGTGCGCGTCCAGGTGCTCTCCAGCTTCGAGGACAAGCCCGGAACCCTGGTGGTGGACGAGGACGAAATCGTGGAAAGCGCAATGGTATCGGGCATCGCATACTCGCGGGATGAGGCGAAGATCACCCTGCGCCGGGTGCCCGACCGGCCCGGCATGGCCGCGGCGATCTTCGGCCCGCTCAGCGCCGCCAACGTCAACGTGGACATGATCGTGCAGAACGTATCGGCGGACGGCACGACGGACATGACCTTCACCGTCGGCCGCAGCGACCTGCCGCGCGCCCAGGCGATCCTCGCCGACGCCAAGGACGCAACCGGGGCAGGGGTGGTGCTGACGGATGCAGACGTCGCCAAGATCAGCGTCGTCGGCGTCGGCATGCGCAGCCATGCCGGCGTCGCCAACACCATGTTTGCGACCCTCGCGGCCAAGGGCATCAACATCCAGGTCATCTCCACCAGCGAAATCAAGGTCAGCGTGCTGATCGCCGCCGAATACACCGAGCTTGCGGTCCGTGCCCTGCACACCGCCTACGGCCTCGATGCCTGATATCGCCAGCCCCGAACTGCCGGCGGCAGACTTCCTCGCACGCGCCGCGCTGGACCGACTGCAGGACCGGGGCGCGCGTTTCCTGGGCAGCCGCGTCGCCATCATGGGCGGCGCGATGAGCTGGGTCAGCGAACGTCGGCTGGTGTCGGCCATCAGCAACGCCGGCGGCTTCGGCGTCATCGCCGGCGGCGCCCTGCCGCCCGACCTGCTGGCGGCCGAGATCGCCGGGACCCAGGCGCTCACCGATCAGCCCTTCGGCGTCAACCTGATCACCCTGCACCCGCGCCTGCCGGACCTCATCGGGGTGTGCCTGGACGCCCGGGTCGGCCACATCGTCCTGGCCGGCGGCATTCCGTCCAGCGCCGCCGTGCGCCAAGTCAAGGACGGCGGCGCCCGGCTGATCTGCTTCGCCCCGGCGCTCGGCTTGGCGCAGCGCCTCGTGCGCTCCGGCGTGGATGCCCTCATCCTTGAGGGATCGGAGGCTGGCGGCCATATCGGTCCAGTGTCCCTGTCCGTCCTGGCGCAGGAAATCCTGCCGCATGTCCGCGACGTGCCGGTCTTCGTGGCCGGCGGCATCGGCCGGGGGGAGGCGGTGCTGGCCTATCTGGAGATGGGCGCAGCCGGCGCGCAGCTCGGCACCCGCTTCGCAGCCGCAGCCGAGAGCATCGCCCATCCCCGCTTCAAGGATGCCATGATACACGCCCGCGCCCGCGACGCCCTGCCCAGCGTGCAGTTGGACCCCCGCTTCCCTGTGATCCCCGTGCGCTCCCTGGCCAATGCCGGCACCAAGCGCTTCGCCCAGCACCAGGCGGAGGCGCGGGCGCGGGTCGAATCTGGGGAACAAACGCGGGAGCAGGCCCAGCTCAGCATCGAGCTCTTCTGGTCCGGCGCCCTGCGCCGGGCCGTCGTTGACGGCGACGTGGAGCATGGTTCGGTGATGGCCGGGCAGTCCGTCGGCATGGTGACGTCAATACAGCCCGTGGCCGGCATCATCGCGGAACTGCAAGGCCAAGCCGCCGCAGCCCTGCATGCCCGCCGCGTAGGCGCCCGGTAGGATGAGCGGGCAACACGCCCAATCCGCAGCAGGCCAAACAAGGTTGCAGACAGGGCGCACTGACTCCCTCTCCCTCCGGGAGAGAGTCGGGGTGAGGGGGTCTCGGCTACGGAGCGGGGCGCTCAACGCCCCGCTAACAACCGATCCCGCCTCACCAAGGACTGTGCTGCAAAGACCCCCTCACCCCAACCCTCTCCTGGAGGGAGAGGGAGCAGTAACCACCCGGCTGCTTGCCAGCTCTTCAGCCTGGCTCTGACATGATCCAGGCCCGCCGGCTCCTGTCCCGCCTGCGGACCATGATGGCTGCCGAGCCATCCAGCGCCGCCCTCGCCGACCTGGCCGGCCTGATTGCCGGCGAGATGGTCGCCGAGGTCTGCACCGTTTACGCTATGCGGCCGGGAGACCTGCTGGAGCTCGCCGCCACCCACGGCCTGAATCCCGCCGCCGTCGGCCGCACCCGCCTGCGCGTGGGGGAGGGCATCGTCGGCATCGTCGCCGCCACCGGCACGCCGCAGAACCTGCCGGATGCGCAGAACCACCCGGCCTTCGCCTATCGCCCGGAAACCGGGGAGGACCCTTATGCCTCCCTGCTCGCGGTGCCGGTCCGCCGGGCCGGGCGCGTGCTGGGCGTGCTGGCGGTGCAGAACCGCGCGCCCCGCCGCTACGCCGACGAAGAGGTGGAGCTGCTGGAAACCATCGCCATGCTGCTGGCCGAGGTCCTGGCCGCGGCCGGCGCCACCGACGGGGCGGAGCAGGGCCTCGGTGCCACATTGCCCCGGCGCTTCCCCGCCACGCCCTTGGCGCCCGGCATCGCCATCGGCCCTGTCGTCCTGCACGGCGTGGGCGCCCCGCTGCGCCGCATGGTCGCCACGGACCCTGCCGCGGAAACCGTCCGCCTGAACCAGGCCGCTGCCGCCATGCGGCAAAGCCTCGACGACCTGATCGAAAGCAGCCTTCCCGCCGGCGACGCCCCGCGCGAGGTCCTGGAAGCCACCCGCATGGTCTCCGCCGAGGGCGGCTGGATGCGCCGCGTGCGGGAGGCCGTGGCCAGCGGCCTGTCCGCCGAGGCCGCCGTCCACCGCGTGATGGGCGAGCTGCGGGAGCGCATGCGGCGGATCGCCGACCCTTATCTCCGCGAACGCCTGGCGGACATGGAGGACCTGGCCGGCCGCCTGCTGGCCGCGCTTGACGGCGGCGGCGAGATCCCCGCCATCCCGCAGGGCGCCATCCTGATCGCCCGCCGCCTCGGCCCGGCGCAGCTGCTGGAATGGCACGCCCGCGGCATCGGCGGCGTCGCCATCGAGGAGGGCAGCAACGCCGGCCACGCCGCTATCCTGGCCCGTGCCCTGGGCCTGCCCGCTATCGGCGGCGTGCGCGGCCTGCTGGACGCCACCCAGCCCGGCGACGACCTGATCCTCGATGCGGAGGAGGGCCAGGCGCTGCTGCGTCCCGAAGCCGAAATCCGCCAAGCCTACGCACGCGCCCTGGACACCCGCATCCAGTTGGAGGCCGGCTTCGCCGCCCAGCGCCACCGCCCCGCTCAGACCCTGGACGGCGTTGCGCTGCGCCTGATGCTGAACGTCGGCCTGGCCCGCGAGGTCGAGCAGCTTGACTCCACCGGCGCCGCCGGAATCGGCCTGTTTCGGACGGAGATCGCCATGCTCGCCCGCGGCGCCGTGACCGACATCCCGGAGCAGGCAGCCATGTATGCGCGCGTGCTGGACGCTGCCGGCGACCGCCCCGTGCGCTTCCGCACGCTGGACCTGGGCGGCGACAAGCTGCTTCCCGGCGCGCCGCCGCAGCAGGAGGAGAACCCCGCCATGGGCTGGCGCTCGCTCCGCGTCGGCCTGGACCGCCCGGCGCTGATGCGCCGTCAGCTTCGCGCCCTGCTGCTGGCCGCGGCCGGACGGCCGCTGTCGGTAATGTTCCCGATGGTCGCCACCGTCGCCGAGTTCCAAGCCGCCCGCGCCCTGCTGCTGGCGGAGGCCGACCGGGTCCGCCCGGCGCCGGAGCGTCTGCAGATCGGCAGCATGATCGAGGTGCCCGCCCTGCTGTGGCAGTTGCCGGCGCTGGCGGCGGCGGCGGATTTCCTGTCCATCGGCTCCAACGACCTGATGCAGTTCCTGTTCGCTGCCGACCGCGGCACCCCCGGTTTGTCCGGCCGCTACGACCTGCTGTCTCCCCCGGTGCTGGACGCGCTGGATGCCATCCAGGCCGCCGCCGGGCCGGCTGGGGTGGAGGTGTCGGTGTGCGGGGAACATGCGGCGCGCCCGCTGGAGGCGATGGTGCTGTCGGCCCTGGGCATCACGACGCTGTCCATGCCCGCTGCCGGGCTGCTGCGGCTGAAGGCGTTCATGGCCAGCGTGGATCTAGGGGAGCTGCGTGCCGTCCTGGCCGCCGTGCGGCGGAACGCGGCGGGGCAGGCGAGCCTGCGCGGGCCGTTGCAGTCCTGGGCGCGGGAGCATGGCCTGGCCGTTTAAGGCGGCGTCTTCCGCCGGGACAACAGCAGTCCCATCCGATTTAGAGCGTCATTGCGAGGCGCGCAGCGCCGCGGCAATCCAGGAGCCGCCAGCGTGATCCTTGCCGACCCTGGGCGGCACGCCATGACGGCTGGCGACAGGAATTAACGGGCGTTGATGCAAGGGATCGGCAAGTGCAGCCGTCGCTGATGCAGGACCGGACTCGGGTCATGCCGGGCGTTGCAGCCAAAACCCGTCCCAGGAAGGAAACGAGCGATCCGCGCCGTGCCCCGTGGCGTTCCGCCCCGGTCCGGTTTAAGAATTGTTGTGCTGGCCCGCCTTCCTGGCGCGGCACGACCCGTGGGATGGCCCCTTGCAGCATGACCGGCACGCTAGGTTCCAAGAGCCGAGCACCATGATGTCCCCCGCCGATGGCGAGGGCGGCCAGGCACTCGGCGCGGCCGGCGTCGGTGCGGAGTTGCGCGCCGCCCGCAACCGCCTAGGTTGGGCGCTCCCGGACGTGGCTGCCACTCTCCGCATCCGCTTGCCCTACCTCCAAGCCATCGAGGATGGCCGCGTTGCCGACCTGCCCGGCAACACCTACGCCATCGGCTTCCTTCGCACCTATGCGTCCGCCCTCGGTCTCGACGCCGCCGAGGCCGCCCGCCGTTTCCGGACCGAGGCGCAGGAGGTCAACCGCAAGACCGAGCTGGAATTTCCTGCCCCGGTGCCGCAGCGCGGCGTGCCCGTCGGCGCCGTGGTGCTGCTGGGCCTGCTGCTGACCGCCGGAGCCTACGTCGCATGGTATCGCATGTCCGGCGACACCCGCTTCGCGGCGGAGGTCGTGCCCGCCGTCCCGGACCGCCTGGCGCCGCTGGCCGACCGCGCCGTGCCGCCCAGCAACTCATCACCGCAGGTCGCCTCCATCCTGCCGCCGCCTCCGCCCCCCGTGGTGCCGGCCCCGCCCGCCCGCCCGGGAGGCCCAGCGGCCGTGGCTCCTGCGGCTCCCGTCGCCGATCCGCCCGCGCCGCCGCCTACGCCCGCCGCCGCCGCAACCCCGCCGGCTGCCGCCGTTCCAGCCCCCACGCCGGACGTGCCGCATCTGTTGATCCGCGCGACGTCCGACGCCTGGATCCAGGTGCGCGAGCGCCAGGGGGCGATCCTGCTCAGCCGCTTGATGCGAGGTGGCGAATCCTGGCCGGTGCCGCGCGGTGCCAAGCTGCTGATGACCACCGGCAACGCCGGCGGAACCGAGTTTGTGGTGGACGGCGTCGCTGCTCCGCCGTTGGGTCCGTCGGGCGCACTCCGCCGCGACGTGCCGCTCGACGGTGACGCCGCCATTGCGCCCCATCCCGCACCGCAGTAGCCCCCGCCTCGCAGTCATCCGCGTTACAGCCTATATGTCGCGTGCCGACCACAGGCGCCGGGGAGCAGCCATGAGTTACCGTCCGTATCAACAGATCACCCGCCGGAAGTCCCGCCAGATCATGGTCGGCTCGGTCCCGGTCGGCGGCGACGCGCCAATCACCGTGCAGACGATGACAAATACCCTGACCACCGACGTGCCTGGCACTGTCGCCCAGATACGCCGCGCCGAGGATGCCGGCGTGGACATCGTCCGCGTATCCTGCCCGGACCAGGAAAGCGCATTGGCGCTCAAGGACATCGTCGCCCAGGTGGGCGTGCCGGTCGTGGCCGACATCCACTTCCATTACAAGCGCGCCATCGAGGCTGCGCAGTCCGGCGCCGCCTGCCTGCGCATCAACCCCGGCAACATCGGCAGCGCCGAGCGGGTACGGGAAGTGGTCAAGGCTGCGCGGGAGCACGGCTGCTCCATGCGGATCGGCGTCAACGCCGGGTCGCTGGAGCGGCACCTGCTGGAGAAATACGGCGAGCCGAACCCGGAGGCGCTGGTCGAGTCCGCGCTGGAACACGCCAAGATCCTGCAGGACCACGACTTCCACGAGTTCAAGATCAGCGTGAAGGCGTCCGACGTGTTCATGGCCGTCGCCGCCTACCAGCAGCTTGCCGACGTGTGCGACCATCCCCTGCATATCGGCATTACCGAGGCCGGCACCAAGCGCGCCGGCACGGTGAAGTCCTCCATCGGCCTTGGCAGCCTGCTCTGGGCCGGCGTCGGCGACACCCTGCGCGTCAGCCTGTCGGCAGAGCCGGAGGAGGAGGTCCACGTCGGCTGGGACATCCTGAAGTCGCTCGGCTTGCGCCACCGCGGCGTCAAGATCATCTCCTGCCCGTCCTGCGCCCGCCAGGGCTTCAACGTCATCCAGACCGTGGCGACGCTGGAGGAGCGGCTGGCGCACATCAGGACGCCGATCACCCTGTCCATCATCGGCTGCGTCGTGAACGGTCCCGGCGAGGCGCTGATGACCGACATCGGCGTGACTGGCGGCGGCAACGGCCGCCACATGGTCTATGCCGCCGGCCGCACCGACCACACGATAGACGGCAGAGACATGGTGGAGCACATCATCGAGCAGGTCGAGCGCAAGGCCGCCGAGCTTGCTGCCGCCGACCCAACGCCTGAGAAGGTCGCGGCGGAGTAGCCTGCCCCGGCAACACCCGCCCCCCGTCATTGCGAGCCGCTTGCGGCGCGGCAATCCAGGGGCCACAAGCGCCGTCCTCGCCCTCCTGGATTGCCGCGTCGCTGCGCTCCTCGCAACGGCGACAGATTGCACGAACGTTTAGGCACAACCTTGGCCAGCCCATCAGCAGACTTGCAGCCCGTCCGCGGCACCCGTGACCTCCTCGGCGACGACCAGCGCCGCCATGCCCACGTTGTCGACACCTCGCGCCGCCTGGCCGGGCTGTATGGCTTCGACGAATGGGCCACGCCCATCTTCGAGGAAACCCGTGTCTTCGCCCGCACGCTCGGCGACACCTCGGACGTGGTCACCAAGGAGATGTATACCTTCCAGGACCGCGGCGGCGACAGCGTCACCCTGCGGCCCGAAGGCACCGCCGGCGTGTGCCGCGCGCTGGTCAGCAACGGCCTGACGCAGTCCCTGCCGCAGAAGGTGTTCTACGCCGGGCCGATGTTCCGTTACGAGCGCCCGCAGAAGGGACGCTACCGCCAGTTCCACCAGATCGGCGCGGAGCTGATCGGCCCGGCGGAACCGCTGGCCGATGCGGAGGTGATCGCGCTGGGCTGGCACATCCTGCAGGACCTGAGCGTCGCGGACGGCACCGTACTGGAGCTGAACACCCTGGGCGATGCCGACAGCCGCCGCGCCTACCGCGAGGCGCTGGTGACGCATTTCAGCCGGCACCGCGACGCGCTGTCCCCGGAAAGCCTGGACCGGCTGGAGCGCAACCCGCTCCGCATCCTCGACAGCAAGGAGGCCGCCGACCGCGCCCTGGTGGCGGATGCCCCGACCATCCAGGCCGTGCTGACGCCGGAGGCCGCGGCGTTCTACGACGCCTTGCAGGGTCACCTGGCCCGGCTCGGCGTGCCGTTCCGCGAGAACCCGCGCATCGTCCGCGGCCTGGACTACTACAACCACACCGCGTTCGAGTTCGTGACGGACCGCCTGGGCGCACAGGGCACCGTCATGGCCGGCGGGCGCTATGATGGGCTGGTGGCGCAGATGGGCGGCCCGGCCGTCCCCGCCGTCGGCTGGGCCGCGGGCATCGAGCGCCTGGCCATGCTGATGCCGGCTGCCCCCGATGTGCCGAAGGCCGTGGCGGTGATCCCGCTGGGCGAGGCGCAGGAAGCGGCGGCGCTGGACGCCTTGCAGGCGCTGCGCCGGGCCGGGGTGCGGGCCGAGATGAGCTACAAGGGCAACATGAAGCGCCGGATGGAGCGCGCCAACCGCATCGGCGCCCGCGCTGCCGTCATCATCGGCGACGCCGAGCTGGCCCGCGGCGTGGCGCAGGTGAAGGACCTGGCGACCGGCGCGCAGGCCGAGGTTGCCCTGGCGGACCTGGCCGGGCGGCTCGCATGAGCGGCAGCCTGGACTACAAGCTCGACCGCATCGTCAGCCGCGCCGCGGAGCTGACGGCGCAGCTTGGCGAGGGGATGGGCGGCGACGCGTTCTCCCGCGCCAGCAAGGAACTGTCCGAGCTAACTCCCATCGTCGAGCGCATCGGCGAGCTGCGCTCTGCCGAGCGCGCCCAGTCCGATGCGGAGGCGATGCTCTCCGACCCCGAGATGAAGGACCTGGCCGAGGCCGAACTCTATGAGTTGAAGGACAGCCTGCCCACCCTGCGGCACGAGATTCGCCTGGCCCTGCTGCCCAAGGATGAGGCCGATGCCCGTAGCGCCATCCTGGAAATCCGCCCCGCTGCCGGCGGTGACGAGGCCGGGCTGTTCGCCGCCGAATTGTTCCAGATGTATCAGAAGTATTCGGAGTCGAAGGGCTGGCGGGTCGAGGTCCTGGAATACGCCGACACCGGCCTGGGCGGCATCAAGGAGGGCGTGGCGGAGATCACCGGCCGCAACGTGTTCGCCCGCCTGAAGTACGAATCCGGCGTTCATCGCGTCCAGCGCGTGCCCGCGACGGAAAGCCAAGGCCGCATCCATACCTCGACGGTGACGGTCGCCGTGCTGCCGGAGGCGGAGGAGGTGGACGTGGAGGTCAACGAGGGCGACCTGCGGATTGACGTTTACCGGGCGTCGGGCGCCGGCGGCCAGCACGTCAACAAGACGGAGTCCGCCGTCCGCATCACCCATATCCCGAGCGGCGTCGTGGTGGCGATGCAGGAGGAGCGCAGCCAGCACAAGAACCGCGCCAAGGCGATGAAGATCTTGCGCGCCAGGCTGTACGAGGCCCAGCGCAGCAGCCTGGCCGAGACGCGCGCCGCCGACCGCAAGGGCCAGGTCGGCACCGGCGACCGCAGCGAGCGCATCCGCACCTACAACTTCCCGCAGGGCCGGGTTTCGGACCACCGGGTGAACCTGACGCTGCACAAGATAGACCAGGTGATGCAGGGCGACCTGGACGACATCGTGGACCGGCTGACGGCGGAGGACCAGGCGGCACGGCTGGCGGCGCAAGAGTAGGCGGGCCGGCGAGGTTCTAGCTTGACGCCGTGCATCCGGGTGTAGGGCGGGAAAGCGTGGCGCCTCCCGCCAAATCGTAGCGCCGCGGGTGGCGGATGGCGCTGCGCTTATCCGCCCTACGCCGTCCCTGACCGCTTGCCGATAAAATCTGAAGCTACATGACCGCAGCAGCCTACCCGCCGCAGTAGCGCCGCACCGCCCCGGCAATCGCTCCCGCCATCCGGTCCAGCGTAGCGGGCTGCTGGATCGCTGCTTCCTCCTCCCGGTTTACGATCACCGCGGCCTCCAGCAGCACCGCGGGGATGGCCGCCGTTCGCAGCACCACCAGCCCGTCGAAGCGCAGGATGCCGAGCGCCGCATCCACCAGCGGCCGTCCCTCGCCTGGGATCGGCTCGGAATGATACAGGGACGGGGAGAAGCCAGCAGCCCGCATCTGGCTGCCCAGCAGCGCCGCCATGCGCAGGCTGTCGGCCTGGCGCGGGTTGGCGTTCGATACGAATACCGCGTAGCCGTGGAACCTGTCGCTGTAGGGCCGGGCCTGGCCACTCGCCATCCAGGTGGACAGATATTGCGGCTGTACGGAATCGTGGTGCAGCGACAGGAACAGCGACGCCCCGGCCGCCTGCGCCAGCCGGGGCCGGTTCATCAGCGGCATCGGCCCGCCATCTCCGCCGATCAGCACGCTGGCGATGCCGCCGCGGCGCAGGGCGTCGGCCACCGCCAGGGCCAGGCGCTGGTTGTAGGCAAACTCCGTCACCCCGGTTGCGCTCGTCGCGCCGGGTTGGGACAGGGTGTGGCCAACATCGAGCGCGACCTTGAATCCCGCGCCGCATCCGGCGCCGGGCCGCTCCGCCGCACGAGTGCCGCCTGGCAGCGCGGCCAGCAGTGCGGCCAGCAGGACAGGCCAGGCCCGGCGTCGGTTGGTCATCAGAATCCCCATCAGGTGCGCCATCGTCACCCGGTCAGGCTTTCCAGGGCATGAAGCCCCTCGGCGTTGCCAAGCACCGCCGCCGCCTCGGCCCGGGACAGCGAAGCTGCCGCTTGCGCCAGGGTGTCGGCGTCGGCGACCTTCGCCAGCCCAACGGCCAGCGCCGTGTCAACCGTGCCCTCTCCGCGGCGGCGCGACGGCGGCAGCATGTCGCGGTGCCGGGCCAGCAGGGCGGGGTCGCGCAGCAGGCGCGGGATGGCCGGCTCCGCAGAGTGCCGCAACTCGCGCGACAGGGTGGCGGCACGCAGCAGCACGGCGGGCGCTTGCCGCTCCTCCAGGGTGCCCAGCAGGCCCAGCCGGCGCAGTGCCTGCCCGGCGGCGCGGCTGCTGGTGAACGCCACCAGCGGGATCGCCAGGCCCAGGCCCAGCAGCACCGGCAGCATCCACAGGAACAGCGCCTGTGACACCGTCCAGACCGCCCCTGCCAGCAGCAGCCCGAACAAGGTCAGCCGCCAGTATCCCGCCACGACCTGCCGCAGCGGCACCCGCCCGTCATCCCGCCGCTGCGGATTCCAGCCGCCGTCGCGGCCCAGCAGGATGCCGGCAACCGCGCCGGTATGGATCAGCATGGCGACCGGCGCGATCAGCCCGCCCAGCAGGGTTTCCACCAGCACGCCCAGCCCGGTCCGCATCCCGCCGCCGCAGCCGCGCCGCAGCGCCCCGTCCCGCAGCAAGGCGAGGTAGGCCATCAGCTTCGGCGCCAGCAGCACCGCCATCGTGCCCGCGAACACCTGCGCCGCCAGTACCGGGTCAACCTGCGGCCAGGATGGGAACAGCGCCCGGCCCTCGCCAAAGTACTCCGGCCGCACGAACCGCGATTGCAGCGAGATCAGCACGCCCGCCAGCAGGAACAGCAGCCACAGGGGCGAGGTGATATAGCTGCCGATCCCCATCAGCAGATGCAGCCGGCTGACCGGATGCAGCCCCCGCGCCGGCAGCACCTTGGCGTGCTGCAGGTTGCCCTGGCACCATCGCCGGTCCCGCACCGCCACGTCGGTCAGGGATGGCGGCCCTTCTTCATAGCTGCCGCCCAGGCCCGGGGCCATGTGGACCGCCCAGCCGGCCCGGCGAATCAGCGCGGCCTCGACGAAGTCGTGGCTCAAGATGTGGCCGCCGAACGGGGTCCGGCCCGGGAGGGTCGGCAGCCCCGCCGCGGCGGCGAAGGCCGCGGTGCGCATGGCGGCGTTGTGGCCCCAGTAGTTGCCCTCCGACCCATGCCACCAGGCGATCCCCTGCGCGATCAGCGGGCCGTAAACCCGCCCGGCGAATTGCTGCATCCGCGCGAACAGCGTGGTGGCGCCGACGATCACCGGCAGCGTCTGCAGGATGCCGACGCCGGGGTTGCGCTCCATGGCGCAGGCCAGGCGCACCAGGGTTTCCCCCTCCATCACGCTGTCCGCGTCCAGCACCAGCATGACGGGATAGGCTGCACCCCAGCGGCGGACCCAGTCGGCGATGTTGCCGGCCTTGCGCTCGGAGTTCTTCGGCCGGCGGCGGTAGAACATGCGCTCGGCCGCCCCGGTGCGCTCCCGCAGCGCCAGGAATGCCGCCTCCTCCGCGATCCACACGTCGGGGTCGGTGGTATCGCTCAGGATGAACAGGTCGAAGGCGTTGGCATGGCCTGTGGCGGCCAGGGATTCGTAGGTCGCCTGCAGGCCGGCCATCACGCGCGCCGGGTCCTCGTTGTAGGTCGGCATCAGCAGCGCGGTGCGTAGGCCGGGGACGGGCAGGGGGCCGTCCAACCCAAGCTCCAGCCCGCCGCCGCGCAGCGTGGACCACAGCCCGCCGAGCGCGCTGGTGAAGGCGAGTGCGATCCAGGCGAACAGCACGACGAACAGCGCCAGCACCGTCCAGCCCAGCACTGTCGCCGCGCCGCCGAGCACCCAATACATCTCATAGGAGGCATAAAGCGTCAGCAGCACGGCGCCGCCGATCACGAAGACCCGTCGTCCCAAGATCCCGGCTGGGCGCGTCGCCGGCCGCGGCGAATGGCCCGGCGCCGCGCGCAGGTCCTGCACCGGCATCTGCAGCGGCGCCTCGTCCGGCAGGGCGCGGAACGCCGGCGGCAGGATGTCCATCAAGCGGTCCAGCGATACAGCCAAGTTTCCGACAGCGGCCCGGCCTCGCCCAGCAGGACGCAGCGCAGTTCGGACAGCTTGGCGCCGTCCGGCTGCAGCTCGAAGCTGACGCGCCAGCCGCCGGTCTCGCTGTTGGGCACGCTGAAGACGCCGCCGACCTTGCCGGCGCTCGCCGAGATATCCGGACGCACCTTGGCGTCGGACGGCAGTCCCTTTACCGGGTCGCCGACGATGTCCAGCACGAACACCCGCCCGCCCGGCACGGCGCCGCTGCGGGTGGCGGCGATCCGCGCCAGCTTGCCGGCCACCGGCGTGTCCCAGACCCAGTGCATCCGGTAGGTGGCGCTATACTCGCCGCCTTTCCGCAGCGGCTCCTTCGGGCGCCAGAAGGCGACGATGTTGTCGTTGGTCTCGTTGGCAGTCGGGATTTCTACCAATGTCACGGCACCCCCGCCCCAATCGCCAATCGGTTCGATCCACATGCCGGGCCGGCGGCCATACTGCGCTTCCAGATCTTGATAATCGGCAAACGCCCGGGCGCGCTGCATCAGGCCGAAGCCGCGTGGGTTGCTGTCGCCGAACGCGCTGACCTGCAGGTCCACAGGGTTGGCCAGCGGACGCCACAGCGCCTCGTCCCGTCCGGTCCACATCTGCAAGGCGTCGTTGTCATGCACGGCCGGGCGCCAGTCATCGCGCGGGCGGTCAGCCGGGCCGAACAGATACATGCTGGTCAGCGGCGCCAGGCCCGGCTCGATGATGTCGGTGCGGGGATACAGCACGCTTTCCACGTCGAACACGGTCGTCTCGCCGGGACGAATGGTGAAGCGGTAGGCGCCAGTGGTGCTGGCGGTGTCCAGCAGAGCGTGCACCACCATGGACCCGGCGCCGGCGCCCGGACGCTCCAGCCAGAACGAGCGGAAGCGCGCGAACTCCTCGCCGCGCGGGTTGCCGGTGCCGATGGCGAGGCCGCGGGCGGATAGGCCATATACCTGGTCCTTGGCGACGGCGCGGAAGTAGCTGGCGCCCAGGAACACCACGGCCTCGGTGAACACGTCCGGACGGTTCAGCCGGGCATGGATGCGGAAGCCAGCAAATCCCAGGTCCGGCAGGCGCATCGCCGGGTCCGGCCAGTCGAACAAGTCGGGCGAGTAGGCGACGCGGGCGGCTTGGCCGGCGGCGACCTCGAACACCTCAACCGCCGGGCGATATAGGAAGCCGCGCGGGAAGAACTGCACCTGGAACGGGAGATTGCCGTCGCGCCACAGGGCGCGGTCAGGCTTGTAGGCGATGGTGCGGTATTGCTCGTAGGTCAGATGGTCCACCGGGCCGGGCAGGCCGGTGTCGGGGGGGGCATAGGGCTGCTTGCTCAGCGCCTGCGCCAGGCGGCGGACGGTGGCGCCGTCGAACGGCGTCGGACCTGCCGGGTCGCCTGCGGCGCCGAGCAGGGCGCCCGCGGCCAGGGCGGCGCCGGACTGGATGAGGTGGCGTCGGTGCAAAGGAGGGATCCAGGTCTGTGTGGCAGCCAATCATAACAGTGAATGGAGAACATGGCACGACTGGGGCTGGCCAGACGGCAACGCCTGGCCGGCATTTGGGTCAAGCCATGCCCGGATCAACCGAAGAAGCTGCTGTCCACCTTCGTCACCCCGATCAGTTGCAGCTTGGTGCTGTCCGACAAGGTCAGCACCGTTTGCCCGCCCCCGTTCACTTGGCCCGCCACCGTGCTTGCCACTGCGTTCGCGCCGTAGCCGGACAAGCTGATCTTGCTGGTGCCCGGCACGAAGTTGTACAGCGCGAAATTGCGCGCCGCCCCTTGCGCCAGACCGAATGTTACGCTGCCGCCGAGCACTAGGTCCGCGCCGCCCGTCCCTGCCGTGATCGTGCTCGTGCCGAAGGCGAACACCGTGCTGCGCCCCGATCCGAGCTGCACCGTGCTGGTGCCCGTGCCCGTGGCCACCAGATCGTTGCCTGAGCCGAGCAGGATGTTGGACTGCGTGCCCGCACCCCCGCCGAAGAACACGTCGTTGCCGCTCGCCTTGCTGCCGTCCAGCACCGTGTTGCCGGCGCCCGCCACAAGGAAGTTGCCGCCCGAGCCGGTCGAGATCAACTGCCCGCCCTTGCTGGCCACCACGACGCTCGACGCAGCGCCCCCCGCCCGCAGCATGTCCGAGCCCGAATTGCCCCACAACTGCCCACCCGCCGCGCCGGTTTGGCCGTTGACCGCGCCGGCGCCGCCCACCACGATGTCGTAGGCGGCGCCGGGCGCATAGTCCACGCCGCCTTTGCCCCCGAACACGACCGAGGTGCCGGCGCCGCCGAGGAAGGTTAGCTTGGCGTCGCCGCCTATCGCCGTCAGCCCCTTCGCACCCGATACGGTGGCCGCCGTGATGCTCACGGCGCCCGTGCCGCCGAACACCGTGTCCGCGCCGCCGCTGCGCACCGATCCGCCGCCGCCGGCCAGCACCACCGTGCTGCCGCCCGTGCCCGTCGTCACGTTGGCCGTGCCGGTGCCTGTGGCCACCACCGTGCTCGCTCCGTCGCCGGTGGCCACCGTCGCTGTGCCGGCCACGTTGAACCGGTTCGCGCCGTTGCCACCCACCAGCGTGACGCTCGCGCCTCTGGAGTTGAACATCGTCGGCCCGGCGGACCCGATCAGCACCGCGCCACCCGCCCCCGCATCCGACAAGGTGGCAGCGCCCGTGCTCTGGGCTTGCAGCGCGGCATAGCCCGCCGGCAGAGCGATGGCCATGCCGACCGTTGGCGCGGTCGCCACAGCGATGTTCAGGTTGCCCCCCGTGGCCACCGCGAACGGCCCGGCGTCGCTGGTGCTGGTCACGACCGCGCCCACCCCCGGCAGCGCCTGCAAGGCTGCCACAACCGTGCCGCCCGCCGCCGCGCCGTAGGACGTGGCCGGCATGTTGGCCGCCACGTATGCCTGGATCGGGCCGTTTGCCGCGGCGGGCGTGGAGGCCAGCGCCGCCGCCGACGCGCGCGACGTGCTGGCCTGGTTGGCCAGCGGCGTGGCGGACAAGGACAGCGTGAAGTCGTTGTCGTTGGACGAGGACACCCGCGCGAAGTAGGTGCCCGCGGCCAGCACGCGCTGGACGGCGCCGTTGCGGATGGCGGAGCCGTTGTCGGACGCGACCTGGTTGCCGGAAGCGTCCAGCAAATACAGTGTGACGCCGTTGTACAAGCCTCCCAGGTTCAAGCTCACAGCGGACGTGCTGGTGACGGCGAACTTGTAGTAACCATCCGGGAACAAGGGGCCGGCGTAGTCGGATACGGTTTGCGCGGTGGGGCTGAGCGCGCCCAGCGCCCGCGCCGTCGCCGTGCTGGGGCCGGCGCTGTCGGTGATGGGCTGCTCGGCGGCGGTCAGGACGTAGCCGGTGCCGACGCCCTTCGGAGCCGTCCGGCTTGCTGCGGCGTCATTGGTGACTTTGAGGTAATAGTCCCCAGGGGCATACTTGCCCCAGAGGTGCGCGGTGGTAGCTGAGTCTGATGAGAAACTCCTGAGCGGGTTGCCCCCCGCATCCGTGAGGGTCAGGGTGGTGCCTTTCGCCGCCCCTGCCACGTTCAGTTGCAGGATGCCAGGGGTGCCAACCGTCACCTTGTACCAAGCCTCCGGGTTGCTGGGATTGATCCAGCCTGGAGTGGGCGACCCTGCCGCCGACAGGGTTCCAAGGTTGAGGGCCGAGGCGATGTTGGCGCCACCGTCCAATGGCCCTTTATTGCCGACAACGCCCGGCAGCACCTGCGCCGTGGTCAGCGTTAGCGAGTAGTTGGTGCTCGTGACGTTGGGAGATTTGGTGATGTAGGTGTAGTAGGTTCCGGCCGGGAGCGTCAGGAAGACGTTGTCGAAACCGTCCCCTGAGCTCTGCAGCACAGGCGCTGAGCTGCCTGCCTGAATAATGACCACCTTCTGATTTGCGTCGGTGATCTCGTAGTTGACCGGCCCGGTCAGGACATCCTTGCTGTAAGTGGAAATATCGAGGTTCAGGGTCGCTGCATTGGCCAAGGTGAACGAGTAGGCGTTCACCGGATTGACGCCTCCAACGAAATCCGAAATGACCACATTGGCGTCGGTCACGGTGCCGAGATTGGTGGCTTGGGCGGCGGTGCTGCCGCCGGCAATTGGGATGGCCGTGGCCGTTGCGCTGATGGTGTAGGGCGTCGCGGTGGCGGGGTTGTCGCCCTCTACGGACACGAAGTAGTTGCCGGACGCCAAGGGAGCGAGCTTGGCGTTCAGGACCACGGTGCCGTTCCCGTAGCCGCCGGACCCGGAGAAGTTCGTGCCGGGCGCGGAGGCGACCACCGCGCCGCTCCCATCGCGGACGTACACCGTGGCGTTGTCCGTCAAGCCCGACACGGACACGCTGACCGCCGACGGGCCGCCGACCGAGAAGCTGTAGTACCCGATCTCCGCCAACGGGGTCAGCCGACCCGTGTGCTGCGCCGCCGTCGCGCCAAGCGTGCCGAGGGCGTAGGCGCTGGACGGCGCGTCGCCCGCGATGGTGAGGACGGGCGAAGCGGAAATGTCGAGCGAATAGCCGGTGGACTTCGACGTGTTGGAGTCCGCGACCTCCAGATAATACGTCCCGGATGCCAAAGGTGCCAGCGCCTGGTTCAGCGTGACGCTGGACGTTGGCGAGCCGTTGCCTTGCGCGATGGTTTCGCCCTTGGCGTTGAGCAGGTAGAACGCCGCGTTGTCCGACAAGCCGGACACGGTGGCCCGGGCCTGCGTCGCGGCCGGGACGTTGAACGAGTAATAGTCGAACGGATCGCTGCCGCCGATGGCTTCGGGGATGGACACCGGGGCTGCGCCGAGGGTGCCGAGCGGCCGCGCCGTTGCCAGCGTTTGGCCGGCCGTGTCCACGTCCGCCGACCCCGTGGCGGGCGTCCCGGTGGATGCGGTCAGGGTATAGCCAGCATCGCCGCCGCTGTTGACGTCAATGAAGTAGGTGCCGGCGGCAAGGGTGGCGTCAATCCAGCCGTCGCTGGCCCGGGATGCGGCGTTGCTTGATGCGACCCGCGTGCCGGACGAGTCCACGAGGGTAATGGAAGGGGAGCCGAACGTGGTTTGAAGGTCGAGGTTGAGGGTTTGGGGCGAGTTCACCTTGACGCTGTACCAATTGTCCGTGCTTGCCGCGGCAAGAATACCAGATGCAGCGCCAAGATTTGTAATCATTTGTATTGTAGTCCCAACACATTAGGGTCTAGGGACAAAGTTTTACGGACCACCTAAGTTACTGACGTGCTTGGGCTTGGGCACAAAGTCTGACCTTCAGCCGCCAGTTCAGGATGGCCGCGGCGAAGGCGAGAAACCCGCGGAAGCT
>JAABUU010003866.1_pt1 | contig 18486 bp, 24 predicted proteins | sample 5559301 | NCBI WGS metagenome assembly JAABUU01 (sample SAMN10711884, study PRJNA513360) | rock metagenome | isolation source: Antarctica rocks | place: Antarctica: Victoria Land, Richard Nunatak white | reverse complement strand
AGGCGTAGTGTAGTGCAATACAATACAATGCAATGCAATGCAATGCAATGCAACGCAATGCAATGCAATGCAAGGTAATGTAAGGTGACTGCATCTTCAAAAAGCGCTGCACAACAGTGGTCTTCACCTCTTTGTGGGCATGAGGGGGATGGGCATGCAGAGCATACCTGAACAAGAGCTGACTCAGCAACTGCCTGGTCCAGCGAAAGCACATTTCTGTCTGCAGGCACATCAGCAGCAGAATCTGCCTGATGGCTTGATGCTGAACCTGCTCCTGCCTGCTGTGCCTGCTGGCCCTCTTGTGCTTCTGCATTGCCACCTGTTCATGACAGCCATCTTTGGCTTGGATAGACCGTTTTGGTGTGCAATGAGTCACTCCTCTTCAACCAGCTTGCTTCAGGTATACCATGTCTGGTGACCCTCCATGAACGCAACTTTACACTTGTTACTTTTTACACTTGAGACTAGTTAGAAAGCACTGTTACTTGATGATGTGCGCTTTGACAACTTCAGGCAAATGCAGTACCTTCTTGACCAAGTCTTGAACAACATTTCAGGGGCTATCTACCTGCACACGTGACTGGCTCCACCACTTGGGCAGGAGAGCAACCAGAATCTGCTTTTGCTGCAGCATCAGCCTCTGCTTCCGGCACACTGCCTTCAGCTGCCTCTGCAGGTGCTTTGTCCTCTGCAGCAGCAGCTGAACTGGAAGCTGCCGCAGATGCAGCAGTGGTTGCTGCAGCTGCTACGGCAGCTGCAGCATGCTGCTTCAGCGCGTGTGCGATGTCCCAGAGGCGGTTTGGATGAAGAGCCACCTTGCATAGCTGATCTGCCACAGCTGTGACAGCAGTGGCTGAGTCTAGGAGGTGAGGGTGGCTGCCACACAGGCTACGTGTGACCACATTGCCATTGTACAGCCGCTTGTATATCATATCCTGCCTGCAGAATACAAAATGCGAGTGAGCACATACGCCACTCAGCTGCAGGCATGCCTCACATGGAATGGCTGCAGCACACAAATTACAGCGAGGGCAGACTGTGCTGACAATGCATCTGGGGCCTGATCTGTCCTGACAAGAAGCAGCAAGCAAATACATCACTTATGCACTAGTGCAAAAAATGGGTTGATATGTCAATGCTTCTTCCAGATATGTCTCAGCGCACATATCAAGTACATATTGATGCATGTAACTGTTGAACCAGGCAGCCTGGTGTCATGCTTCAGTGGCAGCAGTGGGCAAATACTGTCACATACCACATGGCCTGCAAAGGAAGGTGTGGGTGTAGAAGAGGATTAGAAGTTCCAGACCAGATCAAACAGAAACAAGCAGAGGTGAAAGGCTCACTGCACAGCAGCAATTGCTGTTGTCCCATTGTCAACAGCAACAGCCATGACCAGGCCGTTGCCAGACACGGCCAGCCTACCAGGGCTGAATACCGCATCCTTCTCCAAGGAGGGGCTGTTCCACGCCTTAGGGCAGTCAGCCTCTACCAGCCCCTCTGCCCCTGCTCCAAAGCTCACTCGCCATTGCCTCACTCGACCGTCACCGCCGCAACTCAACAGCAATGCCTGCTGCAGCTGAGACTGCTGCTGTTGCTGTTGTTGATCCTGCTCTGATGACTGTTGCTGGGGAAGGGCAATGTGGGTGGTGGCCCAGGCGACCCCTGTGACATGTCTGGTGGAGTGTGCGCCTCTGCAGACCTGTGCTGGGCTGTACTGCAGCTCCATCGACAAAGGCAAGCTTGCCTTGGGGGGTCTAGCTGCAGCAGGGGGGGGCTTGCCCATGCTGATGCTACATGTCACCAAAGCACCGCCTGACTTGCCTGCTGCCACCAACAACTCTGGCGGCCCTGCAAGCAGTCATACTGCTGTGTCACTCAGCAGCTTCTCTTTTTATATAGGGCCCATGCAGGCTCAGCCTCATCCATTGGCTGTCATGTGGCGACAGCAATGCAGCACTGTCATGCAGAGCAGGCTTGCAGTTCTTGCAGCGGACTCAATATGATCACCCTGGTCTGGTGAGGTCCAAAACAGGGCGGAAGCTTGCCTGATGATGAGGCTTCGCGCAGCTTCACGCTCAGACATGTCACGCCCAGCAGGTCCGCCTCAAGCAGCGTCTTGCGCAGCTGCATCAGCTCCCCTTCCACCAAAGCACCAGCACTCTGCACTGTTGCTTCGCCCAGAGACTCAACAGACTGGCTGTGCAGTCTGAGAAACCCGTCAGAGCTGCCAGTGATCAGCAACAGCTGGTCTTGCTGCTGCAGCTGGTTGTGATGATGCTGTTCTGGGTGTGATGATGATGATGGTGATGATGATGAAGACGAAGAGAGGGTTGGCATTGCTGCCCACGACAGGGCTGTCACCCAGGACCTTTGAGCTTTGAAGCCACCCACCTGCAACACCAGATGTGGACAGCCATGAGGGATTTCAGCTGCAGGAAGTGCTGCAGGACAGACATGTTGCTTGTATGGTGCCTTTGTGAATGTGTTGCTGCAGCCTTGCTGTAGCAAGGGCAATCCCAGGCCGAAACACTTGGAAAAAAGTGGCGAGAATCAATTCGTCACAGAATAGCAATGATGCTTGAAAGCTGTGAGCGCCGTCTGGCCTTGGCCAAGCGTTTACTGCTGAAATGAACTGCAAACACCTTCTGCTCATGTTGCACAAGCTAAGCTATCAACAAAGCACAAGCCTGCAGGTTTGTTTGTGCACCAGACAAAGCTGATAAAGCATTAGACATCTCATCGTGCCTCAAAGTCAGTGCATGTTTAGAACATTTTGTGACCGTTCTTCCAGGAGCTGCAGATGCAGTGCATACCAGTGAGAAAGCCTGTGGCGCAGCAGAGCCAGATGGGCTGTACTGGCCAGGGATGTGATAGCGCCACAGCCACACAATGCCGGCTTTGCAGCCAACAGCCAGCATGGCAAACCGCTGCACACCTGCATCGTCAAATGCAGCACTGCTCAGCGTGCGTAGACAGCATACTGACAGAGTTGCACTGCAATGCTTTGCAGCAAAACACATGGTGACCGGCTGTATGGTGCCCAGACGCCCTTTGAATCCTGTTCATACAGTCACGGGCAGACTCATGTGCGAGAACAAGGCATCACTGTGCATTGCTAGGTGCTTTAAGAACACAGGTGATCACATTGGGTAGTCGCAACTGATGAGCTGCCAAGATAAGGAGCCGTGTCCAGCTCAGCTGAGCGCTGGATAATCAATCTAAAACATCCTGTCCACAAAGTTGTTCCAGCTATCACCAATGCATGTGTCTTGCGTGCACTGCACTTTCTGAATGCGTTTGTTTTGCATGTAGTGGACTGCATGAAGCAGCATGACTTTGCACACGCTGTCCTTCCAAAGCTCACACTGCACGACCAAAACAGAACGAGCCAAATCCAGCCAAGCCAAGCCTAGACAAAGCAATAGCTAAACACAGAGGGTGTGAGTATACCTGTGTCTTCAGTGGCAGGTAGAGCGCAGACCGGGGACCAGGCAGCCTGCAGAGCTGCCAATGAATCCATGCGTTGCAAATATGCCTGCGGTGTCAGGTTCATGGGCACCGGCTTGTCTGGGACACTCCTTGCACCTCCTGCACTGGCCTACATGCAAGATAGACACCGACCTGTGCTGCCTGCTTGTGTTAGTTGTAGGGTCATGTTCTTTTGGGCTGTGTTACTCAGCTTGCAGGCAGTTGAGGGTGTGCAATACGCTGCAGTGTCATGAGTAGACACCTAGCAAATTGTCTGAGGGGTGCATAGTGGCAATGCTCATCAGAAGGACAGTACAAGAGCAACTGATCATTCAGGATTGCCTTGTGCATCTTGTCCTTCACCAAGGTCTACCAATTAATGCAAAGCTACAGTCTGCTATCTAGGATTGGCTGAGCGCATTGACCAAGCTGCATTCAATTTCAGCATGCGCTTGAAAAATCAGACAATTGCAGAAGACATGCATACCTGTCTGCTGGCTCTTGGGGCAGCCACCTTCCTCTTCTTCCTGGCTGCAGGCACATCTGGCAGACCATCATCCACGCTGCAACAAAAGGTGGCATGAGCACAGTGTACCTTGACCATCAATACCATTGTGAGTGACGTCTCAACCAGAGCTAGTCAAAGAGTCTCATGTCAGCCTGTTCCTCAGTAAGTCTCAGCAGTGGAGGCGGATTGTGACAAGGTTTGCAATATACCTGTCTGCCTGACAGCTGTCTTTCATCATGCAGGTCAGTCATCATGCATGCACTCTTGTTGTCAAGCATTGCGCTCATGCATGCATGCTGTGAATAATACCGTATATACTGTTGGGCCCCTTGGGCCAAGACCTACAGGGATCAATGCCTTCAAAGCTGGCATACAAGTTCAATAGATGATCTGTGGACCAGGCCAGATGCTTACACATCATTGTCATCTTCATCATCATCTGTGCGACTGTCAACATCTTCTTCATCACTGATGGCCTCATCACCTTCCTGCTCAGTGTCTCCCTTGTATTCATCATCAGAAGAGGGGGCGTCAGGGCTGTCCCTGGCGGCCCTGAGAGTCTTGGAAGCCGACACGGCAGCCTTGCGCCTAGGGCGACGGCCTGTGCCATCTGTGACTGATGTAACGTCCTCATCAAGCTCCTGCTGCGGTGACACGGTTGGTACTTTTGCACAAACTCAAATGTTGCAGTCAGGCAAGTCAGTGTGCTTTTCAGCAGTTATGCTGGCACCCAGGTGGTATGCTCTGGGATGAGCTGAGCGGCATGCAGATTATGATTTGATAGGATGTGTCACAACCTGTATGGGGATGTGCAGAGCCTCTGTTGCAGAACCTCTTCTTACAAGATGTAGCATTATACAGTTGCTGAGAATAGTGAGCTAGATCAGTCACTGATCAGAGGCAAGACCGCAATGCACAGCGAGCCCAAAAGTTGTCAAGCTCCTCGACCTAACATTCAGTCTGACATGAAACAAGAGCAAAGGGGGTGGCAAGCGGCAAAATATGGCATGAATCTCAGTCTGACATGAGACAAGAACAACGACGCTGGCAAGTGGCAAGATATGAGTACCTCTGCAGGTGCGTCATCAAGGAGGTCAGAAGGCTGTTGGCTGGTCTTCAGGTCTGCCCTGATGGCCCGCTTGCCATCACGCACCAAGATCTTCTCGCTCATGTTCAGCTCTTTCATCTGGTTGTGAAAAGCTGACATCTACAAGGCGGGCAAACAACAGATGGGCACAAGGAAAGGGCATCTCACATGCTGCATCTCCACAGTGACCAATGTGTACACTGATGCCAAATGACTACATCATCAGAGACGTTTGGCAATGACTCATCCTGATTGGTGTCATTTGACCTGTCTTGAGTGCTGCAGTATTCAAAATCTCTGCTGCTGTCCTGTGTCTGACGTCACAGCAGGCATTGCAGGACATGCAGGCTCTTGTTTTCAGCCCACTTGATCAGCCTAGACGGGCTGGCGTACACCTGTAATTCTCTCTCAGAACTGTCCAGGAAGCGCTGCAGAGTAGGCTGAGCTGTGTGAAGCAAGACAGTGGCGGGTTGAGTGCATGGCATGGCTTGACACTAGTGAGGATGTTCACCATCTCTGCTCGCACCCTCTCAGCATTAGCAGCATCCACGCCTTTCAGGTGCTGCCCCTTCTTGTATGTCTCATGCACTGCTTCGGGATCCTGCATATGCCACCATACTTTGGCCACTGTGCAGGACCCATGAGTGGTAGGCGTGGACCCCCCCAGCTCTATGTCCTTGCTTTGAGACAGACATGCAGAGCGTGGTTATAGCACATCATGAGTGACTACAACAGCCTTCACGAAAGTGGCAGTCAGAGCAGCAAGACAGCAAAAGTACCATGTCTCTGCAGTGAAAACGCACAACAATGCCAACAGCATATGCTACAAATACATGATGCTCTCACAACCGTTTCAATGGGTCGTATCTGCGCTTCTGCTGCTTGCTGCTGCAAAACTGGGCAGCAGCGTGGCTATACCTACCATCACTTGTGTTGCTGCATTACCTTACTTCGCAGTCCCCACCAGCGCTTCAGGAACAGCGCAGCCATGGTCTTCTCAGCCATGCCTTTGCTGCTGAAGTCTGGGGTACCCAACACAGCTGCATCAAAGTCTGCAGGCACCTCATACCTCTCTTCAGCTGCCTCAGCTTCTGCAGCTGCAGACTGCTTGCTGGAGGCCTTCTTTGCTGGCTTGAGCCCAGCCTGTACAACAAGACACGCATATGTCAGTGCAACTTCCAGCAATAAAGATGTAAGACATGCTTCGCTGCACCAGGTCCGTTCCCATTAGTCTGGGCTGCCAGTGCAGCTGAAGATTCAGCTGACAGTCAGAGCTTTTGGTCATAATCGCCTACTGGCATACAGTTTTCGTTTTTCCTTTCCCCATTACAGTGCATACCCAGGCTGGCATACCAGTACCCTATCATGGGAGCCAAGAGGGCACACGGCTACTGTTGTGAATGCACTGCAGACTTGGAAGGTGATCACTGCCAGATAAAAGGTGTGTGCCTGTGCTCTTTGAACACAAGCAAGCAAGGGGAGGCCCTTGCCTACAAATGGTGGTGGTAAACACTAGGCGCTACATTAGCAGAAAGTCCCAAAGCAAGTGATCCCAGACCTGATGGTCTCACATGATCACAGCAGTTACCATTCAGCAGTCACACCACCTCAGGTACTTGCAGTAGCTCCCAATCATGCACACAGCAGTCACACAGCATTCACACATCATTCTCACACCGCAATGTTTGTCTCAAGGCCGACCTGATCGCCAGCGCCATCTTCTGGAGTCTGAAGGCTTTTGGCTCTCTTCCTGTGCTTGGCTTGCAAGAAGCGCTGCCAGATGAGCTGCTTGCCGGCTGTCATCAGCCAGGCCTCTGTGAAACCCAGCCCTTGCATCTCATCGCCGTACCCTGTCATCTACACAGCACCACAGACATGTCACCACACTCTGGACTTGCACATTGCCGGCGTGCCAGCATGCTTTGTTGCTGCTGTCAAGCAAGGTTTCTGTGAGTTGCACCCTTTGCAAGTCATCATTACATGCTGCCGTCTGTACACCACGGGTTATAATGTTGCTGTGTTGACACAATGCAGTCTTAGAAGTGCAGTGAATGCTTTCTTTTTTGTGAAAACAGTCTGAGTGTACCTCACACTGTTCATATTTCTGCCATGCAGAGGCCAGAGAATTGCATTCATGCCAACCTCCATGATTTTTGCAACATGGTGCAGGGGCTGCAGGAAAGAAATGGCAGGTAGTGCCTGTAAGGGGTGGAGAAAGTTAGCAGTGTGTAAATACCATTGATATGGTTGTGTCCTGATGCTGTACGCCGCAAAAGTGATGCCACATGATCTGATGTCAGTGATCAAGCCATGCAAAGACTGAGACTTGTGCAGCCATTGCTCAGAGCTTGACGGGGTCACCGTTACAATCAGTGCATGTTGACTGACTGCGGCTCACCATTTCAGCCCGCGTCTGCTCTGCATTGCGTGCATCGATGCCCTGGAAATGCTCATTGGTGGTGTACACTGGCACCTCCGATTCAGCCATCTGCGCAACACCCACAAGCAAGCCTTGAGCACAATGCGCAGTAGCAATTTTTTGTGGCAGGAAAGGGACACGAGGGGGGAAATCAATAGCAATAACTGCTAGTGCTTGTGTTCAATCCTGTATGGTGCAGATTGAACAAGATCTGAGCAATCAACGAGCAATCAGTTGCTACTTTGTGTGTCCAGACAATTTTGTGTTGCCTTGCAATGGGAGGCAGGAGACATTTGGATCCCAACAGATTGCACACAAAAGCATGCACAGGGTTCTGGCTGGTAAGCACAATGGACTGCAGCAACCTATTGCACTCTTTGTTGCACACAGAGTAAAGGCTGTCTGGAATCAAGGAGGTTAGATGCCTGTCTGACCTGGGAGCGCAAGTCTAGCCACCTCCGCTTGAAGGCCTGAGGCAAACTCCTGCAGGCTTTCTCTTTCGATGACGTGTCCACAGCGCCCAGGCAGGTTTTATCAAAATCAGGTGGTACAGTATATGCTGGCACCTCTTCCCACTGCAACCACCAAACAGCGCAATTACAGCAGCGCAATTACAGCGCAAAAAAATGCGATTGCAGAAGTGCAGCATGATCAGAAGATCTCAGATGGCTGATGATGCACCCGTCAGACATGCGTGCACATGCGCATGGTGGCGGGATTTTTGTTTCAAGTCCTGAGTTGGAGTCATGCAGTGAATGCTGTCACTGCTGTCGATGGCACGGCACGGCACAGCACGGCACAGCACAGCAAGCATGAACCCAAGCTAACCAAGACTTGTATCTGTTACTGCTTGTCTGCTCACAACGCAGTATATGACTTACTAACTGTGTGTCATCATCAGACATGCCAGAGGCAGTGCGCCTGCGCTTGGCTAGCTTCCGCAACCGCTGCTCTTCCTCACCGGTCCACTCCTTCTTAGGCCTGCTGGCAAAAACGGCCTGGGTCTGGATGATCCTGTTCCTGATCAGCTGCTTGCCCAGAGTCACCAGCCGTTTCTCACTCAGACCGTGCTTTGCCATGTCCTCACCAAATGTTGCCACCTTCAACCAGCTCAGCAGCTTGAGGCAGCCGTCGTCAGCTGTGGGCTGAAAGCTGGTGCCATGCATTCAGCAAAGCAGCCCAAAGGACAGTAAACAAGGACACCTGCCTCAAGCTGGTGTTTGTAAGCTTGCAGTAGTCTTGGACAGTAAGGTTTGCAGCAGGAGCCAGTGTGAGCAGGCTAGTGTTAAATTGCAGTATCCAGCTTGGTCAAGTAGGGCCTGTTTTCGTCCTTACAGCAGCACTAAATGCACATGCAAGCCATATGCCTCATGATCAGCTGTGACTTGACACACACAGCTGATCATGAGGAACAGGTTGATTCAGTACCGATTTGATATGATATGAAACCACAGCGTGGGGATTTGTATGCTTACAATCTCTGCTCTGGTTCTGTCGGCGTTTTGTGCATCTGCGCCTCGCAGGTGCTGCCCTTTGGCATAAGACTCTCGCTTGTCCTCAGGGATCTGCATTCGAAATACAATGCAGCCTGATGCCCAGTGCCGTGTTTATGAAAGCCCTGCTTGCTCAAGCCAGCAAAAGACCCCAGCACATGCAAGCATTGTCATTGACTGATGAGATGCATGCCCAGTACCTGCCAGCAGCTGCATGGGCAGCTTGCAATTTCAAAGGTTTGGAGTCTCGGTCAGGGTTGGTTGGCAAAGAACCAAGTGGTGATTTGCTGGTGGTAAACATGATGGGAGCCCAGCCGTTTGAAACATGTAGCACAGCATGCTCAGGCCACTGGTCATGAGCAGACAGCAACTGCAATGCCACTTCAGCAGACAATCTTTGCTGAATGGACCGCTGATGCATGCAGTCACAGCACTTGGGCATCATGCAAAGCATCACACCCTTATGGCAGAGCACTGCCTTGTAGGTAGTAAGAGAGAGGCTCTGACCTGCTCACGCAGCTGCATCCACCTAAGCCAGAAGGCATGAGGTAAGCCGAGCTCTGCAGCGTCTCTGCTGCTCACATCTACTTCTCCAAGAATGCTCTTGTCAAAGTTGGCTGGAACCTGATAGGCCTCGGGCTTTGAGCTTGTGGGGGCCTGAAACCAGCATTTGAATAGAATTCGACATGGAGGTACTACGGCATGCTTGTGCCAGCAGAGTTCGGGATGATCCGGCCAGGACAAGCAATGAATCCCTCAACATGCTGCCCATTGCAATCAAAAGCTTGGTACAGTATACAAGCCTGATCACCTGACTTGCAATCTGCAATAACTCAATCAATTGGTGTGTATAGAGCTGCACCCTGAATCAAGGTGCTCGCAGGTGTTCACAGAGTGGAACTAAGATGTGCTCAAGGCTTTCTCTACATCATCAAGCAATTGTGAAGATGCAAAAAGAACAGTTTGCTGACCATTTCAGCGTCATCATCAGAGTCCTGAGCACTGTTGCTAGCATCGCTGTGCAGGGCTGAACCAGATGGTAGTATGTGACTCAGATCCACATTGGCCTGAGCCCCCCGCACCCTCTTGTCCAGCTGTACGTGCTTGGCCTTGGGGTCCAGCACCCTATCCCAACTCAGCCTTAATCTGTAGAGAACTGCATTGGTCAGAAGCCAACGGCAGGTTGGATCAGGCAGTGCTATGAAACAAAGCGCATGATGCCTTTGAGGCACTTACTCAGTGCTTGCATTCAGAGTCATGCGTCATGTCTTCGTGCGTTCTGTTTATGCTCTGTGGTCTGAGATCAGTAGTATGCAAGAGCTTGTACTCGTAAACAAGCTCGTAGGACACCGCCCAGCGTACATTACAACCACCAAGACATTGAAAGCTTGGATCAAACCAAAACACAGCAATACTCGCTGCCTTTTCTTTGCAGAATCAGAACACAAATAAAATAGGCTTACTTTTCCCTGAAGCCCTTCACATACTGCTGTCTGGGAATCTCATGCTGGGTCATATCATCCGAAAAAGCCGCCCAAAACTCTGTAGTGATGCGGCTGACCAGATCAGCATCAACAGCTGCCAGGTGATCCTTGTGGTTCTTGTACTTGGGCAGTTGATCCTCAGGAACCTACAGCAGAGCAAGTGGCATGTCAAGCGCAACCCCAGGCTGCTGTTGCCATACAATGGAATGTGACATATGCAAACTGCGTAATGCATTGATGTCAGCAGACAGTCAGATAGACAATGACTGCCTTGATTGTATGGTCAACAGCCTTGCTACAGCACTTCATGGAGTGCTGCAGGTGGTTCTTGGCTCGAACAGCAGCTGTTGTTGATTGCATGGTAGGGCTGCAAATTGGTGGCTGACGCTGCAATGAGCACCTCTTGACGCAGCTCAAAGAAGCGTGCGGCGCTGGCTCTTGCCAAGGCAGCACGTCCAGCCTTGTTTGAAGTGACTTGTACATCTGGCAGGTCATCAACTGAGAACCCCTGGAACACACACGCAGGTTGTGCCCATGTTCTGTTGGGCGGTGCTGTGCTAGCTACCCTTGAGTGTGCTTGATCATGCAGATCAAACTCCTGCTGCATGCATATGTCATGACAAGATGCTTTGGTGAACAATGCAGACAATGTCACATATGGCACCACTTGTGGGCGTCTGTGCCAGCTGTACTGACCTGTCATGTCAAGAGCGCCCATCCATAAACAGTCAAGCAGAGTTGCCAATCCAAAGACGGCACAGGTCCTCAATACAGCAGATTTTGACAAGAGGACCGCCCCATTACAGGTCGCACAACATGCATAGACATGCAAGAACAAAGAAGCAGACCTCAGGAAGCTTATAAGGTGCAGGCTTGTGAGACCTAGTCCTGGACTTCCTGCTTGCATCCTCAGCATCACTGCTTTCCTCACCACTGCCATCTGATTTGACAGTAAGTGGAGCTGCATGCTTGCGCTTTCTTGCAGCACGCATGACCTCCTTCGTGGTCTGTGTGTCTGCAAAAACATGACAGCTAGTCATTGGTACAGGCAACCAGGCTGCACCCATCAAATGACAGCCTGTGGAAACTGGGCTGCAGCCAGTGTAGGCTTGAACTGTATGACGTGTGAGGCAAGGTCTGCTTGACAAACTCAATGCTGTAAGTCTGGTGTGAAAAGTTATTGTGCAGGAGCGTGCTCTGACCAGAGTATCAAGAAGGCTTGTTCAGCAAGCTGAACTGCCACACACTGCACTGAGAAGCCCACTTTGGCAACTAACAGTGCTGAAGGGCACAATGTCCCAAGCAAGTGCTGCAGACCGCACGCATGCAACAGTCTGGCACACATTTCACAGGCTTGATACCAACTGTCAGCAAGCCAGCAAGACCAGCAAACAATACTGCACAAAACTTCGTCCCAGTCAGCACAAGCAAGTTTGAACTCAACACTCAAGTCGACTGTCCTTTTGCAGCCAGCTGAAGGCAAAAGCAGGGTCACCTCACCAGCAGGCTGAGCTACTTTCCACTCGCGAGGCTGCCTCAGCTTCCATTCTCTCCCATCCCACACAACACCGGTGCGCACATCTTCCTTCACGACCGAAAGTACATTGGCACTAACCAAGGGCTTGACTTTGAAGCGCGCCTTGAGAATCTGTGTGATACGGCCCTCCCACCAGCCACCATCATCAAAGGCATCAACATCGTCCTGCACTGCCCTGGCTCCGCCACGCACAGCCCACTACACAGTGGAAAAGACGGTGTGATGCCCTGGCAGCAGGCTTCCCAATGCACAGGCCCTGGCGTTGCAAATCATAGCATGAAAGGCATGAGAGGCTGTCTATCTCCCACCACACAAAGCAGCTGTGTGAAGCTGCCAAGCCTGTCTCGGCCCATGGGTTGCCACACTAGTATTTACAACTATTTACTTTTCCCAAACATGGATTTCGTATCAAAAATGTACTCAGCAGGATGTGGGAATGCGCCGAGCAGTGCAGAGCTGCTAAGCACTGACTGAGTGTGTGTGGTCATGATGGTATGGACAGTGCATGGATAGCTAGTAACTTTGATCGACCCACCTCAGCAGGTGGTGTTGGCCTGATGTGGAAGTCAGGCCCAAAGTTGGAATCATGAGTAGGACCCAGCAGGCTCTGATTCTCTGCAACTGCTCCAGGCAAAGGAAACCATTCTTGCAGCTTCTCATCGCTATCCTCTGACACGTTCAGCTCATCATATGCCACCAGTGCAAAGCCATGCTGCAGCTGAGTGACGGTGCCTGTGAACCAGCTGCCTCGAAGTCCCTCCTCACCACTCATCACCTACATAAGCAGAGTTAATCAAAACCAATGTGTTTGTAGCACAACAGCCTTGCACCCGGATTGATCAGGGCAGCAAGGCTGATCTCATGAGTGATGTTGCTCAGGCTGTGCACTGCACATGCAATAGTCACAATTGTTGAACAGCTGCGGATTGCATTTGTCTGTCACATCATACAGGATCATCCAAAAAGTGTGACATTTTGTTTCAGGCAGAAGTACAATGAGATGACAGGATAGGAAGGGCTGCTACATGCAAGACAGCTACCTATTGCACATGGCGCACGAGATGGTGCATTGTGCTTTATCGTGAGACGCTCAGCTATAAAGTGGTCATCCTGTGGATCAGTCTGTTAAAATTGGATTTTTGTTTGGAGCATCACTGCGCATCAATGCCGGGTGGCATCATACTACACTATTTGACAGAGCATGCTGGGTGCATATATGACTACGTCAGGGTGTGAACGTCACCTCAATCAAATCGCCTGCATGGTACTCATGTGTAGGGCTAGATGAAGGCTGACTGATGCTTGACTTCTGTTGATCAGCTTCTGTTTCAGCTTGCACTGGAGCTGTGCCCTGTTGCTGATGAGAGGGTGAGGCTGTTTCCTTGGCTGATTGTTGCTGTGGTGACACTTGCTGCTGAGTGGCACCACAAGTCTGGCTCCTCCGTCCAGACGGGGCTCCTCCACGCAGCCGCAGATGCTCAGCCGCAGACAGAGGGACAGAGCTTTGCAATTTATCAATGGACTGCGTTTCACACACCAGCTTGCTTTGCATGTCTTGCTAGTCTCATGATACTAGGCATCAAGGCTCTGTTGCTTTTGGCGACTTACCTGCCAATCTTCCTCCTGTAAGACCTGCTTCAGCTTGCTGGACAGCTCTACCACTGTATGCCACTGAGTTTCGCAACCCACCGGAGGGGAGTGCACCCGTACCTGTAACAGCTGCCCTTTACAGACTTTGCAGCAACAGCAGGCAGGTCAAAGCTTTGTGAGGAAGAAAAGCAGGTCGCATGCCTGGTGATTTTCTGTAACAGACGTGAGCAACGTGTTTCCAGGTAAGTCGCACCCCAGCGGCGACCAGCAGACGCTTCTGATGCCGAGCTTGCTGCTTGCGAGCTGGCTGTTGCGCTGGTTGCACAGCCCCCTCGTCCGCAGATACGTTGATGCGTACGTCACACTGTCTTTGGGCGTCGCAGGATACTGAGCAACTTGGAGCACATCCAGAGCAGGCTCGGGCAGTGCAGTCGATCCTCGTGGGCCCCGCACCTGGCAGGGGTTGATAACTAGCACGGCAGGTCCAGCGGCAACAGCAACGAGATTATCTTCGGACCATTGCACTGCTGCAGGGTATTCCGGGCGGCCGAGGGTCTCGAGAACGTCATTGTCAGGAGTAGCCATGTCGCCAAAGATCGAATAAGCGATGATATGACGATAGAGTCTTAAACGCCTGATCGGTTACAGACCTGAAATGTTCAAGACGCCATGCTATGGCAGTTGGCTTCGCGGCGCCCCGCCAAGCGGTTCCCACGCCGCACTATACGGTAGCGCGCTCCATACAGGCAGCAGCAAGGCTGAGGAAGTAGAGCAACGACCAACCGAGATCAAGCCTAAAGCGCCCTTCGGGCGCTTTGCTGCGGGCCCTGTGTAATGGTAGCTGAATGCATCAGCTGTGCAACATCAGTACTCTCTGAACACCTCAGCCGATTTGATTGGCAATTCAACTCGGAAGAAGTTGGGATAACGTGTTTCTCAGCATGCCAGGAGAAAAAAGTCGTGGAGAGATCGGTGAGATCAGGACTCAGCTCAATGCCCTCAGCGCATCTGGGTCCCGCCCAGAAGCAGCTGCAGCCAAAAAAGAGCTGTTCAAGAAAGTCATCAATTGCATGACCATCGGAATCGACATGTCAAGCCTTTTCATGCTGGTCATGACAGCAGGCATGTCGAATGCTGAAGACGTGGTCCTAAAAAAGATGCTCTACCTTTTCATCTGCACATACGCGCAGTCCAATCCCGACTTGACTCTGTTGACCATCAATTTGCTAAACAAAGATTGCAAGGATCAGGATCCGACCATCAGAGGGTTGGCACTTCGCAGTCTGTGCTCCCTGAGGGTGGCAAATCTGATCGAGTACATTGTAAGCATGCATGTCAGACTTATGGCATTAGTGCATGACAAACACCAGCTGAGAGTGCAAACATACAGACAGACCTGATACTTGACAACTGCAGGTATCCCCTGTATCACTAGCACTGCAAGACAGAAATCCTTACGTTCGGCGCACAGCAGTCTTGGGTGTGTTAAAGATCTACAACCTAGATGCAGCAGCAGTACGTAATGCAGGTGAGGCACTTCCCCTGAGCTACCTGAAAACGGTACAGCAGACAAGATGTTCAGACAAACAACCTTCTCCAGCCATGCTTGTTGACCGCAGGCATGCTAGAAGATCTGCATGACATGCTGCAGAAAGATCCAGATGCCCAAGTCGTGGCCAACTGCATGTCAGTGCTGCTGGAGGTAGGCATAGATGCAAAGCGTCTGCCAGGATAGCATGAGACAGCTACCATGGGGTGCTTTTCGTTCCTTGAACGCCACAATCTCCTGTATGCTTGTGCAGACTGGCTCAGGTCAGAGCTTAGTCACCAGAGCTCTTGTCATCTCATTGCTGAATCGCATCAAGGTATGCTTGGCACCCACACTACCTCAACTAAGCTCTACCATAACTCCATCATCTCTTTGCCCCTATGTGATATTGCATATGGGGGATTGCATATGTGAGATTGCATGTGTAAGATTTCGAGTGATGTTGCATGCTCAGTGCATGACAGCTACACAATAGTAGTCTGGTTCTTGTGGAAGACTCGTGCATGCATGCAATCATGCCTGTGCCATGACTCATGCATGCATGTGCTCATGCCTGCTGTTATTCCAGGAGTTCTCAGAGTGGGCTCAGTGCCAGGTGCTGGAGTTTGCCTCCCACTACCGGCCCTCTGATGAGCAGGAGGTGTATGATTTCATGAATGTCCTGGATGACAGGCTCAGCCACTCCAACTCCGCTGTGGTCATGGCCACTGTGAAGATGTTTCTACATTACACACTCAGCATGCCAGCTACTCATCAGCAGGTGCTTTAAACAACATGCGACTGCTTTGTGTTGTCAGCCTCTATACAGCTAAGCATGCCAGTGCCTGTTTAGATGCTTGCAGCAAGCATTAATTGGCCATCTGAGTCCATTGCAGGCCATGTGAGGCTTTTGAGTATATCCTACTGTGTTGGTCTTCTTTTGTCACAGATGCCATAAGGGGAAGTTGAGCTTGAGCATGCAGGTTGGCAACACAGCCTGCTAACAGGCAGTGCTCAACCTAGTATTTGCAGTACTACCAATGTCTATGCAGCAGTCTTTATGTCAGTCAGAAACATACACTTGTGTCTGCAGGTTCTGGAGAGGATCAAGGATCCTCTGATGACTCTATTGTCCAGGGACCATTTTGAGACGGCATACGCTGTGCTGTGTCATTTCCACCTCATTGCACAGAGGGCACCCATCATCTTCTCACAGGTACAGCTGAATTCAAGCGCGTCCGTACAGCTGCAGAGCGCATGTCCAGCCATTTGCTCAATTACAGAAGCTATTGTCCAGGGTTTCTTTGTCCATGGAATCTCGTCTTTGTCCTGCACATTTGTCTGGTGCCCATAAACATCCTTTGCATTGATAACACTGCGCTCCGGCCTGTGTCGTGTATCCATCATACTGCAAGGCTACTGTCTGATCCTTGCTGACCTGTGTTTCAGATCTACACAACTTTCTACTGCCGCATCAATGAGCCTTCCTACATCAAGCACCTGAAGCTGGACATCCTAGCTGCCATAGCTGATGAGACCAATGCCTATGACATTGCCACAGAGCTGACAGAGTATGTGAATGACATTGACGAGAAGCTGGCTAGGAAAGCCATTCGCACTGTGGGCAAGATTGCACTCGAGGTGAATTGTGCTGCAAGGAGAGGGCATGGCACAACGCTGCACATGTCCTGTCTGGCCACTGCAGCAGCTTGGATTGATTTGGCTGGATACAACTTGTTGACCCCCATTTGTACTAGCTTCATTGCTGTTCATGCTGTCCCCTCCGCACTCTGTTGCATGGCTATCAATGCCAGGAGTGGTGTCTGTCTGAAGGTGCAAGATGTGCCTGGCCTGGTGGAACGGCTATTGGGTTTCCTGGACATTGGAAAGGACTTTGTGACAGCTGAGACCATTGTGCAAGTGAAAGACCTAGCACGCAAGTACCCTGACATTGCGGAGGTCTGTGTGGGCTCCATCTGCAACATCAGCCTGGAGGTATGCCTGGCCCTCAGCATACAGAATGAATGCATGGCTGCTTCGGCATTGTGTCATGCTCGTCTTGCATCACAGCAGGCGCTGTTCCTGTTCACAGGATTGCTTGCAGCTGGGACACTTGAAGCGATCATACAAGGCTAACTGGGCATCATCATGCTACAGCTGCAGTGCCCATGGAGCAGGCTATACAGGCAAAGACCATGTCTGGCATGGCCATCCTGCTTGTCATCTGCAGTGCCTCGCATGTACCTTTTGACAGTCTCAGTATGTAAGACATCACTCCTGTGTGTGTCCCATATCCACGGTCTGTGTGTATGCACATGCAGGATGTGGAAGAGCCTGAGGCCAGAGCAGCTTTCATCTGGATCCTGGGAGAGCATGGCCAAGGGATTCAGGTTCGTCTCTTGCAGAGTGCAAAGCAGCTCAGCAGCTCATGCACTGCTGAGCTTTTTGCAGCCACCGTTTGCCACGCCTTTGCACCCTGTCGGCCTGCGCTCGTGCCTGCGAAGGTTAAGCCCATTGGGGATCACCAGATTGCATATGCTGTGCAAAAAGTCCTTGCACTTATGGGCACATCAACGATAATGCTTATGGTCATGACAGTGTCAATTACACTAACCATGCTTGCAATGCAGGACGACCAACAACAATGGTGATGATCATGATCATGATAGCGGCAACCATACTAAGGCATGCTTACAATGCAGGACGCACCATACCTGCTGGAAGCTTGCGCCCAGGGCTTTGCCAATGAGGAGGACCAGGTGCAGCTGGCCCTGCTGTCTGCTGCCATGAAGCTCTTCTTCAAGCGCCCACCGGAGTGCCAGCAGCTGCTGGGAGTCACTCTGGCAGCCGCCTCCGCTGAGTCCAGCCAGGATGTGCACGACCGAGCTCTGCTGTACTATAGGTCAGCTTTGGTCACCATTGGCATGTTGGTCTATGCAAACGTGCTGTGATATTAGGCTTGTCTTATCTCTGAGGGTCTCAGACATTTGTGGCTGTCATAGCATGAATCTCTCTGCAATATGTATGGCCGTGTTATGCAGTGCAGCTGGTGTGTGCTGTTCAAGCCTAGAGGAAAACGTCAAAAACCATGCATGCATCAAGCCTAGAGGAAAACGTCAAAAACCAGTTTCTTGACCCGCTCTGGTATGCTGTTTTTGTGAGGTGCTTCACCGTGCACCAGTTGCAAGATAGTGCCATCACCCTTTGTGGACGGTTTCTGCTATGACACATTATGCATGTGATATGCCTGCAGGATGTTGCATCATAATCTGCAGGAAGCCAAGCGTATTGTGGCATCCCCTGCGCCAGCCATCACTCGCTTTGCTGAGGAGCAATCACCGGAACAGAGGGACCACATTTTTGATGAAC
>JAABUU010003860.1_pt1 | contig 18496 bp, 13 predicted proteins | sample 5559301 | NCBI WGS metagenome assembly JAABUU01 (sample SAMN10711884, study PRJNA513360) | rock metagenome | isolation source: Antarctica rocks | place: Antarctica: Victoria Land, Richard Nunatak white | reverse complement strand
GAAAAACAAGTCATTGGCCTGCGCGCTTTGCTGCGCACGGTAGACAAACACGCGTCGCATTTCCCAGCGCAGCAGCGGCAGCAGCTCGTGCAGCGCGCCCGCCGGGAATGTATCCACCACCAGAATGGCGGGGTTGAACGCGGCAACAGCGTTCCAGGTCACGGTCTGCACCAGCTTGGCGTAGGTTTGCGGACGCAGGCGCGCCATTGACGCAATGGTTTTAGACGGCACCTTCAGCGCCGCAAAGCCTTCTTGATAAATCACGTTGTCTGCTTCGCTGGCGGTGACAAAAAGGATTTGGGCATCCGGGCACTGCGCGCGCACCTGCCGGGCAATCGCCAGCAGCCGCGTGACATGGCCCAGCCCCAGGCCGTTGACAGCATAAAATAACAGGCGCGGATTAGGCGGAGGCATGGAACAATGAGTTCGCGCTTTGCTCCTTAATCTCCTGCTCTTTGGGAGCACAGCCCCCGGCCCAGAAACAAGCGGCTCTGTGCCGCGCAGCTATTTTATACTTAAATGTTTGGCGGCATGGTAAAATGGGCATTGCACATAACACCACACGCAACAGCAAAAGAACTTTGGACGCTTTGATGCCACGCGTTTCTGTTTCCTCATCCCCTGCCTCCGCAGGGCTTCCCTTGGCCCGCCCCCAATTTGCTCGCGTTCTGCTGTCTGCCCTCGGCACTCTGCTGCTGCTGATCCTCGTGACGCAGGGCGAGATTTTGCTCACCCATCTGCCAGGCACACATCGTCCCTACACCATCTTTTATCTCATCCCCGTGGCGATTGGGGCCGCGCTGCTCGGCGTGCGCGGCGGCATTCTGACAGCCCTTGCCAGCGTCATCCTCGCCCGCCTGTTTTTGTTTGGCGACCATGAGCATGGGGCCGCGCGGCTGCTGACCGCCCCGGTCATAGCCGACGATATTGAGTTCGGGGCGCTGCTGCTGGGGACACTCACCATTGCCTGCGTGACCGGCTTTCTGCGGACGGCTCTGGGCGAGGTGCGGGAGGCAGGCGAGCGCCTGAACAACGCCAACACGCACCTAGCGGAAAGCAATACCCAGCTTGCCAGCGCCAACACCCGCCTGCTGGAAACCGAGCAGGAGCGGCGCATTTTCCACCGGGATGTGCTGATGGCGGTGACCGGCGGCAAGCTGCGCCTGGTGGAGCCGGACGAGATGCCGCCGCTGGACATGGCCCTGGGGGAGCCGAACTTCTCAGCTACCTTGGAAGAGCCGCAGGATGCGTCCACCCTGCGCCGGACACTGCAAAAGCTAGGCGAAGAACGAGACATGGCCTATGAGCGGGTCGCAGACCTGTGTACCGGCGTGACCGAAGCCGCCACCAATGCCGTCAAGCACGGACACGGCGGCACGGCGCAGGTTTGGACCATGCCGGATGCGATCTTTGTGCAAGTCAATGACCGGGGCGAAGGCATTGCTCCGGTCAACTTGGCCCGCGCCACCCTGGATGCCGGCTATTCCACGCGCAAATCGCTGGGCATGGGCTTTTTCTTGATGCTGGAGTCCTCGGACACCCTGGTGCTGGCAACCTCCGACAGCGGCACCAGCATTCTGCTGCGGGTTTCTATCAAGCCGGTGGCTGATGACCCCGAAATGCTGATGGCCCGCTATGTCGGCATCGCATAGCGCCTTCTCTTAACAGACAAAACAGCCCCCGCGCCCTCAGTGGCGCGGGGGCTGTTTTCTTGTCAGGCGCGGGCCGCGAGCGCCGCGCCCAGAACGCGCCGGTTGCCGCGCGCCTGCACAAACACGAGCACGTTCCGGCTGCCGCCCCGTCCCGCCACGGAGGGAATATGGTGCTGCACGGTAAACGTCTCGCCTGCCCGTGCCACTCCCAGCTTTTCCAGCGAACGCACGACGGCCACATGGGTCAATGTCCGGCCCCGGTTTTCGCCGCCCCGCACATGCGAGCGCAGATTATCTTCCGTCACGGCAAAGTAAACCTCGGCGGCATCGCCCGCCGCGAGGGACGGCAGGCCGCGCACCGTAACAGCATACACGCCCGCCTGCCCGCCCGGCGACACCGACACCTGCGCTTTCGGCGCGCGGGCGGCGCGCGCAATCGCCGCCGATGCCTTTTGGTCATCGCTGCCGACAAACTCCGTGCGCCCGTCCACCACCATCTGCGGCGTGTACACATTCTCGTTGTGGAACGACGAGGCGTAGTCGTTCTGCCGCGCGGTCAGGGCGTGGCTGGAGAATGGGTCTGTCCAGCTTCCGCCGTCCCAGTAGTCCACATGCTCGCCCAGCGCAATCACCAATGCGCCGGGAACCGGCTGCTTCTGGACAAGAGCCGTGAGCAGGGCATCGGCGGATGGGCAGCTTGAACAACCCTCTGAAGTAAACAACTCTACTAAAACAGGCGTGCGCGGCGTGTCGGCTTGCACGGGTTTGGGCGCTCCCGACAGCGCGAGAAATGCGCCCACAGCGGCGGTCAGCGTGGCGGCGAATCGTGTTGTGCGTTTCATTAAACTTTCTCTTTCTGCAAATGCTCTGCTTGACCATACACACAGGGCAGAAAGAAAGTTCGGTTTAGGTGAGCGCACCGCTCCCGGCTTGTTGCGCTTTGGCAGCGGACGGCGGACGGCGCGGGCGCGCGGCGGGAGCGGGCGGCGGGGCTTGATGGGTCAAGCGCGCCAACTCCTCGCCCAGTTTGTGCGTCATGGCTTCCACGGCCTCGCCATGCTTCAAATGCACAAACTCCGAGGGACGCAGGATTGGCCCAAATGTCAGCGTCACCGGATGCCGGGAAAAGCGCGGCACCAGCGACCCATAAGGCAGCAGCTCGTTGGTGTGCTCAATGCCGACCGGCACAATCGGCACATCCGCGCGCAGGGCCAGCAGGGCCGCGCCCGACTGAATATGCTGCAATCGCCCGGTTTGCGAGCAGCGCCCCTCGGGAAACAGCAAAATCGGCTCGCCCCGACGCAGGCACGCTTCGGCGCGGCGCAAAGCCGCTCGGTCGGCGGTATCCCGGCGAATGGGGAACGCGTGGAAATGATAAAAAAACCAGCCCAGAATGGGGATGTCAAACAGCTCCTGCTTGCCGATAAACCAGGCCCGCCGGGGCTGAGACACGAAAAAGACCACAGGGTCGGCATCGGAAATGTGGTTTGGGCAGTAGATAAACCCGCCACGCGCGGGGACATGGCGCTCGCCCGACGTGCGCATGCGCCCCAGCACGCGCCCCAGCAGCCGGGCGAGAGGGAACAGCACAAACGACGAAAAGAAGTAAACAGGTTCCATAGAAGTTGTTTTCCTGCCGCAGCCGCCTCGTCTTCACAGTGTACCCACAGAGTTGCTAAGAGCGTGTATGGAAAGCCATGAAGAGGCCCCCCCGCCCCAATAATGGGGTGCAATACAGAAGGAAGGCATAGGCCGCATCCTGTCTTGCTCTGCTCCTGCGTCTTTCTAGCTCCCCATTATTGGGGCGGGGGGGCCACTCTGGCTCCCCATTATTGGGGCGGGGGGGCCTTCCTCGCACTTTCTCTACACACTCTAAGGCGTTGCAAAGGTATTGCGAAGGCTTTGCTGGCGCGTTGCAAGCGTGTCCCAACGACGGAAGAAATTGTTCCGTCGTTGGTTATGGCTTGCAAAGCCTAAGTTACGCCCAAGCAACGCGTTTGGCGCGTCAATCCGCCCCGGCATTGCCCAATGGGGCAGCTACAAGGTGGGCGACGGCACGGAAGCGGCTGTCTCGGTTGGACCTGGCGAGGGCAGGGCGGTTTTCTCGCGCACGGCGGAAATCAGCAGTGTGCCGATGACTGTATAGCCTAATGTCGCCAGCATCGCGCCCCGGTAGCCCGCGCCCATGCCGTGCGTTCGGTTGAGGATGTCCGCCAGATGCCCGAACAGCGGAACCGCGAGAAGCTGCGGCACCATGGTGGATAAACTCCAGATGCCCATAAACTTCGCGCCGCCATTTTCGGGGAGCAAATTGCACGCAAAGGCCCAGTCGACCGCTCGGAACATGCCGAACCCAATGCCAAAGATAAAGGCCATTTTCAGCGCAAACCCGACATCGGGCGCAAACGCAAACGCCGCTCCGGCAACAACGCTGAACAACGAAGACGCATAAATGACTTTCTTCTTGCCGATGCGGTCTGCCAGAATGCCCGACGGCAGAGTGCCCAGCAAGGCCCCGCCAATCGCGATCTCCTGCAAAAGCACCAGCGGCTTGCTATAGTTCTCCCCGGTGTGCAGGGCAAAGCGCACATAGTACAGCAAAAAGCCCAGGGCCGTATAAAAGCCGAGATTGTACACCGCGCGGGACAGCAGCAATCGGTAAAAGTCGGGGTTTTGGGGGATATGCAGGGCGTAAGTCTCGCGCAACGAAGCGGCCAGCGGGCGGCGGCTTGGGGGCGGGGCGGGCGTGTCGGGAACCAGCCACACGGTCAGCAGCATAAACAAGAGCAGGGCCGCGCCGACCCCTTCCATGATGGTCAAAACGGCATGGGCTTGCCCTGCGGGAGTTTTGGCCCCGCCCAGCAGCAGGCCCGCGACAATCGGGCCGCCCGCATCGCCCAAAAGCTGCATCATGCCCGTGTAGCCCGAAGCGGCCCCCTGCTTGCTGAGCGGCACCAAATCAGGCAGAAGGGCTTGATACGGGCCGGTGGCGATGTTCAGAAACAACTGAATGCCGACAAACGCGAGCACCAGGCCCACAAACGACCCGGCCAAGCCAAACGCCAGCAGCGCGCCCAGAGCCAGCACCGTACCGCCAAACACAAAGGGCCGACGCCGCCCCCAGCGCGACGCGCAGGCATCGCTCACCGGCCCAATAACGATTTGGATGAGCAGGCCCACGGCGGCCCCGCTCAGGCTGATAATGCTCAAAGAGGTGCCGGAGTGCGCTGCCCCGGCAAAGGTCAGGACGCGGGCGGGCAGGATTTGTCCCAGCATCGCCCCCCAAAACAGCGAGACGGGCAGCCAGAACAAGGACAGCAGGAGAAAGCGCATCGGCCCGTTGGCCCAAGGGCGCGCGGCAGGCGGGGCGAGAGAAGAAAGCGGGAGCACGTCCATAGCGGCGGGTTCCTCTCAAAGCGATGGGGTGCGGCGCGCGAATTGGCGGAGAGTTAGGCGGTGGTATCGGCGCGTTCCAGCAGGTGCCCGAACTTCTCAGCGACCACTTTGCGCTTGACTTTCAAGGTCGGGGTCAGCTCGCCGCCCTCAATGGAAAACGCGTGGTCGATGAGGGCAATGCGCTTGACACGCTCAAAGTCGGCCAGGTCAGCCGAGCGCTTGTCAATGTCAGATTTGATAAGCTTGCGCACGAGCGGGTCGGCGACCAGGGCGGCATTGTCCTGCTTGGCCAGGCCCTGCTCTTTGGCCCAGGCTTTCAGGGTGTCAAAGTTCGGCACGACCAGGGCTTTTACCGTCTCGGTCTTGTCGCCTAAAAGCACAATCTCGCTCAGGTACGGGCTGTGGGCAAGCATTGTTTCAATCGGCTGGGGGGCGACCTTCTTCCCATTCGCCAGCACTAGGATGTCTTTCTTGCGGTCGGTAATCTTGACATAGCCTTCGCTGTCAATCTCGCCGATGTCGCCCGAGTGGAACCAGTGGTCTGTGTCAATCGCCTCGGATGTGGCGACGGGGTTGTTCCAGTAGCCGCGCATGACGCTGGGGCCTTTGATAAGCAATTCGCCATCGGCGGCGGCCATGACTTCAAGGCCCTGCCCCGCTGTGCCAACGGTTCCCACTTTCGCCCGGCCCAGCGGGTTGAAGGTTGCCAGGGCCGTCTCTGTTAGGCCCCACACTTCCAGAATGGGGATGCCCAGCGAGTTGAAGAACTCCGCCGTGCGGGGGTTTAGGGGTGCGCCGCCGCTGACAAAGAACTTCATCTTGCCGCCGAAGCGGGCGCGCAATTTGGACAGCACCAGCTTGTCGGCGAGTAGAAACTGCACGCCCATCAGGGGCCGCACCAATCGCCCGGCATTGCGGCGCACGGCGACTTCGTGCCCCAGCCCTAGCGCCCAGTGAATGAGCTTTTGGCGGCGGGGCGGCAGCTTGGTCAGGCCCTCAATGACCCGGTCATGGATGCTTTCATAGACGCGGGGAACACAGGCCATCACACTGGGGTGGACATCGGCCATGTTGTCCACCAGCTTGAAGATGCTGTCGTTGAAGTAGGTGTGCGCGCCGTGCGTAAGCGTCAAAAGCGAGACCACCCGCTCAAAGATGTGGCACAGGGGCAGGAACGACAGGAATGTTTCATTTGGGGGCTGGAAGTGCGGAAAGGCCGCGGCCCCTTCGTCCAGGGCCGCCGCCATGTTGCCGTGGGTCAGCATGACGCCTTTGGGGCTGCCTGTGGTGCCCGACGTATAGATAATGCTCATCAAGTCATCCGGCCCGACACTGTCGCGCCGCGCCTCGTAGCCTGCCGCCTGAGGGGATTGCTCGCCTGCCTCCGCGACTGCCACCAGCGACTGCACATCGCTCTGCGCGCTGCCGCTGTCCATGCTGATTAAGAGCGCAACTTCGGGGGCCGTTTCGCGCGACTGGGCTACCTTCTGCAACTGCTTGGCATCGGACGCCACCACGCCTTTGGCTCCGCTGTCCTGCAAGATATACGCCACCTGTGAGGCGGGCAGGGTGGGGTAGATAGGCACGGACACGGCTCCCGCCGATAAGATGGCAAGGTCGGCAATGACCCATTCGGGCCTGTTCTCGGACAACAGGGCGACGCGGTCGCCGGGGGCAATGCCCAGGGCTTGCAGTCCCAGAGCAACGCGCTTCACTTGGGCGGCGATTTCGGCATAGGTCAGGGTCTGCCACTCTTTGGCTTTGGGCGGCTTTGACGACAGGGCGGGGCGGCTTGGGTAGCGCTCGGCCATGGCGGCGAAGCGCTGAGGCACGGTAGGAGGCATCGTTGACAGGGCGTTTGGCATGCCGTTAGCATAGCAGACATGGGCCTGATTGTCAAGAGAGCAGGGGCCGGCGGAGTGGCTCGTTTCACCAGGCTCAGGCTGGCCCGCTTTGCTTGGATTGACGCCGCTTTTCCTGCGCGGCAGGGCACGGAAACGCTCTTGCAACGCTGCCGGGGGGCTTCTCCAACGCTATCGGGGCCATTGAAATACTAGGCAGAGACTAGGACGAGGAGATGCCGGAGCCGTTGAGATACAAGGCGTTAACGCCATCGGGGAACCATTGCAACGCCGGGGGCCGTGGCGATAGTCGTCGCGCCCGGCTAGAACCCCACGCCCTCGCACGGGGTTAGAACCCCATGCTGTTGTGGGATAACCCGCCTGCGTGGGACAAAAGCAGGCTTCTCCTAACCCGCGAAGGCGGGTTTCATGTTAACAGCACGGGGTTCTAACCCCGCGAGAGCTAGACTCTCCTGCGCTCTCCTGCGCCGTGTTTCTTTTGCCCTGCGCCGTATTTGGGGTATGATGGCGTAGACAGCCCCGATTGTTTTCTGCGCCGCGCCTGCAAAGCTCCCATGCCCATGACAACTCCGCCCTCTGCCCCCCGCCCGCTGCCACCTGCCTTGCAGGGCCTGCACGAGCTAGCCCTTGACCTGCGCTGGGGCGCGACCCAGCCTGCCCTGAGCTTGTGGCCCCGATTGGACGCCGCGCTGTGGCAGGCCAGTCCCAATCCGCAGGCACTGCTGGCCCAAATCTCCCCCGAACGCCTGGAAGCCGCCGCGCAGGACAGCGCGCTTGTGCAGGCGTTCCAAGATGTGCTTCAGGCCCGCGACGCAGACCAGCAAAGCGCAGGCTGGCTGCAAACCCGCCACCCGGATGCCAGGCTTCAGGGCATCGCCTACTTCAGCCTGGAGTACGGACTGAGCGCGGCCCTGCCCCTGTACGCGGGCGGCCTGGGCATTCTGGCCGGGGACTTGCTCAAAACTGCCAGCGACCTGCATGTGCCTGTGACCGGCGTGGGGCTTTTGTATGCGCACGGCTACTTTCGCCAAACTCTCACGCCGGACGGCTGGCAGGGCGAGGCTGACCTGGACAACGACCCCGCCGAGTTGCCCGTGTCCCCTGTCTTTCTCGACGGCAAACCCCTGCGCATTTACCTTTCGCTGCCCAGCCGCCTTTTAACCCTGCGCGTGTGGCGGGCCGATGTCGGCACGCGTGCCCTTTATCTTTTGGACAGCAATGACCCCGCCAACACCGTGAAAGACCGCGCGATTACCAGCACCCTGTATGGCGGCGACCGCGAAACGCGCATCTTGCAGGAACTTGTGCTTGCAGTTGGGGGGTGGGACACTTTGGCCGCCCTGCAAATCCCTGTTGATGTGTGCCACCTGAATGAAGGCCATGCGGCGTTTGTGGTTCTTTGCCGGGCCGTGCGCTATGGACAGCAGCACGGAGCCTCGTTTGACGAGGCGCTGCTTGCCACCCGGCCCGGCAACCTGTTCACCACGCACACGCCGGTCGCGGCAGGCTTTGACCGCTTTGAGCCGAAGCTTGCGGCCCACTATCTCGGCGCGCTCGCTGATGAGGCCGATGTGCCGGTGCAGAAGTTCCTAGAGATGGGCCGTGACCCGCAAGGCTCGCAGTTCAGCATGGCGGCTCTTGCGGTGCGCGGGTGCGGGGCGACCAATGCGGTCAGCGCGCTGCACCGCGATGTCAGCCGCGAGTTGTTTGCGCCCCTGTATCCGCGCCTGCCGCTGGCCGAGGTGCCTGTGGGATTTGTCACCAACGGCATCCATCTGCCCACCTGGAACTCGGAGCGGGCGCAGGCGCTTTGGGACAGTTCCCCTAACCTAGACACTGTGTCCGATGCCGACCTATGGGCGCTGCGCAGCCAGTCTCGCGCCGCCCTAGTGGACTATGTCCGCGCCCGCTTTGCCCGCCAGGTGCAGGACATGGGCCTGGGCGATGCCGCCTTTTCCCTCGCGCAAAATGCCCTCCGCCCGGATGCTCTGACTGTGGGCTTTGCCCGCCGCTTTGCCGCCTACAAGCGCCCCGACTTGCTGCTCCGCGATATGGGCCGCCTGGCGAAGATACTAAACAGCGTGCGCCGCCCCGTGCAGATTGTTGTCGCAGGCAAAGCCCCGCGCGGCGATGACGGCGCAAAGCATCTGGTGCAGGCGATGGTGCAGGCCAGCCTGCGGCCTGAATTGTTTGGACGCTTGATCTTTTTGGCGGACTACGATATGGATGTCACCCGCGCGCTTGTGTCCGGCGCGGATGTGTGGCTGAACACCCCGCGCCGTCCCCAGGAAGCCTGCGGCACGAGCGGCATGAAGGCTCTTGCCAATGGGGGCCTGAACTTGTCGTCGCTGGATGGCTGGTGGGCCGAAGCGTACCAGCCCGATTTGGGCTACGCCCTGGGCGACACCGGGGCGCATGGCGAAGAGCAGGACGACCGCGATGCCGGTCAGCTTTTCGCCCTGCTGGAAGACATTCGCACTGCCTTTTACACCCGCGACGACCAGAGCCTGCCCTCTGCCTGGCTGCCTCGCCTCAGACAAAGCATGGCCCGGCTCGCCCCCCGCTTCAGCAGCGAGCGCATGCTCCGCGAGTACACGGAGCAGTGTTATCTGCCCCTGGTGCAGACCCTGCGCGCTCGCGCTTTGGACAACGGCGCACCGGCCAAAGACCTGCTTTCCTGGCACGCGCGCCTGCAAAAGTCCTGGCCTTCGGTGCGCCTGGCAAACCTGCGCCTTGTGACCCAGCACGGAAAGCAGCACGCCCAGCTTTCCGCTTTTTTGGGCGGCCTATCCCCCAGCGATGTCGCCGTGGAACTCTACGCCGAGGCCCTGCCCGGCCAGTCCGCCGCGCCGCTGCCCATGATCCCCAACCCGCTTGGCAGCAGCCCCGACGGCAGCCTCGCCTATTCCGTCGTTCTGCCGCCCGAGCGTCCCGCCTCCGACTACACCCCGCGCATTGTGCCGCGCCATGCCCAGGCGCTTTTGCCGCAGGAGGCCCCGTACATCGCCTGGCTGGAGCGTTAAGCCGGTGTCCATTGTTAGGCAATTTTCCAAGTTCAGTCCAAGTGGGTTTGGAGCGCGTTATGAACGCAAATCAAGCGCAGTGCCAGCGCGCCGCAAGCGCGTGCCCAGCGTGAACCAACGACGGAAAGATTTGTTCCGTCGTTGGTTATAGCTTGACGCGCCTTAAAAACTCCTAAGCAATGCCCAGGCAAAGCGCACATAACGGAGTCGCTGCACAAAGCGAACCCCCTGCCTTGAAGCATGCAGCAATGTTTAACACTGCGAACAAAGACAAGAAAAAACACGAAGAAAGAAACCCTATGCCGCCACCGGAACTCTCGCTCGCACTCAAAGAATGGGCTGTCACGCAGCGCGCCCTGCTGGAAGGGCATCAACTTATCCTCCTGCGCAAAGGCGGCATCGTGGAAGACACGGGCGACTTTGACCTGCGCGGCGACACGTTCCTGCTGTACCCCACCTACGCCCACGAGACTGAGCGGGCGGGCGACTTGCAGCCATGCTTTGGGCAATGGCTGGGGGAAGAAGAAGCGCGCAAGACCGATGCCAGCCACATTCGCATTGAAGCCTTTGCCCACGCCACCGATGTCGTGCGTGTCGGCTCGCCGGACACCCTAGCCCGCCTGATGCCTCAGCATATCTGGAGTTCGCAGTTTATTCAGGGGCGCTTTGACTGGGAGCCGTACAAGCCCGTGTTTGTGCTGCTGCTGCGGGCGTATGCGCTGGCCCAGCCGCACATAGTCCCCACGCGGCGTGAGTATGGCGGCTGCCGCTCGTGGGTCACATTGGCCGAGCCGATAGCGACAGCCGGGGCCTTGCCTGCCCTGTCCGACGACAAGTGGGCGCGGCGTCGCGAGCTAACCTTGCATTTACTCAAAGAATAGAGGTAAAGAACATGAAGCTTTATGTAATGCAACTCGCGATGCTGGAGCCGCTGGGCGTGCCAGTACCGGGGTATCTTATCCAAACCGACGACGGCAGGAATGTACTGGTGGACAGCGGGTTTCCGGCGGCCTTTATTGAGCATCCACCCGGCCCGGTAGGGCCGCTCAGCCTACAAGTCGTCATGCGCCCGGAAGACTTTATTGTCAAACGCCTGGCGTCTATTGGGCTGCAGCCCAGTGACATTGATTTTCTGGTGACGACACATTTTGATGCCGACCATGCGGGCAGCCATGACCTATTCCCACAAGCCGAGGTTGTGGTGCAGCGCAGGCACTATGAAGCCGCACGGGCCGGGCATGCCCGCTTCGCCGTCGTGCGCGAGCATTGGGACAGTCCCGCCCTGCACTACCGGCTGGTGGATGGCGACACAGCCCTGCTGCCGGGCATTGAACTCTTAGAAACCAGCGGCCATGTGCCGGGGCATCAGTCGGTGCTGGTGCGCCTGCCCCAGACCGGCCCAGTGCTGCTGGCGATTGATGCAGTCCCCGCCGCGTCCATGCTTGACCCGGACACGCGCGAGATCATGTCCAATGATGAAGATGAAGCCGAGACGCGCGCCAGCACGCGCAAATTGGTGGAAGTGACGCGGCGGGAAGGCGCCGTCCTGATTATCCACGGCCATGATGCTGCGCAGTGGGCAACATTGCGCCACGCGCCGGAGTTTTATTCATAACTGCTGTGGCAGGTAGGCAAGGCGCGGCGAAGACTAGCCGCCGAAGCACAAAGACGCGGGGGCCGGTGCGTCAGCACCAGCCCCCGCGTTTGTTTGCGCTCAGCCAATCGAGTTATCAGCGTCCCCGGTTGTAGGTGCCCCGCCGTCGGGCCGACACTTGATTGCTCACCAGGTTGCGCTCCTTGCTTTCCGGCGCAGCAGTCTTGGGCGTGTTGCTTGGGGCGGGCTTGGGCCTGGGGGCCTTGGCGGGCGCATCGTTGACAGGCTCCGGCGGCAGGGCGGGGCGCGCGACGGCTTTGGGCTTTTCCGCCTTCAGCACAGGGGGCAGGGCTTGGGCGAGCACTTCCACCATTTCCTCCACGGCTTGCAGCATCCTAGCGGGCACATCGGACGTGGCGAGAAAGACAACATCGGGCAGGAACTGATGCTGCATATACGCACGCGCCAGCTTCTTGATGGTGTCGGTCAGCAGGTGCGTGCCCTGGAAGCGAATAGCCACGCGCCGCTTCTCGGCGACAATGCTGCCGACACCAATTTCCTTGCAGCGCAGGCGCAGGCGCAGGATCGCCAGCAGGTTCCATACCACTTTGGGCGGGTCGCCGTAGCGGTCTTCTAGCTCTTCCTGCACGCGGGCGACCGAGTCGTTGTCGCGCACGGCGGCGAGCTTCTTATACATCAATATGCGCTCGCCCTCGCTGGGGATATACGCGGCAGGGATCAGGGCATCCAGCGGCAGAGCGACATTGGGCAGGTCGCGCTCAGTCTCAGTCTCCTCGCCGCGCATCTCGTTGATAGCCTGCGACAAGAGCTGCGTGTATAAGTCAAAGCCCACTGTGGACACTGTGCCGGACTGCGCTGCGCCGAGCAGGTTGCCCGCGCCGCGTATCTCCAGGTCGCGCAAGGCCACTTTGTAGCCGCTGCCCAAATCAGAGAACTCCTGCAAGGCCCCCAATCTTTTCTCCGCTACTTCGGTCAATTGCTTGTCTTTGCGGAACATGAGGTACGCATAGCCCTGACGGTTGGAGCGCCCGATGCGCCCGCGCAACTGATAAAGCTGCGCCAGGCCCAGCTTGTCTGCGTTGTCTACGATAATTGTGTTGACGTTGCTGATGTCCAGTCCGCTTTCCACAATGGTGGTGCAGACCAGGATATTGAACTCCCCTGATGCGAAGCGCACCATGACATCTTCCAGGTCGTCCTCATGCATCTGGCCGTGCGCGAACTCCACGGTGGCGGCAGGCACCAGGCGGCGCAGCTTCTCGGCGATATGCGAGATGCTTTCCACGCGGTTGTGCAGAAAGTATATCTGCCCGCCTCGGTCTAGTTCGCGCAGGACGACTTCCCGCACCAATTCGTCATCGTACTCCTTGACAAAGGTCTTGATAGGCTTGCGTCCCTCCGGCGGGTCGTCTATCAAAGACATGTCGCGGATGCCTGACAGCGACATGTGCAGGGTGCGCGGGATGGGCGTGGCCGTCAATGTCAGCACATCCACGGTCTTTTTCATCTGCTTGATGCGCTCTTTATGGGTAACCCCGAACCGCTGCTCCTCGTCCACCACTAAGAGGCCCAGCTTATGAAAGTGGACTTCTTTGCCCAACAACTTGTGCGTCCCGATCACAATATCCACGGTGCTGTCGGCCAGGCCCTTCAATGTTTCCGTGGCCTCCGCCTTGGACACGAAGCGGGACAGCATTTGAATGTTGACCGGGTAGGCGGCTAGGCGCTCGCGGAACGTCTTGAGGTGCTGTTGGGCCAGAATAGTCGTCGGGCACAGCACGGCCACCTGCCGCCCGCCATTCACGACTTTAAAGGCGGCGCGTATCGCCACTTCGGTCTTGCCGTAGCCGACATCGCCGCAAATCAGCCGATCCATCGGCTTGTCTTCTTCCAGATCGCGCTTGACATCTTCAATGGCTGCCAGTTGATCGGGCGTCTCCTGGTAGGGGAATGCGTCTTCCATCTCCTGTTGCCAGGGCGTGTCCGGGGCCAGGGCGTGGCCGGTCGCGGCCTTGCGCGCCGCGTACAGCTTGATGAGGTCGGCGGCCATCTCCTGCACTTGCTTTTTGGCTTTGTTGGTGGCCCGTGTCCATTCGCCGCTGTTGAGCCGGGTAATCTCCGGGGGGCTGTCCGCCGACCCGATATACTTCTGCACCCGATCCACCTGGTCGGTGGGCACGTACACTTTGTCGTTTTCGGCATATTGCAGCAGCAGATAGTCGCGCTGCGCCCCATCTGGCCCCTTAAGCCGCGAGATGCCCGCATAGCGCCCAATGCCGTGGTTGATATGCACCACAAAGTCGCCCTCGCGCAGCTCCAGGTACGACGTGATCTTCAGGCCCTCTTTGAACGTGCGCCGAGGGGTCTTGCGATGCACGCCGTGCCCAAATATATCCAGGTCGGTAGCGAGCATCAGGCGCGCTTCTGGCAGCTTGAAGCCGCCCGGCAGCACGCCGTCCAGCACGTACACGCCCGCCTCGCCGCCCGGCTCCAGACGGTCAGCGGGCGAGACCGGCAGCTTGTGCCCGGCCAGCATCTCGCGCATGCGCGCGGCCTGCTCGGTCACAACGACGACCCGGAAGCGCGCGCCGAGCCAGCCTTCCACAGCCTCAAAGAATGCGGGCAGGCGTGCGGCGAACGTTTCCATGGCTCCCGCCTGCGTCGGCAGCGTTTGGCTGACTTTGATCCCTTCCGTGCCGCGCGACAGCAGCGAAAACAGCGCCGCGGCAGGGGCGTCTTTGACTGCCTGCGCCACGCGCGCGAAGTCGCAGGCATGGGGCACCAATGGCGACAGCAATTCGCCGCGCGCCGCCCGTGTTTCGCTGATCTCGCTGGTTTCGCGCTCGGTCTGCTCCTGCCGCGCGCGCCCCTGGCTGGGTTCATCCAGCACCACCACTGTCTCGGCGGGCAAATAGTCCAGCGCGCAGACAGGCTCGGCGAATAAGTATGGCAGGTAATACTCCAAGCGCTCAAAGTAGGCATGCGCCTGTAATTGGGCGATGTCGCCTTCAACGCGCTCTTCCAGACGCTCGCCGTGCTCGCCGCCTTTGCCTTCCTCGTTGGCCTGGCGCAAGGCTTTGACCCGCGCAGGCAGCTCGCGCTGCAACTGGGTGATAGCGCCGCTCACGCTGGCGTCATCAAACACAATCTCGCGCACCGGGCTGACAGTGATGCTTGCGACCCGGCCCTGCGAACGCTGGGTTTCGGGGTCAAATGGCCGGATGCTTTCAACGTCGTCCCCAAAGAAGTCAATACGGTAGGGGTGGGAGGCCGCGCCCGGATACAAGTCTAGAATGCCGCCGCGCCGGGTCCACTGGCCCGGCTGCTCGACCGCTTCCACGCGCTCGTAGCCGAACTCCACCAATGTTTTCTCTAATTCCCCGATGTCCGCAGACTTGTCCGACACCAGGCTGACACGCCGCTCGGCGAGCAGCGACGCGGGAACCGTGCGCTGCAAGAACGCCCCAATCGGCCCGACCACAATCTTCGCCTCGCCGCGCGCCAGGGTTTGCAGGGCCGACGTGCGCCGCCCCAGCGCGCCCAGGTCGGGCACGCCTTCGCTGAAAAACAGCGTTTCCGTGGACGACGGCAGCACGACCACCGCGCCCGCCCCGAAGCGCCCCATGTCGGCGGCCAATCGCTCGGCCTGCTCATTGTTATAGGTGACAACCACCAGCGGGCGCGTGTCCTCGCGCGTCCACTGGGCCAGAATCAACGCTTTGGCGGCGACCGGCAGGCCCTCCACCTGCACTGTTTTGCCCTGCGTCAGCAGTGCCGCCATGTCCGTGTAGACAGGGTAATCTGAGGCCAGCGCGGGCAATCCTTGCAAATCCATCGGCACCGAACCTTCTTTACGCACGCGCGTTCTGTTTTCCGCACCCCGAACACGCAAAAGGGCCTGGGCGGACACCTTCCCGCCCAAGCCTCGTTGTTCCCTGTTCAGCGTGTTATTATACCCCGGCGGCCTGCTGATTTAAGAGACTGTATAGAAAGCCCAAAGATTCCCCCTAGCCCCCAATAATGGGGGAACCGGATTAAGCAGGGGAACCGGATGCAGAGCAGGCATGGCCGCTCGGCTCCTATCCCGTTCGGCTCCTGTTCCCCCATTATTGGAAGCCAGGGCGAGTCTGTACGGTATTCTCCTAGACCTTTTTATACAGTTTCTTAGAACGGCTTAAAGCCAAGTATCTGTACAACTGACGCTTTGCCGTGGTGGGAGCTACCCTCGCGGACTTCGCGTTCCAGAACAGCGGCTCGTTCCAGGCGCAGGCCCGTTAGTTCTGCCTGCACGGCTGCCAGTGGGACGAGCAGGTCTTGCTGAGCTTCTCCAGGCCCGCCAGTGCCGAACCGAAGCTGGTCCGTTGAGTAAGCTTCCAGCACAAACACGCCGCCGGGCCGCAGTCCGGAGACGACCCGGTGGTGTACGTCCGCCCGCAGCGATGGTGGGAGGTGTCCAAAGATGGAGACAATGCCCTCCCATGTGCCGGGTGTGATGACGAACTCAGCAAGATCGGCGGTCACTGTCTCGATCTGCACCCCGCGCTTTTCGGCAAGCTGCTGCGCCCGCTCTGCGCCAACGGAAGATTGGTCAACGGCAGTCACAGAGTAGCCAAGTCCGGCAAGATAAACCGCGTTGCGCCCCTGGCCCTCCGCCAAGCACAGAACACGCCCTGGCGGAATGTGTCCGGCAACTTCCACGAGAAAGTCATTCGGCTCAATGCCATAGGCATATTCCTCTCCGCTGTAGCGATTGTCCCACATCATACGCCCCTGTATTATCATATCACCCCTTCATGTTCAGGCTCTACCCGGTGGTTTATGCCTGAGTGTTTCTATTGTTCTATTCGAATAAAATATCAGCGCAATTATGTCAGCAGCAGGGGTACAATGTCAAGTCTGAGACACTTTCTAAGCCTTAATGCGCCCGCACCCCGTGCAGATAGCCGGTCACCCCGTTCAGCACAAACTGCACAGCCAGCGCGGCCAGCACGACCCCCAGGATTCGCGTGGCGACATGCGCCCCGCTTTCCCCCACACGCGCCATCAGCGCCGTTCCAGCCTTCAGTACCAGCCAGGAAACCAGAAAGACCAGCCCTGTCGCCGCAACCAGCAGGCCCAGCCGCAGCATGCTGCCGCCCGCCTGCGAGGTCAGCAGCAGGATGGTGGTGATAGAGCCGGGGCCGCTCAGCAGGGGAATGGCGAGGGGAAACACAGCGATGTCAGTGTCGGCAGGCTCGCCGGGTTCGGAGGATTGCAGGCCTGCCCGCTGCCCAAACAGCATCGGCAGGGCCGTGGCAAACAGCAGAATGCCGCCGCTAATGGCAAACGCATCCACGGTCACGCCCAAGTAGCCGAGGGCCGCGCGCCCCGCCACAAGAAAGAACAGCGAGATGCCAAAGCCGATAATCATGGCCCGGTTCAGGGTCTTCTGCCGTGCCGCGCTGTCCATCGTCGCCGTCAGACCGGCAAACACAGGCACAATGCCGAACGGGTCTACCACCACCAAAAGCGTGACAAACGACGTCAGCACGTAACGCAGCAGAGAGCCATGCAATATCTCATTCACGGCAGGAAGTATACCTGAAGGCTGTTCGCAAGCGGAGAGGCATCACGGCTTGTGCATGCCTGCCTGGGCGCGGTCGGCGAGAATGTCCGTCAAGCGGGGAGAGGCTCCTAAGTACCGGCCCAGGGCGAACTCCACGTGCGGGTGGCGCTCGCGCGCTTCTTCCAGCAGGGTGGGCAGGTCGTCAGCGACATGCGTGCCCGTGTGCAGAAAGTACGGCACCGCCGTGATGCGCTCCGCACCTTCGGCGATGCACAGGTCTACCGCGTCGGGAATGGTAGGCGCGTTGCATTCCATAAAGCCCACCTGCACAATGGGGAACTCGCCGCGCGCTTTCACCACGTCTACGACGCGAAACATGTCTTCGTTGGCAACAGGACGCGGGGAGCCGTGTACCATCACCAGCAGGGCGTTTTTCATTGGCATCTCTTTCTCTATTCCCTTGACTTACTCTACAGATGGGCGGACAGGTGTGTTCGGGGCAGGCACGCGCGGGCAACCAGGGGTGGCATACAGCGGGCAGTCGGGCCGGGCGCGGCACCCGCGCGCCGCCGAGGCCAGGTCGCCGCGCCATTCGCCGGGCGGCAAAGGGGAGTGGGCGCTGTCCAGCAAAGCCTCGGCCAGCCGCTCGTCGGTGCCCAGGGCGCTGGCAACAGTGAAGCTGACATCAGGAAACTCTTGCTGCGCCTGCGCGATCTGCTGGGGCAGCGTTGTCGTGACAAAGTAGCCGGGCACGAGAAAGAACGGCAGCACTACAATGTCGGTGGCCCCTGCCGCTCGGCATTTCGCGACTGCCTGCGCGAAGGTCGGCTCCGAGTAGTTCATGTAGCCGACTTCTACCAATGCGTACTCGCCCCGCGCGCGCAGGCGGGCGGCATGGGCGTCCAGCGCTTCGCCCGCGCCGCACAGCAGCGAGCCGTGCGAAAACAAAACAAGGGCTTTCATAGGCATACCACGTTTTTCTAGGACAGCAAAGAAAGCCGTCAATCTTTTCCCTCTTATTCTACCCGCCTTTGCCCGCAGGAAGCGCCGCCTGATAGAGAGTGCCTCCTCCGGCTTTAGGCACTCTCCGCCGTGCTTTTTTGAGACATTCCCGCAACTGTTAACTTTCAAACGTCTTTTTGTTTAGCCGCAAAAGTGCTCCACAATCCTTCTGTTGTTGCAGGGCAGGCGCGCAAAACTACGACTTAGCGAAACCCGCGCGGCACTGCGCCGGGCTTGAACCGTGCCGCTCCCCATGCCATAATAAACTCACGTTTGCAAAATTACAGTGCCAATGTGAAGCGGTCGCCCCGGAGGCGAGCCGCTTTTTTTGTGCCTGTGCCCCCGGTTCTGCCTCTCGCTTTCCCCATTGTTTTATGGTGTTCTCTAGGCGTAACGTCTGC
>JAABUU010003856.1_pt1 | contig 18507 bp, 17 predicted proteins | sample 5559301 | NCBI WGS metagenome assembly JAABUU01 (sample SAMN10711884, study PRJNA513360) | rock metagenome | isolation source: Antarctica rocks | place: Antarctica: Victoria Land, Richard Nunatak white | reverse complement strand
TCACGCAGCAAGCGGTTAATATTGTGGCTGGCAAGATCGTTTCCTCCATCAACAGTGGACACTCCGAGCACTCTGTCATGGCAGCCTCCCAGCGCGGGCACAGCAGCGCGGGGCAGAAGTTTCTGATCGGCGTGCTAGCATCTTCCCTGCTGATCGCCATTCTTAGCAACAGCCACAGCAGCAGCAACAACTCCAACTCCGGCGGAACCACTACGACGGGAACCACCGGCACCGGAGGCACAGGCGTCCCTACTGTTCCCAGCCCGCCATCACCGCCATAAGCATAAAAGCGGCATCGGATCACTCCTGCTGCTTTTATCTTCTTCTGTAGCCGGGGTTGTTCCATGATAGCCCCGGCTTTGGTTTTGTTTGCTTTTAGTTTTGTTTGCCGTCGTTGTTTTCTGCACCACAGCCATGAACGACACACGCTCCCGCGCTTTCCTTTCGCTTTTGCTGCTCTCGCTTGTTTTTGCCGCACTTTGGCTGACGCTGGGCCTCGCTCCCGCGTTTTCCTCGGGCCGTGCGAGCCTCAGCCTTGTCCCCGCGCCGGAAGTGATCCTGGCTGACGGCAAAAGCGCGACCACAATTACCGCCACAGTCCGCGACGGCGACGGCAACGTGGCCCCCGACGGCACCACGGTACGGTTTACCACCAATCTCGGCACATTGGACAAAGACACCGCGCAGACAACCGCAGGCGTCGCCCGTGCTTCTTTGACCAGTGCCGCCACGGCGGGCACGGCCCAACTGACCGCCACGGCTTTCCTGGCCGCCGCCGGGTCTTCTACCGGAGCCGCCCAGGTTGAGTTTACTTCCGACCGCGAGGAAGCCTACACCAATGGCGATGAGCACTGGATTCACATGGACTGCCCCGAGTACCTGATCTACAGCGCCGATGCCAAAACTCTGGAAGCCCAGGGGCGCAAAGGCTCTGCCCATCTTCAGTACAAAGGATTGACCGTCACTGGGGATGCTCTCCAAGTCAGCCTCAACTCCAATGTCCTGCTGGGGCATAACGTTGTTTTGCAGCGCGGACACCACACGCTGCGCGCTGTTGAAATCCGCTATGACCTGAGCGCCAACACCGGAAGCGCTGTTGTGCTAGGCACCGGACGGCATGCCGCTCTCAGCATGGATGTCAGCGGGCTAGGGCTGGAAACGACGCCGCAGAAGGCTGATGACGTGAGCAACTCTGTCCAAACCAACATCTACCGCTTTGATGACCTGTCCGACAGCAAAGTCATTGTTTCCGCCCGCGCCATTTCCGTCAATCCCGGCGACCGCGTGCAGTTCCGCCGCGCTTCCATCTACTCCGGCGGCAAAAAGGTGCTTTCTGTGCCTTTCCACCAGATGTCTCTTAGCTCGCAGGAGCTGTTTGGGCAGCAGCTTGTCGGCTTCGGCTCGCAGGGGTTGTTTGTCAACGTTCCTGTTTACTACAATGTCAGCCCGCACAGCACAGGCACCTTGTTCCTGCGCAATTCCGCCTCTTCCTTTGCCAGCGGCAGCGGCCTGTCCACGGGCGGCTCTTATTTCGCGCAGCACGGAGGCCGTCCCGGATTGGCGCTTGACCTTCAGCATGACTACTCCTTTGGGCGCACTGGGTCTGGCTCACTAGGCATCACCGGCATCACGCGCCCGGATTGGGGCGTGCAGTGGAACCAAACCATGCGGCTGGACGACAAGACCAACTCTTATTTCTATGTGGACTATCCCTCGCACCGCAGTCTGTATGCGTCTTCCAATCTGACCCGCGAGTTTCAGGGCTTTGCCCTTAACTTGACAGCGAACGGCAGCCGTGATCCCGGCTTTCAAGGCTACTCTTATGCCAACTCCACTGTTGCCGCCTCGCTCCAAACCACTCCGCGCTCGCTGGCCGGCACGCCTGTCAACATGACCTTTGGCATTTCCGCCCAGCGCGGGCAGGTCGTGCAAACCACGCCCGGCCAAGGGCGGATCGTTCTGCCCCTCTCCACGCAGTCTCTGGATATGCACTTTTACACAGCCCCCACTCACCCCGACCGCCACACGACAATCACCAATGGCTTGTCGGTGGGCCAAAGCTTCAGCAGTGGGGGACAGCACGCCATGACTTTGCTGGGCACTCTGGGTGCAACCCGCACGACGTTCGGGCACGGCAGCCTGAACCTCAACTATACCTACCGTTACGACCCTCTGCAAAGCCAGCTTGGCACGACCCGCCTGACCGCCAACAACCTGGTCGGCAGTTTTTATCATGGCCCCACCCAGCAGCGCCTGACATTAAACTACTCGGTCTCGCCACGCCCCCGCATGAACCTGTCGCTGATTGGCGGCTACGGCCTGCCTCTGCACGATAACAACTTGTTCGCAAACTTTGACTATCGCATCACCGATAATTGGGGCATTTCGCTGGCTTCCTCCCTAGACCATTACGCCTCGGCGAGCTATCAGGAAACGCAGCTTTCCCTGACACGGCGCTTGCTGGGGCGCGATGTCGTCTTCACCTATTCCACAAAGACCCGGAAGGTTATCTTTGACTTGGCCGCGTCCGGCCTCTAAACTGGCCGCGTTTGGCCTCTGACCCGGTTTCGCAGGCTGTTGCCTTGGGTAGATACCCACGCGCAAGCCCTGCTGTTTTAGGAAGCCCGGTCGCCCTATGGAAACTCTCTCCGCCCCGCAAGCCGCCCGCGAGCCTTCGCCGCGAGCGGCTTTTGCGCTTTCCCCCGCCATGTTTTCCTGGCTACCCTACGCCGTTCTGCTGGTGTGGGCTTACGCCGTTTTTTGTGTCACGCCCGACGATCCTTATATCACCTATCGCTACGCGGCGAACCTGCTGGCAGGGCATGGGCCTGTTTTCAACATCGGCGAACGGGTGGAAGGCTTCTCCAGTCCCCTGCACCTGCTTCTAAGCGCTGTGCTGCTGCGCACGGCTCCGACCCTAGACATTCTGTTCAAAGCCAAGCTGATGGGGCTGTTGTTTGCCCTGCTGGCGGTGTGGCAGACCGGCCTGCTGGCACGCGAAGCGCGTTTTGCGCCCGGCTTTGTCCTGCTGGCACAGCTTTTGGTGGCGGCGAATATCATGTTCGCGCAGGCTGCCGTGAATGGCCTGGAAACCACGCTTTATGCGTTTTTCCTGCTGGTTACCCTGCGCGCCTTTGTGCGCGAAGCCGGAGGCACGGGCGGCGTTGGGTCTGCTTTTCTATTGTTTGCCGCTTTGCTGGCCCGGCCTGAAGCCGTTTTGCTGTTTGTCGCCCTGCTTCTGCTCCGCTTTGTTTGGGGGCGGCAGGACGGGCGGGCTGTGAAACACACGGTTGTTTGGGCCGCTTGGTTTTTGCTGCCTGCGGCCCTCTTGGTGGGCGCGCGCCTGCTTTACTACGGCGAGCCGGTGCCGAACACCTACTTCGCCAAGAATATGCCTATCGCGACCGGCGTGGCGAGCGGCCTGCGCTATTTGCTGCACCCGGTTTCGCTGGCCCCTGTGCAGTGGAGCGGGCGGGCGTGGCTGCACCCCAAACAGCTTGTTTCTATCCTCGGGATGCTGGCGTTCTGGGGGCTGGCCGTGTGGGGCTGGGCGCGGCAGAGGTCGCGTTTGATGACCGTTCTCGCGGCTGCCGTGCTCATGCAGGCCGTGTTTGTGCTGCGGTCGGGCGGCGACTGGATGCCTGGCTGGCGCTTTTTTGCGCCCTTAGTTCCCATTTTGGCGGTGCTGCAATGCGGCGGGTTGCGCGCCCTCGCCCTGCCTGACCTGCGCCGCCTGCGCCCGTTCGCTGCCGCCGTTTTGCTGCTGTGGACATTTTGCGCCCTCGCCTCGCCCCATGCCCCCTGGTCGCGCGCCCGCTTTTCCACGCACGGCGACACGCTGATGGCCTGCGACACGTCCCTGGGCCGCAAGTGGGTGGCGACCGCGCACTTTATTCGCCGCTTGCCGCCCGGCATCAGCCTCGCCTATTCCGAGCTGGGGCTGGCCGGATATACCAACCTGGATAAGACTTTCATTGACACGCGCGGCCTGACAGACCGTGCCATTGCCCGCCTCCCCAAAAGCGCCAAGCACCCCTGGGGCGTGGACGACCCGCAGTGGACAACGCCCGGCGACCCTTTGTACACGATCCTTTCCCGCCGCCGTCCCGACGTCATTATCGCCTTCACCCGCGACCCGCAAATGCCCCGCCGCGTGCTGACAGACTATGTTCTCACCGACGCCGTAGCCGACCCGCGCGACCCTGCCGCCCAAATCCTCCCCGCGCTGATTTATCGCCGCAGGCCCTTTGCGACACCCTTAACGAGTGCCGTTGCGGGCCGGTAAACCGTTGGCCGAGCGAGAACACGCCCCATTCCGCACGGCTTTCGCTTGTTTGTTTCTCCCTGCGTGACGGCGCTTTTTAGGCATTGCTGACGCATGGCTGCGGCGCTTCCAGCCTGTACCAACGACGGAAGAAAACCGTCCGCCGTTGCAACGCGCTGGAGAACCCGCAGAAACGTGCAGGCAATCCCTCTATGCCTGCCGAAACAACAGGGTGGGCGTAAGATGCCGCAGGTGCACCCGCCCGTAGTGTCCCCCTTGCGTTTCAGAAAGAAAGAGAGTGCCCTATGCAGGCTGATTTACAGCGTCGTTTTGACCAGGTTGAGAGTCAGCGCGCTGCCCTCCAAGCCGCCGCGCTCGCGCTCAGCGACACGCAGGCAGGTTGGACGCCGAACCCGAGCATTTGGAGCGTTCGGCAGATTGTTCAGCATCTTGTGCTCAGCGATGAAACTGTCGGACGCGCCTCCGAACCGGGCGGGGCACCCGCCGAAGAGCGCATGTTTCGCATCCTGCCGCGCGCCTTGCGCCGGGGGCTGGTTATCCGTGCCTTTGCGCGCAACATGGCCCTGCCCCTGCCGTCACCCGGCGTGGAGCCGGGCGAAGACGTTCCTCTGCCCGCTTTGCTCGCGCGCTGGGACAAAGCGCGCGGCGAAATGAAAAGTGTTTTAGACACCCTGCGCGGGGACGAGACGCGCTGGTCGCACCCTGTCCTGGGGCCGCTCACCGCCACGCAAATGCTGGATTTGGAACACGCGCATAACGCTTATCACGGGCGGCAGATAAAGGCCTTGCAGAGCCAGGCCGCGTTTCCAGGGCATTCGGCGGCCTGACGGCGGCAAGGCTGAGAAGACTCCTAATGCCTGCGAGGGCAGGTACAATGGCGGTATGGCCTTTCGCCCCTGCATTGACATCAAAGACGGACGCGTGGTGCAGATTGTCGGCGGGACACTGACGGCGGGTGGGCAGGCCACTGTCAACCATGTGTCCCCGCTTGCCGCCGCCGACTTTGCCGCCCTTTACCGGCGTGACAACCTGCATGGCGGGCATCTGATTATGCTGGGCGCGGGCTGCGAAGAAGCAACCCGCGCGGCTTTGCGCGCTTATCCCGGCGGCCTGCAAATAGGCGGCGGCATCACCGATGCCAATGCCGCTAGGTATTTGGAGGCCGGGGCCAGCCATGTTATCGTGACTTCGTTCTTGTTTGAAAATGGGGAGTTCTCGCGCGCGCGGCTGGCGCAGATGGTGCGCGCCGTGGGCGCGGAGCGTTTGGTGATAGACCTGAGCTGCCGACGCACGCCGGAGGGCGCCTACTTTGTCGCCACCAATCGGTGGCAGACTGTGACGCAGGCGCAGATCACGCCGGATTTTGTGCGCGCGCTGGAAGGCTTTTGCGCTGAGTTTCTTGTCCATGCCGCCGATGTGGAAGGGCGGCAGGCAGGCATTGACGAGGAATTGGTTGCGCTGCTGGGCGGCTGCGTTTCGCGTCCCGCCACGTATGCCGGCGGCGTGCAGGCTCTGGGCGATATTGCGCGAGTAGAGCATCTTTCCGGGGGCAGGCTGGACTTAACCATCGGCAGCGCCCTGGACATCTTCGGCGGGTCGCGCGTGCGCTACGCCGACGCCGCCCGGCTAGGCCGGCACTTCGTGCCTATCTCTGCGCCGCGCCCTAGCGATTTCTAGGTGGGCAAAGCGTCTAGGGCCTGGTCAATCTCCGCTTCCGTGTTGTAAAAGTGCGGCGAGAAGCGTACCCTGCCGCCGCGCACCGCCGCCGTCACACCGGCGGCTGTCAGCGCTTCCATCACCTTGTCATTGTCAATGCGGGGCGCACGGAACATGACTAGTCCCGCACGCTGGGCGTCTGCGCGCGGCGACTCCACCCGATAGCCCTTTGCTTCTAAGCCCTGCGCGGCATATTCCGACAGTTGCAGCACGCGCGCGGCAATCTGCGCTATGCCTACCTCTTCTATTAAGCTCAGGGCCGCATCCAGGCCGACAATGCCCAGCATGTTGGGCGTGCCTTCTTCGTACCGCTGCGCATTGGGCTTGGGGGTAAAGTCCAGCGGGTCAAACTTGGCGACATCCACAACGGCTCCCGCCCCCATGTTCAGCAGGCGCATCCGGCCCAGGACATGCGGGGCGATGTACAGACCGCCTGTGCCGCCCGGCGCAAACAGCCATTTATGGACGCCAGTCGCCACAATGTCCAGGCCCAAAGTCTCGGCTTGCAGCGGCAGCACGCCCAGGCCCTGGATGACGTCCACAATAAACAGCGCGTTGTGCGCATGGGCAAGCGCCGCGAACGCGGCGAGGTCTGCCTGGTAGCCTGTCCCAAACTGCACCCACGACAGGGTCAGGACACGCGTGCGCGCGTCCATCTTCGCCGCCACGTCTCCGGGTGTAAACGTGCCATCCGCGCGGCAGGCCGCAAGCCGTGTTTCTATTCCCCGGTCGGCCTGCGCATACCAGGGGTACACAACACTGGGGTATTCGCAGTTCACCGAGACCACATTGTCGCCTGGCTCCAGCATCAATGCATCGGCGGCAAGTGCCAGCCCCTGCCCTGTGTTCTTGGTGATGGCAATATGTTCGGGTGAGGCTCCCATCAGCCGCCCCATCTTCTGCCGGGCGGCCTCGCGCAGAGGCAGCACGGCCTGCATGACAAAGCCCAGCGGGTCGCGGGCCGAATGGGCGGCGGCCTCCTGCACCGCTCGTACAACGCGCGCAGGCGTGGGCGCAATGCCGGCATGGTTAAGATAAGGCCCGCGCGCGATAGCCTCGGCAAACTCCGCGTGGCGATAGGTTTCCAGGTTCATGGGTGTGCTTTCTGAAGGGATGAGGGCAGGGCTTCTCTTCGCGCGGGCCGCGTTTCGCTCGGCACTGCGCCGCCCTGCCTCTTTGGCAGGTATAATACCATACGACGCGCATTCCAAAGGAACACCCCTATGACCGCAGAAGATGCCGAGATTATCCGCACCATCCGCCGCGAGCTAAGCCGCAGGCCGCTTGATGCAACACGCGCCGACATCCAGGTTGTTCACGGGCGCGTAACACTGGCGGGCGTCATTACAACCCTGCGCGACCACCCCGAGACCAATCTTCAGCATGAGATGGACCTGCTGCAAAAGCTTTTGATGCGTGACCGCATGATCCGCGATGTCTCTATTAATGTGCGCCTGATAATCCCGGAAAAAGAAGGCGAAGAAACAAACACGCGCGGACGCACCCGCAGCAGCCACTAGCCCATTCCCCTTGCGTTCTCTTTCAGCCCCTTAGAAACAGCAGGCACTACGCCCCATGAGCGAACAGGTACAGCAGATGTTCGCCCGGATCGCCCCCCGCTACGATGCCGCCAATGACATCCTTTCCTTCGGCATGCACCGGCTTTGGCGGCGGCGCGTGGTGCAGCTCGCGCAGGCCCGCACAGGCCAGAGCGTCCTGGACTGCGCGACCGGGACGGGTGACCTTGCCTTGGCCTTTAAGAAAGCCGTCGGGGCTAAAGGCCGGGTCATCGGCACGGACTTCTGTGCCCCCATGCTCGCGCCCGCCCCTGCCAAAGCGCGCCGTGCCCACCTAAATGTGACATTTGAGGTGGCGGACGTTCTCGCTCTCCCCTATGCCGACAATTCGTTTGACGTTGCCAGTATCGCCTTCGGCATCCGCAATGTGGACTCGCCTGCCCTGTGCCTGCGCGAAATGGCCCGCGTGGTGCGGCCCGGCGGGCGCGTGGCCGTGCTTGAGTTTGGGCAGCCCGGGGGGCTGTTTCGCTTCCCCTATGCCGCCTACAGCCGCTTTGTCATGCCCGCGCTCGGCGGCCTGATTGCCGGCGACCGCACCGCCTACGAGTATCTTCCCCGCACCGCCGCCGCTTTTCCCAGCCGCGAGCGCTTCCTCGCTCTGATGGACAGCGTCGGCGCGTTCGCTTCGGCCCGCTTTGTCCCGTTCACCTTCGGCATTGCTTATCTTTATCTCGGCGAGGTGAAGTAGATAATTGGGCGAGGTGAAGTAAAACGGGAGGCGGGCACAGGGTGCGTCGGGCGTGAAAAGCGCGCGGCAAAAGCCAGTGCGAAGCACGGCTGTTGTGGTAGTCTGGTGGCTTGCCGACGACGCGAGGCAACGCAGACTCGGCGTTTGCCGCCCGTTGTGCAGGCATTCTCAGCGCGCCGCGAGCGCGTTCCGAGCCATGACCAACGACGGACGGTTTTGTTCCGTCGTTAGCAATGGCTTGATCAGCCGGGGAAACGCGCAAGCAACGCCCTGGCATTGCCTATACTTCTCGCTCGTTTTTACCTAGGTGAGGGGGGAATTGTGCGGAACCGGCGCAGCAAAACATTGCCGACCGACAGCAGCCACTCACGGTCGGCTTCGGTGGCATGCTCGGCCACCACCAGCGCGCGGTCTTGGCCGCGCACCAGCAGAGTGCTCGCCACCAGGCGCTGCGGGTCGCGGGCAAGGTGGAAGCCGCGCACTTCGGGACGCGGCAAGCGTCCTCCATGGCGGTAGCCCAGAAGCTGATGCAGGCTGCTGACGCCGCCCTCGTCAATGTGAATCATCTCCCGCATCAGCGCGGGGCGCACCATCGCCATCAGCGCCATCACGCCTAAGGCTTCCAAACCCAGCCATCCCAGCACCAGCCAAACTGTCCAGCGGTGCAGCGGAAGCGGCAGGTCGTGCGGGGCAATCTGCGCCATCAGCAACACGCTGCGGTGCCCAACAAACAGCACGAGGCCCGTGTAAAGCGTCACCAGCAGGTTCAAGGCAAGCACGGCTACGGCAAGCTTCAAGGCCCACGGCAGCGTGCGCGGGGGGATAGTAATGGTCACCGCGCTCTGGTCGTCGGCTTCGTACACCTGAATGGTGCAGCCGCCGGGCCTTTCAAACGCATTGGGGACTTCTTGGAGCAGCATGGGATCAGCTAAGTTTCTAAGCGGGACAGCCGAATGCTCTGCTGCGCCTGTCTTGCGGGCAGAAGTGGGTCAAACGCAGAAAAGCCCCGCACGCTATTATATCACCGGCATGGCCTTCGGCAAACCTGTCCTCAACCGCTCAAAGTCAGCGTCTCTAGCAAAGTCAGCGTCTCTAGATAGCCTCGCAGGGCGCGATAATCGTCTTCCTGGGCGGCGTGCGTGCGTCCCGTCGGGCTGACAGCGACCTGGGGCGAAGGGTGGTACAGGGGGAAAACAACCAGGCCATTCCAGGCAATCGGCATTGCCGCGTCCCGGCTCAGCACAATCTCATGCGGGGCGATGAGCCGCAAAGCCGACAGCGCCTTGGTGCCCAAAGTGACAACCACGCGGGGGCAGACAATCTCCAATGTCCGGCGCAGAAACGGCGAACACGCCCGCACTTCGCGCGCAGACGGCGGCGCATTGGTGCCCTGCGGCGTGCGCGGGTTGCACAAAGCCGCATTGGTGACAAACACATCCGGCCGCGCTAGGCCCGCTGCGGCGAGGTATCGCCCAAAATTGCGCCCCGAAGCATCGCCGGTCAGCGGCATCCCGCCCCGGTCGCCGCCCAAGCGCCCCGGCGCTTCCGCGACAAAAACGACAGGGCTGCAAAGCGGCCCGTTGCCCGCCGACAGCACGCGCCGCCGCCCTTCCATGCGCGGGCATTCGCGGCAAGCCTGGGCATCGTCCACGAGCTGCGAGAACCAAATGTCACGCATTGCCGATACTTGCTCCCTGTCTATTTGGGCAAAACAAAAGGCCCTTTCCCCGCGAACGGGACAAAGGGCCTGCGTTTTACCGATATGAGTCTAAATCTCCAGCTTGTCAAAGCGTCCCAGGCCCTCGTTCAGCGAGGCCCGCAAAAGCTGATGCGCCTCTTCCACCTTCGCCAGAATAGTCTGCGCTTCGGCTTGTTCCTCGGAGCCTGCGGGAAAGCGGGCCGGGTCACAGCGGCGTCGCAGCTTGTCGGTTGCCGACTGCACCGCGAGATAATCCGAGCCGGGCGGCAGGCCGAGTATCCGGTAAGCGGTCTGCACAGGGTCGGTGGACGGCCTAGTGGCGGGCGAGGCAGGCGTGGACTCGGAGGCGGGGGCGAGTTCGCGCCGCGCCCCCGCCTGCCCTTGATACGCGGCGATTTTGGCGCGCGCCCGCTCCATCGGGTCGGAAGAAACGGCGGGCGAAGCCGTGCCGGGCAGGTCGTCATGGGTCAATGCTCGGCTCAATTCTTCCTGCGCCCGCGCATCCAATGTGTCCAAGCGCTCTTTGGCCGCGCCCAGATACGCCCGCGCCACGTTGTAAAGCCGTCCGGGAATGTCGCTCATAATGCCTCGCTGCGTGCCGTCCATGCCGCTTATCGCGCCTCGCTACGTCCCCGATGCCCCGCCCGACCCGCCGACTTTCGCTTCTAGTTCCTGCAATTGCCGGTCAACATCACTCGTGCCTGCCGGGGTGATATGGGCGGTGGTCGTGCCTGTCGCGGGCGCAGACGCCAGCCCCATGCGCTGTTCCATCGCGGCCAATTCGGCATCGGCGGCACTGCTTGCCTGGATGTCGTCCAGCCCGGCGAGCTTTCCGCTCAGGCTTTCGCGTGCCAGTTCTGTTCGTGCCTGCCCCTCCGAGCGGGCATTGGAAATCTTGGCCGCCGCCCGCTCAAACGCGTGGTCTGTGCCTGCCGAACTCATGCCCTCTAAGGCTTTATTCATAGAGGTCTCAATTTGGGCCTGCTTCCACTGGGTTTTGAGCGCCATCGCTTCGGCTGTCTTGGTGCGGATACGCTCTTCCTCGCGGCGCATGGCAACCTTGACCTGGTCGGTCATTTCCAGCGCGGTCTGCAAAGACGCGCCGATGGTGGCAAGGGTGGTTTCATACTGGCTCTTCTCCACCAACAGTTGACGCGCCAAGTCCCTGTCCCCATTTTTGAGGGCAATCTCGGCTTTCGCCTGGAGGTTGCTGACGATCTTCTGGGTGCGATCCATTTCGGCTTGCAGATTGTTCTTCTGGGTAATCGCCTGGACAGCCCGCTCGCGGTTTTTTGCCTGTGCCTCGCGCATCTCGGCCTGCGCCTGCGAGAGCAAAATCTCCGGGTCTTCCAATTGGTCAAGCTTGAAGCCGAGCAGTCCCTTGAGGTAGCGCATGATACGGTCTAACATTTCGGATTTTCCTTCCAACACGGTGCTGATTACTAGACACGAGCCGGGCCAAAAAGTCGCAGGGCGCGCCGTTTTCTCCCAATAACACAGGAATTATAACAGACACGGCCCGCTTTTTCAACCAAAGCAGGCCGCAAGGCCCCAGCAAGGTACAATCTGGTATGCACGACGACCAGGAGGATACCATCTGCGCGCTTGCCACGCCCCCCGGCGCGGGCGGCCTGGGCGTCATTCGGCTGAGCGGGCCGCACGTCTTTGCGATTGCCGACAGCATCACCCGCCGTCCCCGAAACACGCCCTGCGCTAGACGCCAAGGCTACACTTTGCACCGCGCGACCGTGACCGACGCGCAGGGCGAGCCGATTGACAGCGTCTTGGTCGCCGTTTTTCATGCCCCGCGTTCCTATACGGGCGAGGATACGATAGAAATATCCGCCCACGGCGGGCCGATCCCGTTGCGCCAGATACTGGGGCGCTTATTGGAAAGTGGGGCACGATTGGCCCGGCCCGGCGAGTTCACGCAGCGGGCGTTCCTGCACGGCAAGATGGATTTGGCGCAGGCCGAAGCCGTAGGGGACATCATCGCCGCGCGCACCGACCAGGCGCACGCCCTGGCTCAGCGTCAGGGCGCAGGCCGGTTGAGCGAGGCGGTGCATGCCGTGCGCGACATCCTCTTGGGCGTGCTGGCGCGCATTGAAGCCTCCATTGACTTTCCTGAAGACGTCGGTGAACTAGACCTCGCCGCGTGCCTTGCGGAGTTAAGCCATGCCGATAGGCAAATCCAAACTCTTCTGCAAACCGCTGACAGCGGTATTTTGACGCGCGAGGGTGTCCATGTTGTGCTGCTCGGCAGGCCCAATGTCGGCAAGTCCAGCCTGCTCAATGCCCTGCTGCGCACATCGCGCGCCATTGTCACGCCCATCCCCGGCACCACCCGCGACACATTAGAAGAAACCGTTAATCTGCGCGGCATCCCCCTGCGCCTGACCGATACGGCAGGACTGCGCGAAACCGACGACCCTATTGAGCAAATCGGCGTCGCCCGCAGCCATGACGCGCTCGCCCGCGCCGACTTCGCCGTGCTGGTGCTGGATGCCCAGGCAGGCGAAACGGAAGAAGACGCGACATTGCGCCATTTCATCGCAGGCCGCCCGCACCTTGTCGCCTGGAACAAGTGGGATTTGGTGATAGAAAATGGTGTGCCAGTACCCGCGCTGAGCGCTGATGTTGTTGCCGTGTCTGCCACAACGGGGTGGAATATCAGTGCCTTGGAAGACGCGCTTGCCGAGGCTGTTGGCTATGGCGCGTCTGGGGTGACTTTGGCGGGCGAGGCGGTCGTCACCCATGCCCGCCACCGCCGCGCTTTGGAAGCCGCCCGCGAAAGCCTGGAGGCCGCCCGCGCCACCGTCGCCGCGCGCCTGCCCGCCGACTTTCTCTCCATTGACGTGCAGGCGTCACTCGCAGCCCTCGGTCAGATTACCGGCGAGACAGCCCCCGATGACATCATACGCGAGATATTCTCGCGCTTTTGCATCGGCAAGTGAGGGATGCTACTCGGCGGTGGTAGGCTCTTCGGGTGGCTTGGGGATGCGCTGCGTCTCGGCATCAGCGACTTCCACCGGCCCGTAATAGGCGACCGGGCTACCCACGCGCAATGCCCATCCCTGGTCGCCCCAGCTCCAGTGCCACCATTCGCCCACGTAGTTGGTCAGGCCCACGGCCTCCATCGCTCCAATCAGCAGCAGCCGGTTCGTCTGCGCCGTGTCCGAGAGTTTGTGCCAGTAGGTCGGGGCCGTGTCCCAGAACTCGCCTGGGGAAGTGCAGTCCAGGTCGGCTCCGTCCGGCCCGCGCAAACCGACATCCAAGGCCCCGCCGGTTGTGTGTGGCGGCGGCGACACGTCATCAGGGGGCGCGACCATGCGGTTCAGCATGCGATGCAGGGTTGCCTTGGTCCACTCCGGGTGCTTTTCGGCCATGTCTGCCTGCACTCGCTCGCGTATCTCGCGCTGCATGGCGAGTGTGCGCAGGGCTGTCCCGAGTGCCAATGTGTGCCCCGGCAGCAGGGACTCCTGCACCGCGTTGACCTTGCGCGCCACCGTCTCGCGCAGGAATGGCAGGCAGCCCGGCCTGAGTATCACAGAAGGGCAGAACGTGCGCAGGTCCACCAATGGCTCTCCGCCGTCCTGAATGGGCACGGCGCGCAATGCCTTGAGCGGCTCCCCGAATGAGCGCATATCAAAGCGCTTGCCGAAGCCCGGCTTGCCTGTTCCTGCCTCGTCAGCCTGCGTCATAGATATTGGTTTCTCCCTCAAACACTGCCTATTTCTCCCTCAAACACAATCTGGGCAGGGCCGGTCATCCTAATCTCTTCGCCCGCGCCCGGCCAGTCAATACGCAGAATGCCGCCCTTGCTTTCCACGTCTACCGGCTCGTCCGCCACCAAGTTAAGAACGCGCGCCAGGACACCCACCGCGCACGCGCCTGTCCCGCACCCCAGGGTTTCGCCCGCGCCGCGCTCCCAAATGCGCACCTTGATGCTCTGGCGGCCTACGGGCGTCGCCCACAGCACGCTGGTACGGTCGGGAAACAGCGGGTGCGTTTCTATCTGCGGGGACACGCGATGGAACTCATCTTCACTAGGCGCGTCGCCGAAGATAACCGTGTGCGTGCTGCCTGTGTTCACGCAAGCCACCGAGTAAGCCTTGCCGTCAATGGCGAGAGGGGAATGCAAAACGTGCTCGTCAAAGCCTGCGGGGCTGCCCGGCCCCAGAAAGGGGATGTCGGCAGGCGCGAAGCGCGGCACGTCCATGCCGACCTGCACCACTCCCTGCGCGCCGTCCAGGCTGAGTATCTCTACGCTGCGCACGCCTTCTTTGGTCACAATGGGAAAGCGCGGAGCGTCTGTCCAGCCTGCCCGGTGCGCCCACAGCGCGACACACCGCAGGCCGTTGCCACACATGTCTTCCGTGCCGTCGGGGTTGAACATGCGCATGGACAAGCCCGCTTCGGCAGCCGCCCGGCCTGCCACCAATAGCCCATCTGCGCCGATTTGCGTCCGCCGCGCGCAGACCACTCGGGCCAGCGTGCTCCACTCCATACCCATAAGGGCATCGGCTTCGTCTACCAACACAAAGTCGTTGCCGACGCCCTGCATTTTTGTAAATCGCATGATGATTGCAACACATGGGGCGCAGGCCCGAGTTCCCGCCCCGCCCAGTTCTCGCCCAGGCAGCTACGGCGCGTGAGCCAGGCGGCGACGAGCGCGCTTTGCGGCTGTGCCTTGTCCCGAGGCGGCGACCTGCTGATAGACAGCCCGCGCCTGCGCCTGCTGCCCATTCGCGTCCAGGGCTTCGCCCAGCGCGATACGGATGTCCTGCGACGCGGGCTGCAAGGCTAGGGCACGGCGCAGTTCAGGCACGGCGAGCGACGGCTTGCCCACCCGCGCCAAGGCTAATCCCAAGTTGTAGTGCGCCAAAGCGTACTCCGGCTTGAGCTTTGCGGCACGCGCAAACTCGGCCTGCGCCTGCCCGAACAGGCCGCGATCATACAAGGCTGCGCCCAATGTGTTGTGCGCTTCGGCAATGGTTGGGTCTATTTTGATGGCGGCCCGGAGCTGACGAATCACTTCATCGGCCTGCCCGCCCGCCCGCAGGGCCAGGCCCAAATTGGCGTGCGCAGCGGCATTAGTTGGGTCCAGGGCAATCGCCGTGCGGTATTCGCCGATAGCGTCGGACAGATTGCCCTGCTCGTACAGCGCGACCCCTTTGTTGTAGTGCATCACCGACTGCATAGTATTGGAAGGGGACTGCGTGGCATGAGACGCAGGCGGCGGGTCATCGGCGCGCGCCAAGACCGCCCCCCAAGCGAGTGCCGCGCACCCCAGTGTCGCCCAAACCGTTTTGTTCATCCCAAATCCTCCTTACGCTTCCGGGTATGACCCCAGCACAGTCACATAAATGGAATGCGAGCGCAGTTCATCCAAAGCGGCGGCAATGGGCGCTTCCCGCTCATGGCCCTGCAAGTCTACAAACTGCACATATTCCCACGCGGCATTCTTGGACGGGCGCGATGCTATCATAGTTAAGTTGACCCGGTGCTTTTCAAATGATTGCAGCGCGCGTCCCAGCGAGCCAGGCCGGTTCTTCACCGCGAACAGCAGGCTGGTCTTGTCGCGCCCTGATGGTGGCGGCTCGTTGCGCCCCACCACCAAAAAGCGCGTGCGGTTGTGCGGGCTGTCCTCAATCTGCGTGTACAGCATGGGCACTTGGTATACTTCCGAAGCCCGCTCAGGCGCAATCGCCGCGCCATGGGGGTCTTGGGATGCCCGCTCGGCGGCGCGCGATGTCGGCTGCGCTTCCACAATCTCAGCATGCGGCAGATGCGCATCCAGCCACCCACGGCACTGCGCCATCACAATGGGAGCCGAATACAAACGCTTGATCTGCTTCAAGTCAGTGGCGTGCGTCAGCAGGTTCTGCACAATATTGACATACGCCTCGGCGCATACTTTTAACGATGTCGCGTGGAACATGTCCAGTGTGTAGTTCACCACGCCTTCGGTGGAGTTCTCCACAGGCACGACCCCATAATCCGCCCGCCCGCGCTCCACCTCGCCAAACACATCTGGGATGGTGGCACAATCAAAATACCCCGCCGATGACCCAAAGCGCAGCCGGGCCGCCATCTCGGTAAACGTGCCGGGCGGCCCCCAATACGCCACCGTCATCGGCTTCTGCAACGCTATGGAGGCCGAGATAATTTCACGGTAAATAGCCACCAGTGCTTCTTTGGGCAGGGCACCGTCGCCCTGCTCCGCCAGCAGGCGCTTGATTAAATCCCGCTCCCGCTCCGGCGCAAAGTAGCGCGCGTCCGGCGATGATGCCTTTTGCCGCCCCACCTCTATTGAAAGCGATGCTCGCCGGTTCAGCAGCGAAACCAGCTCTGCATCCAAACTATCAATCTGCTGCCGCAGATCATCCAAACTCATCATGGCTCGCAGTTTCGCTGCGCGGCTAGGTTTTTCCTGCCCGCATGACGCTGTTTGTCCATTGTTTCAGCATCGTTTTTATGGCGCGGCACCACTCCCACAATACCCCGGTACTAAATACTTACTAAAGAACTACTGAACACCTACTAAAGAACTGCCACAGAGCCATCATAGAATCATTATAGAACCACACGAGAATCACACGGGGTTTCAACCCCGTGTTCATACCCCCAGTACGGAGTTTCGCCCCCGTGTCAATGGCTTTACACACGCGCGCCAGGCCCGAACCAACGACGGAACAAAACCGTCCGTCGTCACAATGCCCATGCCGAGCCTGCAAAACACCCGTGCAACCCCCCCGCAAGCCGCTTTCCCGCACCGCCCGCCGGGTTGACAAAGCGCAGGCCGGAACGCTACAATGCAGCACAGCCTCGGCTCAAGAGTTGCCGCGCTGCCGCCGTTTCCCAGGCCAGCGACCCCCGCCAAGAACGCAAAAAGAAAGAAACCGGATTGGCCGACAACGACGCCGACAACTCGCCCGCCACTCAAGACAACGCGCCTGCCGACCACGCCGCCGCACTGCTGCGCCGGGTGACCGCTCTGGTTGCAGAGCATAACCTGGCCGAACTCACCATTGAAGAAGACGGCCTGACTATCAGCGTTCGCGGCCTGGTTCCCGAAACAAGTGCGAATGTCGGCGTGATGCTGCACCCGTACGCCCTGCCCGCCAGTCAAATCCCGGCGTATTCGCAGTCGCCCGTCCTGACACCCACGGCTCCAGCGCCCGCGCCTGCCGCGAGTGCGCCGCCTTTGCCCGCATCAGGCGCGGTGCGCATCGCCCAGGAGTCCCCAATGATGGGAGTGTATTACCGCTCGCCCAGCCCCGAAGACCCGCCGTTTGTCTCGGTCGGCGACCGCATCAAAATCGGGCAGCCCATAGGGCTGATTGAAGCGATGAAAGTCTACAGCGAGCTGCCCTCTGAAGTGGCCGGGCGCATTGTAGAAATCGCCGCGCAGAACGGCAAACTTGTCCAGCAGGGCCAGCCTATTTTATTCGTGGAACCTGTTTAGACCTTAGAGATTGACACGGGGTTAAAACCCCGTGCTGTTATGAGAAAACCCACCTGAAGCACTGGCTACCCGGAGGACGTGGGTTAAGATAAATCCGTTCCTAACCCGCGCAGGCGGGTTTCACAATGGCAGCACGGCATTTTAATGCCGTGTTCGTAAAGGCAGCACGGCGATTTATTGCCATGTGACGGTTACTTATACACACTCTTAACCTAACGCAGACAGCAGAAGCCACTATCAAGCCGCAAATTAACATTGGAATACTGGGACTGGGCGTGGTCGGCAGCGGCACTGTCCGCGTGCTGACCGAAAGCGCCGACGCTATCGCCCGCAAAGTCGGCTGCCCTCTGGTCATCAAACGCATTGCCGTGCGGGATTTGGCAAAGCCCCGCGCCGTCTCGGTTGCGCCTGGCTTGCTCACCAATCACGCCGAAGACGTGCTCCAAGACCCCGATATTGACATTGTGTGTGAGCTGATTGGCGGCGTCCATCCCGCGCAAGAGTATGTCCTGCGGGCTATGGAAGGGGGCAAGAACATTGTCACCGCCAACAAAGAAATGATGGCAAAAGTGGGCCATGATCTGCTGAGGGAAGCCGAGCATCGCAGGCTAGACTTCAGCTTTGAGGGCAGTGTCGGGGGCGGCATTCCTATCATCCAGCCGCTGAGGCAAGCTCTTGCCGCCAACCGCTTCAGCGAGATTATCGGCATAGTCAACGGCACCACCAACTATATCCTGTCCAAAATGGCTTCGGAAGATGCCGACTTCGCGGACGTGCTGGCCCAGGCGCAGGCGCACGGCTACGCCGAACCCGATCCCACCAGCGACATCATGGGGTACGACGCGCAGTTCAAGACCGCCATTCTCGCCAGCCTCGCGTTCACGTCGCGCATTGATGTTTCGCTGGTATCGGTGGAGGGAATTACCCAAATCGGCAAACGCGACATGGAAGTCGCCCGCGATTTGGGGTATGTCATTAAGCTGGTCGGGATTGGACAGGAGGACGCCGAGGGCCGGCTGCAGGTGCGTGTCCACCCCGCCCTGCTGCCTCAGTCGCACCCGCTCGCGTCAGTCA
>JAABUU010003853.1_pt1 | contig 18518 bp, 17 predicted proteins | sample 5559301 | NCBI WGS metagenome assembly JAABUU01 (sample SAMN10711884, study PRJNA513360) | rock metagenome | isolation source: Antarctica rocks | place: Antarctica: Victoria Land, Richard Nunatak white | reverse complement strand
GAGCGGGGACGTCCCGCCAGTCGGCTGTACCCAAGCGGTCGTCAGCGTGGGACGGCCTGACGCGTCAGCGGCCAGGCGCACCCCGGCCAAGCCGTTATCGTCGGCGACGAAAACCCAGATCTGACCTGTCCTGGCTCCCGTCGCTATCCGGGCCTCCACGCTGTGCTTTGGCAGGTCGGGTATGCTCAGGGAAACGATTATCGGGTGCGGTCTCGCGTCCCAGCGGGCCGTCGTTGAGGGAGCAGGGGTATGATGAGATGACCACGATCCTTGGCATAGTGAAGAAGCGCGCGGAGAGTAGCCTCCGCACCGTCCATACCCGCCTCCTGCGATGGACTAAGCCCGCGACGAGGACGCCCGTGCGCGGGGCGGTCGCCGACATCGCTATGACCAAGGCCGCGTTGGTGGCCGAGAATGCGCTTCTGCGGCAGCAGCTGACTGTGCTGCGACGGCAGGTCGCGCGACCTGCCGTCACGCCCCGCGACCGCCTGCTGCTCGTGTTACTGGCGCGCCTGACCCACGACTGGCGATCCGCCTTGCTCATCGTGCAGCCGGACACGCTGCTGCGCTGGCATCGCCACGCCTTCCGCCTCGTGTGGCGCGCGAAGTCGGCGACCGCGCTGGAGAGGCCGCAGGTAGCGCCCGAGACGATCGCCCTCATCAAGCGGATGGCGGCGGAGAATCGGCTGTGGGGCGCGGAGCGCATCCGCGGCGAGTTGATCAAACTCGGCATCCGGGTGGGGAAGCGCACGGTTCAGCGTCACATGCGCTCGGCGCGTCCATCCCGTCCGGGTGGACAGACATGGGTGACGTTCCTGCATAATCACGCCCACGACGTGTGGGCATGCGATTTCCTGCCAGTCGTCGACCTCGGCTTCCGCTCGATCTTCGCCTTCTTCATCGTCGACCTGAGCTCGCGACGGGTCGTCCACGTCGGCGTCACGCGGCATCCGACCGACGCCTGGGTCGCCCAGCAGCTGCGCGAGGCCACGCCCTTCGGCGCGGGTCCACAGTTCCTCATCCGCGATAATGATGCCAAGTTTGGCGCGCAGTTCGCGCGCGTGGCGGCGGGGAGCCGCATCAAGGTGCTGCGCACGCCCATCCGGGTGCCGCGCGCAAACGCCGTCTGCGACCGTTTCCTCGGCAGCGTCCGGCGCGAGTGCCTCGATCATCTCGTCATCCTGCACGAGCGTCAATTGTATCGTGTGCTCCGCGCGTATTGTGCGTACTTCAATAGCGCGCGGCCACATCAGGGGAGAGGACAGGCGATCCCTGAAACGATCGAGGTGGCGACGATGGCGCAGGCGGCAACATCCGTTGTCTCCGTCCCGGTCTTGGGCGGCTTACACCACGATTATCAACGAGTGGCATAAGCGCCGCCAACCTACACCGGTGTCAGATAGCGACGGGAGCCACGACAGCCGCATATGGCCTCTCACAGTATTACGAAGATGAACTAATATCTACGAAAAGCCGCCGAAGACGGTCTGGGGTAGGCCGGCTCCGGCGGCGGATCACCGTGGTGAGTTAGAACGTGCCATTCGGGTCGTAGTACTTGCCGACGTTGTGGCAGTCAATGCCAACGGCCTTGGTGTACGTCACCTTGGGGAAGTCGCCGACCTTCTTCTGCCCGGTACCGACCTCGATGGCGGTCTGGATAGCGGCACGGGCGGCCAGTGTGGGTGAGTTCAGACCGGTCGCGACGTACTGGCCGCCGCACCCACCATTCTTGATCATAGCGAGCGCTTGCTTCTGGCCGTCGAGGCCGACGACGAACACGTGTCGATTGCTCTTGTTTTTAAGCACGGTCAGCGCTCCAAGGGCCATCGCGTCGTTGTACCCGAAGATGACATCGATGTCGCGGTGGGCGGCGAGCATGTCCTCAGTCTGCGCCACGGCCTGGTCCTGGGTGTAGTTGGCGGTCGCCTCGGCGACGACCTGGTATGTCACGCCGCCGTCCTTGAGGCCCGCGAGGAAGCCCTTGCGACGAACAGGGCCGACGTCGACGTCGGCCGGTCCGCCGTTCAGGATGGCGATCTTGACCGTCTTGCCCCGTCCCAGCCGCTGGGCCAGCAGGCTGCCGGCGTCGTGACCGATCGTGAGGTTGTCGGATTGGACCGTCGTGAACCCGACGCCGGGGATCGGAGTGTCAATGAACAGTAACGGCTTCTGCTTCGCCGCTGCCGTCATCTGCACCTTCTCGGTGCCAGCGCTCGCGGCGTTGACGATGAGGACGTCCACACCCTGCGACTGCATCGTCTGCACCTGGTCGATCTGCTGGACGGGGTCACCTCCAGCGCTCTGGAAGAGCAGCTTGAAGTGCTGCTCCGTCGCGAGCCGCTGTGCTTCCTTTTGCATCGCCACGTAGTAGGGCGCGTTGGAGGTTCGCTGCGCGAATCCAATCGTTAGAGATGTGACGCCCTTGTGGCCCGCGGATGCTGTGACGCCCTTTTGGCCTGCGGATGCCGAGCCTGTGCCGAACACGATGATGCCCAGGATCAGAGCTGCGACGCTAACCTTTCGAACATACATAGGGATGTGCCTCCTGGTTGGGTGCTGCATGATGAAGAGTTGATAGCTCAATGCGCGACATGCTGGCAGCTTACTGTACTACATAGGCACACCTCCTGGTTGGGTGATGCATGATGGAGGGCTGATCGCTCAATGCGCCTGCGGGGCGCCCTTACGGCCCGCCGTGGCGAGGAGAACTGCGAACAGGATGAGGGCGCCCTTCAACGCGTCCTGGTAGAAGGTCGACACGTTGAGCAGCACCAGCAGGTTGGTGATGACGCCGAAGATGATGGTCCCGACGACGGCGCCGAACACTTTGCCGTAGCCGCCGTTGAGGCGGGCGCCGCCGATGACGACCGCGGCGATGGCGTCGAGCTCGAAGTTGAGGCCGGCGGTCGGGGTGCCCGCGCCGACACGTGAGGTGAGCAAAAATCCGCCCAGTCCAGCCAGCAGACCGGCCAGCACATACACAGCGAGGAGCGTGGTTCGCACAGGGGTACCCGCGCTGTAGGCGGCCTGCCGGTTACTGCCAACGGCATACACACGACGACCGAACACGGTGCGCCGCAACAGGAACGCTATGGCCGCGCTTGCTCCAATCCAGAACAGGCCCACGACCGGGAAGCCGGCGATGATGGCGGAGCCAAGGACCGGGAAGGTGGGATCCTGCGGCGTGATCGGCGCGCCTTGGGTGTAGGCGTAGACGAGACCACGCGCGAGGGCGAGCATGCCGAGGGTCACGATGAACGCGTCGATGTTGCGAAAGGCGACGAGGAAGCCATTGATGGAACCGAGGACCGCGCCAACGGCAAGTGCGACGAGGACCGCGACAAACACATTGGAACCCTGGAAGAGACCCGCGCTGAGCACCGCGGCGAGCCCAAGCACCGAGCCGACGCTGATGTCAATTCCACCGGAGATCACTACAATCAACTCGGCGAGGACGACGATGCCGATGACCGACAGCTGCAGGACGAGGTTGGTCAGGTTCTGGATCGACAGGAACGCGGGGCTGGTCAAGGATGCCAGGATGAGCAGGCCGATCAGGATGAACAGGGGGTACTGCCCCTTCAACCATCCGATCGCCTTAAACGCCACGGAACGGGACGTCGCCTTCCGCGTCATCTCTTCCCGCGTATTCCGCGTCATCTCTTCCTGCGTCATCTCTTCCTGCTTAATCTCTACAGTCATACTCGTTGCACCTCACCGCCAAGGGCGTCTTTGATCAGATCCTCGGTCGTCGAGGATTCGGCGTCGTACGCGCCGACGATACGGCCGTTGCGCATGACAAGCACGCGATGGGAGAGCAGTAAAATCTCCTCCGCCTCGCTGGATACGATGACGATGCTCTTTCCGCGCCGTGCGAGGTCGTAGATGAGCTCGTAGATGGCGGCTCTCGCCCCGACGTCGATCCCTTTGGTCGGCTCGTCAAGGACCACGACAGCCGGATCCGCCTCCAACCACTTCGCGATGGAGACCTTCTGCTGGTTGCCACCGCTCAGCGTGCTAGTCATCGTGTCCACGTCGCCCTTGACCTGGAACCTCTTGATCAGCTCGTGGGTGCGCTCCTGCTCGCGCCGAGCGTCGACGACGCCGGCCTGGGCGAGACGGGGGAGCGTCACCAGGCTCAGATTCTCGCGGTTTGAGAAGTCGCGGACGAATCCCTCCTTGCGACGGTCCTCGGTCACGTAGGCGAGGCCATGGCGAAGCGCGGCGCCGGGCGAGTACAGCCGGACCGTCCGTCCATCGACCGTGACGCTGCCGCGGCGCATGGGTTGTTGACCAGTGATCGCGCGCGCCACGGACGAGCGCCCGCTGCCAACCAGCCCGTAGATGCCGACGATCTCCCCGCGACGCACACCGAAAGAGATGCCGGAGGCCGAGCCGCTCGCGACGTCGTGGACGTGGAGGAAGGCCTCCTCGTCGCGCCGGTTGTGGGCGGGCGGGCGGTGGAGCGCCTTGATGGCCTCACCAATCATCAGCTTGGTGATCTCGTCTTCGTTGGTCGCCGTGGCGTTCAGGACGTCGACAAGGGAGCCGTTCCGGAACACCGCGATGCGGTCCGCGAGGCTGAAGACCTCTTGCATGCGGTGGGAGACAAAAACCACGGCGGTCCCCGCGCGCTTCTCCGCGGCGACCATCTCGCGCACACTCTCGAAGTACGCCTCGGTGGTGGACGCCGTCGTCTCATCGAGGATGAGGATGCGGTGCGGCGTCACGACAGCCCGGCTGAGCGCGAGCATCTGCCGCTGTCCCGGCGCGAGCCCCCGCGCGGGGTGGTCCGGCGACACCGCGCCGAGTCCGATGTGCGCGAGCGCGGCGCGCGTCTCGTCGTCCGAGGTGGTGCGCATGCGCGACCACGGGCGCACGTCGCGTCCGGAGCGCAGTGTGTAGAGCCAGACGTTCTCGCCCACGGTGAAGTCGTCGATGATCAGGGGCTCCTGGTGCATCAGCAGGACTCCGGCGCGTCCGGCGTCGGCGGGGTCCCGGATGGGGAGGTCGTGCCCGTCCATATGGATCTCGCCCGAGGTGGGCGTCTCCTGGCCCGCGAGGAGCCGGACAAAGGTGGACTTGCCTGCCCCATTCGCGCCGCAAATGGCCAGCACCTCGCCCGGATAGCCCTCGAGGTCGATACCGCGGAGCGCCTGGACGCCCGGGTAGGTCTTGGTGACGCCACGCGCTACGAACGCGGGTGTTCGCTCAGACAGGCGCCCAGTACTCTGGACGCCGGCCCGCGGCTGATGCGTGCTGCCCATGTGTGATCCCCCCAATCCGACTCTCTTGCCTCCAGCCGCCCGCTCACCGGAGCGAGTAGCCGCCGTCGATGAGCAACTCCGTGCCGCAACAGAACGCCGCTTCGTCGCTAAGCAAGTAGCCGATGGCGGCGGCGATCTCACGCGGCTCCGCGAACCGCCCCAGGACCGTCATATCCTTCCACTGGTCGTGCTGGTGGCGCTTCAGGGCATTCAGCGGGGTGTCGACGTAGCCGGGTGAGACGGCGTTCACCGCGACGCCGCGCGGTCCCCATTCGACGGCGAGCGACTTGGTCAGCGCCGTGACGGCCGCCTTCGACGCGTTGTACGCGCACTGGCGCTGCGGCATGTTCACGATGTGGTTGCCAGACATCGAGGAGATGGTTACAATCCGGCCATGACCCTGCGCGAGCATCCGTCGCCCGAAGGCCTGGCAGGTGAGGAATAGGCCACGCAGGTTCACCGCCATGACCTTGTCGAACGTGGCTAGATCCATCTCTTCGGCCGCGATATCGTTCTCCGCGATTCCGGCGCCGGCGACGAGTCCGTCGATCCGCCCGGCCCGGTTGGCTATCTCGTCGGCCGCCGCGGTGACGCTGTCGGGTGCTGTCACGTCGGTCTGGATGAACGCGCCGCTCTGGTTATCCGCGGGCTTGAGGTCCAGCGCATAGACCCGCGCGCCCGCGCCAGTGAGCCACGCGCAGGTCGCGAGACCAATCCCACCGGCGGCGCCGGTGACGGCAATGTGCGCGCCGCTGATACCCTGCATCCGGTTATCAGTTCCTTAAAGTGCCGTGGTCGATACGAACATTGCTGTATTGTACTCCTGTAAGTACAGGTTGTCAAACCGGTCTGCCGCCCCAGGTGAGTAACCGGGCCGGGTTGTCCACGAGCACCATCCGGATCAGGTCGGCGCCGCCGTCCCGCTCAAGTCGTGGCAGGAAGCGGGCCGGCAAGTACGCCAGTCCCGGCATGCCGCCGTACGCGACGTACCGCCCGCGCCGCGCCACGTCGCCCCCGAGCAGGATGCGCTCCGCGCCGCCGAGGTCGACGACGCGGAGCAGGCAGTCGAGCAGCACCGAGTCGGGCCACGTCCGGGTCCGCGCCATGCCGTCGTACCCGAGGTACACGCCGGCGGCGGCTAGCTCGGCGTGCAGGCCCGGATCCGGGTTGCGATCGATGTGCGCAAGCACGACCCTGTCCGCGGACACGCCCGCCGCTGTAAGGATCGTCACGACATCGACAGCCGCGCTCCCGTGCTCGAGGTGAACCATGACCGGTGCGCCCGTCTCGCGGTGGGCCGCCGAGACAGCCTCCAGCACGCCGCGCTCGAACCGGCTGATCGACCAGTAGTCGATCCCGGCCTTGAGCAGTCCGGCCCGGATCTGGTCACCGTCGGGGGTGAGGGCAGGGTCGGAACCCGTGGGCCCGTCGACGGCGGGAACCCCGTCCACCAGCTCCCGGACGAACAGGTCGGTGAGGCGATCGCTTCCCAGCCCACGTAGCCAATGATCAAGCGGATAGTGCGCCTGCCGGTGTGCGCCGGTGGTGAGTACCACGGCCAGGCCGACGCCGACGCTGATCCGCGCCGTGGCCGCCGGGTCACGGCCGAGACCAATCGGCGTGGCGTCGACGATGGCGTCGATGCCGGCCTCATGCAGGAGGCGCGCCTCCTCGCGGCTGCACTGCTCGTCGTCGAGATCGTCACCGGGCAATAGGGGCGTGGCCTGGAACAAGTGCTCGTGGTAGTCGGTGCGTCCCAGCGCGGGGGCCGGGATGTCGCCGAGAACCGTACGGACCTGACCGATCATCGCAGCCCCTCGGCGACGGCGGCCAAGCGTTCGACGGTCGGAGCGCCCATGTCGATGTGGAACACCTCGGCGATCACCTGCGTCCAGCCATGGATGAAGTACCGCCAGCCATCCACGATGGTCAGACCACGATCATCGCGCTGGGACAGCGCGTGATGGAGGAACTCGAGACGGCCCCGGTAGTTCAGGTCCCACACCAGCGCACGCTTGGGGTACTGGACCGCGGAGGACAGCGGCGACCCAGGTTGGTCCTTGCCGAGCCCGGTCGCGTTGACCACCAGACTCCCCGCCGGGGCCGCCGCGACCAGCCGGTCGCCTTCCGGCGCGGACGCAACGAGCGCGTATCGGAACAGCGTGGGGTCGAGGCCGCCTCCCAGGTGCACGTCACGCAGGTGGGCAAGCCGTGCGGGGTCGGTGTCGGTGCATGTGATCCGCGTCGGGCGGTCGGCTCGCCGGGCGAGGTACCAGGTAAGAGCGGCGCCGGCGCCTCCAGCGCCCAGGCAGACCACCTCGGCCCCGGTGGCGGCGAAGTGCCCTGGCGGCAGGAACTCCTCGAGCGCGAGCCCGGCCGTCACCGGGTCCTTGGCGTGTCCGACGAGGCGATCGTCTCGCTTGGAGATCGACGAGATCTCTCCGCACAGCCGAGCGAACTCGTCCAACTCGTCGAACAGGTCGGCCGCCGCCTGGAAGACCCGAATCTTGTGTGTGGTGACCAGGGCTCCGAGGTGGTTGGGGTCAGCGCGTATCGCAGTGATGAGGGCCCGGTAGTCCGCGTCGTGCGCGTCGAGGGGCAAGTCGTGTCCCACGAGCCGCCTGGTCGGCAAGCCGAGCATCTCGGCCCAGCGGGGGAAGATCGTCATGATGGACGAGCCAGACGTGCTCACGCCGACGAACCCCATCCGCGAGTTCGTCGGCCCGCGCTGTTCCGCGCCGCGCGATGGCCCAGGTCCTGCTGTCATGTTGCCCGCCACCGATTGACCGCCTCCGTGAACGCGCGCGCGTGGTTTTCGATCGCGCTGAACCGCCCCGCAGCCAGGTCCTCCGTGGAGCACAGCTCGCCGCCCACGCCTACAGCCACCGCGCCGGCTCGAAACCACTCGGCAAGATTGGACACGTTCACGCCGCCGGTCGGCACGAACGACACGTCCGGAAACGGCGCCCGCAGCGCCCGCAGGTAGGCCGGCCCGCCGAGCGAGGCGGGGAACACCTTGACGGCATGGGCGCCGAGCGCGGTGACATGCATGACCTCGCTTGGTGTGAGCGCGCCCATGAGGACCGGCACGCCGGTGGCGAGCATGGCGCGCGCTAGGTCATCGGTGACGCCAGGGCTCACCAGGAACCGCGCTCCCGCGTCGACGGCCTCCCGCGCCTGCCGCGGCGTGCGCACCGTGCCGGCGCCAAGGAGGACGCGGTCGCCGTACCGTCGATTGATCTCGCCAATCACCGCCGGCGCGTGTGGCGTGCTGTAGGTGATCTCGATGCCGGTGACGCCGCCAGCGACCAGCGCGTCGACCCCCCGCAGCGCGCTGTCGACGTCGGGCGCCCGCAGCACGGCCACGACGGCGGCCCGGGCCAGCGCTTGGAGATCCGGGATCTGGGTCATTGCTCCTCCTGGTTGTGCTTCGTTGTGCTTATCATATGAACGGGGTGAGCGGGACGCGCTCCGGATAGCGCCGCACGCACGTCGGCTGTCGCCGCCGCGCCCATCCGGTCGATCGCTTCGACCGTCTGGGCGCCGATGTGCGGAGTGATCACGACACGGTCCGCCAGGTCGTCGGCGAGCAGCAGGCTCACCGCCCCCGTGGTCTCCGTGCCCAGTGTGTCGGCGGCGTAGCCGCCGAGGCGGTCGGACCGCAGCGCGGCAGCGACGGCGCCCTCATCGACCAGGTCGGCCCGGGCGGTGTTGACGAGGACCATCCCCGGCCGGGCTCGCTCTAGCCAGGCCGCGTCCACCACGCGCCGTCCGCCGGGCGCATGTAGCGACACCGCGTCGCACCGCTCGGCCAACTCCTCCAGTGTCGCCGGCCGCGCGCCCAGCGACCGGATGGCGTCGTCCGTGACGTACGGGTCGTGAGCGAACACCGCTGTACCGAAACCGGTCAGCCGCCGCGCGAGCCCTTGCCCGATGCGGCCGAAGCCGACGACACCCAGCGTCAGCGCCCCGAGTTCGCGGCCACGGCGCACCGTCCAGTCGCCGGTGCGGACGCCGCGGTCCCCCGCGACGACGCCACGGAGGACCGCGAGCAGGAGGGTGACGGCGTGATCGGCGACGGCGTCTGTGTTCGCACCCGGCGTATGCGTGACCACCACTCCGCACGCGGCAGCCGCCGCGAGGTCGACGGCGTCCACACCGACGCCGTACCTGGCCACCACGCGCAACCGGGGCGCCGCGGCCAGGTGGGCGGCGGTCACGGGGCCGGCGCCGGCGATCCATGCGGCGGCGATGGCGAGCGGTGCGCGGAGGACATCGAGGTCGTGCGTTGCCGGCCCACGAACGACGTCCAGACCGGCCGCCGCGAGTTCGGAGACGAGGTCACGCGCGCCCGTGGAGAAGGAGCGCGACGTGACGAGCACCGTGGTCCGTGCGGTGGTGGCGGTCATGGGCGTTCCCGCGCGCTGTCGAACCACGGCTCCAGCCGGGCGTAGGCGTCGAGGAACAGCGCGTGACGACGCCGGTACGCCGCGTGGCGCGTGGGCTCCGGTGCGAACTCTCCGGTCACCGTGGAAAGGGTCGGCGCCACGTCGAAGCCAGTGAGTAGCCCCGCACCCACGCCCGCGGCCACCGCGGCGCCCAAACTGTTGGCCTCCTCGACAATGCTGCGGCGCCGCACGACGGCGCCCCAGACGTCGGCAAGGATCTGCAGCCAGACATCACTGGCGGCGCCCCCACCGATAGCGTCCACCCGATCGACCGTGGTTCCGGACTCTCGGAACGCGCCGACGCAGGTGGCCAAATTGAAGGCGACACCTTCGAGTACGGCACGGGTGAGGTGCGCCGGCCCGTGGTGACGGGCGAGACCCACGAACGCGCCCCTCGCCGCGGGATTCCAGTACGGCGATCGCTCACCGAGCAGATGAGGCAGGAAGTACAGGCCCTCACTCGAGGCCTCCGCGGTATCGGCGTCGGCGACCAGCCGGCGGAACCGGCCGGCCTCGTCGCCGGGCGCGAGCAGGTCGGTGACCCAGTGTAGCGAGCCGCCGCCGGCCTGCATCGTGGCCGTCGGCACATACAGGCCGGGTACGACATGGTCGAACGTCATGGTCCGCATCTCCGGGTCGTGCAGCGGCGCATGCGCGGCGAGCGAGACCCAGGACGACGAGCCGAGGTAGGTGTAGGCGCCCGCCGCTGGGCTCACGACACCGGCCCCAACCGCTGCCATCGGACCGTCGCCGCCGCCGATCACGACCAGTGTCCCCGGGCGCAGACCGGTGAGGTCCGCGGCGGCGGCGGTCACGCCGCCCACCACGGTGGTCGACACCACGATCTCAGGGAACAGGGCCGCGTCGAGGTCGGCGGCGGCGAGGAGCTCGGCCGACCAGGCCCCACGGCCTTGGTTGTACGCATTCGTCGACGATGCGTCCGACGGGTCGGTGACCAGCGTCCCGGTGAGCCGCTGGACGACGAAGTCCTTGGCCAGGCACACATGCGCGACCCGCCCGAACACCTCGGGCTCACGGTCCCGGACCCACATGACCTTACTCAGCGAGTAGGTGGGGTTCAGCCGGTGGCCGGTGATGCGGTAGGCAGTCTCCATGCTGACCTTGTCGAGGAGCGCCCGGCACTGGTCCGTGCCGCGATGGTCCGCCCAGATGATCGCCGGGCGCACCGGCTGGTACGACGCGTCGAGCAGGACGGCGCCCATCATCTGGCCCGAGAACCCCACCGCGCGGACAGCAGCGGCGTCCACACCGGTAGCGGCCAGCAGCCGCCGGGTGGCGGCGCACACCGCCCCCCACCACTGCTCCGGGTCCTGCTCCGCGACACCGCCGCGTGCGAATCGGGTCGGGTAGGGCACGGTGACCGCCGCGATGAGTCGTCCATTGTCGTCGTGCAGCGAGGCCTTGTTCCCGGTCGTCCCCAGGTCGTGTGCCACGATCATGGTCGTTCCTCAGCGTTCTCGGATGCGGCGCCCGGTCAGCGCCTCGGCGGCCAGATCAGGCCGTCGAAACGGCGTGAGCGCGTACCCGCCGGGGGTGGACAGCGCACGCAGGCCCATGCCGCGCTCGAGCACCCACCGATAGTCGTGGCCAGCGCCGCCCGGGTACACAGCGAGGAAGCGGTAGGGCTCGTTGCCGACGTTGACGCTGCGATGCGCCCAGCCCGGCGGGATGTAGCCGATGACCCCCGGTTCCATGTCAATCCACCGGGGGCGCTCACCATCGAACAGGAGCAGGCCGCCGACCCCGGTCAGGCCAAGATAGATCTCCGCCTGCGGGTCCGGATGCTGGTGCCCCTTGGTCATGTAGAACTCGCCACCGCAGTCGCCCGGATAGATCGTGGTGATCGACTGGGGCAGCTCGCGGCTGATTTCGGGCACCGGCGAGGAGGCGATGGTGTAGACGACGGGGTTGCCGTTCTCGAGTTGACGTCTCCACGCGGCGGTGTCCGCGAACACAGCCTCAAGGTCAGAGATACGCCGGGCGAGCACCGGCCCGGCAGGGTCGACCGATCCCGCGGTTGAGTCGAACGAGAGACGGAACGGGTCGACAGGCAAAGTCGCGAATGAGGTCATGGGTGAGCCTCCAGGATATCGTATGGACCCATCATCGTGCTGCGCTTAGTATAATCCTGTACGGACAGGATTGCAATAAGAAGGCCACGACCCTGGACGGTGAACGTCGTGTGTCGTCAAAGGGGTTGCTGTCCGGGGGACGTACCCACTGGGACCGCCGGCATCCTCTCGGCGGGCGCGGGCCGCCCCCTCGGCGGTCCCAGTGGGCGGCGCATCTAAAGAAAGCCGCTTCATGCTGCATTAGGTCGTGACAATCATGGGGGGACGGGCGCCGGCCGCGGTATGCCGCGTCAATTCTACCTCGAAACGGCTACGATCGCCGCGGTGGTAAGCCACGAAGCTCTCGATGGGACGCCCGTCCGGTCCGACGCTCACGCTGCGCAGCACGAGTATCGGCGCGCCACGGCTGATGCCAAGACTCGACGCGAGGCCGGCGCTGGCCACGGCCGCCTCCACCGAGCGACGCCCGCGCGCCAGCCGAACGCCGTACGTCCCCTCGAGCAGAGCGTACAGCGACTGATTGCGGAGATCCTCGTGGACGAGGCCGGGCGCCATCTCCTCGGGGAGATGGGTGGTGGTCAGCACCCATGGTTCCTCATTCACGAACCGCAGCCGCTCGAGCACGATGACAGGGTGTCCCGGCTCGACAGCGAGATCCGTCGCGACCTGTGCGTCAGCCGACACGACGTCCAGTCTGCGCACGTTACTGCGCAGATGCCCTCCCCGCGCGGTCACGTCCTCGTACAGCCCCGTGAGCGACTGCACGAGACCCTCGGCCGTCTTTGGCGGCGCGACGAAGGTCCCACGGCCCTTAATGCGGGTGATGACGCCCTCGGACTCGAGCTCGGCGAGCGCCTGGCGGACCACCGTTCGGGAGACGTCATACGTCGCGCAGAGGTCGTGGTCCCCGGGCAGCCGGTCACCCGGCTTGAGTCCCCGCCGCTTGATGTCAGCCAGCAAGATCTGCTTGAGCTGGTAGTAGAAGGGCAGAAACGATGAGCGATCGATACCTAACTGCATATGATCGATACCTAACTGCATATAATGAGAGCATAACACGTTTTAAGAGCAAAGTAAGCGGTTGTCCGGCTCGCTGTCGAAACTCCTGTCGGGTTACCATTACGGAAGGATTACAGTGCGCCTATCATCTCCGGTGCTCAGGACTCGAAATCAGCGGTGGTCGAGAGTCCGCACGACCGGTGGACCGCCCTGTGCGCCGCCACACGGCAACTGCTGGTGACCGCGAGGATCGATGCGGCCCAGATCGCGGCCGTCAGCTTCTTCGGCCAGATACACACTCCCGTGCTGCTCGATGCGCAATGTGTTCCCGTGCGCCCGGCGATCAGTTGGGCCGACACGCGCGGGTCCGACGAGCGTAAGGAGATCGAGTGACGCATCGGCCGGACGCGCCTGATCGAGATCACGGGCAGCCGGCCGTCACGGCCTTCACGGCGACCAAGCTCCTCTGGGTGCGGTGCCACGCGCGTGGCCATGCTCTGCAAAGATCACTTGCGCTGGCGGCTCACGGGCACGGTGGCAACCGATCCGACGGACGCTGGCGCCACGGGATTGTTGGATGTGCGCGTGCGGGAGTGGGCGTAACCGGTGCTCGACACATTGGACATACCCCGCACCCTCCTGCCCCCGATCGCCCCATCGACTGCACGAGCCGGGCATGTCTCGCCCACCGCAGCGAGCGAAACGGGGTTGCGCGCCGAGACGATCGTCGGCATCGGGGCCGGCGATCAAGAGTGCGCCGCGCTCGGCTGCGGCGTGATCGACAGCGGCCCCCTGCTCATGACGCTGGGGACGGGCGGGCAAGTGTTCGCCGCGACCACGACCCCGGTCATCGACCCACGGGGCGCGTTCACGCACTACCCCACGCGCTGGCCGATCACTGGCATATCCTGGCCGCCATCCCCGCTGCCGGCCTCGCACTCGTGTGGGCCGGGCGCGTGCTGGCGGTGCCACGGGAGCCGGGTGAGCCTCTTTCCACGGAGCCGCCCATCTTTGTGCCGGACGTGGCCGGCGCGCGCACCCCTTTGATGGATGAACAGGCGCGCGGCTCCTTCGTCGGCCTCGCGCTGGATCATACCGCGCGGGATCTATCCTTCGCCGCCCACGAGGGAGTGGCGTTGCGTTGCGCGCGTGTGTCGAGACGCTCGATGAGTTAGGCGTCCCGTCAGATCCACTGCTGGTGACCGGGGGACTCAGCGTGAACGAGGATTTTCTGCCCCTGCTCGCGGACGTGCTCAATCGCCCGCTGCAGCGGGCCAGTCATGCAGAAGGGTCGGGTTGGCGCTAACCGTCACTGTGAAGCCAGTCTACAGCGTTAGCCGTCGCATCGCACCAGCACACGCACGGACAGCGGCGTCGCCGCCCACTCCTCCGTTGTGATCCCCTCCGGCGCTGACTCATTCATGCCCCACCCGCCCTGCAAGATCCTGACCAGACCCCACGTGTGCGATTACGTCGCATCGTCCAGGGCATGTGATCCGGCGATCCGGCGTGAAGGCCTTTCGCCGAACGATCTCAACAATCGCATGCGAGGTATCGGCGCATCTCGTGCTTGTAGTGGTAGCGACATATCGTGATTTACAGGCTATAGGACGTGCTATCGCCGGGTTACCAGTAGATCATGACTGCATATCTATGCATCATACTGCGGTGGTCGTCGACCACGGGTGTTCCTCCTGTGCCGCCCCGGCAGGGAAGGAACAAGAGATGGTGGCTGCTAGCAAGCATCATAATATTGAGCACCACATAGCGGATCTCAGGCACTCTCGATGATGCCATTTTCTCCGTGCCAACCAGAGATGGGCACAGAGGCGACAATCTATGCGATGCAAAAGGCCGTCGAGGGCCTATCGCATCATCACCTGTGATTCCCCGGCTGTCGTCACGCGACCGACCTTCGTCACGCCTCATCGAGAGCGCCTGAAACTCAAATAGCGATCAAAGTGATAGGTCTCGATCAGCACACTGAGGAGGAACGTGTGAGGGGAGTGCGCGGATATGAGGAGGAACGTGCCAGGACAACGACACACGGGAGAGGCGGTGCGATACGCGATTGCCGCGCTTGGTGTGGCCAGCGGTCGGATATTGGACGTCGGACGTCGGCGTGCGCGGCCCCACGCCTCCCGGTGGCCCTCTCGCTCCCCTTGGTCGCACAGAAGTGGCTTTCTGTTGTGCCGCTACTGGGAGGGCGGCCGCGGCGACGATCGTGATGGTCGGCCACTCTCGGTGCCGCTCGTCACGATCGATCGCTAGACGCCGTCCGTGGCGAGATGGGCGCGCACGGCCTCGGGGCCGACCAGGGAGACCAGGGCCGCGCACGCGGGCACAAGGCGCGCCCGTTGTCCCGGGGTCAGCACGCGATGGTCCCGCGCGAAGGCCAGGATGTCGCGCGCGAGACCGGTCACGATCCCATCGTCGAGGGCCTCGCTGTCGACGGCGCCGGCGATGAGCCGGGTATGTTCTTTGACGGGCACACGTCGCCCCTCTCCAAACGATGGGGTCGCGCCCGTATCCGTGGGACGTGGGACGTCTCCTACCATCGGTGCTCGCGCCGATGCGGCGCCATCGTCCACCGGGCGAGAGGCGCGGTCCGGGGCGGACGCGCGATTGGGATCTGCTTCCGTAGACGCGCCACTCTGTGATATCACAGATTCACGCCCTGCCCCCTGGTCCGGCGCGGGCGCGTCGGCGTGCGCCGTGGTGGCCGGCGCGCGTCCCCCGACGGCTCCCTCAACCGCTTCGGCCCCCTCAATCCCCTTAACCGCCTCGGTAGCCCTGGCCGCGCCGGGCTCACCCACGGGCGGCGTCGCCTGTGCGGCGTCAGGGTGCGTCATTCGGGACGGCGCCTGGTCGTCGAAGGCGTCGCGCCCCGCTTCCTCGTTGTCGATAAAGCGCAGCACGTCCACGACGGAGACGGTGGCTAGGACACCCTCCTCGAGCTGGGCTATGAGCACGTCCTGCGCCGAGGTCGAAAGCCGCAGGACGTGCCCCGCCGCCGTCGGGCTGAGCCGATCGGCCGCGACGAGCGCGCGGAGGCGCTGATGCTGCCCCACGTTGATTAGGCGTCCGATGTAGCTTTCATTGCGCCCGGTCTCGCGCGCGATGCGCACCTTGCGCCAGCCGTAGACCTGGTGCAGGTGCAGGACGGCGTCCAGGAGTTCGCGCGCGCTCAGGTCCTTGCGCTGCAGATTCTCTACGAGCGAGAGCGCGTACGCCGCGTCGTCGTCGAGGTCGCGCACCAGGCACGGCAGCGTCATCACATGCCCACGCGCCGCGATGTCATCGCCGCTCGCCACGAGCTGCGCGGCGGCCAGGCGCCGGTGCCCCGCGATCAAGAGATAGCCGCCGGGCGTCTCCGGGTCGCGCCGCACCACGAGCGGCTCCAGGACGCCGGACACGCCGATCGAGGCCGCGAGCTCACGCAGGCTCTCCGCGTCCATCTCCTGACGCGGCTGAATCGCCCACGGCTTGAGCCGCGCCAGCGGGATCTGGTAGGCGCGCGCGGCGTCCGCTTGAGGCCGCGCTCGGCGGACTCCGCGATCTCCTGGGGCGTGTGCTGGTTGCGGTTCCCCAGCACGCGTCCCTCAGAGAGCGGCCGGGCGACGGGTGATTTTGGCATGGTCGAACAACTCCCTGGCCGGCTGATCGTATTCCGGCGCGTCCAGCTCATAGCGTTTGATCGAGGCGCGTTGCGGGACGGGCGTCAACACCGGCACCGCCGGATCCTGATGCGCCGCGATGGCGCGTATGTCGTCCAGGCGCAGGCGGTCCATCGGGCTGCGTGTCTCGACGCGCGTGGGCAGGAGGGCCAGTAGGCGCATCCGGTGCTCGATCGAGAGGCGCTGGTGCTCGATCGTCTCCAGATACTTGCGCAGGTTGATGACGCTTTGGGTCTCCGGCACCACGGGCATGATCACCAGGTCCGACTCTTCCAGCGAGCTAATCGCCGAGAGGCCGGGCGGCGTGTCGATGATGATGAGTTGCAGCCCCGCCGAGGCCGGGGGGATGTCGTCACCCGCGAGGAGGACGACCCCCGCGCGGATCAACGTCGGGTAGTCGGTCAAGAGCTCCGTCAGGTTCTTGCTCTCGTCGCGATCGACCAGGCCGACGGCGGGGTTATCGGCCGTCCCATCCAGGTACGCGGCGGCGCGGGTAGCCAGGTAGAGGCTGGTGGTCGTCTTGCCGACGCCGCCCTTCTGCGCCCCGACGGAGAGCACCTTCATCGGACGGCTCCGGGCACGGCCGCGTCGTCGCCCCGCGTCGGGCGCGGCGTGGCCTCTTCTGCGGGTCCCTTCGCCGCTCTAAAGCTCATCCCCGCCGTGACGCCGCTCGCTGCGTTGTCCCACAGCGCGCGCAGGTCGGCCGCCCGGACGCGGTACTGGTGCCCGATCTTGAGCGCGGGCAGAGTCCCGTCGCGACACTACCGTCGCACGGTCGCACCGGCCACCTTGAGATAGGCCCCCACCTCGTCCACCGTCAAGACCTCATCCGTCTCCATCAGGCCCTGCTCCCTCCCCTCCCGGATCGCTGTTCCCGTCTTCATCCCCGTCGCACATGGCTCACAGCATAGCATGGTCGTTCAGTATGACACAGGACGTCCATGCATCGACAGCGCCAAGCGGTCCTGGCGCTGAGGCAAATCGTCATGTTGATCGCTATGCAGAGGGTCGGCTTTAACATAATCTACGCCCCGTTCATCGCTGTATAGCGCCTCATTCGCGCCCTCTACTTGACGATAACGGCAGTCGCACCCGCTTCGGACGCGCGATTGCCAACGTGTGGAGCAGTTCTGTTGGCGATATATCGTTGGCTTGTTTACGTACCAAGCATTCCGAGTTCAGCGCCGTTTGTTACAGGAATCAACAAAGTACCGCTACATGCTTCCAATGAATAGATGCTATAGCCACCGCGTTTCCATCTACGATAAAGCGTGTGATCGCATTATCAATGTGGAAGCATGTAGCACCCGGCCTATCGACATGGCATGGAGGTAGCCGGCGCTCGGGAATACCGCTATACGGGCGGTGCGACATCCGCGCTACTCTCCTTGTCGGGTAGTCGATAGAGACGACGCGCGTTATCAGCCCACAGGCGCCGCCTGGCGTCCACTGAGAGATGGTCGGTGAGCTCATCTAGCGTGTGGACCCACCGCGGGTACGACGAGGCGAGGAGGACGACGGGCCAGTCGCCGCCGAACAGGACGCGGTCCTCCCCGAAGACCGTGAGCGCATGCGCCACATACGGGGCGAGGTCATCACGCGTCCACCGCTGATGATTAGCCTCGGTCACCACCCCGCTCACTTTGCACGCGACATTAGGGAGCGTGGCCAACGCCGCCAGGCGCTCACGCCAAGGATCGAGTTGTCCCGCGGCGATGGCGGGCTTGCCCAGGTGATCCAGGATGAAGGTCGTCTCGGGGCATTGGCGCGCCAACGCGATGGCCGACGGCAATTGGTGGTGCGTGATGCACAGGTCGCAACTCAACCCATAGTCGGCTAACAGGTGTACACCCTGGACGAAGCCCGGCCGCAGGCAAAACGCAGGGTCGGGCTCCGACTGGATAGTACGCCGGACACCCACGACGCGCGGGTCGAGGGCACGGAGGTTGTGCAGATGCGCACGGACGCGATCGCCGTCCTCCAGGGGCGCCCACGCGACAATAGCGCGCAGGCGCGGTTCGGCGGCCGCCTGCG
>JAABUU010003851.1_pt1 | contig 18526 bp, 23 predicted proteins | sample 5559301 | NCBI WGS metagenome assembly JAABUU01 (sample SAMN10711884, study PRJNA513360) | rock metagenome | isolation source: Antarctica rocks | place: Antarctica: Victoria Land, Richard Nunatak white | reverse complement strand
GGAGGGGGAAGGGGAAGGCGGGGTGAGGAAGGGGCAGATGTCGATTTGGGGGAGGGTGGTTGTTGCTAGGGTTGGTGACATTCTTTGAGGTGAGGGTGGATTAGAGGTGGAGTCGTGGTGGTGAGTTAGGAGTTAGGTATTCGATACGGTAGGTGTTGAAGGGTTGAGAAGCGGTAGCGCGAGGATGGGATCAAAGCAATAGGATTGTGAAGCTTCGAGTAAATACTTGTGTGATGCTTTTCGATATCGTCCATCTATTCAGCGACGGATGAGTTTGATACGTAAACACGATTTGACCGCCTTTTCCACCCCCGACAAAATAGCCAAGCATTGCTTCAAACACCGCTACGGGGTTATAGGACCGCTAAACCGAAACGCACGTCTATCGTCTGCTTTGATTCTACCTACATTATGACCTCGTTGGCGACATCCTAGATCAAGAATTAGTAGGGGGCGGAAATTTTCATTGTTTCAATAAGACTCACCCGCTTCAGCTCCTTGTACGGTAAACAAACACAATTCTGCACCCTGACCTCATCTCCCACCCCACACTCTTTGCCAAGGATCGTGATACTCTGGACTTTGACACCGTTCTTGATCACGCTCGTAGAATGACTGCCCACTGGCGTTGGAGTACCTTCGACCCTGGCCCAAGCACCCACGCGACTATTCCACCCGATGATCGAGTAGAGAACACAAGCGTCATGCTTGATCTCGACATCTTCGAGTACTATCGATTCCTTGACGCGAACACCAGCCCCGATGACCGCACGGGGGCCTATCGAGACGTGTGGTCCGAGCTTTGCGGTGGGATCAACGCTGGCGGTTGGGTGGATGAAGACGGGCGGTAAGATGTTGGCGGACGGAGCTGCCAACTCTTCGGCGCCAGACTGGAAAGCTTTCTGTAGGTATAGAGCATTTGCCGGCACGGCAGAACCGGCAGTTTTGATCTGACGCCAGAAGTCCTTGGTCTCATGCACGAAGAATTGCTTGTTATCCGCCAAGTCCGAAAGAATATCCTGCTCCAGACGGAGCACTTCGTTCTTCTCTCCATCGTCATCACGCTCCGCGTAGAACGACGATTCGAGATTCTCGGAGGAGGGGTAGGAGATCATACGCGGCCGATCGGACCGCCGCTTGATGGCGGAACGTATGGAAGGAAAGATGCATTCGGTAGCGAAGAGGTAAACGCCGCAATTAATGAGGTTGGAGATGTGTGACTCAGGCTTCTCTACGTAATGTAAAACCCTCTTCGTATGGGCATCCGAGACGATACATCCAAAGTTGCTTGCCGCATCGTTGCTCACTCGAGTCCCCAAGATCACCGCCTCTGCATCTTTCTCTTCGAAGAGCTTCAGCATCTCACCCAGTGGGAATGAGCAACAGACATCGGCATTGAGGACGAAGAACCGGTCAGGCCGACCCTTCAGGATCGCGTCACGGAAATGGTAGAGTCCGCCAGCTGTACCCAGCGCTTGGTACTCGCGGAGATATTGAATGCGTATTTGGGGGAATTCTTTTGCCGAGTCTTTGATGAAGTCGCGAAAGACGGATTCGTCGTAGTATCCCACCAGGACGACTTCACGGATGCCTGGAACTTTGGCGACAGCTCTCAAGCAGTGCCAGATGATTGGATGTCCGGCGACATCAAAGAGAGGCTATCCTGACTGTTAGCTGTGTCTGTAAATTGAGATATCGGGGGTTCGGGCCATGGGTACCTTTGGGACGTCTAGAGACAGCGGCCTGAATCTCGTACCTCTTGACGGACCTCCGACCTCGCAATCAATCAGCTAGAGGTATGCATCGAGCTCTCGAGAGGCAGCTTACGAGGATCACAGCTTTCGTAGCTGCCGTCGCACCGTTCGTCTTCTCTCTCGTTGGGAGCTGTAGCATGATGCTCGATCCTCGACTTGTTTGAACGCTTGGCTCTGGGTTCTGGTAGTGAGCACTCTCTTCCAATTGAGAGATAAAATACTTTATTCTTTACTTTTTACGAGTGCGTCGTGATGACCTGAAAGTACAGGAATCCTTAGTATCGAGATGTACGGTAGCTCAGCGAAACCGTGTCCCTTGCAGATGACCCGGCACTTCTCCCAAAGCTAGGCCTTTTCTGGCATCACTATTACACCTCTCCTCTGACTTTGAGGACGGGATAATGAAGTGGGATTATTTTTTTAATATTTGCTGACCACACTTACTTTGAAGGCGAATATCGGCATAATCAATCCATCTTACTACGTAAACAGAGGAATTACTGTTCAGATTATTAAATTCCTACGGGGTCTGATGGTAGCCTCCCTCTCAGGGATACACGCCATGACACGTAAAGACACGCTCGCTCTTCTATCGGAGAGACACGTTCTTAACTCCAGACTCCTGGTCAAGAGTCTGGTGTGAGCGGTGGGAGGGAGCAGGACAGAGTGCTACAGCAAGATCCTCAAGTGCCGCGTGTAAAGACTAGGAAGCGGTGTTCCTGTTGTAATGCACCGTTCAAGAGTCTGGTGCGAGAAGCCCCTGAACTTCGCAGTAGTCACAAGCAAGCGTCTCCTCCTTCCGTCGGTTCTAAACCAGGGGTTGTTTGCTTCGATCAGCGCGGTGGGATGACATTTCTCCCACTTTTACGAGACTCGACAGCATGCTGTCTTGAGCTGTATAATAGTGTGCGATTGACTCTCAAGAAGCTGTGGAGGTCTGTGAGATTAGAATTGCAGACAACTAACGGTGTCTCAAGCCATGCACGCCACTTCCCACTAGAGCAGTATACCTTAGAGCAGTAATCGCAACCGTTGGAAGATACAGATCACTACAACTCTGTGAGACATTCTGGTGGAAAGGTGCAAGCAGAGGTCGAAATAAGCTGTGCTTTGGCGTGCGGAGATACCCGCTTCGCTTCCGGCTTCGCTTCCAGACCGCGGATCCGACTCAATGCCTGAACATTAATCCTCAGGACGCGTTTCCAATTGGTAGACACGAAACCACTGTACGCGTACAATCACTTTGGCAGAACGCGATTTGGGCCATGATAGTAACGAAGCTTGATGAAATGCGTACACTTGATGTTCAAGGGGTTGGGTGATCGGCGAGAGCTCTCTGGCTTAAATAGCGGGCGAAGCATCTGGGTTGGAAATTTGGAAAACGAAAAACTAGAGAACTTCACATCGTTGCGCATTCGCTCAGCCTGACTTGTGAGAGTACTCGAAAAGAACCTCAAGTCTGACCTCACTCTATACTTGCTGCTGTCTTCGTCAAACAAGACTCTTTACAACCTTAAACTTTTCCACCACTTTCCGCGAACCACAGTAGGACGACCTTTGCATCTTTGCTTCCTCATTGTACTCCAAGCTGCTATTCCGGTCTATGCCCTTCGCACTTGAGAACTTCCTTCAATTCCATCGCAACCAGCCAGCCGTGCAGTCGTCGGTATTTAACGCAAAGACCTCCTTCGCAATAAACACACGACTACTGTTTGTTTCCAGATCGGCCATCATCTCCTTGTATCTCTTGTATCAGAGCTAGCTATACTGTTCAAGTACTCTCAGCATCGTGCTCTAACTTCACAGAGCTCCTAGATTTGTCTGAACAGTTGGAATTTTCGGCTCCTACACTCGACGTGGGATCGCCCTAAAGCGTCAGCTTGCAAAAACGCTCGAGCGTGAAGCCGTCAGCCGACAACGACCGCAGCGCCGACGCGTGTCCCCAATGGCAGGACCCGTGAGCTCTGGAGATACTGTTGTGGTCTCTGGTGTCAACACAGATGTTGCTGAGCCCTCAAGCCAAGCAACTGTCGTCGACGAGGGTTACCAGACCAGCCACATCGGCAAGGACCCCATACCGAGATCTTCAGGTAAGCTTGCTGCAACTTCGAGCAGCTCCATCTGACCACATGAAACAGGCACTGTCCCTCCGACAAGTCAGCCTCATGCACCCTCCGGTGCCGACTCACCTACCTCAAGCGATGGTCTGGAGATCTTGGGCCGTGGGGTCAAGAAGCTTGTACAGGGCATACAGGCACTGCGGCAGCTGGGTGTGGAAGACCTAGTCTTACCTCTACCCAAGATCTGTGTGGTGCGTCCAGCTCTTCTCACAAGACTTCATTGTTGCTATATGACTAACCATAGTAAAGGTCGGAGATCAATCGACGGGCAAGAGCTCGTAAGTCCGATACTTGCTTATATTTGCCACAAGACGTGCCGTACTTACTCCTTATAAGCCTTATCGAAGCGATCTCAGAGATCAAGGTTCCCAGGTATGTGATCACCGGTATATATGTACCTTACTGTCAAGCCTGGACTTACCTGAAGTAGATCTGTCGGTACTTGTACGCGATGTCCTCTAGAGATCAATCTAACCGAAAGCGCCGACGCAAACGCGAGATGGAATTGTAAGGTGTGGCTTCACAAGAAGTATATGCAAATCATCGACCGCCCGCTGGCCGGGTCTCGTTCGCGACCACTTGGCCCTTGGGCAGCTCAAGACGCCGAGGATTTTCTGTTTGCAACCCTGCACTCCAAAGGAGAGGTTGAGGAAGCACTTTACTGGGCTCAACTGGCTACCCTAAATCCGGGCCAGAACTATGAAAAGTACATCCCTGGCGCCAACGCAAAAACGCCGCATACATTCACCTCAAAGTTCTCTCCGAACGTGGTGAGGCTTGATGTAGGTGCCCTTCTACTCACTAGTCCAACATGGTCAAACTAACAACTAGTAGATATCTGGTCCAGGCTTACCCAATCTATCATTCTACGATCTCCCAGGAGTTATCAATGTCGCCGAAATTGTACGTTTACGTTCCTTTCATTACTTGCAATGTATTCCCGCGGACTAACGTTTGGATGATGTAGGAAGAGGAGCGTTACCTCGTCAAACTGGTAAAAAACTTGGTGAAGGATTACATTAAAGCAGATAATTGTATCAACCTTCTGGCTCTTGCCATGACCGATGACGCCGCAAACTCTAGCGCGATGGGTATTATCAAAGAGATGGGAGCACAGAACAGAACCATCGGTATGGTGTCTCATCGAAATTGTCAGGTCAAAGCTTACTTCAAAGAAGGTGTACTCACGAAACCGGATCGGGTCCAGCCAGGAGAATCTTTCGATCAATGGAAGCTGATGTTGAGTGGTGAGAAATACAAGGTTGAGCATGGCTACTTTGTTGTCAAGAACCCCGGCCAAAGTTCCTTGGATCAAGGTATCGACCACGTACAAGCCAGAGCTGAAGAGGTAGAGTTCTTTGAGGGTAATGAACCATGGCGTTCAGAACTCTCACAATTCTCAGAGCACTTTGGGACTACCCGCCTACAAACCGCTTTATCACAGAAGCTCACCCAGCAGATAATGACAAGGTATGTGAAGCATTCCATCTTGACTAGTAAGGTACTAACGTTGGAGCTATATTAGTCTACCGCATATATCTGAGCAAGTCCGTAGGAAGGCGGAATCCATTGAAATGGAGCTGGCGGCGCTTCCCGAACCACCTGGAGAAAACCTTCCCATGATCCTCATGGGCAAGCTCACAACTCTCAACCGCGAAATCACCCAGTATCTGACTGGTGGCTACCCGTATAATAGCTTCCAAAAAGCATGGAATGGTGTAGCAGTGCAATTTCAAAGAGCAATCGCGGACTCCCGCCCTGTTCTTATTATAGCCGATCCGCCAGAAACTCCTAGGAAACCTTTCCAGCGCGGTGGACGTGACACCACTCCGCGCGAGACTCCCATTACCCCCACTCGAGGACGCATGCACCATCACACCATCGAACTCCTCGATTCGGACGAGGAACATTGCAAGCCGGAGCCTACCCATTCTAATCGAAAGCGTGGTCATGCTGAGGTGAACGGAACGCCAGTATCAACCGCGCGAAAATTGCCTCGACTGATCGACCTGCCGCCTTTTGCTACAACAAAAGGTATTTTATGGAACCCTTGAAGGCATTGTCGAATATTTACTGGACTAATGTTCACTAGGTCTGGCGCGGCGTTTTACTTTGACAGAAATCCGCGATATAATCCAGGATGCTCACGTGGCGGGAATACCGAATCAAGTCGATCCGAAGGTAATCGAACGCATGAGCCAGATGTCCGTTGAGCACTGGGATAAGCCGATGAAAGAGTTCCTGCAGGCAACGGAGGATATGCTGCAAAACCTATTGCTGTCACAACTAGATGATATCTTTGGTGCCTGGAAGCAGACAGCCCTCTTCACCGAAGTGACTTCCATTGTCAACGGCTTCTTGAGCCGTGCTCTGATAGTGCAGCGAGAGGCGGCGGGCCGGGTCTACAGATTGGAGAACGTTAAGCCAATAACGTATAACGGCACAGCACTCCAGCAAGCGAAGACAGAAGCTCTAGAAGTCATCCAAGAGAAGCGTCGAGAGACTCGAGTTACAAAACTCCTCAAAGAGCAGGAGGCCAAGACCGGCCAAGACCGATCAAAGAAGGTTACCACCGCAACGGATGCGCAGCTTGGCGAGGATCCCTACAGGCAAGAGATCGAAGTTATGGGTGTACGTGGCTTCTCTATCTTATTGTTCTTCACAGTTGGTGAGAGTGCTGATACGACTGGTTAGACTGTCCGCGGCTACTATGACTGTGCGTACTCGCGCTTCGTGGACACAATTTGCCGAGATATTCAGGCTGAGCTCTTTGTGCACTGCCGGAATGGCATCTACAACGAGCTCGAGGAACAGTTGGGAGTGATGCAACGAGACGGTACCTTACAAGCTCTTATCACTTGTTGATCCTCCTTACTGATGGATGCCGCACAGCGAACGAGCGGTGCGCTCGACTTATGGCGGAAGATCCTCAGCATGAGGTTAGGCGGCTTCAACTGAAGAAAGAAAAGGAGACCTTGGCAAAAGCCCAAGGCTGGCTCTCGAGCCTATCGGAGGATTCACCGGACATGGAGGTAGAGGACGATCTCTACACCGCGTAGATGAAAACGGTTATTCGGAGTCTTGTGCTCGCTACGTTCATGTTTGGATACACCTGGACGACATCTTGTAGAGCGTTCGCAGGGTGGGTATGTTAGTATCACAGTGTGTTTCGCAAATCGACCTCCTGTATCCCATCTGAGTCACACAAATTCATTCTAACCCTAAGGTACCTTCTAGACAAGAAGTTTTATTTATCATTTGTGGTCAAGTAGAATATTTTCGTCCGAATATACTTGATACACTGTAATAAGACGTACAAGGGAATCTAAAGACCAATTGATCAACCTTTACTTCAGGGGTTGGAAGATCCGATCAGGCTCATAGTGGAAAGCCCTGCATTATCACGGCGGTCTGCATGACTCAGCACAAACCACAATCTACAATCGATAACGTCGCAAATAAGTTCGTCCCACCACAACTTACGATCATAGGGCCATGGAGGACTTGGTGAACGCTCAAGTGGGCGAGCCATTGGGCAACTTACACTTGGATGAGGTCACCGGTGAGAAGGTCTCCAAATCCGAGCTGAAGAAACGGCAGAAGCATCGCGACACCGAGAAGAAGAAAAGAGAGAAGGCGGCAGCAGCTCCACCCAAGGCGGAGAAAAAAGTCTCTGCGGAAGAGGAAGAGTCCAACCTAACTCCTAACGTATGTAAAGTCGCCTCTGGTTGTTTTACCTGCCTTACATTGTCTCCCAGCAATACTACGAGATCCGTTGCGGTAAAATACAGAAACTTCGACAGAGCAAGAATCCCAACCCCTACCCTCACAAGTTTCAAGTGACGACAGACCTGCGAGATTTCCTCAAGAGATATGAGTCGACAAAAACTGGCGAACAGCTCAAGGATATTGAGGTGCGCGTGGCAGGGCGCATTTTCACCAAGAGGTCATCGGGGTCGAAGCTGGTTTTCTACGACATCCGAGCTGAGGGCGTGAAGGTCCAGGTGATGTGCCAATCTCAAGAAGCTACGGGAGATATACCTTTCGAAGCGCAACACGAACATCTACGGAGAGGCGATATCATTGCGATCGTTGGATATCCAGGCAGAACGTCGCCCAAAAACCGGGACGTGGGCGAGCTCTCAATATTCGCCAGACAGGTCATACTCCTCACACCCTGCTTGCATCAAATACCATCAGAACATTATGGACTCAAAGACCAGGAACAGAGGTATCGTCAACGGTACCTCGACCTGATAATGAACGACAACACCCGCAATGTCTTTATCACACGCTCGAAGATGATTTCTTACATTCGCCGGTATTTCGATGACAGAGACTTCATAGAGGTCGAGACCCCAATGATGAATGCGATCGCGGGTGGAGCAACGGCCAAGCCTTTCATAACGCACCACAATGACCTTAACATGGACGTCTTTATGCGTGTGGCACCAGAGCTGTACCTCAAGATGCTGATAGTGGGTGGGCTAGAGCGGGTCTACGAGCTTGGGAAGCAATTCAGAAACGAAGGAATCGATCTAACGCATAATCCCGAGTTCACCACGTGCGAGTTCTACATGGCCTATGCGGATGTGTACGACATCATGGAAATTACAGAAGACTTGGTATCGAATCTTGTCAAGCACATCACCGGAGGTTATGAGACCAAATTCCACACCCAAACTGGCGAGGAGTACCACGTTAACTGGCAGAAGCCATGGAAGAGGATAGAGATGATCCCGGCGCTTGAAAAAGCATGCGGGGAGAAGTTCCCCCCAGGAGACCAACTGCACACTCAGGAAACAAATGATTTTCTCAAGCGGATGCTCAAGAAGACAAACGTCGAATGCTCCCCTCCCCAAACGAACGCGCGAATGCTGGACAAACTGGTCGGAGAGTTCATAGAGGAGACTTGCATCAACCCGACGTTCATAACAGGGCACCCGCAAGTGATGTCTCCTCTCGCCAAATACCACCGCGACTATCCAGGTCTGTGTGAGCGCTTCGAAGCGTTCGTCTGCAAAAAGGAGATCGTTAACGCATACACCGAGTTGAACGACCCCTTCGACCAGCGGCTGAGATTCGAAGAGCAAGCCAGGCAGAAGGATCAGGGCGACGACGAGGCGCAGATGGTCGATGAGAACTTCTGCACTAGTCTCGAATACGGTCTTCCGCCGACGGGTGGATGGGGTATGGGCATCGATCGGTTGGTCATGTTTTTGACGGACCACTATAGCATCAAGGAAGTTCTGGCCTTCCCGTTTATGAAGGATGAGCAGAATCAGGGTAAGGTGCAGAAGCCGGCGGCTGAAGTGGTCGGCATTAAGCCGATGCCGGAAGAGGGTATACGTGAGTCTAGCACTGGAGCTCAGCTGTTCAACGGATAGAGCTGACTTTCGTACAGCGCACAAATGAGGAAGGCTTTGGATGGTTTCCGTCATTTTGATACACCAATTGTCACCCGCCGTCGGATATAAGCCTGCACTGTGTTAGCTCTGTCGCAGAACGTGATGGATGCGGGATCTCAGAAGGAACAGGCAGTGCTGTGCATCCATTCACATCTAAGCCGTTCCTGGTACATAGAAGAACTAGAGAAAAGACTACAAGACGTTACCGCTTCACAGTCTCCAACGCAGGCTGAGAAGGCTTCCCTATATGCGAACCCTTTGAATTCGCACCCTGCCCTTTCGGAGTCACTTCTCAAAATCATATTGAAGATGGCTTTTCTACACTCGCAAAAGATTAACCCAACACGACAACATCCGAAACAGCATTCAGTGAATCCTCCCTAACCGCGTGACGCTCAAATCTCAAAGGACGTCCCTGCAAACACGTCACTCTACATCTGGCACTCACTGTGAATAACACCTTCCCGGTTAATGAGAACCGACTCCCCACTTCGCACCTTCTCGACCCATCCCTCCCTCCCTTCCTTATCCTCATCCACCTCCCAGCCCAAACTACCAGATCAACAGCAAAACAACCAGAAGTATCCGTTTACCCATCTCAAGCACCAACGAGCTAGCCAGCCAGCCAGCCAGCACCATATCCTAACTTCAAGCGCAAAAGCCACCCATCCCAAACACCGTCAGCCCCAACGGATCCCCGACATTCTCACCATCACTACCGCTCACATCCCACCCAGCTTCAACCCCAACCCCCGCACGCGCGGAAATGCCAACCCTCCACCAAACCTTCACCCCTGTCACCATCCACACGGCCAAATGCGACATCTGCAACCAGCACAACCGCAGCGTGCTGTTCCGGTGCGCCGACTGCGGCTGGCACGTCTGCACGCCGTGCTGGACGGAGAAGGGCGGCGACGGCACGCACGTCATGAATGAGGGGGCCAAGGAGTGGCGAGGGGTGGGGGCGGGAAACGGTGCGGGTGCGGGCGCGGGTGCGGAGAGGGCAAGGAGGGGGGCCCAGGAACGGCGGGGTCGGGATCGGGATCGTGTTGGGAATCAGAGTCGGAGGCCCAGGCCGAGGCTGGAGAGGGGTGGAGAGGCGGCTCGGAGGAATCTGGTGCGTGTTGTGCGTTTCGTATAGCCCTCCGTCAATGCGCGCGCGTTCTGTCCCGTTCCGTTCCCTAGACCGAAAGAAAGGCATGCCTCCGCGCACCGCGACGCAGGCAGACGGGGTGACCTGCCCTACTAACGGACGGGCAGATTGGTTGACTGACTGACTGACTCGCTCGCAGGATACACAACGCCGACCCGGACCCGAACCCTCACCTCCCATGTCCGTCGCCGCGGCCGCCGACCTCCTGATCCAAGCCGCCTCGCGCGCAAGCCCGACCCCATCGCTCTCCCCTCCCCCGCCAATCCGACAGCATAGCCCTGGCGCCCAGACTGCTCCGAGCGGCCGTGATGGTACCCGTCCTGGCGCTATTATCGATCCTAGCGCGAGCGTCAGGCTTACTGCGACCACGGAGACGCGAGCAACTCATCGGTCAGCCTTGGCAACGGCTTCGGCCTCGACGCGGGAGAAAATGAATATCAGCCGGCTGTTGCGGGCGGCGGAGACGGTTGATCGCTCATCGGCCAGACCACCGCTGCCGTTGCCGGTGCGAGCGGCTAGACATGAGGGTAGAAGGGATGGGCGGAGGGCGGTTAGTCCGCTGTTCGTGGAGAATGGGTTGGTAGGGGTGGACGAGGGGGTGGTGGAAAATTCCGTCTCGGACGACGACGACGGCGACGACGAGATGCCGGGCATGGGAAGGGAAATGGGAATGACGCCGGAGCCGCGATCGTCTGACGATGAGATGGGTGACAAGATGTGCGACACTCTGCCGGGACAAGTTTTTGAGATGGGCGACGATGAGCGGGGGTTGGTTGCTGGGCCGAGCAGAGTGCCGGGACCGGGTGCTGGTGAGAGAGAGATGGTGGTGCCAAATGGTGATGTGAGTCGCGGAGTGGGGAAGGACGTTGCGGGAACGAAGGTGCCAGTTGCGAGGAGGTTGAGGGAATTGTATCGGAGTGCGGTGCTGGTCAAGGATCGGAAGGGACGGATGAGGAGGGTTGGTGGTGGGTTGGTTGGGAGACGGGAGGGGATGTGAGGGGAGTGTAGATGGGGCAGCTAGATGGAGGTGGATTCGGAGCGAGGGGGGAGTGGTGAAACCGGTTGAGTGGGAAGGATTTCCTTTCTTAGGGTTCTGCCAGGAGGTTAATTGGTGGGGGTCGGAGTCGGAGTCGGGGGAAATTCGGGCCTTTCTCATGTCGGGTGAAAAGGTTGTCAAAGGCGTTGCGTCTTGTGGTGGCGTCCGAACTGGCGATAGACTAGGATTCCGAGTGCGGTGTACCGGGCCTGGAGCGACATGACGAAGTAGAGCTGAGAAATCAAGTGCAATACCTCCCCTGCAACTTAAACCCTTATTAGCATTACCGGGCTATATATGAAACTCGCCTATCCAGAATGCTATTGATTTCTGTACCTGACGCCAAAACAACATCCACCCTCTCCGCATATCAACTTATGCATACATATCATCCCACTCCCCATCCTCCTCCTGCTCCTCCTTCGCCGAGCTTGGCGGCGGTTCCGGCTTCTTTAAGAGGTCGAGTCGGTCGAGAGGACACGTGGGATGCAGCTTGAGCCACGGCTGGATGCACTCGAGGTCGAAGAGGTGGGACTTGTGGCATGGGAGGCGTACGACGAGAGGGAATTGATCTGCACATTCGTAATATGAGGTGTTAGTGCAAGTTGCTGCTGTTACTCTTTTGAAAGGTGACGGGTTCGGCTTTACCTTCTAGAAATGGGTTGTTGCAGATCGGACACATGTCGCCCTGCTTCAGGGCTTTTTGGGGTATTCGCTCGAGCTCTGCGACGAAGACACCGTTGGCACAGGTAGAACTTTAAGCAGAGTTGCCGGAAAGGTGCAGAGAAACTCGACGGGTTGTCCTTGTCCGCTCTCATCCGCCCACGTCCACAATCCTGCTTCAACACCCCCATCCCCACTCTCACCCTAGCCCACATCCCCGAACAGAGTCGCACTCACCGTCCAAGAAGCTATCCGGCACGCCCTGCACCTCCCTCGGCGGACTCTCCGCATCACCCATCAGCGACTCCACCAACGACTGCAGCAACCCGTTTTCGTCCCCGCCGTTATCCTGCCTCATCCGCTCGAACGCGTCCGCCAGGGTCCTGAACGCCGCCGAGATGTCGCCGGGGACGGGCACAGCGTGGCTGTTGTTGTGCGATCGGTGTTCGCCCGACGTGTCGACGAGTTCGAGCGTGCTGAAGAAGGTGGAGAGGTCGGGCCGACGGGGGGCGCGCTGGGGCGTGGTTGCGGAGGGGGGTGGTGGGGCGGGGATGCTGTGCTCGACTTGGAATGGGCTGTTAGCTGCTTGCAAATGCGTTGTTAGGATGAGAGACCTTGCCTTCGTAGGTGGCCATCTCGTAGGTCCGGAGTTGGTGTTGTTGGGTTGGAGATTTGGTTGTCGAAGAGTTGTGATGTTGTGGTTGGAACCTAGACCTTGACTGCGGCGGAGCGCATACAAGAACTGAGATACAAGAACCAAATCAATCTGACGTTTTACTGGTATATAATGAGACGGTGGCCGTCGTTGAAGTTCGGAGGGATGCGTACTTTTTTCGAAGTCTGGCTGCCTACGGTAGGCCTCTAATGACGTACGAAGGCGATGAGCAATATTGTACGCCACCCACAATTTTGCGTTTCAGGTGAAGGATTACCAACATCTTGAAAAATATGTAATTACTCAGAAGACCCTTTGCTCACTGCATTCGTTCACAAGTCGACGATTTCTTTGCTACCCTACTCTACAGGTGCTCGTTGCTTATGAAACATGAGTCGCTGTATTGCCTTGCCTACTACTTGCCAATCAGAGCGATGTGAAATTCCACAGCGGCCAAGACCGGTGGCTACATTAAATCGAATTCCTCAATGCGAGTACGATACATTCAAGTTGAGCACAACCTTTGGTGGTGTTGGATAGCTTGTACAGTATCAAGTCCAATCCAAGACCTGGCCGGTAGGCTCTTCCCACACCCTGTGGTACACATGCGAAACCTCGATCTTGAGAACGTTCGCATACACGTCAATCCCACCTCTTCCTGGAATCCCGGCGTGTGGCTGCCTAGGTATCCTGCCGCCCACACACTGCGTAATGATTTCTGTGGCTCGCGCCCTCAGTATGGCCCAGGACACCCTAGCAACCCTCACCTCAGCCATCAAGCTGAAAGTGATCCGGCAATCGTTGTCGACAAATTCGCGTGGAAGGCTGAGAACGTGGTTGAGGTAGGCTCCATTCCTCAAGGTTATATACTCGTCGGAGTTGGGAATTTGAAGAGCCGCGCGATCGCAGGCATGGTAGTCGAGGTTTTGGTTCGGGCCTTGATCGCACATGGGGTTACGGCGTTGGAGATGCCCCAGTACGGGATCGTTGTCATCCGCGACGGGAAGGGCAGCCGTTCTGGCGGTCAGAACGGAGAGGACGGAGAGGAGAAGGAGAAGACAGGTGGAAGGCGCGAGAGATGGCATCGACGTTATTTGTAGTCAAAGTAGGTTGCCCCAGAGTGGCTCAGATGCTCTGATGTCCTCTGCGGTCTCACAATAATGGAAACTTAAAGTGCTCAACTTCTCCACCACCAAACTGCCTTTAACTTATAAGGAAAAGAGACCGGATACATCGAGCTGCGCGTCAATGAGTAACAACAGACGACATGGATGAAAAGCCACCGGGGCATTATGTTGCCGGCAAAAACAACAAGAGCCGCATTCTGAAACATCCGCAAGTCTCATAAACTCGACTAGCCATTGAAGAACTTGCTCGAGGTGGACACTGTAACATAGGCGCCATATGGAGGACTTTGGGCCCGGTACGCTGCTTACGAGAAACCCTTTCAAAACAGTCACAGAGGGCTTCGTCCTCAAGCGTGGCGGACATAGTATTCGACAAAGTTGCTCCTGAAGACCACCAATCTTACATCCTATACATACGAAGAAGTTATTGCGTATATTATATTCCAGAGGGTCAAGGGCTGAAGGATGAACACGGTAGATATTAGTACTTGCTCGAGTAAGGTAGGTACGGGTATGGGTAAGGTAAGGTTGCCAGCTTTGACTTAGTCAGCATTGTGTCAGAACCCTAAGGTATCTGCAATCTATACGATCCACTTACCATGATCATGAACGACAGCAACTGTGCCACCCAGTCAACATAGGAAGCAATGAACCTCGCACAAAAAGAAAAAGCCCGTGTGATTGTGGCTACCCTGGAAAAGTCTCTGATAGGTTGTGGTCTCACGCCAATGCCCTCATTCGACGCACGATGATGAGTAACAAGGTGGTGCATGCGTCCACAAATCACAAACCTCCGCTATGCCTGCAACGGCAACTCAGCAGCATTGAGTTGGCCTATCTTCATACTTTACCCCACCACTAACCCCGCCATATTCCAGCAGACATCCATGATCAGCCTTCTAGTAGAGACACCCCTCGGGTTTATCCTGTTTACCCTCGCTCAATACATCTACTGCTTAAGCATGAAGCACCGCATTAAGCACCGCATGAATCACACGTGTCGAGCGGGAGGAGTAGACCTACAAAGAGAGGCTGGCCCACCCCCTTGGGTTCAGACTGCACAGTGTTTCTCGTTGTGGTTTGGGTGTCACCTCAGGCTCGAAAAGCTTCCTCGAGTCACTGTGTGACTGCTTACTTCCTCGTTCAGTTACGTGTAACTCCATTTACCGGGGACAACAATGGCCTCCTTAGATAGCTTTAGTCTATCAAGTCTCCTCTCCAAAGTCACACTTGTTTATCTGCTCATCGGCAGCCTGGTATACTTGACCGGCTGCGTGGTCTACCAGATAATCCACTACCGTTTCTATCACCCCCTGTCTCAATTTCCAGGGCCGTTTTGGGCCAGCGTGACGAGGCTTTGGGGTGCATATCACAGTGTCAACAAAACCGAAATCGCTGTTTTGGAGGATGCACATAAGAAATACGGTTCGTCATAGACATCGATTTTCGCTTTCATGCCAGTCTTTGTACGTGGGGTATGGGGCTGATCTGCATGGAAGGACCTGTTGTGAGGGTCTCACCTACACTACTGGTCGTCAATGACCCGACCCGACTACCAGATATTTATCATAGACAGGCAGACAAGTCGAATTTCTATGTCAACGGTATTTCTGGAAAGATAGAGAATGTGTTTAGTACGCGGGATTGGAGGGAACACGCGCATCTCCGCAAGTTCATTGCTGGTCCGGTGAGTGAAGTCTCCCTTCGAGGCTTGGCTTTAGCTTCTTGGGTGCTGCTTCATTCTCAGTCGAGTATGAATTACGGAGATCTTGAGAGGGCCTGCGGTCATCGATCTCAATGCTGATATATAGGCTGCACAGTATAGCTATACTCACATCAAGAAGATGGAGCCGTTGGTGGATACGAGGGTGTACGACTGGCTCGACAAGATTGATGGAAAGTTCGCAAAGACTGGCAAGCCTATAGAGTTCTCGCATTGGGCTGTGTAAGTCAAAATCCTCCGCATCACTCCATCTCTTTGTCAGGAACGATCACTTGGATCTGATATCGTGTGAGTTCAAAAGCTTCATGGCATACGACGTTATCTCGGAAATCGCATTCGGCGCACCGATTGGTTTCGTGGAATCAGGCACTGACGTCGGTGGCCTGATCCAAGGGTTCCATGATGGACTCCCCTTCTTCGCCGTCCTGTCCCGGTTACACCCATTCACAATCTGGATCAAAGAGACATGGGTGGGCGAGAAATATTTCGTGGCCAAACCGGAGCACAGCACAGGCATTGCCGCGGTGATGAGGTTTCGAGATAAGCTGCTAGCTCAACGTCTGAAAGATATCGAAGCCGGAACGACAGGTTCGAGAGTTGATCTGTTGCAGAAGTGAGTGTGAGTTCTATAGAATGTAGAGAAACGGGGCGCTAAAAGGACATTCAGTTTCCTAGAAACTCGCACGGAGGACGGTAAGCCTCTCGACCAAGAGTATATCAAAGCAGAGATGCTTCTCATCCTCCTTGCCGGCGCCGACACCACCGGAACCACTTTTCAAGCCATCGTGCACTACCTCATGCACGACGCGGCCGTCTACTCTAAGGTCATGGCGGAGATCGACAAGACTACCCGAGCCGGGCACCTCTCGGCTATGCCGCAGTATGAAGAGGTCTCTCAGTATTGCCCTTACTACGTCGCTTGCGTCAAGGAGACCCTGCGTCTCTGTCCACCGGTAGAAGGCCTTCTCCCGCGCCTCGTATCCAAAGGCGGGATCGTGCTCGAAGGTAAATTCGCGCCCGAGGGCACGGAGGTGTCCTGTATTCCATGGATCGTACAGCGAAACCGGGAGCTCTACGGCGAAGATGCGTATGACTTCAGACCCGAGAGATGGCTGGAGAGCGAGGAGAAGGCGAAGGAGTATAGCAAGTACAGTATAGCGTTCGGCTATGGGCCGAGGGGCTGTCTGGGCAAGGATATCGCGCTTATGGAGTTGTACAAGGCACCGGTACAGGTGTGTCCCTCGATAAGCCTCATGCATTATCGTCTTTTTTCCACCTGTCGTTTCTTCCGTGCTTATGGGTGGTCTAGTTCCTTCGCACCTACCACTTCCGAGCCGCGGATGGGAAGAAGCCTGGCAGTCGTGTCAATTTTGGGGGCTTGGTCTACTGGAAGGATGTTTGGCTGAACATTGAGAGGCGTGCACCGGTCGTTTGAGAACGCCGTATACGGGATCAAATTGGGGCTTAAGCGAATACCCGGTTTGTGGTATGTATATGCATTCAGTGAATGTTCATATTTATGTAGTCGAACATATGTCAAACGGCTAGAAATACGGGGTCGTGAGTGAAGCTTGTTGAGATTCCTGGCACATGGAAAAGGGAGGGCTCCAGAGCACCGAGAAATGGCGCTCGCGCATCACTTTGGCGAGTGTCTCGACGAGGGCATTGAAAACTACCATTTCCATGTGCCGAGACGGATCAACAGCCCTATCGTTGCTTCGTCAAACCGAAGGGGTCAGCTTTCTTAACATCACCTAACAGTTGTCGATTTACATGTATTCAACACGATCTGGTCCGTAATAACATCATCTTGACATGGTAGCGTCATGCTATATACTTTTCAGCTTCGCAACGCCCGCGTGCTACCTAGGAAAAGCAATGCCGCTCCAACCCTTATGCGGCACCTCGCGCAGTAGGGCTTTCAGTGACGAAGCCCCTCTTATCCAGAACCCGTCGACATTATTCCGTGCCCTGTAAAGACATGCGAATCTCAGCGCATTATAGCGCTCACTCATCCCATTCCGACAAAGCCCCAACTCCACCTAATAATTAAAATCCTCAAAAACAACCTCCCTCCCACCCAACCACCCCAAAAGACTCTTCCTCAACGCCGTCCCCGTGCAGACATACCACCTCTCACTGTCCCTCCTCAAATCAGCGCCCAGCATCCGCCTCCGCTCCACCTTCGCCCCGGACGCCACCACGCTCCTGAGCATCGCCCTCTCCCCCTCCGCCACCGTCCCCTCGTCGCCCGTAACAAACAGCCTCGTCGAGCCAACCAACGCCGGAAAGCGCGCAAAGGTATCCAGCACCAGCCCGACATCGCGCACGCTCAGCGTCCAGAAAAGCCGTAATCGCGCCGTGTCCAGACGCGGGAGGTGCGCGAGCAGCGGCGTGACGCCGACGCCGCCCGCCACGAACGAGATGGCCGACGCGTCACCCGCGTTCTGGCGAACGGCGAACTCGCCACCGAAGCCGCGCAGTGGGAGCTCTAGCGCTGTGCGCTCGCTCTGCCGGAACAGAAAGGCCGTGACGCCGCCGACCTTGCGGATCGTGAGCTCGAATTCGTCGGCGGGCGGGACGTCGGCGGCGGCGGCTGCCGGCGGCGGCGAGGAGACGGTGAAGGTGCGCAGGTAGTCGTCGTTGAGGCTGCGCGGGTCGTCGTCGCGCATGTGGCTGTAGCCCATGGCCAGCTCGTCTTCGAAGGCGAGGGCGACGTACTGGCCGGGCGACCAGCGGCCCGCGGCGACGGGGTCGCTGATGCGGAAGCGGAAGCGCGCGATGGTGGGCGTGAGGGGCGTTTTGGCGAGGAGTCTGGCGTAGACGACGTCTGTTTTCGCGGCGTGCGTGTCGGGGGTGGGACGCTCGGTGGCGAGGAGTCGGACGG
>JAABUU010003849.1_pt1 | contig 18529 bp, 21 predicted proteins | sample 5559301 | NCBI WGS metagenome assembly JAABUU01 (sample SAMN10711884, study PRJNA513360) | rock metagenome | isolation source: Antarctica rocks | place: Antarctica: Victoria Land, Richard Nunatak white | reverse complement strand
GCCGCGCGCCGCTGCTCGCTGCGCTGGAACAGGGGGGCGAAGCGGGCGTGGTAGGCCACCAGGTCGTCGGCGAGGCGCTCCACATCGTGTGGCGCCAGGTTGGGGGTGGGCGGTTGCGCCGAGGGCGACGCGACGAAGGGGGCGTAGGCAGCTATCATGGGTGATCCTCCTCCCCCAGTCTACCCCACCCGCACACACCTAACGTTGTAGTACTAAGTAGACACTGGTAAGTTCTTGCACGCCCAATACGACTGAATGCGTGTTTATCGCAGCCACTTTGGCTTGCACGAACTTACCCACACCTACTTAGCCTGAATTATTCATGAAAACATTTATCGAAATGGATTGACTGCTGATGGTGGCTTCCGCAGGCCCCAGAAGCCCACTCTGGACGCCAAAATCGGTTCTGGAGCCGATTCAGCGGCCCAAAAGGATGAATGTGCAGCTAGACGTGGCCGAACTGATTAGACAGAAATGCTCATGAATAATCCAGGCTAAGCACATGACCATAAGTTCGGCATGCTTTTACGCCCGAATCGCGCTCAAATAGACCATGCCAGACTTCTGGTGACCTGCTTAGAAGGGAAGAGCACGCGTCAGGGATGACAGCGGCCTCTCTGACCACAGGTGAGGTGTGGATCGGCGCCCTTATCTCTCGTCTGGCCTGTGACGCGTAGCGCTCCACTAAACCATGGTCATGCGGCGACCGTCATGGAAGGTGTTTCGGTGCGGCACCGTGTCCCCCACTTTTCCTAACCGTCTTCTAACCGTCCCTTAACCGTATCCTAACCGTGCGGTGCGATGATGAGGGTGTGCGGGATACGGCCGGTCGCGCACACAGACGAAGCGGTACGCCGTACCGCGCTAAGACAACGATAGGTAGGAAAGAGGCACTCGAACCATGATCAAACGACCCTTGATGGCTCTCGGTCTCGGCGTGGCGCTCATGGGCGGAGCGGCGACAGCCGCGCACGCCAGTAGCGTCGTCGCCGCGCATCCCGCCGCCGTGCAGGCCGACTTGGTCGCTGGCGCGACGGGCGACCAGACGACGGACGCTGACGCCAACGCGCCGTGCGCCGTCGACGCGGCGGGCAACCAGACAGGCAACTGCCAGGACAGCCAGAACGCGTCCGGCCCTGCGGACAACGGCGGTGCCGGCGGCGCCGAGGGACCCGACAACGGAGCGGGACAGGCCGGCCAATAAAGTTCGGCCGGTCCGATTCAGGGGAGGGGCACCATGCATGCGTGGCGTCCCTCACCGGTCGGGGCATCAATAAAGGAGCGCGTATGACCACCCACATGAGCCACGCCCAGTACACCCGTATCGGTTTGACCATCGTCGCCATGGCTAGCGCCGGCGCACTCGTCGCGCCTACGACATACCCGGCGTACGCGGCGAGTCAGCTGCAGGTCGTCGTCCGGCGCGTCACGACCCTCGACGCGCGCGGGCACGTCGCGCACGTCTTCTATCCGGGCAATGAGATCCACTTACGCATACAATGGACCGTGCGCGGCGCGGCACCGTCCGCGCGCCAGACCGTCACATGGACGGTTTGGTACGCGGGGCATGAGGTCGTGCGCCGCGCCCGTGCTACGACGGCGCGCGACGGCGCCTGGAGCGAAACGACGACCGTCACCGTCACCCACACGCCCAACATTGGTACGCACGTCTTCTGGGGCCGCGTGCGCGTGGACGGGGTGGTGGCGGCTCGCCCCGTCGCGTTCAGCGTGCGGCGCTACTAACGCTCTCTGCTGGCTATCCCATGCTCTCCTCGTATCTCCGGCCTTACGCGGCCGCACGTCGCGCGTGGCGGTACGCGAAGACCGCGACCAGCGCCACGACCACGACGGCGATCAGCACATCGAATGAGCGCAAGACTCCGCCGACATCCCGCCAGTGCTGCCCCAACGCGTAGCCCGCGTAGGCGAGTATGACACACCACAGGAACGAACCCATGAAGGTGTAGGCGATGAAACGGCCAACGTCCATGCGCGCGATACCGGCCGGGAGCGAGATGAAGGTGCGCACGATGGGCATGAGCCGTGTGGCGAAGATGACGGGGGCGCCATAACGGGCGAAGAAACGGTCGGCGCGCGTGGCGTCGTGGGGCGAGATCAGCACGTACCGCCCGTAACGTAACAGCAAGGACCGGCCGCCGCTGGCCCCCAATCGCGTACGCCACGAGCGACCCCAGGACGCAGCCTAGCGCCCCCGCCAGGGCAACCCCCCAGAGGTTGAAGTGACCCTGGACGGCCAGGAAGCCCGCCAGTGGCATGATCAACTCGCTCGGCAGCGGGATACAGCAGCTTTCGATCGCCATCGCCACCACTAGGGGTCTCAACACTTTTTCAAGGAAAATCCCCGCTAAGCTCACGACGGCTGTGCTGATGCACTCAGATGCCGCCGAGCGCCTGATTGATCTCGTCAAGTGAGAAGGCTTCAGGGTCGAATGCACCGCCGCACCATGCGAGCATGTCTTCGTGCTCGGGATGGTCGCTACTGCGGATGGCCTCAAGGAACGCAGCATAGCCCCACACTCCACCCACATCCTCGGGCGGGCAGGCGCGTTTGCCGGCTAGGCACTGCGGGTAGTGCACGTCAGGCTCAGGCGGCAAGACCTTTTCCAGCAGGATGATGTGGGTCCAGCTATCACCAAAATCGTATTCGTAGACAAACCGCTCCTTTTCGGTGGTGACGACTCGCGCTAGCTTGACGCGCTGCTCAGAGCGCATATCGTCCGCAAAGTCGGGATCTGGCAGACCGTACTCCACACCGCCAATGATGAACTGGTGCAGATGCGCGTCGGTCCAGCCCATCGTTACCTGGTACCCGCACAGTTGGGGCTACGCGGCTGGTCGCAGGCTGGACACGGCGGACGTATGGGCTAGGGGCAGGGGTAGCAGCGAGGGTGGCTCCTCCCCCCGGAGCGCGGCCGCACAGGCTGCGGTGAGGTAGTCGAGCACAGCGCGGTCTTGCTGGCGCAAGGTGGTGATCACCGTGAGCAGGCGCTCAGCGAAGCGGCTGCCCGCGGGGCTCTGTGTCTCGAAGCTACGGCGGCGCCAGACCACCGCGCGGCGCAACGCCCGCTCGGCGACATTGTTGGTCGGCTCGACGCCCACCACCGTGACAAAGGTCCACAGCGCCGGTTCCAGCTTGCGGATGTTCTGACAAGCGCGGCGTGTCTTGGCGTGCTCCAGGGTTGCCCCCTCCTGCAAGAGGGCTCCAACCTGTGCCTGCAGCGGTTCCATCGCCGCCACAAAGGCCGTCCGCGAGAGGGTGCCATCACGGACGCGGTACCAGAGTCCGAAGATCGGCGCGCTCACCGCCAGCAGCGCCTGCCCGAGGCGCGCCGGCTCCCCGCAGCGCTCGACAAACGCGGCGAAGTCGCGCCGCAGATGCGCCCAACAGACTTGGCGGCAGGTGGGGTCCACCCAGGTGTAGCCGCTCCAGCGGTCGGAGCCGACGATGCCGGCGAACGTCGCTCCTAGCAGCGTCTGGGCTCCGAGGCGACCCCGCGTGGCCAGCACCATGAACACCGTCACTAGCGGGGTGACGGCCGTCCACAGCCACACCCGCTGTGTTCCTTCGTGCCAGCCGGTCTCGTCAGCATTGACGACGGCGTGCTGCTGGACATAGGCGACCGCCTCCGCCACGGGCGTCGCCACGGCGGCACTGACCTGCTGCTCCAGCGCGGCGACGCTGCCCAGGCTCAGGTCCAGTTGGAAGAGTACCGCCAGCAGTTCGGCCACGTCACGTTGACTGATGCCCAACCGCCCGGCCAGATAGGCCACCGTGGCCTGCGTGCGCGGCCCGAAGCCGCCACGGGGCATCTCCTCCGGCCACGCCGCCGCCGTCACCGTGCCGCACGCGTCACAAGTCAGCGTGTGCCGCCGGTACTCGGTGACCTCCGGCATGATCCGTGGTAGTTCGCTTACTTGATGGCGCGCCGGGTCCGGGTCCGGGTCTGCCCCCGCCAAGGGCGTGCCGCACTGGGCGCAGGCTGGCGGCTTGACCTCCACGATGTGATCCACCTGTTCCACCGGCAGCAGCGGCCGCCCATGACCCTCATGCCCCACCTGCCCTCCCGCCGGGCGTCCCGTCGGCACCCGCGTCCGGCGCGGTGGGGCACTGAGCGGGTCCGACGACGGCGGCCGCGACGACGTGCGCGATGTCTGCGTCAGCCGTTCTTCCAGCGTCGCCAGCCGCGTCTCCAGCATCGTGATCCGCGCGGCCTGATCCTCCAGTCGCTGTTGCTGGGCCTGCACGAGTGCCCGCACTACCGTAGGCGTGGCAGCCCAGGCGTCGGTGGAGACCTCGGGAGATGTGGCATGCTCAGTCATACCTGACAGTATAGAGAACGCGCCGCCCGATGCTAGCCGACGGTGACCGCTGCACACTTTGGCATGGTAGACGTAGGTGAACGGGTACGTGAAAACTTTCTCATCCATGCTTAATCGCGCCTTCATGCCGCAGCGCTATAGTAAGGATATGGCCGTGATGGTCACGGCCACCGCAGGTGCCAGACCGCACTCGCACTGGCGCCAAGGAGACAAAGCCATGACGCTTACCTTTATCGTGTCTATCATCGCCCAGGCGCTGACGCTCGCCCTCATCGTGCGTGCGCTGCTGAGTTGGTTCCCCGCTGTCCGCGCGCTCGCGCCGGTGACGGGGCTGCTTGGCAGGGCGACCAATCCAATCGTGGAGCCGATCCGGCAGCGCCTGCCCGCGTTCGGCGGCATCGACCTCTCGCCGCTCGTCGCGGTGCTGCTCATCGGCGTCGTCGAGTCGCTCGTGCTCAGTGTGTTGGGCGGCCACTAAAGCAATAATGTAGGAGGATGTGACAATGCGCTGCTATCACTGCGATCAACCGCTCACTCCCGGTGAGCATTTCTGCCCCCATTGCGGGGCTCTGACCGACGCGGCCCCACAAGCACGGCAAGCCCCGCAAGTCCAACAGGTGGTCTGCCCCGCGTGCCGCGCGGTTGTGACGGCCGGTTCCTCGTTCTGCCCCGTCTGCGGCGCGGCGCTCCGCGCGGGCGCGGTTCCCCCTCTGGCGGTCGGGCCGGGGCCCCAGCCCACGCAGGGAGGTCCCGGTGGCTTGAACGGGCTGGGCGGCTTACCCGGCTGGGGCAAGATCGCGGCCGGCGGCCTGGGCGGCTTGATGCTGGGCTCGCTGCTCGGTGGCCATCACGGTGGCTTCGGCTGGGGCGGTGACGACCGTGACGGCGGCGGTTGGGGTGACGGCGGTGGTTGGGGCGACGGCGGCGGTTGGGGTGACGGGGGTGGATCTGATGGTGGCGACTAACGTCCGTGAGGTCCACGCTCGCCCCACGACGGGAACGGGAGGTGCGGACGTGTCGTCCCCCTCCGACACGGAGGACAAGACGATGCGGCTACTGGTGGTGGAGGACGAGGCGCGTATCGCGAGCTTCATCCGGCGTGGGCTGGAGGAGGAGCGTCACGCCGTGGATGTGGCCCCCGACGGCGACGAGGCGGTGCTGCTGGCGACGATGAACACGTACGACGTCATCCTGCTCGACATCCTGCTCCCACGCAAGAACGGGCTGGCCGTCTGCCGCGAGTTGCGCGCGCACAACGTCACCACCCCCATCCTGATGCTCACCGCCAAGGATAGCGTCGAGGATAGGGTGGCGGGCCTGAACACAGGCGCGGATGACTACTTGACCAAACCCTTCGCCTTTGACGAACTGCTGGCCCGGATCAACGCACTGGTGCGTCGCCAGGCGCTCGACCGCACGCCCCTGCTCACGGTGGGCGACCTGACGCTCGACCCGCTCACCCATGAGGTGCGGCGCGGCGCGCCGATCGAGTTGACCAACAAGGAATACGCCCTGCTGGCCTTCCTGATGCGGTGGCCGGGACAGGTCCTCACGCGCACACAGATCGCCGCGCAGATCTGGGACCTCAACTTCGACAACGAATCCAACGTCATCGACGTGTACATCCGCTACCTGCGCAAGAAGGTGGATGAAGGGCACGAGCGGCCCCTCATCCACACCGTGCGCGGCGTCGGCTACACCATTAGGGACTAGGATCACCCCATGCGCCACCTCCCCCGCCCCTCCCTTTCCTCGCTGCGGGCGCGTCTGGCCCTGTGGTATCTGCTCGTGCTGGGCGTGGCGCTGACCCTCTTCGGGGCCGGCATCTTCGTCGAGGTGCGCGGCTCGCTGCTCGACGGCGTCGACACGACGCTACACGCGCGGGCCGCGCTCGTGGCCGCCCAGACCGACGGAGGCGTGCGTGGCCTGCGCTATCGGGGGGCGGACCTGCCCAACGCCGAAACAGAGATCGCGGTCTACCTCTTCAACGCGCGCGGCCATCTGTCCCATCAGATCGCCGGTTCGGTCGATCTGCCGCCGCAGCCCATCGCCCTTGGCCCCGCCCTGCACGGCGAGGAGGCCACGGCGACGGTGGGCGAGTTGCGCCTCTCTATGATCCCGGTCATCGATGGCGGGGGCCATGTCGTCGGCGTGGTGCAGGTGGCGCAGTCGCTCGACGTCGTGCACGCCCAGATCAACCGGCTGCTGGCGCTGCTCCTGCTGGCCACGCCCGCGCTGCTGCTCGTGGCCACGGGCGGGGGCGTCTTCCTGGCCGGGCGCGCCCTGGCCCCGATCGACCGCATCGCGCGCACGGCGCGGGCTATTGGCGCGGGGAACCTGGCGGGGCGGTTGGGCCTGGCCCCACGCGCCGACGAGGTGGGACGCCTGGCCGCCACGTTCGACCAGATGCTTGACCGACTCGAGCGGGCCTTCGCGCAGCAGCGCCGCTTCGCCGCGGACGCCTCACACGAGTTGCGCACGCCGCTGACTATTATCAAGGGCGACCTCGACGTGGTGCGGCGGCGGCCACGCAGCCCCGCGGAGTATGAGGCAGCCATCGACCGGGTTGACGAGGAGGTGACGCGCCTGGGCGCGCTGATGGAAGACCTCCTGACGCTGGCGCGTGCTGACAGCGGACAGGCCGAACTGGCGCGTGAATTCGTGTACCTTGACGCGTTGGTGGACGACGTGGTCACACGCCTGCGTCGCCTGGCTGAGGCGGGGGGGCTGACGCTGGACACGCGCCTGGCGCGCGATGTCGCCGTGATCGGCGACGCGGCGCGCCTGCGCCAGATGGCGCTCAACCTGGTGAGCAACGCGGTGAAATACACGCCTATGGGGGGACGGGTGGTCGTGACGCTCACGGGACAGGGCGGGTGGGCGCGGCTAGAGGTGGAGGACACAGGGATCGGCATCATGCCGGCGGACCTGCCCCACGTCTTCGACCGCTTCTTCAGAGCCGACGAGGCCCGCGCACGCACGGAGGGGGGGACCGGCCTGGGGCTCGCCATCGCGCGTTGGACGGCCGAGGCGCACGGCGGCCGTCTCACCGTCACGAGCCAGCCGGGAGAGGGCAGTGTCTTCACCGTGGTGCTCCCACTCGTCCTGGATGAGTCCGAGGAGACGGCGGCGGAGGGCGGACGGGGGACTCCGGCGTCCGCGCCGCTCCGGAGGCAGCGCGACGGGGGCGGCGCTGGCCCCGTGCGGGTGGGACGCGGAGGCGCGCGCTAGACGGTGGATGCAGATACAGGGGTAGGCGTCCTGGGTGCGGGCGACGCCGCGCGTCCTGCGGTCATCGTGCGGGTCGAACAGACGCACACCACGTCACGGGAGGGGGAGCTCACGCTCTGTCGATGATCGAGAATCGGCCGCCTCTTTGCAGACCGACCACCATCCGGGGACTTCGGCGCTGTCCTCCGCGGCTAATCGGCGCAACGCGGGCAAGGCCCGACGGTCGCGTAGCCGCCCATGCGCAAACGCGGACCAGAAGCGGATCTGCGGCGACGGGTCGCGCAGCAGTGCGATGAGCGGTTCGACGGCGCGTCCATCGCGCAGGTAGCCGAGTGACTCCACCGCCTGCGCGCGTACCCGCATATCTTGGGCGATGTCGGTGGCCGCGCGCAGCAACGGCTCGACCGCACGCCCGTCGTACAAATTGCATAAGGCGTAGGCAGCCGCCCCGCGTCGCCTGCTACCGCGGCGATGAGAGGCGGCACGGCACGCGTGCTCCCAAGAAGACCGAGCGCATGCGCCGCCTGGTGGGTCAGTTCCGGGGCAGGGTCATCGAATGCGGCCACGAGCGCCCCGACCGCGCGCTTGTCTTTGAGCAACCGGGCCACCCAGCACGCCAGCACGCGGAGGGGGAGTGGAGCCGCTCGGTCTCGCACGACGGCGAGCAAGACCGCCAGGGAGGACACCCCTCGCGCCGCCAGCGCCTCGCGTACCACCCGATCAGGCAGGGCAAGGGTATCGAGCCGCTCCTCAAACGTCATCATGGCCATAGTATCGTACAAGTGCCGACATCGCGTTGCACGGGCGTCCCCAGGCGTTCGCGCAGCCGAACGGCGAGATGAAACAACTCTAAGGGTGGCTTAACGGCGGCTTCATGTTGGTGTCCCATACTATAGTCAGAGGGTGGGACGAACCCGGGACCCCGCACCTCGACATAACAGATAGACCGGCTAAACCGGACAAAGAAAAAAGGAGATCACCACGATGAACGATATCACAGGTTTGGATACCGCGGTAGAGCCAGCGTCCACCGAGCCCGACACGGGCGCCGACGTGCAGCAAGACGGCGACTTCCAGGGCAACTACTAGCCCTGATGGGCATGGTCGGCAATCCTAGGAAAGACTGACCATCCCCGATCCCGGCTGACCATAGGGGTGGGCCGCCCGCTCATGTGGTGGCGCTCGTCCCTGGATCATCGCAGGCAGACGAAGAAACGCTCGACACGCCGTATCTGGACGTGTCGAGCGTTTCCGTGATGACATGAGGTTCTGGAGATTACTATGGAGACACTCGACCAGCGGCGGCGCGCCTGGGCGCCCATTTGGCTGCGACAAGGATGGACGCCTGGGGTGGACATCGCGCTGTATCGGCGCTTCCTACCGTTCCTGCGCCCGTACCGCAGCCATCTGGTCGTGACACTGCTGGCGACCCTGACGCGCCCCGCCCTGAACGCGGCCAAGGTGTGGCTGCTCAAGGTCGTCATTGACGACGTCCTACGCCGCCACCAGTTCACGCTGGTCCCCTGGGTCTGCGCCGCTTACCTCGGCATCGCCCTGACCAAGGGCGGCGTGTCGTTCGCCGACGATTACCTGGGCGGCTGGGTCGGGGCCAGCGTGACGCGCGACCTGCGCATGACGCTCTACGACCGCTTCCACGGCCTGTCCCTGCGCTACTACCATGACCAGCGTCTAGGCGACCTGCTCACGCGGCTCACCGCCGACATCGGCGCCATCGAGGACCTGCTCGTCTCCGGCGTCGCCGACCTCGTGGCCCACAGCCTCACCGCCCTCCTCTTCGCGGGCCTGCTCGTCTACCTCGACCCGGCGCTCGCGCTCGCGGGGCTGGCCCTCGTGCCCGCCCTAGCACTGGCGAGTGCGCGCTACGCCCGCCGGGCGCGCGCCGCACAGGGAGCCATCCGGGAGCGAACGAGCGCGCTCACCTCGATCGCTGAGGAGGGCCTCTCCGCCATCGCCCTCGTCAAGGCCTTCGCGCGCGAGCCGTTCGAGCGCGCGCGCTTCGACGTGGCCGCGGAGGGCAGCCGCGACGCCCGACTGCGCGCGATCCGACTGCGCGCGCTCTTCACGCCCCTGATCGACCTGGTGGCGACCGGGGGGACCGTGCTGGTCGTGTGGTTCGGCGTTCAGGCCGTGGCGTCGGGCCACCTCACCCTGGGGGGATTGGTGGTGTTCCTGGGCTACCTGGGTGCGCTGTACGCGCCGATCCAGGGGCTCGCGCATCTGGGCGGGACCGTCCAGCGGGCGCTCGTGGGGGCGGCGCGGGTGGCCGAGGTCCTGGATGTGGCCCCGGACCTGTGCGAACGGCGCGGCTCCGTCACCCTCCCGTCCGTGGAAGGCCGCGTCGAGTTCCGCGACGTGACCTTCGGCTACGACCCCGCGCGGCCCGTGTTGCGCGACTTCACCCTCACCCTGCGGGGGGGAGAGACCGTCGCGCTCGTCGGCGCCAGCAGCGCCGGTAAGACGACGGTGGTGAGCTTGCTGCTGGCCTACTACGATCCCGATCGAGGCTCCATCATGATCGACGGTCACGACCTGCACGCCTATGACCCTCCCTCGATCCGAGGGCAGATCGCGGCCGTGCTGCAGGAACCGATGCTCTTCCAGGCGAGCGTGCGCGACAATCTGCGCTATGGCCGCCTGGACGCGACCGACGCCGCGATCGAGGCGGCGGCGCGCGCGGCGCAGGCCGACGCCTTTATCCGCGCCCTGCCGGAAGGTTACGACACGCCGGTGGGACCGCGCGGGGCGCGCCTGTCCGGCGGCCAGCGGCAGCGCTTGGCCCTGGCCCGCGCGCTGCTCGCGGACGCTCCGATCGTCATCCTCGATGAGGCCACGGGCGCGCTCGACGCCGCGACGGAGGCTGATGTGTTGGGCGCGTTGCGGACGGAACTGGCCGACCGGACCGTGCTGGTCGTGGCGCATCGCCTCTCCACGATCCGACAGGCGGATCGCATCGCCGTCCTGGCCGAGGGGCGTGTGGCCGAACTCGGGACGCACGAGGAACTAGTGGCGCTGGGCGGGCGTTACCGCGCCCTGTACGAGACGCAAATGGGACCACAGACTGTGAGGGCCGTGGACGAGGGGGGTGAGGGCGGAGACGCTAGGCCGCGCGGACGCCAGGACGAGATGAGATAACGCCATCTTGTCCGCCCCGCCCCTGCGTGTCGCATGTACATGTAGTCGTCCCGCCCCGTTATAATGAGCGCGCGGGCCTGTTTGCTGCGGAGCGCCAGGAACGCCACGTAGCCGACCAGCAGGATCGTGGTGTACCGCAGCGCGTCGAACGCGGTGTGCGGATGCATGAGCGGATGGACAAGCGGGACCAGAATGTCCTCGAGCAGCGCGCGCGGGTGCGTCGCCACATCCCAGCTATTGTAGCGTTGGACGCGGCCGAGGTGGATCCCAATCCCCGCGAGGATGAGTGAAGCGAGCACGAAGGCCCAGCCGACCCGCCAGCCCAGGCGATCGCGCACCAGCCGGTGCATGATATCCAGCGACACGAGGGCTAAGCACATGACCATAAGTTCGACATGTTTTTCGCGCCTAGCTCACGCTCAGATAGGCCATGCCAGACTTGTAGACACCTGCTTAGCATAGAGCCGGTCAGAGCGTAGGTCGTCAGCAGTGTGGTATCGAACCAAATCTGGGCCGTCGCGTTGTCGCAAAGATGGATGAAGTCAGTCAGCAGGTAGGGCGCGTTCGGCAAGAACAACAGCCAGAGCCCAAACAGCGGGAGCGCGAGCCAGGCGCGTCGCGAAGCACGACGATGGAGCGCGGCGGCGCAGAGGCTCACCCCATAAGGCACGCACGCCAGGAAGAGGTTCCAGGGGGTGGACGCGTAGTCCTGCGTCTGGCCGACATGTTCCTGCACTAGGGCCAGGACGCTGTCGAGAGCGAGCAGCAGGGCGATGAGGTACACCCCATCGGCGACGAAGACGCGATGCAGGGCGCGCACCTCGCCGGCCGCGACGGACTGTCGGTGGTCCGCATCAGTGTGGCAGTGATCGATGTGAGAGCGCATATGGGTCGTTCCTTGTCGTATGTGGCGCCTGTACTGTAGTGGCCCGCACGTCCCCTCAGGTCTGTTACCCGATGCGCGGTTGGCGCAGCAGGGCGGCGAGCCCTTGAAGCAGGCGATACTCGGCGGCTACCCTATGGAGGGCGGCCACGCGCGCACGTCCGGTGCGGTCGTACACGCCGCTGCGTAGGGCGGCGTAGGCCGCATAGGCGGTTCGGGCCCGAAGCGTGTCACCCACGAAAGCAAGGCGGGGCACGGGCGCCTCACTGGTACCCCAGCGTTGCTTCCAGTACCCCCCCGAGCCGTGGAGCCAGTCGAGGCGGTGAGCCCCGCGCTCTATCGGGCTACGCAGGCAGGCGGCGGTGAGTTGGAAACCCACCCCATACGGTAGCCACGCGGGGTCGACGCCGGAGTAGTACAGGGAGAGGGTCCCCGCGTGCTCGAAGATGAGCTGGGCGGCGACATCCCGGCCGTTGACGGCAAGGAGCGCGACGCGGAATGTACCCTGAGCGGCGAGGGCGGGGGCGAGCAGGGTGAGGAAGGCGTGGTGTTGCGCGTGGGCGAAGCGATCAGAATGGATGGAACCACCCGACCAGGCGGCGCGTGCCGCGTGCAAGCGCACGAACGTGGCGAGGGCCGGGCCGAGAGCGTCAGGGTCGGCGACTAGGCGGACCCGCGCTGTGTAGCCGTGACGGGCGAGTCGGTTCGGATAGTAACGCAGGTTGGCGCGCGTGCGGGTTGAGAGCCCGGCGACGAACGCCTCCCAGGTCGGGGGCAGCGCGCGGACGGCGTAGGGGACCAGATACGTCCCACGCTGGCGCGCGCGTAGGGAGGGGGAGAGGTCGGCGCTGGCCACGCCCTGCCAGACCAGCAGGTCCCAACGGGCGACGCGCGCGAGATGGGCGGCGAGGGCGGCGGCGGCAGTGTCGTGATATCCGGTCGCCACGAGGGGTTCCATCCGCTCGGTGAGGTCGTTGCCGTAGCCGAGGGGAAGGAGCACGCGCAGGGCAAACGGACCTCGTCCGTAGCGGAGCACGTAAAATGGCGCGATGGCGATGGCGCGTGGCCCGTCCCAGACAACGTAGAGGTGTAGCTCCTTGCCCGCGCCGAATACCTCCCACCACGTCCACTGCCAGAGCCAGGAGTTGAAGGGAGACGCCCTCTCCGCGTCCGCGCTCAATGCCTCCCAGGTCGGGCGGAGTGCCGCGAGGCCGGTCGTGGTCGTCACGGTGGTGATGCGGAGCGTCTCTGGACAACCGGCCTGTACCTGGCCGTGTGGTCGCCCGTCGATACGATTGGGATGGTCGTCGATGGTGGGAATGGGCCGCGCCTCGGTTCCAGAGGCGACACAGGCGTCAAGAGGTAGGGGTAACTCCAACTTCTCCGCGTATGGCATAGGTGTGCAACAGTCCTTTGTCGAATAACGTGAACGTGAACCACGAACGCCTCCATTCCATCGCAGTGACGCCGCTCCACAGAAATGATGGCCGGAGAGCGACACAGAGGGATGGTCGAGAGGCCCTCAGCGCCCCTCCAGCATCGCATCTATAGATTAAGCGCTGATGAGAGAATGGTTAGCGGACGGTTAGAAAAGGAGTGTCGGCGCTGGATCATGAGAGCATGCGTGACGCTCGTACGCGCCGCGTGGAACATGCCAGCTCCCGCTTGCATGGCCGGGACACGGGGCAGGTGTCATTGGCCATGTTTATCATGGCCAGCGACAGCAGGGCCAGAATAGGGAAGCGTCTGTCTGTTAGGGTGAGGGTAGAGGAGGCTGACTCCGGAAGCGTCTGCGCCTAGTCGCTAGGTCCTGAGCTGTCGCCTCCTCTATGATCACGCACGGGGTGGGTAGACCGGACGGGAGGCTGTTCATCAGCGCTACTCAAGACAGACATGTCACCCCCATCGTGCGCTGTTGAGACACCACGAGAAGGAAGATGACGGCGACATGTATATCGGGGTAGATACACACAAGAAGCAGCATGTCCTGGTCGCGATCGACGAGCAGGGACGACGGCACGGGATGCATCATAGCCTCAACACGCCCGAAGGGTGGGCGCAGAGCGTCGCGTGGGCGCGGGCGCAGGGGAGTGCGTGCTACTGGGGGATCGAGAACAGCGGGTCTTTGGGCAAAGGGTTCGCGCAGTTCCTGCTGGCGCAGGGCGAAACGGCCGTGCATGAGGTGAGCCCCCATCGCACCGCGCAGTACCGCCGGCGGGGGCGGACGCAAGACAAGACCGACGAGACGGATGCCCTGGCCATCGCACGGCTGATGCTGGCCGAAGGGGACCAACTCCCGCGCGTCCGGCGCGACGACACGAGCACGGAACTGCGCCTGCTGAGCGACCACCGCGACAACATGCTCGTGGAACGGACGCGGCTGATCAACCAGCTCCACGGCCAGATGCTGCAGATCGACCCATCTTATAAGGAGAAGAGCGGGCGACTGACCGCCGAGGCGGCCGTGATCTATTGCCGCGACCTCACCATCGCCGACGTTGACGACCTCATCCGGACGCGCTTGCTCATCGTCCGGCAGCTCGCCGCGCAGATCCTGCGGCTCGACACCGACATCGCCGCTGTCACAGCGGAGCTGGAGCGCCGGGTGCAAGAGAGCCAAACGCCGCTGCTGGCATTACGCGGGGTGGGGACCATCGTGGCCGCGCGCGTCATCGGGGAGCTAGGGACGACGCCGCGCATCCCCTCGGCGCCGGCGTTAGCGGCCTTGGCCGGGATCGCGCCCGTCGCGGTCTCCTCGGGCGGGCGGGGCGGCTACCGCCTCAACCGGGGCGGCAATCGCCAGCTCAATCGGGCCATCCATATCATCGCCCTGACCCAGCGGCGGTGCGATCCGCGCGCGCAAGCCTACTACGCGAAGAAACGCGCCGAAGGCAAGAGCGCGCGGGCGGCGATGCGCTGCCTGAAACGCCGCCTCGTCGATGTGCTCTATCGGCTCTTGCCGCAGGAGCCGGCCGAAACGGCGAAGCAGGCCGCGGCCTGACATGACAAGGATGTTGCCCGGGGAGGGCATGCAGCCTCATCACAGGTGTAGGCTAGCACCCCGCCGCCGCAGCACATCCTAGATCCGCCCCCGAAGCCGTCCCTCACTGTGGCCGGGCGCGAGGTGGGGGGCGTCGGCCTGCTAAGCACATGACCATAAGTTCGGCACGTTTTTCGCGTCTGGCTCACGCTCAGATAGGCCATGCCAGACTTATGGACACCTGCTTAGTACTACAACGTTACTTGTCTCCTGAGGCCGTGCTAATGGCCTGGAAGCAGGCGTGCAACCGATCAGTTTAGCGGCAGGATGGCCCTTTGCCTGACGGTCGCTACGGGTGATTCTAGCGAGGTAACGTTGTAGTATTAAGTGCCCCTCACCCCCCACTCGCATGTGGAAAGTGCGCCAATGATACAGCGCTCACCGGCCCGGACCTCACAGCGGAGGGCGTGGGCGGCGTGGCGGTCACTCAGGACGGCACGCGGGTCATGCTGACATAGCTGGCGACGGTCCTGACCAGCACCCGTTGAGCGGGGCAACGACGGGGGCGAGGCCCCCGTCACGTTCCACGATCGCCTGTGAGCGCGGCCCCCCTACCCTCCGCCCCGTCGCTACGCGCGGGGCCGGCCTCCCGCATGGCCTGCATAGGAAGGTGGCACCATGCTAGCGCTAAAGCAACGAGGGCGCTAGCGCTACGGGTGGTGTAGCGCCCAGGATAAAGAGTAGCGCCAACGTAGCGCCAATCCCCCCTTTTCACCCGTAAAACGTAGCACTATCGTGGCGCCATGCCTGTGGCGCTAAAACGACGAATAGCGCCATGTTTAGGGGGCTAGTAACGCCAAAATAGTGCTACGATCTGAGGGCATGGGAGGACTCGTAGCGCCCTGCCAAAGGGCGTTCGCGCTCTGTCGGAGCGCGGCCCTGGCGCTCTATCCGTCTTGGCGAGGGCGAGGCGGAAGAAGGGGTCGGCGAGGGCAACGGGGAGGTCCGGCAGGACGCGCTGGTAGACCTGGGCCTGGCCGGCGCGGATCAGGCGGCGCAGCTGGTGGGTGCCGTGGCACACCGGGGCGCTGGGGCTGTCCTCACAGGCGGCCACGAGTGCGGAGAGGTCGTGGGCGGCGACGACGCGGGCCAGACGGTCGGGGGTGAGCGGGCCGGCCACTGACGGGGGCTCAACAGCCAGGAGATGAGATGGCCCGCGACGAGGACGAGGAGCGCCACGGCGGCGCGCTCGTTCCAGCCCGGCAGGCCGACGGGTGGCCGGCGCGTCGGCTCCCTCATGGCGGCGTCCCCTCCCCTTCTCCCTCTTACCCCCTGTGGCACCCTTCGCGCCCATCCGGTAACGCAGCCGGCGCGCCTATCCCGCCGGCGTGGCCGGGCCGTCCGGGCCCGCCGGGGGGCCGGGGAGGTCGCCCAACGCGGCGCGGAGCAGGTCGCCGACGTAGCGGCTGGGCGGCACACCACGCTGGGCCGCCTCGGCACGCAGGCGCCGTGCCAGGGCCAGCGGCAGGCGGATGTTGAAGCTGCGCTCGCTCTCCTCGGCGTACCGCTGGCGCCACGCACGCAGTTGCGCGTCGTCGCCGGGTCGTGGCGTCCCATAGGACATCGTCGCCCCCTTATCCCTATCCAGTCCGGTCTGTGGTGGTGTCCCTCCCCTAGTATCGCCCATCGCGCCTGAGCCGCGCGGCACAACTCCGGCAGGTTCTGCCCCCCCTGGGTCGATGGCCCCTATCTCCCCTGGGGAGATAGGGGGATAGGGCGATGAGCGCGGGCCGGTGGCTGGCGCGTCGGCTCCCTCAGGCGTCGTCCTCGTCTTCGTCCCGACGCCCCGTCAAAGGCTGGCGAAAGGGCGCGAGCGAGAGGTACTCCCCCTCCCGGTCGAGGCTGATGTCCCGCCCATGCTCCAGGGGGGCGGCGTCGATCTCCACGTCGGCGGGCGTGGAAGCATCGCGCCGCGCGACGCCGAGATCGGGGGCGGCGAAGAGCGCTGCGCCGATCTCGGCGGGGGTGAGGGGGCCACGGGCGCTCACGATGGCCCCGTCGTCGTCCACGCGCACGGCGAACACCTCGCCGGTGTCGGCGTGCTGCCAATACGCGATCGTCGTCCGGGCCATGGCTGGTTCTCACTTCTCCGCCGTGAGCGGCGCGCCCGTGTGGGCCGCTGCTCCTGCCCGTCAGGCCGCGTCGATGTGTGCACGGTGCCGGGCCAGCGTCGCCTCGATCCAGGCGAGCACGTCCGGGTTTGTGAAGTCCTCTAGCGTGTAATGGATGAAGGGCACGGCCTCCTCGGGGACGAGGGCGGCGGCCTCGGTCGCCAGGTCACGCAGCGCGGTCGCGCGCAGATAGGTGCGCAGGTCGCGGTACGTCGCGCCGGGGGTGACAGCGCGGACGACGACGCAGGCGAGGGCGACGAGGCCGGCGGTGAGCCAGTCCTCGGCGATGGCGGCCTGGTCGTCCAGCGTGGGGTCGACGGCGTCGGCGGTGGCCTCAATCCACCACCAGGCCACGTCCTCCAAGCCCTGTTGCCCGGCTGGCAACGGCGTGTCCAGGTCCACCTCGTCGTTGTCGTTGTCGTCGCCGCCGCCCCCATTGTCCCGGCGGTCGTTGATCATCCTATCGCCCATCGCGCCTTCCCCCTCCCTCCAGTATCGCAAACGCGACGGGACGACGCCGATGGCACGGCGCTCAGCGGTCACGACCCATGATGGAGGGTGGGGGCAGTGCGGTGGTCGCTGACGACGGGCGACCTCGCCACCGTCACCGTCCACGATCGACCGTGAGCCCACGTGCCCTGGCCCGTCCCCTGTGCCCCGTCGCTGCGCGCGGGGCCACCTCACGCACGGTCTACGCAGGCGTCTAGCGCGGCGATGGTACTACGGCGGCGATGGTACTAGAGCTACGCGTCGCCACTCACCCAGGGTAAAGAGTAGCTCCACGGTCGTACCAAAGCCCCATTTTCCCGTGTGAAACGTGGTACCATCCGTCGCTCCATGCCTGTGGTACTAGAGCGACGGATGGTACCACGTTTTGAGGTCGGATGGTACCACGCTATGCGGCCCGTCAGAGAGCCAGTCGTACCACAATAGCGCCACGATCTGAGGCCCGTCGGAGGGTCAGGAGCGCCACGCCGGGGGACGCTATGGCGCTCCCAGGCGGGCTAGCGGTGGCCGTCCAGGCGGGGTCGCACGACGCGCAGGACGGCGACAATGAGCAGGACGGCGAGGGCTACATAGGCGCCGATGAGGGCGGCGGCGAGGGCCGCGGCCAGGATAGTGAGGGCGGGCGCGGAGGCATGGCCCAGTGGGGTGAGGAGGCCGGCGAGGGGGCCGGTGAGCGCCGCGAGCACGAGGGCGTACAGGCAGAGCGTCCAGACGCGGGCGCGGGCCTGCGTGTCGTTCATGCGTCGCCTCCTGCGGCTCGCCCGTCTCTCAGACGATGCCGCTCGTTACTGTCGTGTGGCCTGCTCCGTCTGTCACTCACTGCCGGTCATACCTGCCCTGTTTCGTTACACCTGCTCCGAAGGAGTGCATGGCCTTGGCTTCTCAGGGCGTCGCAGTCCTTCGGCGCAACGACTGTGCGACACGAGGTCGCACTGGACGAGTGTGGCAGAAGAAAGGCTGCCATCAGGCGAGTGTCCAACGCCTGTTCCCGATCCCGACGTGCGTCACTGGCAACGGTGGGGTGCGAAGCTCGGGGTAACGTCTAAGGAGAGGGGAACCATCCCCCGAACCGGGCTAGGGAAAGACGGGCATGGTGAACGCAAGTGAACCCTCGATGAGGCTTCGTCACGCCGACTCACCGAAACGATGGTTTTCGCGGTGATGATGGGCCAGGGCAGGGGATTCAATCGTGTCTCCTGTAGGTCAGGGTGAGGTCGATCTCATTCTGATGGGACACCACGGCCCCGGAGTAAAGAGGGCACC